>Ga0209239_1000001_pt1 | contig 181853 bp, 174 predicted proteins | sample GraSoi013_2_20cm_FD_185824 | JGI IMG/M metagenome (GOLD analysis project Ga0209239, IMG submission 185824) | Grasslands soil microbial communities from the Angelo Coastal Reserve, California, USA - Sample 10_02_2013_2_20cm (SPAdes) (version 2) | ecosystem: Environmental > Terrestrial > Soil >...
ACCTACTACATTACAGACGCGCTTGGAAGCACACGCGTGGTTACGGATACAAGTGGCAGAGTTGTCGTCTCGGACAACTACCAGCCCTTTGGAAGCGACAACACCTCAAAAGGCAGCGAGACCTACAAGTTTACCGGCAAACCTGTTAGCCAAACGACAGGTTTGTACTACGAATATTCGCGATGGTATGACCCCTCGATAGGACGATTTATCAGTCAAGATCAGTTTGCTGGTAGCCTTTCGGACCCTCAGAGCCTCAACCCATACGTCTATGTCCAGGATACACCGACGACCTTTGTCGATCCGTCTGGAATGTCAATAGCCCCCCCGAATCCGAATCTTCACGGCAGCAACTGTCCGGCAATTTGGCAATCGTCCTTCTGGTCTAATCCATTGGGTTCGATCGAATGTGACTTCGGTGTTGAAACCCTGATGGGGGGCGGACAAGGGGGTTGCGGAAGAGTAGGTCCCGGAATCGATGCCGCGGACTCTCCATCCCCCGCCGGAGCGATAGTCGCCGCTATTGCCTGGGGATTATGGGGGTTGTCCGAGTTATACTCGCACCGGGACGAGTGGTTCGGCGACCATGTTGGCGGGACTACATCGCCTGGAGGCTCCACTGGGAATGGAGGAACCACAACTCCGGGAGTAGGGGGCTTGACCTCAGATCTTGGGACACCCTTCGTCGATATGGGCAGAGGACCGCCGGACAAGAATCCAGATTATGATCGAGAGAAATTCCCTCGCCCCGGCCCAGGCGGGGGGCCGGTACCAGGAGGAGTACGATCAGAGTTTGGGTCAAAGAGAGTCCCTCGATGGGTTTGCGGGACTTTGGCGCTTAGTTTAGGAATTAGTGTGACTGCTATGTTTGGAGCGCAGGTTGCAAATCAGAGAGGCAAGGATTTCACCAGGGGCGAAGCTCTTGCAGGCATTTTCCTCGGAGCGACTCTAGGAAGCTACGCTTTGTGCGCGAGCATTTAGGATCGCAGAACATTGTTGGAAGACTACGCATTTCTCGTTGTCTTTGTCCTCGGAGAGTCCGTATCTCTATACTTTTACAGGAGCAATAGAAGGACTGCGGGAATATTATTTGCACTTTCAAGTTTGCTCCTAGGTTCAACTGCATCTACGAACCTCCTCTACGGAGTTTCTCAGACCTACGTCGTGAGTATTCTGGCGGTGTGGCTTCTTAGCGTCCCTATCACACTGTATTTAGCATATAGAACTCCAAGAGCCTTGTTTTTCTTTTTTTTCCCTATATATTTCGTTGCGCAGAGTCTGTCGCCCTCATTTTCTGCTTTGGAGTTTCTCGCTCTATTGGCACTGCTGGTCGGTCTATTACTTGCTTACAGCCTAAGTGAATTTGATCTGGGGTTAATCGAATACGGCAATACATGGTTGAGGATCCTAGCAGCACCGTTTCGTGAACTCGAACAGTTGGTCGTATACAAACTGCCCGGAAAACGTTCGAGGCCTACATTGTTCTTCTTCTACTCTATGTTCTGTGTCCTAGTAATTGCGATATCAATTCTCATCGGCGAGGGCCTTCAACGACTAGTCGAACCCGAACTGTTGCTCGTAATACCATTGGCCTACTTAGCCTATCTAACTATCGAATGGCGTAAAGCCGCCGATGGACTCCCGCCCCCAGAATCTTCAGCTTGAAGGCAGTTTTTTACATCACAGATGTGCTCGGCAGCACACATATCGTCGCTGACGCAAATCGCAACATCGCTTTCTCCGACGGATATCCGCCCTATGGCAGGACATTAAAGCGGCATCAGGAATCGAGAACTACAGGTTTACGGGCAAACCTACTAGCCAAACGAGAGCTTTGAACCATGACTATGAGCGATAGTACGACGTAAGCACAGAACGATTCATCAGCGAAGACCCGCTAGCGGGCGGCCGTGTCCAATCCTCAGAGTCTCAACCCACTACATCTACGTTCAAGACTCTCCCACTAGCTCTATAGATTCTGCCCGGTCACCACCTCGAATAACAAGGCAAGACGCCCAATAGTTTGTGATGCTGGAGTAGGGCTTCAGCAAGGAACGAGGCCTTTCTCCGGCCCAAGGAGATCGGGATTCTCCATTATCTAATGGAAGCAGGAGACGCTTTCCGTTCCCGAACAGTCTGACGGGCGTTCACACCGTCTCTATTCTCTTTAGTTGAGAGAAAGAGTATGATTTTTTAGGTGATGACGGTAGGCTCGCCTAAAGAACTAGCCGAATACCACCCGGCCCGCCAACTGACGATCATCTATGTTGTCGCGAGGATCTCGGTTTTCTTCTGAATTACTTTTTCCATCTGGATAGCGTCCTCGCCGTCTGTGTAGTAGCTGTATGCTATCCCAGTCTGAGTGAATCCGTTTTTTCGATAGAGGTCTAATGCAGCTCTGTTGCTTCTTCTGACCTCCAGCATCATTTTTCCACTTTGCGTTTTTTCGACCAGGTTATCGAGGAGCGCTTGTCCTAGTCCCATTTTCCTCGAGCCGGGAAGGACCGCGATGGACACTAGATGCTCTTGGTCTGGCCACCTGTCTACCACCGCGTAACCAACGATCCGTTCTTCTGAGACTGCAACTAGGAAAGTGTCAGGGTTCGCGTCGGCGAGCTGCGAGAGAAAGTATGAGGGAAAAGGATCTTTGAAACAGGCTTGTTCTATTTCAGAAATTGCACTGATATCATGGGTCTTGACTCGTCGAATCTGTAGTTCTTGGTTGGCTAGTTTTTCCATCTTATTCGTTCGCCATTCTCGCCGCTCCGGCGAGAGCAGAGGCTACGTTTTCTCTGCCCATTGCTAGTATGTAAGGGCCTAGCCGTGGCCCGTGATCCGAACCGATGAGTACTCGGTAGAGTGTCTTGAAGAATGGTCCCGGTTCAAGGCTGTACTTTTTGGCTACTGTGAATACAGAGTTCTGGAGGTAGTTCTCATCGTCGCTCGCGTTAATGATACCTGCAAGCTCGAGAATGGCTTCTCGTTCCTTGCCCTCCACTCGAACGATCCCTGTTGTTATCGCTTCAATTTCCCTAGCCCAATTCATCGCCTTCTCTAACCGCTCTTGAAAGCGTCGATCATCAGCATCGACTTGGTATCCGTAGCCTGCCAACCTCTGGACGACGAATTCCTTCTCTCTGCCCTTCGGGGCCACCTTGACCAAATACACGAGCAGATTGGGGGGCACATGAGCGGTTGGGATCTTCGGCGGCGATAAATGCCAGACATACTCGTACAGACCCCTCAGCCTCGCCAGTTCCTTCTGGTCCTTCACTTCTTTTCGGCCAAAGTAGACATCCTCCAAATCATCGAACTCTGCAATGTATGTTGGAATGTCCTTGACCCAGACCGCTCGCGATCCGACACTCCTCTTGTACATCAAGAGCAGCAACGTTTGCGGTGGTGCGTATCGAAGCCAGAGTTGGGGAGCCAACACGTTGCCAACCGACTTTGACACTTTCGCTCCAGTCTTGTCCAGAAAATGCTCGTAGCGAGTGTGAAATGGAGGAGGCTCACCCAGCACTTCCTCCATCACTCTGTCATTAGCCTTCACAGAGTCGATAAGTTCCTTTCCATAAGCCTCATAGTTCACTTTCAACGCGGACCAGCGGGCCGCAAACTCGACCTTCCAGCTGAGCTTTCCCTTGCCCGAAAACACATCAACTTCTCCTCGATGCCCGCATCCGTTCAACATCTCTCCGCGAAGCTCCATTCCATCGCAAGAATACTTGACCACATGCCGATCGCCTACGTATTCCAAGGCCTTGGTAGTGTATATTCTGCCGCAGTTCTCGCAGACCGGAAAGTAGGGTAGAACCTCGGTATACTTCTCTTGTCCCAAGGTCTCCTTGATTATCTCTCCAACCCTAGTAGCGTTGCTCAGAATCTTGTCGATCTGAGAATTGAACACTCCCTCCTTGTAGGCGCGAGTTCCCGATACACTCCGGTAGTTCACTCCCGTCTTGTCTAAAGCGTCCAACAGGAGGCCGCTCATATGACTCCCATAGCTTTCGTGACAGCCGAAAGGGTCAGGGATGCTTGACACTGGAAATCCAATGTATTTTGACAGCGACTTCGGGAGACCGCTGGGAACCTTTCTAAGTCCGTCCATATCGTCTGAGAAGGCGATCAGTTCAGCCTTCCTTCCCATGCTCCCAAGTGCAAGTTTGATTCCGTAGGCGCGCGCCGCGTCGCTATAGTTGCCGATGTGTGGGACGCCTGATGCCCCTAGTCCGCTCTCGACTCTCAGGAGGTCAACTTGCCGTCCGAGTTTCCGTTCTCTTTCAACGATCTCGGAGGCGACCTTGTCGAGCCAAGTGCCTCTGCCGATAATCTGAGGGGCCACAAGCTCCAATTAGGGTCATGTTTAGGCATCTCATTGATTCTTAAATAAGATCGCAAAGATCCCAACTTCCTTTGCCGAAAGAGATTGAATTGGCTTGGGCCGCCGGATTCTTCGATGGGGAAGGGTCGATTAGCGTTGTTCAACGTCCTCACAGGGACTATTGGTATCCACTAGTTCAGGTTGGAAACAAGGAAAGAACTCCCATCGAGCGATTTAGAGGAATTATTGGAACAGGTTTTATCTTCACCCGTCGTCAAGATAGATTCAACATGTGGGTCGCTGCCTCCAAGAAAGCTGAACATGCACTAGTTCAAATCGTACCCTACCTCGTCGTCAAGCAAAAGCAGGCACAGCTGGTGCTTCTCGCTAGGAAATACTACTCCGACGGAAGAAGAGATATCGATCTAGTTCAGATTGCACGTGAAATCAGGATGCTAAATTCGAAAAAGGGGCGAAGACTCCAGATTCCTGGTACTAGGAATTAGGGAACTTATGCTTTCGCATAGAAGCGGAAAGTAGTCAGCGGAACACCATAAACCAAAGGATAAATTCTTCGCACGGGATCACGGTGTAAAGTGGCGAATGGTTGTCGGTGACGCTTGAAGGATTCCGTCCCTCAAGCTATCTGACTAGCGAGACGGCCCGGCTACAAGAAACAATCGGAGACAGCAAAGCGATCGCCGCAGTGTCCGGGGGCGTTGACAGCACTGTCGCGGCGCTCGTCGCGAAAAGGGCGCTTGGGGACAGACTCTTCCCGATTTTCGTAGACACAGGATTCTTACGTATAGGAGAGCCTGAGAGCGTCAAAGCGAGGCTCGGAGAGTCTTCGTTAGGGCTGAGAGTGAAACTGGTCAAGGCTGGTGGGCGCTTCTTAGAAGCCACAAGGGGGGAGGCGATGGCCGAAGAGAAAAGGAAGAAGTTTCGGGAGACCTTCTATCAAGTCTTAGGAGAAGAAGCGCGAAAGGATGGTTGCGACTTCGTTGTTCAGGGAACCATTGCACCGGACTGGATTGAAACTCAGGGTGGAATCAAGACCCAGCACAACGTCTTGGAGCAGGTTGGAATTGATTCTCTGTCCGCTTATGGTTTTAGGGTCGTCGAACCCATTTCGGAGTTGTACAAAGACCAAGTTCGGGTTCTGGGACGCCATTTGGATGTCCCGAAGGATCTGTCTGAACGACAACCGTTTCCGGGTCCAGGTCTCTTAGTAAGATGCGTTGGAACAGTATCGAAGAAAAAGCTGGACCTTCTCAAATTCTCGACAAAGATTGTTGAGGAGAAGCTGGGCCCATTCAACTACGACCAGTATTTCGCTGGCGTGATTGAAAACAGATTTACAGAGGAACCAGTCTACGAGGGTTTGGACGAGACAGCGGCTGGAGCTCTTGGTCTTCCAGCTTCTGAGACTCGCGTCGATGTGTTCGAAGATCGGGTGACTGGAGTGAAGGGTGATACCAGAAGCTATGGGCGATTGGCGGGGATAAAGATCAAAGATGATAGTAGAGAAACGTACGGTTGGCTTCCTGAGAAGCTGCGGTTAGCCCAGTCTAGTATTGTCGAGAAACTTGCAGAAGTGACAAGGGTCGCAGTTCTGATCAAGGAGAAACGGACGGGTCCTCCACTATCTGTGATAGTTAGAGCGGTCTCGACCCGCGACTTCATGACTGCTGCGGTTGCTCAGGTTCCCTGGAAGATCCTGAAAGATATTGCAGATTCAATTCTCAGGCTACGCAGTTCGTCGCGGGTCTACTACGACATTACGCCCAAGCCGCCTGCGACTATAGAGTTCGAGTAGTCTTGACAACTATTCCTGTTGTCTACGTCAAAGGACAGTATAATCATCTGATAGCTAGGAGACTCCAAGAGCTGGGGGTAGACTCCCACTTGACGCCTCCTTCGACTCCTCTTGAGAAGTTCGAGGTTATGGGGGCTGACGCGCTGGTTATGGGCGGTGGACCTCAAAGCGTCCGATCTCTCGATACACTTACCGGCGAACTCAGGGACGCTTCGAACTTGATGACCAAGATAAGGCTCCCCATGCTCTGTATCTGTGTGACCCATCAGCTCATGGCGACGACCTTCGGGGGTGCGACAAACCTAGCCAAGAGGCCCGAGTTCGGTCCGGTCGAGGTTTCGGTCTCAGATGAGGATACAATCTTGGCCGGCTTGAAACCTTCGTTTACGGCCTGGGAATCACACAACGATGAGATAGTCTCAGCGCCGCCCGGATTCAAGGTTCTCGCGAGTTCTGATAACTGTAGTGTCCAGGCGATGAGGCATGAGAAGATGAACTTGTTCGGGGTACAATTCCACCCTGAGGTGTATCATACCTCGAAGGGGGCCGATGTTTTCAAGAATTTTCTGAAGATAGTCGATGATTACAAAAGGGCATAGAGCGCTTTTGCCAGCGAGCGTATTTTCCCCCGGGTTGGGTTCTCTGCAGGCATTAGCTAGAATTCTTAGTCTTATTTCGGCCGGTAGGTCTATTCGTCCCACCCCTGTAGCCGGCTAGCCAGAATCCCAAGAACAATTCGGCTATAGCGGCAACCCCGAAGCCAACCACACTCAATATGTTTCCTGCCGCGACAGCCAGGTATTCCTGAAAGGCGAGATATGACCAGAAGGTCAGCGTGCCTGTTTTGACTGCGGTTGATGCTAGCGTAGATGTCATGGTTGAACCAGTCCCGCCAGCTGTCATGGCAGATGCGAGTGCCGCCCTTCCCTCGTCCAAGGCAGAGCCTGCGTCGGAGCGATAGGTTTCGAGCTGGGCGATCTCCTCGGGACTCCGCTGGGTAGGATCGTTGGGTAACTGAGACAAGTAGTGCTCGAAGAGTAGTCCCGCATTGATGACCTTTGCTGCAAGTTCGTCGAGGTTGGCGTTTTCTAGTTGAAGCCACACGTCGAGGAACGTATCTTCGATGTCAGTGAACTGTATGACTCGCTGGTTCAGAAGGTTGATTTCTCTTTCGGACACATCTTTTCCGGTCCAGGCGGATTTGCCTTGGGTATCTACAGCCATTGTGCCGTCAGTTCAACGGGGCGCTCAGGAAGATAGATACGCTGTTTGTAACCCGACCGGGACCACGTTAGGTTTTTGGCGCCACAAAATCATACTATTTCTGTAAGCTTTAGCGAGGGGTAGCCCTTGTCAAATGCAAATTCGATTCCATGAACGTTGGTGAAGGGTTTGACACCATAGATGACTATGGTATCGTTGATACTCTCAACCTTGAGATAGTAGTCCGCTGTTCTCAGAAATGCTTCCCGTATTTTGTTCGGCTCGGATGCTACAGCAAGAATGACCGCTCCTGCGTCGCGCATAGTAGCACCCATGTTTGCCAGACCTGGAAGCATTAGGTCGTCTCCATAGACTTGGACTATTTTGTCGAAATCTATCGAGAGGATCATGGACGACGACGCTGTCTCTAGCTCTTTCAAAATGTTGCTGAAGAGCGTAAAGTCCTCCATTACCTTACCACTTAACTGCACTCGCCACTTCTTGCGAAGAAGATCTCGGTTGTATTCTGCAATCCGGACTCTCTGGTTAAGCGTATCGTCCCCGACTAAGGGCCTCAGGGATTCCGCGATGCTATCTGAGCTGACTGCGCTGAATGGGACGATGAAAGAGGAGCCTCCCTGGTTAATGAAATTGGCATTAATGATTCTGAGCAGAAGCCTCACTCCCATGGTCGGAACAGTATTGTTTACGTGCACCAAGATCGATGAGCCCTTCTTGATTCCTCCTTTGAGCATGATATCGAGGTCGCGACTGCCTGTTGAGAAGTAGGTCTGTGTGTGGGGAACGGGCGAGAGGATGCTTGGTTTGGCAGAAGGATCGTCGTCGAATTGCGTGTTTGCTAGCAGATTGAACTTGCCTTTGTCCAGTGAGAAAAGGGCCCGATCTGATTTGACTCTAAGGCCCCGAAGCTTGTTTACAACGATCGTTCTCAGCCTCCGACCGTCCAGTTCTGAAGATGAGAGGGTTACAATGCCATCGACCAGATTCGTGAGATCACCAACGCGTCCACCCTCGCTCACAAGGACTACTCCAACTCTGTTGTCGTCTGGGTCCGAAAGTATGGCAGATTCAATCATTCGGCGTCCGTCCTCGCTCGTGTTCCTGAGGACTCCTTCCCAACTGTCTATGACCATGAGACCTCTCAACCTGGAACGCTTTAGTGTGAGAATCTTGTTGAATACATCGTCCGGCTCAGAGACTCGTATTTCGGCAGACCCTTCGGTAGAGTCGTCGCCTGAGATTTTCTTGGAGAATGGGTCGTGCATTTGGTGGATCAAAGGAAAGTGTTTCCGGAGCTTGTTGGGAGAAACTCGACTAGGGACGTAGAGCCTAGCAGGCGGAATCTCTGTGCGTCCTAAGCGAGTTGCCTGTACTCTTCGCAGGAGTTCTAGTGCCAGCGTTGTCTTTCCGGCCCCAGGGGGTCCTTGGATTAGGAGAACGTTCCCGGCCGATTCTAGGAATTTCGAAATGAGGTTGAGCATGTCATCGGTTCGGGCGCGCTTGGCTGGGAGAGCGTCGCTCTCGTCGATTTGTTGAATATCGCTGGTTTGATCCAGAGACTCATCATTGATCATCAAGAATCAGCTGTCTTAGCTGGAGACTGTTCGCACACAAGAGTTCCGTAACTTGGAATGACTTTTGTGGGTTAGACCAGAATCTACCCCCGTGTGGAGACATCTATGATTGGCCGGTTCCTAGGAATCGAGATGAGTTCGATTCTAGGTCAACCAGGGATTCGCGGTCAACGAGGGCTGCGCGGATCTTCTTCGCAAGCTCTTCGCCTGTTAGCCCGAACAGAATCGGCCAGCCATCCTGCGCGTTGGTGATAGGGTGGACGATGATTCCTTCATCTTGAACCATCTTCATCTCGTCCTTAGCACTGCGATAGTTGGAGTCGGGAACCAGAAGGTCTGTAATCTTCACCTTCTCAGCCTTGAGTATGCCAACGAGCTTCCCTGCTTCTCGACCCCGACCACCTAGCCCTCCCACTGGGCCTACATCCATCTTCAGGCCTATTGTTCCAGTCATCACTTTCGACTGGATTATCGGAGTGTTAGAGAGTTCAGAGATCAACGCGTTCAGCATGGCGTAGCCCGCGCTCGGACCCGATACTCCGGCTCCGGGTGCTCCTTCTAGGATGCTTCTGATCTGGAAGTGCACGTGATACTTTGAAAGGTCGACTCGGGTCCGGGACCAGAGCCAGGATTTTACTGCTTCAACAGCATTCTCGGCACTCTCTATCACGGAGTGATCTGGGACGAACGTCTGCCCCATGATCATGGAGCTGGCCTGGCCGGTTACGGAGACATGTCTCTCGCCTGAATTGGCGGGCCGAACATTACACTGAATGGTCAGTATACCTCCTGACCCTCTCTCGCTCGTATAGAGACCGTACGTAACACCGGGCAGGGCTTGCGAGAGTATGAGCGCCTCTGCAATCTCCCGATGCTCCTTGTCTTCGAGTGATTCGAGGCTGGATATTGCTCTCTGGAAATGGAACAGCCGGAGCTTGTAATCATCCTGGCTAACTTGGTCCTGTTTGAGAACGGTGCCTTCCTGTTGATAGATGCCAAGAACTTCCTTCAGTCTATCCAGATCCTCCTCATACTTCGTTGTAATATTGTGGACCGCTGACTCTGAAGCTCCTGCATCAGTGATGCCTCTCGCGGCTGCGATTTCGGACGCCCAGAGCCGGTGAGCCTCAGAGACTGTTTCTGCGACTCCCCGAGGGCTGAGCACTCGTTGTCTCCTGAACATCTTCGTTATCTTGGCGGCATCGACCTCGGGATGGAGGTACGGTTGCATCTTCCTGAGGTGAATCGCTACAACCTCATTCCATTCAGCGTCGTTCAGCGGTGGATGGATGTAGAATATGTTCGGCTCAAACCGGTCCCGTGTAGCCTGATCAATGAGTTGCTCTTTGTTCGAGGTCGCAATGACCACTACTCTGTCTTCTGGCCGGAGTTCGCTAAGTTCCGCTTTTACTTGTGCCAGTATCTTATTGCTGGAGGGATCGCCTCCCCAGAAGATAGCATCAGCCTCATCGAGGAGCAGGATGCACGGGCTCTTCTGGCGGACCATTCCGAAAAGATCCTTAATCCGTTTCTCCGGGTCTCCCATGTAGTTTGCACCACTCATCAGTTCGCCTCCCCGGACTTTGATGAACCCCACGTTGTTCTCCGCAGCTGCCACCATCGCCAATAGCGTCTTCCCTGTCCCGGGTGGTCCGAGAAGGAAGAATCGTGGATTCGACTGGTGGCCCAGTTCTCTCATCGAGGGATTGAAGGCGAGGGCGATGTGGTTGAGGACCTTATTCTTCACATCGTGAAGGCCTCCAAGGTCTTCCCGACTGACCTTGGGCTTCATCACATAAACGGCATCCACTACTTCTTGCGATTTCTCCTGCTCCGAGTAGAGTTTCACGTTCCGTGAGGCCGCCGCAAAATCTTCGATTCCTGCTGAGATCTTGGGCCGTTCGATGGTTCGGAGATCTGTCATCGACTCCCTGATCCTTTCTCGCAATGGTGCCTCCTTTGACTTCCTGACTTCTCGGAAGATTTCTTGGATGTCGCTAGGTGTTAGCGAGGCTCGTCGCCTAATAGTCACTTCTCTCTCCATCAGATCAAGAAGATCGTCAGCCTTGAGATTGACCCATCCTTCTCTCTTCAGAGAGTCGTTCACTACCGCCAGCAGCATCTCGCGAGTCACTCCGTCATTTAGGCTGACCTTTGATAGTCTTCGACGAATATCTTCCCTGATCTTCTCATACGCGTTCGTGGCAACGATTACCATTGTTCGAGACTTCCCGCTAACGATCTTGTCAAGCCAGCGATTCAATTCATCCTGAATTCTGGTATCCTCTATCTCGGCTCCCGTCTCTCCACGAACCTTTCGACCAAAACTCTGGAACTCATCAATGTAGACAATAGAAGGAACGGAGCTCGCATAGTCCAAAAATCGGCCGAGTTGTCGAGTACTCTTCCCGTAGAATTCAGAGTAAACATCAGACCCCTTCAGAATCACTGGGGTGACCAGGACCCCACTCCGGTAGCCTTCCAAGAGCATCTCTCGTAATGATACCATTGTTAGGAAGGTCTTGCCTGTTCCGCTATCTCCAGCGAGACAGACCGCTTTGGGTAGTTCCTCTCTGCCAAAATACTTGGTCAACGATGGATGACGCAGTACGTGGAGTCTGAAGGAGTCTAGTAGAAGGTTGAACTCTCTGTCTCTGCCGATGAGATTTGAAGGGGAGAACTTGTCCGGCGGATATTCTCGGTCGAGCCTCTCCTGGATCTTTCGGAATCGTCTGGGTGATACTCTCGCCTTGCTCCATCTGCCGTAGGACTTGTCGATTGATCGGAGCGGAATGAGGAAGACTCGTCTAAGCCATGGTCGGCGGTCCCACCAGGGTCTCACTGAGCCGAAGAGGAACTCGGAGAGTTGGTCGTCGTTTGACGCTAATCGTCGCTGATTCTTCAATTCTTAATCCTCCATCATCGGCTTTAGATCAAGGAACTTGTCTAGTCCCTCTCGAGCGAGGTAAATGATGAGTCCGAGTACTGCGACGAAGAAGAGCGAGAAGAGGTCGACTAGAGGGAAGAGGTTGAGAGTGACGAAGAACAGATACTGTGCTACCGTAATGATGACGGTCTCGCCTAGCATTAAGACGAGGCTGATGATGAAGCCAGCGAGCAGGGTTCTGAAAACTACATCGATCCATAGGTAGATTCTATTGCCTCGGTCAAGAGGGGGAAGGTGGCCCTCGATCCTTCTCTTTTCATCCTCGAACCTTATCCACCGGTAACCTACGAAGGCGAACTGGGCTCCGAGTATTGTGTAGAGTATCTTGATCCAGAGAGGGAAGGCGTTGCCGAACTGGCTGAACCAGCCGAAGAACGCTGACCAGCTCAGAGGGACGCCTTCGCCATTGCTTGGTGCAGGCTGGAACGCTGCGAATATTGTAAGATTCAGGTCTCCCGCAGACACGTAGTAGGAGGTGTACTGGCTATTCGAGGCGGCAACGGGATCATTGATTATGATCGCGGTCGTGTAGTTGCTCGGGTACGAGAGCCAGATGTTCAGAGTGTAGAGTTGGGTTGAGTTTGTCGTCAGGGTGAAGTCCTTGGCGGGATAGTTTACATTCGAGACTTTTGCTGCTGTGAGGTTGCCTCTGACGAAGACTGACTTGATAGTCTGCTGGGTGGAGCTTATGATGAGCTTGTTTCCCGCGTAGAGACTCAGGTTTTCTTGGGGGCTGGGAGCTCCTGCGTATCCAGAACTCGTGATTGATGCTAGGAGTACTAGAGCAAGGGCTACCAGTATCCATCTTCCTTTGTTCAACCATCCGATCACGCGTTTCTCTTGACCGTGAAACCTCGGCGGACCGTGCACTCAACGCACGTTATTCATCGGTGGCGGTCCAGGTATAGACTAAGGTCCCGTAACTCTAGGGGAAATGACAGGGTTACGCGAGCCATCGGGTTTTTAACCACTCAACATTCGTGGTATCTTCACGTGTTGGCCGTGGCCTCGGGCACTACCACTTACAAGCGCATGTTTCTCCGCTGGGAGATATTGCGAGGCTGGATGCCAGCCATCGTCTTCGCGGCAATCGCGGTCGGTATCGAGCTGCTCTACTTCGACTACATGGTGAGCCGTGGCATGATGGATGAAGCGTTCACCATCCCTCTCGGAGCGCTGAAGATCCCACTCTCTATAGCACTTTTCTTCTCGTTGGCGAACGCGATTGTGCTTCTAACTCTCTGGATGAACGTGTTCGAGAACACAGCGTACGTGATGGCGGGTCCTGATAGACGAGTCCGAAGGATCCTGTATCCGCTGAGGATGGTTAAGGCTGCCGCAATCGTTCTGACGCCGTTTACTATCGTTCTCTTCACGCCGTACATCGTCGAGTCAAGCTGGTTCGTCAACGCGATAGCGTCAGCTTCGAATTCTATTCCATCATTGAGACAGACTGCGATCAACTTCTACACTTGGTCATTCGGGTTAGCGAGGATGGATTATTCAGTCAAGTTCGTGGTGTCCCAGCTCTCGGCGGCCTTCTCCTCAACCGTCGTCTCAGGGCTGCTGCTCTGGAGGGTGAAGGGGACTCGTAATCTGATGTTGGCTCTGAGGAGAAAGAAGTAGCCTACAGCGCTATCAGAATCTCGGCTATTCTGCTCAAGATGCTTAGAGAGTCTTCTTCTACAGCGCTGAGTTGAGAATCGACTGGGAGTTTCGCTACTCCTCTTCCATATGTGACGAGCTTGGTCTTAGCGCCTGAGTTCGCCAAAAGGGATCTTGTGCGCAGTAGATTGTTCACCGCTGATGCGGTCACGAGCGGAATCGCGATTACATCTGGTTTGACAGCCTTTACGTTTCTCACGATGTCTTCGGGAGACAGTTCCTCGCCTCCGTCTAGCGCTGAGAATCCTCCCATCTCCAGCATGGTCAGAAGAAGTGTTTTGTCGAACGTGTGGGGATCTCCGTGGAGAGATGTGACCATCACTCGGCCAGAGATTCGTCGCTGCTCCACTTTGAGTCTAGGCCTGATAGCGTTGAGGGCCCTCTCTGCTGCGCGCTCGCAACTTTCAACTTGTTGAACAGTATACCTTTCGACTTCGTGCAGGTCAGAGACAATATTCATCGTCTCCGAGATGGTGTCCACGACGTCATTTGTTTCCGCTCTTCCACTGGCGATTTCTCCTGCGATACGTGCGGCGTCTTGATCATCGCCCTTCAGGATCACTTCTGTCAACCGCTTCGACGTTTCGTTAAGAGTCGGAGTATCGTCAGTAGTCATAGAAGCCCTTCCCGGTCTTCCGGCCTAGTCTTCCCTCTTTAACCATCTTCTCAAGCAGAGGGGTCGCTTTGAAGCAGTCGCCATACTCGTTCTCCAGGACTTTGAGGGTCTGGTAGACCACGTCAACGCCGATGAAATCTGACAATTGTAGAGGACCCATTGGATGATTTGTCCCCAGCATGAACGCCTTGTCAATGTCTTCCCGCGATGCAACGCTTCCTTCAAGGAGTTTGATGCTCTCATTGAGAAACGGCATCAATGCTTTGTTGACGATGAATCCGGTCCTGTCGAGCGATTGCACAACTGTCTTCCCTAGTGATTCGACGAAACCTCGTGCCGTCTTGACGGTTGACTCGGAAGTCTGGCTTCCTTTGATTAATTCGACTAGCTTCATTGTCGGGACTGGATTGAAAAAGTGGAGTCCCAAGACTCGGTCCGGTCTATGAGTAGCGCGTGCGAGACGCGTTATGCTTATCGATGATGTGTTAGATGCTAGGACTGCTTCCTTCGGAGAGAACTTGTCTATCGTTGCAAAGACCTTCTCTTTAACTAGAGGGTCTTCAAAGACTGCTTCGATTACGAGATTCGCCCTTTTACAGGCTGCGTTGAAATCCAGCGTACCGCTCAGTTTCGTGTTAATTGTAGAAGCCTGATCTTTGGCTATGTGGCCGCGAGCGATGGCTCGCTGGATGCTTTCTTCGACTCTCTTCATTCCAGAGTCGAGAAGCTTCTGGTCCTGTTCGACAACAACGACACTGTGACCCGATGCAGCTGACACATATGCTATTCCGGACCCCATTGTTCCGGCTCCAACCACGGCGACGTTCATTTCAGACCAGCTTCGACGTTCATGCTCAGCTGATAGAGCTTTTCGCTACGTCCCGCGCTGGTATGAACGGTAGTTCCGACGAGTACGGTGATACTCTCTCAAGAAAATCAGCAAACTGCTCAACCGAGACAACGACGACCCCATCTACTAACCGCGAGCGAGGTTCGAAGAGAGTGAGAATGATGGGCAGAGCCGAGACTCCTTCTCTCCCAATATCTCCTCTTGCCTTCATTTGCCGGATAAGTGCTTGGACTGCTCGCTTTTGATGCTCAGCGGCTCTGCTAAGCTTTGAGACATAGCCTGGAGATTCCCAGTGTTTACAGTCCACCGCGAGAATCATCGGACCCTTCTTTGCGATCACATCGATCTGCCATCTCCTAGAATCCTCCTTCAAGATGATCCCTTTCTGGGTATCAAATCCAACACTTTGCATGCATTCCTCGCTAAACCCCTCGAATTCCTGCCAGGTCAAGGCTCGGGCCACTTGCTGAAGCGCTCCATGCCTGACAGCCTCGAACGCCAACTCGAAGCGAGTTGAGTTGGTGAGTTGTGCGCCTGATTGGTCCTCGAACTTCAAAAACTGGCCGAGAATGTGGCCAACTTGTTCCGTTGTGGTCTTCGCTCGATCAGCGATCCGGGTAATACTGATTACTTGATTATTGCTCGTCTGTCTCAGAGTCTCGACTATCACGCGGGCGACAAAGTAGGATGGATCTGACTGCCGTGCCCTATAGTGGCGAGTTTGCAAAGGTCAGCACGAGCATTGCAATTCCAAGAATGTAGAGAATCTTTCTTGAGTTGCTAACCGGGCTTACGTCATCGAGTGGTTCCACTCCAGCGAATCCTCTGCGGGAGAACGCCATCATCACTAGCACTAGAAGGGCGAACGCCCAAAATCCTGAAGCCAAAAGCAAGATCAGGCCAGCGAATGTCGCAATCCTATGTCCGCTGGGTCCGAAGACCGCTCTCGAGATGTGGCCTCCGTCGAGCTGCCATGCCGGCACGATATTGAGAAATGTTAGGAGCGCGCCAATCTTAGCAGCAAAGAAGAGTTGTTGGTCGATAATGATGTTGGGGTTGATGTATCCAGTCAAGTTGAAGAGTAGCACTAGAATGAGGGGTTGATCTGGAAAGCCTGAGCCAGAGAAGCAAGTTCCAACACCTAGTTGCGCACTGCAAGTAGCATTCCAGCTGTTTAGCTGGGATAATTTTGCAGGAGTGAGCGCTGGTCCAAAGAGCATGCTAATGGCACCAACGATCATAGTCACTGCAAAGCCGACAACAGGGCCACTTAGACCCAAATCGAACAGTTGATCTCTATTCGCGGGTGGTCCCTTAAGAGAAATGAGGGCTCCGAATGTGCCAATGGGAGGAGGACCTGGAATGAAATAAGGAAAAGTCGCGTCTAGTTTGTGGTATGTTGTAGCTGCCTTGTGGCCGAATTCGTGAAGACCGATTATGGCAAGAAGTCCCACGGCAAAGGCCGCAGCCTCAAGGTACGGGCTCGCGCCCGGCGAAACTATGAGATTGTACCGGGCCTGAAGCGATTGGGACCCACTGAGTGCTCCAGTCCAAAGAAAATAGCCCGCAACCGTCACAGTGACAACGGTAGCCAGGAAGAGCCCCAGGTTGATGGTTCGTCGGGAGGGTCTTATCTGGGGTTTTTGGAAGACTTTGATTGTTAGCGTGTCTCCCGTCGCGCGTATTGCTCCAAGCAGGCCTTGAGGTCTGAGCTGTTCTACAATATTCTTGAACTTCTCTCGCGTCTGTTCTGCTGCGACGAGAATTGTCGGGATGCCATAGGGATCGAGAAATGCGTCCTTGACCTGGAATTGTGAGGCGACGATCGACTTGATTGTCTCTAGAGATGGCCCGGTGTACGAGGCGAAATTCAGGTCAGCGGCTGGGTGGGGTTGTGTTTGCGGAACGTCACTCATTCCTAAAAATCGCCGTTTTAGTCGCAGCCGAGTTCTGAGCGATTTAAACGTGTTGTCAACCGCGATCCCTAGTCGCGAATTCGAGGACAAGATATTATAGGATCAGAAGTTTTCTTTTAGAGCAGAGGCTCGTTGCTGGAAGCGCCTTATCTTCTGCGGCCCTTTAGACCAGACGATCTCTCGTCGGTTGTCGAGATAAACAGGGTCTGTCTTCCGGAAAACTACAGTGCGTACTTCTTCATGGAGGTCTACAAGAGCTGCCCTGAAGCCTTCATCGTCGCAGAGCGCGAGAACCGGGTAGTGGGATACATCATGTGCAGGCTCGAGTTCGGATTCTCGGACCTTCGACGATTCAGGATGGTCCGAAAAGGACACGTCGTCTCCGTAGCTGTGATGCCGGAATTCCGAAGAAGAGGCATAGGCAGAGAACTCGTAGTCTCTGCTATGAAAGCGCTAGAATTGCATGGAGGCGAGGAATGCTTCCTAGAGGTCCGAACCGCCAATGAGGAGGCCGTTAAGCTGTACAAGGATATGGGGTTCGATACGGTTCGAACAGTTTCGCACTACTATCATGACGGAGCCGACGCCTTTCTGATGAGCGTTCGGTTGCCCTACGCTGCGCCCTCAGGCGTTCCCTCATAGAGACATCGATCGTCTACGAAGCGTGTTTGGTTCTCTCGAATACTGTAGACCCGAGCAGGATTACTGTCGGTAAGTAGACTAGCGCGACGTTGAACAGTAACGAGAACGGGTTCATTCCCAAGAGCGTCATTGTCAAGGCGAGCAGGGAGAATAGTAGCATGATGATAGTTGCTGCCTTCCACGAGAAGGCGTCGTCCTTGTCGACTGGTTCCAAGTTCTAATCTGGCACTGAGCTGCAAGCTTACGAGTCTTCTTTCTTTCCCCTGAGCTTTTTCTCTTCCTCAGGGCGGAGCAGCCATTTGAGGGGGATGTTCTGGCTTGTCCCGTCTGGGAGGGCTCTCCGGATGCTTATAGGTAGGACTCCTTCCTCCAGCTCCATGATTGCGATGTCGATGGGTGAGAGTGTGGGGTCTTTGAGATCCAATAGTACTGGTGCGCCCATTGAGACTTGGAGCGCGCGCGCGCCTACGACCCTTGCTCTTTCGAAGCGTGTGAGCTTAGGGGGCCCGATCTCAATATTGTCGGGCTCTCTAGTACTCACTTGCTCCCTCTTCGCCACCTTCTCCGTTGTGTTTCGGAGGTCCCGGAGAGTCCTTCGATTTTGCTGACGCTATAACGTCATCTATTTTCAGGATCATTCCTGCAGCTTCAGACGCGGATTTTATGACTTGCATCTTTACGCCGTGAGGCTCAAGCACGCCCTTCTCCTTCAAATCTGCAGCCTTACCCTCGAAGACGTCAACACCATACCAAGTCTGTCCTTTCTCGTGTGCTGCTCGGAGCTGCACCATGATGTCGATCGGATCGAGTCCTGCGTTCTCTGCCAGAGCTACTGGCACTGCTTCCAATCCGTTGGCGAAAGCCAAGACGGCCAGCTGTTCCTTTCCTTCCTGTTTCTGGGCGAATTCTCTGAGTTGCTTGGCTATCTCCGCCTCAGGAGCGCCTCCCCCTCCTACGATTCGAGGGTCTCTAACCACATCTCGCACGACGCATAATGCGTCGTGAATTGATCTCTCGGCCTCGTCGACTAGTCTCTCGCTTCCGCCTCGAACGAGAATCGTCACGGCCTTCGGGTTCTTTGCTCCCTCGACGAAGGTCATCTTGTCGTCTCCGATCTTCCTCTCTTCCACCAATGCGGCTTTGCCCAAATCGCCCGCTTTCAGATCATCAAGGTTGCTGACTATCTTCGCACCGGTAGCTTTCACCAGTTTCTCAATGTCTGACTGTTTCACTCTGCGAACCGCGAGAATTCCCTTCTTTGCGAGATAGTGCTGTGCCACATCATCGATCCCTTTCTCACACAGCAATACGTTAGCGCCTGCGCCCGCGACTTTTTCCACCATATCTTTCAGCATCTTCTCCTCCTCGTCGAGGAATGATTTCATCTGCTCAGGATTCTCGATGTTTATCTTCGCATCAAACTCGGTCTTCTCAACCTCAAGCGGAGAGTCAACGAGGGCAATCTTGGCGTCTTCAATTCTCTTGGGCATTCCAGGATGGACAACCTCCTTGTCCAGTACGATGCCCTTGATCAGGACTGTATCAAGAAGCGATTCTCCAGGCTTCTTCTCCACCTTGATGTCGTCAATGTCCACTCTGTAGCCACCTTCTTCGGCTTTCTCTGCCACCTGAAGAACTGCGGTAACTGCAAGTTCCGCGATTTGCTCGTATTCGGCGAGCAGCTTACTGGCCAGTGACACCGTGGCTATCTTCTTCAGCATCGCTTTGTCTGTCGGATCTACTTTCATCGCGATCCGGTCAAGAATCTCCAGAGCCTTCTCGGAAGCGATGCGATAACCGTCAACGATTACGGTCGGGTGTAGGTCTTGGTCGAGAAGATCTTCAGCCCTCTTCAATAGTTCTCCTGCGACGACGACAGATGTTGTAGTGCCGTCGCCTACTTCATCGTCTTGGGTTTTTGCTACTTCGACCATCATTTTGGCGGCTGGATGTTGGACCTCCATTTCGTCCAGTATTGTGGCCCCGTCGTTTGTGATGGTGACGTCGCCGAACCCGTCGACGAGCATTTTGTCCATGCCCTTGGGTCCGAGAGATGTTTTAATTGATTCTGCGATTATTTTCGCGGCGACGATGTTTGCCTTTTGGGCGTCCCTTCCTCTAGATCTGGATGTTCCTTCTTTTAGAATAATTACTTGCTGGCCTGTCAGTTCTGCAGACAATCTTCCCCTTGCTCCTCTATTGCGATTCCAGCGAGACAAAACGCGCGCGATATAAATTTTGGCAACCGGAGGAACCTTGAAACCGGAAGCAATCGATACTTCGGGGAATCTGAGAACCAATCAGCAGAATCCAGCTTCATTTCAGCCCTTTTAGATCAGTGGTTCAGGCGTCAAATGTAGACTGGGTTTCTTTGCGGGAAAAAAAGTGGACGTGTTATTACTGTCAATTGAGAGGATCTCATATCAAAGCTCGGAATTCGAAACCCTTCCCCGCATTCGTCGCAGCAACAATGCGGACCGTTGTCGCCCGGTCTGCTAATCAGCGATGCTCTTGCATGACGATCTGCTAGTTTCGGCGGTATAGAATTCTCTACAATCGTCTGCTCGTCGCCTGAGCTCCTGTCTGGTCGGTGGGCACTAATGTTGAAACTAGTTTGAGTATAACGTGTCTCTGTGCCATGACACGATCCGTATATCGTTTGATCCTTTTGACTGGTGCTTTCCGTTGAGAAACGAACTCTTTTCAGATCGATTTCGTCGCCCATTTCTGATAGAGAACTCTTTTAGAGTATTCCTTTGAACGATGCTGAGAATCGGAGATTCTCATAGTTGCGAGAGCTTATCAGAATCAATCAGCCATTTCTCGGAAAAGAAGAGATCGACTCGGCGGTCGAGGTTCTCCGAAGCGGAGTCCTAACCGACAAGAGTGGGATGGGTCCTCGTGTTCTTGAGTTCGAGAGGAGCTTCGCCAAGTATGTCGGGGCCAGACACGCGATCGCGGTGGTGAATGGAACGGCGGCTCTCCACGCCGCATTGCTCGCCGCTGAAGTCGGGCCTGGCGACGAGGTCATAGTTCCTTCTTTCACATTCGTGGGCGCAGTCAACGCTATTGTTCTCGCAGGAGCCACGCCCGTCTTCGCGGACATTGACAAGGATACCTTCTGCCTGAGGAATGATAGTGTTGAGGAAGTTGTGACAAGGAGGACTAAGGCGATTATTCCGACTGACCTCTTTGGATTGCCATCGGATCTGAAGGCTACGACCGACCTAGCTAGGAGTAAGGGCATGACCGTGATTGAGGACGCGGCCCAAGCCCATGGTGCGCAGTACGATGGTAAGAGGGTTGGGTCTGTTTCTGATATGACTGTTTTCAGCTTCTACGCTGCTAAGAACTTGACGACGGGGGAGGGCGGTATGATTACGACGAATGATGACGAGCATGCTCAGGCTCTCCGGATGATCCGCTCCCACGGTGAACAGCGACCTTACTGGACTGTGAGGCTCGGCCATAATTATCACATGACAGAGATTGCTGCTGCTATTGGGCAGGCTCAGCTGAAGAAGCTCCCAGGTTTCCTAGAGCGGAGGCGGAAGAATGCCGAGTCAGCTACACAGAAGCTGGAAATGACCGGAAAGCTAATTCTGCCAAAAGAACCGGAGGGACGTAAACACGCTTGGTACGTGTATACCGTGAGATTGCGAGGAGTTAACGCAGCGAAGCGGAACAAGATCGTTGACAAGTTATGGAACAAGAATATTGAGGCGGCGGTCTACTATTCAACTCCCGTGCACTCCACTCCCTTCTATCGCGAATCCAATCTGGCGAGGAGAGGCCGGCTCCCTGAGACCGAGAAGGCTTCACGCCAAGTCTTCTCACTGCCCGTCCACCCGCGCCTCGGCGAGGAAGAGATGGACTATGTTTCGGAGACGCTTCGCAAGACCATTGCTTGATTGATCTTGTCTCGTATTCCAGCGTCCGAAGTCTCCCGTCCTAAAGTCATTTTTTCAATCGAGGGTGTGGGGGATGCCGCTGGAGAATTTCACAGATTTGCTAGTCCTCGCACTGCTGACGCCCTTTTGCGAAGTCTTCCCATCGGCGGCAGGCTCGTCCGTTACGGTGAAGAAGTATACTTTCAGGTCTCGGTAAAGGCGCCTAGCGAGAATCCGAAGAGTAGTGTTGATGTTGGGAGCATAGCGTACTGGCCGATGGGCGTTGCCGTCTGTGTGTTTTACGGTCCGACCAAGCCCTACAGTCCGGTGAACAAACTGGGAAGGATTACTGAGGGGTTGGATCTGTTTAGGAACGTAAAGGAAGGGACCATTGTAACGATTCGGAAGGGTTAGGCTGCGGCGGGCTGGTAGATTCTGATCCTCGCGTTGCCCCCGACGAGAGTTACTAGTTTTCTTCTCTCGAGCTCTTCGAGCAGATCCTTGGCGACGCTGAGTTTTACATTGAACTGGCTTGCAAGGCTGTAGGGCGTGATAGCGCTCATCTTTCCAACTTCGCCGAGAAACTTTGGATCATTCATGTCAGGTGCTTGGAGGCCTCGCGACCTTTTCTCTGCAACAGTCTTAGCCTTGCCACCTTTCTTTGGTTGTCCACCAGATTCCTCCTTTCCCTTGTCCGGCTGGTCCTGGGTCTTTTCCATCTGAGCCATGCTTCTCTTCTTTGCGCCGCCCATAATCGTCGAGAGACGCTATCCCGCCTCGGGATAAATACGTTTTCGAATAGGAGTGTCCGAAACGCTTATTCGCTATCCTGAGGGGCGCAGTCCCATCTGACCTTTGTTGTCGAGTTGATTCTTTGAAGCTTGTCACGGTGAAACTTCCCGAGAAGCTGATCACCGACGTGGATCAGCTGGTCAAAGCCGGAATCTACCATAGCAGGAGCGATGCCATACGGGCGGCTGTTAGGGACCTTCTTCGTCGAGAGCTATGGCATACTAGCCAGGGCTGAGAACGTCTAGCTTACTGATTGTCGTGCAAAATTGTGCGCGGCGCGCTCGGGATCATTGGATCGGGTTATTGATCTGCCAATTATGAAAAAGTCTGAGCCTGCATTTGATGCTTGAAGAACTTTGCCGCCTTGAGTGCCGATTCCGGGCGAGTAGATGTGTATGCCGTTGTGAAGCTTTGCCCTCACCTTCTCTACGATATCGGGCCTGTTTCCACCGACGACAGCCCCGTCGGCTCCCCATAGATCTGCTTTCTCAGCGAAAATCTCGTACTGGGCCTTAGGTTTCCCGTGGGAGTTTCGAAGCACGAGTTGTCCGTATGCTTCTGTTGCGCCGGGGTTGCTCATGTATACGAGGACTATGACTCCCTTTCCAGCGTTGTGGGCGAGCTTGAAGACTGGTTCCAGTCCCCCCTTCCAGCCCGCGATGGGATTGACGATTATTCCATCAAAGCCGAGCTCGAAGTAAGCTTTGGTTATGGCCGAGTTTGTCTCGTCAATATCTCCGAGCTTATCATCGATTATGCAGGGTAGCTCGTTGGCGTGTGAGGCCGCGATTAGGGTCCGCGTCTTCTGCATTCCTAAGTTCAGAACAGTCTGGCGGCCGAGTTTGATCGCGCAGATGTATGGTGCGGTTTTTTCGATTAGGTTCTTGCCTGTAAGAAGCAGTTGGCTCTGGGTTGAATCCTGAAGATCGAGGGCGAGTATGATTCTGCTGAAGTTGTTCCTTGAGGCCGATAAAATATTTTCGCGAAAAGCACTGTTGCTGCGGACGCGCTGCCTCAAGTGTGCTTTGTGCCTTTCGTAAGAGAAGCTATCTCTTCCTTAAGGGTTTGGTCTGGTATTCGTTTCGGTGGAGCCTTGAATCCGTATGCAGAGATCGTGATGAGTGGTCCAGTCTGTCCATGATCCCAAGCTAGTTTTGTCATTCTGATAACGTCTGTCACTATTGCCGCGCATGCCGGTCCATCTTCTAGTGACATTCTCATGTCAAGAGAGAACTCTGTTCCGCCAAAGTATTCGCCTCTGATGTTGAAGTAGCTCGTTCGGCGGTTCTCCATGAAATCGACAAAGTCAGAAGAGCCTGCCACTATCGGGAACTGGTAGGGCACCGCTGCTGCGACGGCGGAGGTTTTTATGTTTCTCTTGATCTCATACCGCTTCTTGTCCAAGGAAAGTTCCGATTCGGTTCCTCCTCCGATATCGAGCTGGTAGGTCTCACCGATTCGTATGCCACGCTCCACCAGCAGTTCGAGGACGTTTCTGTGCAGGATTGTTGATCCGATCTGGTCCATTACATCATCTCCCGCGAGTGGAATCTTCTTTTTCCGATACCTAGACTGCCAAGTACTGTTGGAGGCGATTCGTGCCGGGGTAGCATTGATGAAAGCGCTCTTGGACTGTAGGGCGGCTTGGGCATACATTTGACTCGCTTTTGACGCGCCGGTCGGCGTCAGATTCACCAATACTTCTGGCTTTGAGTCCGTCAGAGTATTGGCCGTGTTGCTTGGTTTGGAATCGCTGACGAGTATCTTCTCTCCCGCGATGGGGGAAACGCCATCGAGGGGCTGAGCCATCTGAACCTCAACTCCAAGGTTTCGAGGCTGGACGAACTTGCGCGTGTTGTTTGGTTCCTGGAAGATTGCTTCGGATAGGTCCTTGCCTACTTTGCGTTTGTCTATGTCGAAAGCTGCGACGATATGGATGTCGGAAACAGAGTAGGGTCCGATCTTGGGTCGGGCTAGCCCGATGGTTTTCTTCTGTTGTCGGTAGTATTCTATTCCTTGGACTAGACTTGAGGCACTGTTGCCCACGCCGGCGATTGCTACTCTGATCTCTCGGGTCATAGATTCAGACTCGATGTTCAGCGAGATCCAACGGAAGAAAAGGGTTTGGTCTCCAACCTTTTGCACTAGATCAGTTTGGTGAACTCGATCGCTAATTGGGCGAGCGAGGCTGACCCGACCTTGAGAACATCTTCGTCGACCTTGAATCTTGGGCTGTGGTTGTGATAGATGCAGCCTTTAGCCGGGTTCTTCGTTCCGAGGAAGTAGAATGTGCCAGGGGCTTCGTGGAGGAATCTAGAGAAGTCTTCTCCTCCAAGTTGGAGGGCCCGGAGCTTGACCTTGGTGCCGGGCAGCTTTTTCAGAATATTCTTGGCTTTCTCGGTCACCTTTTCATCGTTCACCATCACGGGATATGCGTCCTTCTCGAATTGTACCTCACCTTTCGCGCCGAATGCTCGACAGACTCCTTTTGCCACTTCAGTCACTTTGGCCTTGGCTCTCTTCCTGGTGACTTCATCAAGCGTTCTTATCGTGCCGTTCAGGATTGCTTGGTCAGGTATGATGTTCTCCTTAGTGCCTGAGTGAACGCTTCCGACGCTGATGACGATTGGCTGGATCGGATCGATCATCCGGCCTGAGACTCCTTGGAGCGCGATCAGCAATTGTGCGGCGACATAGATTGGATCAATTGTATGCTGAGGATATGCTCCATGGCCTCCACGTCCAGAAATTCTGATCTCGAACGAATCTGGTGCGGCCATCGCGGGTCCGCCTCTGAAGGCGAGGACTCCTGACTCCAAGTCACCGTCAATATGGAGGCCAAAGACAAAGTCGACTTTCGGATTCTCCATCACTCCATCCTCAATCATCGGCTTCGCTCCTCCCCTGCCTCCGTGCTCTTCCGCTGGTTGAAAGAAGAACTTCACCGTTCCAGCAAGATCTTCCTTGTGATTGGCGAGTAGTCTGGCGGTTCCGAGTAGCATTGCTACATGAGTATCGTGGCCACAAGCATGCATCACTCCCTTCTCCGTCGATCTGAAATCGACGTCAGCCATTTCTTCGATGGGCAGAGCATCCATGTCCGCTCTCAGACCGACAACCCTTCCCTTCCTGGATCCCTTTAGAATTCCGAGCACTCCCGTTCCACCGATCCCGGTCCGAACCTCTACCCCGTAGGCTCGAAGCTTTTCAGCGACCAGCCTTGCTGTGGCTTTTTCCTTGTAGGCCAGCTCGGGTTTCCGATGAATCTCTCTGCGGATTTCGATGATCTCGGGTTCGATCTTGTGAGCTTCTTTCAGAAGATCTATCACGACTCTATTCCACCGTCACTTCACGGAATAATCTGCATTCTCAATAAAGGTGACGCGTCCATCACTCTATCGGAAGAGGTCGAACTCCTCGGGTCTCAAGAGATCCTTGACTCGGCCCCGGCCTCTGGCTGCCTTGTAGCCTCGAATGATTGCGACGGGCACCCTGTCCGCCTTGTTCATTACAAGTTCGGCTGCAGAGGCCAGCTCGTCTGCGACCGCTATCTCGGTGACTTGCAGGGTTCTTCGATACATGTCCTTGGTCCCTCTATAGTCGTGTATTGGTTTCATGCCTGAGACTCCTATCGCAAAGTTGACCTGGCCCATTCGCCACGCGCGGCCGAAAGTATCCGTAATGATCACCGAGACATCCTTTCCTGTCATATGATGGATGGTTTTTCGGATTCTATCTGCAGAAACATCTGAATCATGTGGAAGGAGTGTTACTGAGTCTCGTTTTGTCCCGACGTTTGACTGGTCGACTCCGGAGTTGGCGCAGATGAAGCCATGACTGGTCTCGGTGATCAGGTGGCCCCCTTTCATTCTGATGATTTTCTTGCTCTCACGCAAAACGACCTCGACCTGTCGAGGGTCCTTGCCAGTTTCGTCGGCTATTGTCTTCGCAAATTCAGACGGGATGACCCTCGCGAGAGGTAGCACTCTACCCTCGGCTTTGGACACGACTTTCTGGGAGATTACGGCAATATCCCCTTGCTGAAACACTTCTCCTTGGTCTTCGACTTTCTCAACGATCATTTTGCCCAGCTCGTCTCCCTTCTTGATGTCCGGAATTCCTTTTACAGGAAGGATGGTTAGCATGCTTCTAGCTGGGTCCCGGAAAGAACGACTCTAGCTTCTTGGCGCCTGTGAGTTCTTCGTAGTCGAGTCCTACTGCGTCGAGAACTTGTTCAAATGTGGAACGGATGTACTCAGTGTACTTTTCCACATCTATCTCATGGATGCTGGCAAGTTGCACAGGTTTTACTCCCGAGCTACTTGTCACCTTTACGAAACTAACCAGGTCTCCGGCCTTGATCTCGTTGCCCTTGTCGGTAAGCTGTTGGGCGGCCTTTACGTGTTGAGGCGTTGTCTTAGTGTAGCCGGCGACCGCTTTGCCAATCATCATGTTGAACGCCAAGTCCTCCATCGAGTATTTCCTGTTTCGAAGCTTGCTGTAAGAGTCTTGGACGAGGGCCTTGATTTTGATTCGGGCTTGGTCGAAGTCTGGGTACGTCTGGACCTGGCCTAGAATCTCTATGAGTTGGTTGAAGGTTGCCTTGATGAATTCTGGAGTGTGGCGCTTCTTGCCGGTGAGTCCTTTGATGTCTACGCGGTTGTCTGGAAGGACGCCGAGATAGTTCTTCTTTCGCTCACTCAATGCGACGTATCGGTAATTCTTGTCTACTTCCAATTCCATGCCGAGCTCCTTCTTGGACCAGTGTATCAGATCGTCCAGCTTCGACTTGTCCGGGGTCCCGAGAAAGAGGGAGTCAGTGTCCCCATAGAACACCTCAATTCCCAAACGCTTGGCCTCCTGAATCGTGCTGGTGATGTCGAATCTTCCAACGGCAGCGGTGGATTCGGCAAGTGGCGGGCAGTATAGGGAAAACCTGTCGCTTCCGAACACGCCGTAACTGGCGTTGAGGACGACCTTTAGCGCGTTCTGGACAACTTGGTACCAGCTCAGAGTTGAGGGGTCGAGCGATTTTTCCTTGGATCTGGGCTTGTACCATCTGATCCTGACGTCTCGTAACGATCCGACTAGCTGGCTCTCCATCGCCCGGTTCTTCCGGCAGACCCAGTGGTCCGTGCCGGGAATCTTGTTTGTTCTATCTTCATGGTGGTTGCAGAGGATGGTCTCATAGCCAAGATTCCAAGTCTTAATGATCGAAGGGTACAGCGACGCGAAGTCTAGGACTGCTACCTGGAAGTGCACTCCTGGAGTCGGGTCGACGACCATTCCTCCCTTGTACTTTTTGCCCCTGATTACGGCAGTTGTGCTGGTGGAGCCTTTCGATTCTGTAATCTCTTCGTATCTCGGAATGAGGTAGCCTCGGACTCGATGTTCTCGGAAGAGCATGCTCCTGATCCACCCAGAGACCCCTTGGCGTGACATGTCTTCGATTGGCAGGAAGCTAATCCTTGACAGTGCGGTGACGAGTTTCATGACCACTTCACCGTCGAATTCGGTTAGGTTCAGAACTAGCTCCGCGTCTTGGTAGCAGTAGGCGGCCAGTTCGGAGTACGAGAGGCGGGAGATAGGCGTGGAGATCTCTAGCTTTCCGGTGTCAAGTAGTGCTTCCGATATGGCATCGAGAGTCGATTCTCTGTATTTGCCGCTGAACGCATAGACCTGGATTGATCTGTTGAAGAAGAACTTGTAGAGGTCGAAATGAATTCCATACTTGAGCCCTGCTGATTCCCGTCCTAGTTCGATCGGAATCTTGTCGCGGGTAAAACCAAGCTTCTCCGCTCTGTGGAAGAGATATCGGAGGTCGAAGTCATCGCCGTTAAACGTCAGGACAAACGGATAATCGTTCAGCTCCCTGAAAATCGCGGATAGAAGTTCCTCCTCGGTTTCATAGAAATCCAGGAGCAGCCCCGAGGGAGCCTCAGCAGACTCGACATCAAGCCCTGGGCGTTTCAGAATCAGGGCTTTCTTCACATTATCGTTGGAAGCGAAACTTGCGCAGATTACTTTGTACTCCGCATCTTGAGGGTCTGGGACTCTAGTGTCGATTGGCGAGTGCACCTCAATGTCAAACGCTACTCTCCTGTAAGTTGGTACCGGGAAGTCCAACAAACGAAGCCACCGGTCGAGTAGGCCCTGATAGACCGGGTCAGCTTCCTCGAAGACACTCTGGATGTTTATTGAACTGCTTCCTGATTGAAGCGGGACGAGGTTACCGCGCTTGACGGAATAGGACATTCCGGGCTCGAGTCTACGATCGTAGATGTAGTTCTCAGTGTATCGGATATCAGCTTCCCAAGCTTTGATGATGTCACGGATGCAGCCGGTGGGTCGTCCGCCAATTGAGAGAGGGTCCCTAGCGTAGATAACTGTGACTGGAATCTCTTGACCCTTTAGTGCGTCGAATCTCTTGGATCTCTCGAACTTGACAAAGCCAGGGTGTCTGACGAGGCTCTGGTTCTTCTCTAGCGTTTCAGGCAACTCCTTCGAGAGGCAGTATGGAGTGTGGCCCGTATTGTCGTACCAGAAGTGAATCTTCTGCGATTTCGGCTCGTAAAGTTTGAGATACACAGCGCGTCGTTCGCCATCATAGCCAGCTCCTACGAAATACGATTCAGACAATTCCTGCGGGATGCTTGGTCTGAAGTTGAGCTGAACCTTCGGATCCTGCCTCGGTCGCGGAGGAGGCACGGGCTCAGGCTCAGGTTTTGCCATGTACTGGTCGAGGCTGGACATTAACGGAGGCCTGGTGTTATGAAGCATGAAAGTTAAACCTTAGTTGCTTCGATTCAGCCTTCTCATGCTGTGCCAGCTAGAGTCTTGCTGAAGGTGTCGGGCCGCAACTGACTCCTGTCAACACTTTGGTGAGGGGGTTTCACGAAAATCGAATTCTTACGCCCGTTGCCGCAGTGAAGAGTAGCGCTGTTTCCGCAGACAATCCGCAAGAATCGAAACGTGCATTTAGACTACGTGAGCGCGAGTCTGACCCTTCAGGTCAATTAAGACTGGCTCACCGAGCTTTGGTCTTGGTTGGTAAGGGAGCCAGTGAGAGGGAGGCCGTGCAGAGCGCTGCGGCTTCGGACCCTCGTCTGGCTAGCGTCAAGCGGGAGGCGTTGGCGCTGGTCTTGGGGACCGTAAACGAACAGGATATTCTCGACATTCATGTGCATAATGCACTTCCTGAGGAGAAGATGGGCATAAGCGCGCGCGCCTTGTTCCGACTTTCAGCATTCTCTATGATGAGACTCGAAGCAAAGGGACAGGTAAGACGACTAGAGCACAATCTCAGGTCGATTGCCCCGATAGAGCTTCTTCCTAAGCTAGAATACTTCCTCGGAACGCTGCCAGCGTTCGATCCGACCCATCTTCTCTCTGGCATGCGAGACTCCGAGAGAATCGCTCTTTCAACACATCATCCAACGTGGTGGGTCAGTTACTGCTTTCGTATGCTCGGACGGGGTGAAGCTATCGCGCTCTTGGCGTCACGACCGCGGCCAAGATACCTTCGAGTCAATTCTCTGAAAAACCGGGGAAGAACAACTCTGCCTAAGGAACTCGGAGTTCTAGCTGAGAACCTAACAAGAGTTGACTCTACCCCAGGGGTTTACATTGTCAAGGGTTCTCTCTCATCCTTCGCAGGATTCTTTTCATCGGGTTTCTTCCAAATGCAGGACCTTGCTTCATATCTCGCGATTAGAGCAGGGGATCCTGTGCCGGGTGAGAGGGTCCTGGACCTGTGCGCGGCTCCAGGGGCAAAGACCGCAGCAATCGCACAGATGATGAAGAACCGGGGTGAGGTTGTTTCAGTCGACTACTCTCATAGAAGAATGAAGGGTTGGAAACGAGAAGTCCAGAGACTTGGGGTAAAGATAACCCATCCGGTGATTGGTGATGCTACTCGGCTCGGACTGCACGAGAGCTTCGACCTGATCGTTATTGACCCGCCGTGCACCGGCACTGGGGTGTTTGATCGGAATCCAAGAATGAAATGGCACCTCTCTCCACAGTCTGTAGACCGTTATTCGATTCTCCAGCGGCATATTCTCGAATCAGTAGTGCCCCTCGTTGGGAAAGAGGGCAGGATTTTGTATTGCACCTGCAGTCTAACTGTCGAAGAGAACGAGCGGGTTATCTCAGCATTTCTTAAGTCTCATCCAGAGTTTGAGACTCAACCTATCCTCAAAGAGGTTGGGTCGCCAGGTCTAATGAGCTTCACTGATTGTCGCAGATTCTATCCGCACCGCGATCGTACCGCTGGCTACTTCATTGCACGGATGCAACGGACAAATTGAAACGTGCCTAGTCTGCAGGTTTGGTGGGGATAGGCGGTAGTCGGGGTTTCTCGGGCCCTTCGTACATAATCAGATTTTTCGCCTCTAGGGTCTCTTGCAGCTTGTTGACTGCGATGTGAACCTGGATCTCTTTCTTTGCCCCCGTACAGACTAGTTTGCCGCTAGCGAAGATCAGAATTACCACTTTTGGTTCGTCCATTCGATATATGAGTCCCGGAAACTGCTCAGGCTCGTACATTGTTTTCTTCAAACTGTAAACGACCTTCTCTAGGTCGATGGTGCCTCCAAGACCCGCGGAAGCTACGATGTTCTGGACAACGATTACTGGTCTGCCAACGATTACGATTCCGCCCTTCTTCAGTTCGTCAACTACTTTCAACACGGCCTTGTGGGCTTGGCGTTCTGATTTTGATCCTGTGCAGACCATTTTGCCGGAACTGAATATCAGCGTCGCGGTCTTTGGCTTTTTCAGCCGATAGACCAGACCAGGGAATTGCTCGGGTCGATATTCTACCCCAGGGAAAATTCTGACTATCGCATTTAGGTCTATTCGTTGTTTCAGCGTAACTGAAGCAACAACATTCTCAATGTTGATGAAAGCCCTTCCCTTGTCAGACAATACAAATCACGTTTCTATCTTGAAACGGAAAAAGAACGAGTTCCCGATTGATCCAACCTTGCAGCGAAGCCAAGTTCGACAATTAGACCTTTGATTTTGACCCCTTATAAAGCAATTTAAGTAACAGAGAACTGGGCAATACCAGCGAGAGATTTGCCCGGTGGAGGCTCGCGGTCTACGAATTGAGCTTTGGCGCTAGATTCTCGATCCTGTCTGTCATTCTTAGCAAGTCTCTGGCCGATGCATTTTCTGCGATCCATGGTTTGCATGTGATGTTGATGGTGATTATGTCTCCGGCCATTCGCTCTAGACAGAGAAACAGCGGGGGAATCGGTGAATACACCAGATCGTTACCACAAGTTGGACAACGAATCATAAAGAAAGAGCGCCGAGCAATGGGGAAAGGTGGCTATTTGGGTCGAATGAGAATTGATGTTCCTTCAACCTTGACCTCGTAGACTGGTTCTGGAGTTTGGGCTGGCCCTCTCCGTACTTCACCGGTTGTGAGGTCGAATCGGGACCCATGCCAGGGACATTCGACTATGTGGTCTTCTAGTTTTCCTTGGGCTAGTGGTCCTCCGAGGTGAGTGCATGTGTTTTTGATGGCGTAAAATTTGCCCTTGATGTTGGCGAGGCAGATCTGTTGGCTTTTGTATTGCACCGCCTTCATCTTATCCGCCGGAATCTCTGAGGTCGAGGCTACTCGTACGTATTCATCTGGCATTCTTGGATCGGCCTAGACTCCTCGTGATCCTGAAGTTCTATTAGTTTCTTGCCGCGTCGTATCTTCTTGATAATGAGGAAGCTGCCTCTGGGTGTGTCATCAAGGCATGTCTCCATGACTTTCGTTGAAGGTGCTTCCTCGTGTCTATTCTGACCATCGGGCACTCAACCCGAACCTTAGAGGATTTCCTCGGCATTCTTCGTGCATATGGCGTCGGCCGAATCGTAGATGTCAGAACGATTCCTCGGTCTAAGCGTCATCCACAATTCAATCAGGACGTCTTATCAGAGAGCCTCAGAGGGTCTGGAATAGATTATGTTTCGATGAGGCAGCTGGGCGGCTTTCGTCATCCAACCACGGACTCTCTCAATTTGGGCTGGAGAAATCTTTCCTTTCGCGGTTTCGCTGATTACATGCAAACTCAGGAGTTCTTTATTGCCATTGACGATTTGCTCAGGGTAGCTGAAGTTGACTCTACGGCGATCATGTGCTCGGAGATTCTACCTTGGAGGTGTCATCGTTCCTTGATCGCCGACTCGCTAGTTGTTCGGGGGATAGAAGTGGAGCATATCATGACGCTTACGAGCCGAAGAAAGCACATTCTGACGAAGTGGGCTCGCGTCGAGAAAAAGCAGATTACTTACCCTAAGAGATGAGGTGATCGCGAAGACTTCTCGCAGGCGTAGATTTCCGCCCCCAAGAAAAAAAAGGTTTTTGGCAGTTCTCTAGTGTTGGCCTGCTTGGAAACACGCGACGTCGTATTGCGCTACGGCTCGCGAGTTTGCTGGCGTTTGAGTATTCTGTCCGCTGCCCGCGTAGTGAGAACCTGCTACGGCGAATCCTGCCGTGTTGAAGCCTGCAGGGGTTAGTGGTCCTGTGGGGAATACTGCTTGACAGCTCTGGTTGGGCTGCCCCGGCGTGCCCGTGTTGGTGTCTGCAGCGACTGGTCGTGCAAGGAATGGTAGTGCTGCCAAAGAGAGGACTGCCACGGCCAAGAAGAGCATTTTCTTCATTGCCATTGTTTTTCCTCTAAGGCGCTTACCACTCGACCCTGACAGGATAAAAATGTTACTATCACGGTAGTATGAAAGCCATGAGCGGCTATTGGAAGGGGAGGCCTGACCGCATCTCAGGGACTGCGGGTGATCTTCCCTATTCATCGGTCCGGTGAAGGATGCTCTGTAAGAGACTCTCCCGCTAAGGCGTCGCTAATTCGTACTCGAGGTGGAAAAAGGAAGGGGGGTGAGGACATCGGTTGCAGTTCTTCGGTAATGGCTATGCTCTTGTAGTGGTCGGGCAGTGACTTGCGCGGGCACTTAGAGCCGCAGTAGCGTTCGGTGAGGCTTGAGGTGGAAGTGAGGTTGGATGGTCAAAGTCGCATGGGGGTACGGTTCCGGGCGGGCCTGTTGGATGGTGGGAGTGAGCGGCTGCTGGACTCGCACCGGCGGCCAAGAAGATGACGGCAGGTGATACTGCAGCGATCAATGCAACCCATAGGAGAACGAGAATTTTTGCCTTCATTCGTTTTCCAATGGGCCCTATCCTCTCAGGAAATATAAATCAAGATTTTTGAAATCTGTACAACAAGTAGTTGTACGCTGACCGCCTACGCCCACATCAGTCCATGGATGGTTTGTTCAATCTGCGGCTATCAAGGGCTGTGTTCACCTCTCTTGGAATTTGCATCCGGGAGGATCACCCGTCAGCTGTCGTACCTTCGGCAAGAGCTTTGCACAACAATTCAAGGACCCTATACGACGAACGTTGACGGGTGGGGTAACTGATTATTGAGCAGCAGCGCCGACTCGAACAAAAGGTGCCAGGCTTGAATCCTATCTCAGAAACCTGCGTGCATGGGTCGTATTGTGCCAGACAGAGATTCCTGATCCCATTCGATACCTCGAGGTAGTGCGGGAAGTTACGAGGCGCTTTAGTCTCCCCTCGGAAAGGCGTGAGTCATCGTTCCATTTCCCGGGGAGCCATATCACGAAATTCAGGAGTGTTACTCGTTTTGCCCTACTCTTCATTCTCGTTACACTGGCTCCGATCTTAGCGGACGAGATGGTTCCAAGAGTCATTGCTTGCTGCATAACTCCCGGTGGGTACTACTCCCTGACCTCTGTTCCGTCGTCCACGCAAGAAGGCAACATGGTCAACCTGGTTCTCACAGTTACTGGTGCAACTGGCGGCACCCTGTATCAGTTCAGATTCTTCGTAAAGGATTCCTCGAGCGTAACTTTCAAGTCGCCATTAGAGAACTACACGACCCCGACCGGCCAGACCCAGTTTAGTAAATCAGTCGCATATCCGAGTACGTCATTTGCGGGGTCCGACTCATTGCTCGGTCAATACACCGCCTCGGTTGACCTGGTGAGCCCTTTCGCATCGCCAAATGTTGCTTCAAGTTCATTCTTCATCAACATCGTAGATAGTTCTGAGCATGAGAGAACTCAAACCGTGAACATTCAGGCTAGCGGGTATAATGCTTCAGAGAGCGTAAGCCTTAGCATTAGGACGCAGACAACTTCAACTCTGGTATTCGCGCAAACGACCACGGCCTCGCCTGGAGGAGTCGTGACTGCTGATTGGAACATACCTGTGAACGCGACTATAGACACGTACGTTGTGACGGTTTCCGGAACCAGCACTTTCAAGACCCCTCCTGACGTCCAACATTTCGGAGTAAATGTGGCGATCATGTCTGTTGCTGCGATCTTGTCATTCAAGCCGATCTACCAGAGGACTGAAACGATGCAATATTCCTTCCAGCCAATCTACCCCGACGGGTCGCTGCCCTCAACTGGAGTCGGCCTTCTAACTCTAGCAACCCCTAGCGGCAGCAGAACCACGCTCACGGCAACGTATGATGGCAGTACACAAACATTCAACGCCAGTTATGTTACGACAATGACTAACCAGACGGGAGTTTGGACAGTTACGCTGGGAGCACGGGCTTACAGCGACGCTTATGGGAACACTGGTCCGGGAACGAACATAATGAACGCGCCACAACTCGCCCCCGCGGCTCTAACCATCGACGTTACGACCAACACCAACATCGCGGTAGGCCAACAGCTCAAGTTCAACGCCACCGTAGAATATCCTGACGGGACAACCCTCCAATCCGGCACGGTGAGAGCATATTTGCTATACAGCGGGACGCCGACAATCAACGATTCGGTCCCTCTGGTCTTTGATACGACACTAGGGTTGTGGGTAGGTAGCTATACTGCACGTTCTACCGATTCAGGAGGATTATGGTCTCTGGTTGTTAAGGCGTCAGACTCTCCGACGCCTGCAAACACCGGTACCGCCACGAGGGCAATTACTATCCAGAATACTCCCCCGGCAAGTTTTCCACTTTACTACTTCGGACTTATTGCAACAGTGATTGCGGGCATACTCATTGCAGTCTTCTTGGTTTTCAAGAAACATAGAGTAACGCACGCTAGGCTGAAGATTGATCTTGAAGCCGTGCACTCGGAAGCTGGGAGGATAGAGAGCTCAGAGTTCTTCAAGTCAGTAAAGGATCAGGTAAGAAAGGAAAAGGAAGAATAGGGTACTTCACCGGGGAATCATGAAAGAGAGTCAAGCTGATCTTTTAGTCGCGTATATTAGACAAGCTCTCCCCTCATTGTCATGAAAATCGTGTCGAAAAGACTGTCCCTGACATAGCTAATATTTCATAAGCGTCTCTTATCGAGGACCATTACAGACGATTTCCAACACTGAAATCTAGTGGTGTGCTCTGATGGAGACCCGGTATCCGGAAGGCTTCACCGGTTTCCTAGAATTTCTGTGTGACAAGTACAGAGTGGATAGGAAGCGAGTGTTCATCGAATACAGTTCAAGGCCTCCTCCTCCCATAAAAGGAGGAAGCCCCGGATACTATGATGGGCTACTCTCATATCGGGAGAAAAATGGCCGAGTTGAGTTTCTCATCACTGTCTTCAAGGCAGCTCAAGATCCCCTACTAACCCTGGGACATGAATTTGCCCATTTGGTCGAGGACTTGAGGTCAGGGAACATCGGAAAACGCCTCGGTCCACCCGATGATGTCCGCGAGAGCAAGTTTGATGATCAGGCTCGACTAGATCTTGAACGGTTCTGGATGCAAAAGAAGATAGATAGATCGAAGCTTTACTAGCGACTGAATTTAGGATGCGTTCACAAAAAGAGAAGGCGCAGGATTTTCGCGGACTTCACCATGGGAAGAGAATCTTGATTCTTCCTAATGCGTGGGATGTCCCAAGTGCGCGGGTCTTTGAGAATGAGGGGTTCCCTGCCGTGGCAACATCTAGCGCGGGACTCGCGGTATCACTTGGGTACCCGGACGGCGAGGTGATAGGTCGGGATGAATTTGTGTCGGCTGTCGAACGAATCGCTAGAGTCCTGGCGGTTCCACTTTCAGTCGATATAGTCGCTGGGTTTGGTAAGACTACGAAAGAAGTCGTGGACACAGTCAAGGCGATTTTGAAAGCGGGTGGTATTGGGATAAACATCGAAGACTTTGCTCACGCAACGAAGAAACTCTTTCCCATCGAGAAACAGGTCGAGAATGTCAAAGCGATCAGAAGACTCGGAGATAGCGTAGGAGTCCCTCTTGTAATCAACGCTCGAACAGACGCGCTACGATTTGGAACAGGCGACGAAGAGGCGAAGTTCGAAGAAGCCGTTCGTCGTGCCACTGCCTACAGAGACGCAGGCGCCGATTGCGTCTACCCCATGAGTCTACTTGAAGCAGCTTCCATCAAACGCTTTGTGAGAGATCTTGATTTTCCGATCAATGTTATGGTACGGAAGGGCTTACCTCCGGTCAGCGAACTGCAGAGGCTCGGTGTTGCTCGCGTGAGCTTTGGCCCCAGTGCTTCGTACGCCGCAATGGGTCTCTTGAAACGAGCCGCGAAGGAAATATTAGAACAAGGAACATATGAGAACCTTGTCGATCGTGCGATCAGCTTCGACGAGTTGAACAGCCTAGCAACGCGCAGGTCGGACCCTAAAGGTTCTGAGAAGGAGAAGGTAGTTCGAGAAGTCAACATTTAGTCGATCGCGACGAGCTTAACACTCTTCAACTTGTCCTCCTTCTGGAATTCGTGAGCCATCGACCCTACCTTCCTCGCATCGCCTTCTAAGAGGAAGAGTTCTACGCAGTTGCTCTGGCTGATCTTGTTATGAATGTGAGTCTTTACAATATCATCGAATTCGTGCTTGAGCTTTGTTATGGGCGCTTCGTTGGATTCGTCGTGAGTTACGACGATGATGGCATTCATGTGTCCCGAGAGCGCGTTTTTCTCCTTGGAGTCTTCAAGCAAGAGCCTAATCGCCGATCTTACAAGTTCTGATCTACCCGCGAATCCTCCTGATCTCTGGATCTGGTCCATTTCCTTTATCATCTGATCTGGAAAAGACAAACTAACGATAGGCATTTTCAACAACTTGAGAGTACGTTAACAACTATTATAACGCTTCTACCTACTTGTTATTAAGCGCGATTCTAGTCAATAGGCCTCTTGCCAAAGTGTACTCGGAATCGGTGGGGTTATGATGATCTGCTAGCGCAGTTCGGTATTGAGTATGAGACGCTACTCGCGCAAGTTAATAACTGGCGCCAAAATCTTAATAGCCATCAACCACACCATTTGGGCCAGCAGTTTCAAGTGGTATATCGCGTGCAAAGGAGATATCTAATCGCCGTGGTCCTGGCTATGACCCTCGGCGTGGCAACTGCTGCGGGATTGTATTTGGACCGACCATTATCACGAGCGAGTTCAACTCAGGTGCAAGTGGTCGCAGCCGAAAACTTCTGGGGCGGTCTTGTGTCCCAGCTAGGGGGGACTCACGCACAGGTGCTGAGCATTGTTTCAGATCCCAATATCGACCCCCACGACTACGAAAGCAACGCGGCGAACGCTCGTGCAATTGCAAACGCGAATCTAGTGATTGTTAACGGTGCGGGATATGACGATTGGGCTTTGAGACTCCTTTCAGCAAACAATGACCAGAATCAAAGAGTATTGAACGTGGCAGAGCTTCTGGGAAAGCATGCTGGAGACAACCCACACTTCTGGTATAGTCCCAGTTACGTGAATCAAACGGTGCGCGCGATGTATTCAGACCTTGTTTCTCTCGACAGCACCAATGCTGCATATTATGGGCAGCAGTATGTTAGTCTGAACGCTTCACTCGGACAATACAACAGTCGGATTAGCGAGATCGCCGCAAAGTTTGCGGGGAGGCCGATAGCTTCCACGGAAAGTATATTCGTCTACTTAGCCGACGCGACTAGCCTCAAACTCATTTCCCCTCCTGGCTTCATGAAAGCAGTATCCGAAGGCAACGATCCGACGACTCCTGATAGAATCCTATTTGAGCAGCAGATCATCAATGGCACTCAACCGGGAAATGCCACAGTCCTGGTGTTCAATGGGCAAACGGCAACGAAGCTTACGTTAACGATAAAGGCGGAGGCTGTTGCACACTTGATTCCAATTGTTGGTGTGACAGAGACCGTGCAGCCGACCGATGTTCGTTTTCAAGATTGGATGAACGCGGAGTTGATCGATCTTCAACGTGCACTGGATTCACAAGCTCCTGGACATTGATGATCGAACACGATAGGCTCTGAAATAGTCTCTGTTAGGAACCTAACAGTAGGCTACCCGGATATCACTGTCTGGCGAGAGGCTAGTTTCACTATTAAACGCGGCGAGTTTGTAGCGATTATCGGCCCTAACGGTGCAGGCAAGACTACTCTCTTTCGCCTGATCCTCGGGTTGCAGCAGCCTCTCGGTGGCAATATCGAGATATTCAACGCCAAGCCCAAGCGTGGCAATCCCCTGATTGGCTATGTGCCTCAGCGTCATCTCATCGACAGCGAAACAAACATTGAATCTCTCGAACTGGTCCGACTCGCGTATTCGGGCAGGCAATGGGGATTCAGCCTGTCTCCACAAGACCGCGAAGCGGCTTTTGGGGCGATGAAAGACGTCGGAGCAGAGGAGCTGGCTCACCGTTCCCTCAATATTTTGTCGGGAGGAGAACTGCAGAGGATATTTCTAGCAGAGGCGCTGGTTAGCAGTCCCCAACTTTTACTGCTCGATGAACCATTGTCGAACCTCGACCTGAAACGTGAGAAAGACTTAGTTCAGCTCGTGAATAATATAGTCCGGTCGCGTAATGTAACGGCGCTGCTAATAGCCCACAACATCAATCCTCTGCTTCCTTTTCTGGACAGAGTGATCTTCATCGCGAACGGCAAGGTTGCAACCGGGAGGCCCGAGGAAGTTCTGACATCAGAATCTCTTACCGCCCTCTACGGGGTCCCTGTTGAGGTTCTGCGTGATTCTAGGGGCAATGTTGCGATAATAGGCATTGAACAACACCACGGTGACGAATAGCATGGCGTTCAGCGTCAATTTTGTCTCCGATCTGCTAGAACTCTTTCGGTACCCATTCATGCAGCACGCAATTGAAGCCGGGACAATTGTCGCGATCATCGCAGGCATAGTCGGGTACTTTGTTGTGCTACGTCGCTCGTCGTTTGCTGCACATGCCCTTTCACATATCGGATTCGCTGGGGCAGCCGGAGCCGTGTTGTTTGCAGTCAGTCCTGTCTATGGTCTGCTACTCTTTACAGGGGTCGGTGGCTCGGCGATGGCCGTTCTCAGCCCTCGAGCCACGAATCGTGATGTTCACATCGGCACAGTTCTTGCGTTCATGCTTGGCTTGGGAGTATTGTTCATCAGTCTCTATGCCGGGAATTCGAGCCAAACATACTCCATTTTGTTTGGACAGATACTCGGCATTAGTAGCAACGATGTGCTCCTGACTCTTGTTGCCGGTGCGATAATTCTGGCCGTTGTCGCGGTGGTGTATCGACCTCTCCTATTCTCCTCGTTAGATGAGGACGTAGCAGAAGCGAAGGGAATGCCCACTTTCTTGCTTGGTATAGTCTTCATGCTTCTGGTTGCGGTCGCGACATCTATCGCTGTCCAAGTGGTTGGCGTACTTCTCATATTCTCGCTGATGGTCACTCCAGCAGCAATCGCTCAGCGGCTAGCAAAGCGACCTCGGACAGCCATAACAATCTCCGTGGGCATTGCCCTAGTAGCGACGTGGCTCGGCCTTTCGGTTGCCTATTATGGGCCTCCGTATCCAGTGAGTTTCTACATAACAACGATAGTTTTCGGCTTCTACTTGCTCGTCAGATTCTTCTATCGGAGAGTCAGACCGTTGAGAATGAATAAGGATACCCTGCCGGAAACTTAGCCCTGCTCCGCACGTCTAGACTTAAACACTCACCATGACAATCTTGACCCTACGGAGCAGAGTCAAATGATTAAGGGAATCCACGGGTTGTTCTACACACCGAATGCCGAGGAAGTACGGTCGTTCATTCGTGATAAGCTGGGTTTTGTGCATAATGACATAGGTGAGGGCTGGCTTATCTTCGACTTGCCCGAGGCCAATCTTGGTGTTCATCCTTCCGACAGGGCGTATCACTCTATCTCTTTCTACTGCGATGACATTCACAAGACCGTCACGGACTTGACATCGCGCGGCGTGGAGTTTTCTTCAAGCATCACCGATGAAGGTTGGGGACTTCTAACACACTTTCGAATGCCGGGAAACTTGGAGGTCGAACTTTACCAGCCAAAGTATGAGAAGCGCTCAACTCGAAAGAGGTCGAAAGCCCGAGTCCCTCCTAGGAGTCGGCCAAAGAGAAGAAAGACGAGCGGGTAACTGTTCTAACCCCGCTTAGACATCTGATCCTTAGTCGTTCATGTAAATCTGTAATTCCTTCTTTCAGAACAATTATATCCGCTCTTCGTCGAGGGGGACGCACTGATTCGCCATGTTGAAGACTGAAGCCGCAATGTACGACAATATGTCGAAGGGCTGGGTTGACCCTACGAAGTGGAAGATTCTCAGCTTCCCGATGGGAAATGGCGAGACCTGGCCATGGGAGGAGCCGAGGGCGAGATTCGAAGCCAGGAACGGGGGCTTGGCTATGACGGTGGACCCGTTCACACGGAAGCATGATCATGTTCACATGTTTGACGATCCCAAACAGCTCTATGGATCTACCCAAACACTCTCCGTTTCCAAGAATGGCAAGACCGTGTTCGAGGTTGATATGGGAGCTGAGACCTACCGCGGCAACGCCGACGACCTTCGAGACGGGTTTGCCGGCTTTAATCTCATGGATTTCTCAACCGGCATGATATTCGACTTCATTTCAACGGGACAGAAGATTGGCGCCATCTATGAGCGGTTGTTGATTCCGGGCCTGACTGACGAGAAGACTGCCTTCACGTATCTGATCGAATCCCCGTTCTCGGGCGTCCGCACTGAACCTGGCAAAATGCACCATTATTCTGTCGGACTCGAGGGTGCAAAGAGAACGGCGGAGTGGCATGTCGATGGAAGACCGTTCTTCAAGGCCGAAGGAATACCAGTCTCGCTAGGCGAGATAACGCTGGGGTTCGGATTGTTCACTCTCAAGCCTATCGACCCTTCGAAGGGGAGCGTCTCCGTTCATGGGCAAGGCGCGACAGGAATCTGGAAGAACTTCCAGTACTCCATGGTCTAGAAGAGATTCGCATTTTCCAATCGGGCAATGCGTTGGCTGATCGCAAGGTGTAAACGCCTTAATCGAAGTTCCCGTGATCAGTCTGCCAACTCACCCTCTAGATTCTCTCAAGAGCGTAGACATTCAGTCCCGTTAGTACGGCTCCAATAATCGGGAAAATGACAATGAGCGGCAGAATGGTACTCGCTGTGCTAGCCCCGAAAACACTGGAAGAGTACGAGAGAGCTGTAGCATAGAACAGAAGTCCCGAAAGCTGAAAGGCTCTCAGCGAGATTAAGAAGCTGAAGATGCCCAGAGACTCTGGTATCATGACGCACCTCGAAGGTCCACGAAGATTTAGGATTTGACGAGCGTGAAGGCAGCCGCCATCTCGTACAAACCAAGTCCGAGGAATACTCCGTTTCCTCGGAAGCTGAAGAGTCTATGACCCGTACAGTCTGCTACGGCCTACTAGGTCAGTGAGGATGGGCATGAGGTCCAGTCCACGTATTCGTCCGAGGTTTCCACGACTGGCGCTAGCTTCGCTGAGTTTGAGGACTCTGCTTGCTGGGACGTCTGGTCCTGCGATTACTACTGGGACAGGGTCGCCGGTGTGGAATCCGTATCCAACAGGCGTCGCGTGGTCTGATGTAAGGGCTACGTAGTTGCCGCCAATATCTACTTCGTCGATTATGTGTCCCACGAGTGTGTCGACTTCTTCTAGGGCTCGGACTTTCCCCTTGAAGTCCGCGTCGTGGCCCGCGATGTCCGGGGCTTTTACGTGCACGACCACGAAGTTCTTGTCCTTGGCTCCCTCGATTACGGCCTTCGCCTTAGCCTCATAATCTGTCTTCATGCTACCAGTCGCTCCTCTGACGTCAACAACATCGATGCCCGCGGCACTTGCGATACCCTTGATTAAGGCCGTTCCGGATATGCATGCACCTCTGAGATCAAACATTGACTTGAAGGCAGGGAGCGAAGGACGGATCCCTGCACCTCTTGTCAATACAATGTTTGCAGGCTTCTCGCCATTGTTTGCGCGTTCCTGATTGAGCGGATGCACTCTTAGAGCTTCATGTGATCTCTTTACAAACTCGTTGACGGCGGCTGCGGTTCTCTTCGCTTCTTCCGAACCGTCGGTAGCTCTGGATATCACGAGTTTCAACCCTTCCTCCTGAGGATCAGTATCAGTTACATTTCTCGAGAGTTTCTCCCCTCTGAGAACTAGTACTGCTCTGTGATCGACGGTTGGTTTGAAGATCGTCTTGACTCCAGGAACGCTCTCGACTTTGATCTCGCTCACCGACTTTGCGAGTTTCGACGCGCCTTTCCGGATTCTTCCCGCGCGTCTATCTTCAACCCGGAAGTCATCGTCCACGGTTGCGAAATTGGCTCGGAACGCAATATCGTTCGGTCCCAGGTCTATGCCCGCACCTAGCGCTTCTAGTGGACCTCGTCCCGTGTAATACTTGGCCGGATCGTAGCCGAAGAGTGCTAGATTTGCGACATCGCTACCGGGCCTTACGCCTGGAGAAATGGGATCTAGTAACCCGACTAGTCCTCCTTTGGCGAGTCGATCCATATTGGGTGTGTTTGCGTATTCCAGGGGTGTCTTGTAGTCGTGGTCGATGAGTGGCCTGTCGCCCATTCCATCGACTACGATCAATACTGCTCTTTTGTCAGCCATTTCTGAAACCGAGTAGCTGACATTTTTACGGTAATAGGGTTAAAACGCTTTCCCATGAATCCCACAAGCGTGAACAATCGGATTTTTTCGATGCTGAACTAATCCTCGGAATTTCCGGATTCGTTTTCGAGGAAGATCAGTTTCTTTGCGGAAGAAAAAAGATGTCAATCGCCCGCTCAATCCCGTGTGAGAATGCTTGGAACAGATCAAAAAGAAGAGTAGATGGGGGTAATTGTTTGAATGTCTCGGAATGAAGAGTTTCAGCCATGATTGAATTCTCTATAAGAGGATAGATGAGACATCGGCTCGAGTGAATCGTTCGATTCTACTAGAGTAAAGGACCCAGAGTTACCTTGAAGTCCTCGAGGGCGCCGGTTTCTGCGGCGATTTTCACTCTAACATAACTGGGTCTGAAGTACGAAATGTCCAAGTCCACTATCCAGCGGGAATTCTCCTTCCTCGCTGACATCGGATAGACGAAGGAATAGTACTTCCTCAAGAAATCTATGGCAACTTGAGTAGCCTGTTCGACAGTCTGAACTATAGTCACTCGCTAAGACCAAGTCTAGGTGCGCGTGTGTGACTCATAAGAATAGTGCCCGTCGCCTTCGGGTCGCGGGGGTCAGCCATTCATTTGCCCGCTATTGAGAGATTGTTACGCTGATCAAGTAGACTGGATTTAGCGGTTGTTCTGGATAGGCGGGTCCGTCAGTTCGGGTATTCCAGATAGTATTGGCTACGCTCATGCCCGTAAGCACCTTTCCGAAGACGGCGTATCCCCCGTTGGCGGTGTCGAGATCGTTGTTGTTGGCCATGTTGATGTAGAACTGGGAGCTTCCACTATCCAGTGCTGGGCCCCGGGCCATGCCTAGATAGCCTAGGTTATTGTGGAGAGATTTGTCCAGCTCTAGTGGAATGGTCTGAGGAGATCCTCCTTTTCCCCATGTGTCCCTGCTAGTATTCCCGTATCTAGTGTAGGGATCTCCTGTCTGGATTACCGGGGGGTTCCGGGAGAGTCTGTGCCAGACGAGGTTATCGTAGAAGTGCTGGTTGGCGAGGCTTGCGAAGTTGCTGACGGTTTGAGGAGTCTGAGCTCGATAGAGCTCGACGACTATGGTTCCATTGCTTGTGTTTAGTGTAGCATACACGGGAGTATCGACCACGGGTGTCACTGAATGCTTGAGAGCACCGCTAGTGCCGGTCACCGTCACTGTATAAGTGCCGTTGGCTGCTGCTGACATAGTCAGGGTAGCGACTCCCGAACCAGTGACGTTGGCTGGGCTGATGGTCGCTACGAGTCCTGCCGACCCCGCGGCGGACAGTTGAACTGTTCTGGCAAAATTGTTCACGGCTGTGATGTTGACCGTTGAAGTAACTGGACTGCCGGCGTGAATCGTTACGCCTGTAGGTGCGGCTATTGCGAAGTCAGGCGTTCCGCTTGACGATTGGGAAGTTGAATATACGTACCAGCCGACCCCAATTGCTATGACGGCGATTGCGACTATCGCTAGGTAGATTCTCCCTCGGCTCTCCCGCTTGCGCGCACTCTGGATAGCCTGCTTCTTCGCGTTGACCGATTTCTTCTGACTATTGGGGCTCTTTGGATGTCGTGGCATTCCGAGCGTCGGCCAATACTCCTCGCTGCTTTACCCGTAGAAATATCGTTCGGTTTTGCGCAAAAATCTCCTAAACTCTTCCCCTTCACACGTAACAAGCTCAGAGCAAGCCCAGATCACAAATCTGAGCAACCGATTCTAGATCACGTGAATCTCACGAAGAAGGACCCAGGAGAAACCGCATCTGGAAAAACGATCGACACGCCCATTCCAAGCCCAAAGTCCGGAGAATCGCCCAGAACAGGGGCAACCGGCGGGGCCCTCCAGAAAAAAGGGGGTACAATTTGATCCTCGCGACGCGAGAGTGCTCTTTGGGGAGAGCGCATTCGGAAACCAGCAATGAGCGAACTTGTTTCTGGGCGAGAGCGTGAAAATATACCGGATTGTAGCAAGACAGACCCATCCACTTTGGATTGTTCTGTGTGCGGTCTGGCAATCAAACAAGCCGATGCTGAGCTCTGTCCAACCCATGCGCGAGCCTTAGACAGTGTCAGACAGGCTTACGAATCGTGGGCGATTGCATATGGCGGCATCGAACTGGCAGACTTTCTCAAGCGCATCGTAAAGCTGCAAGGAACAGGTAGGAGCGCAAGGGAGATCGCAGAATTCCTCCGGCAGCACCCTGAGAAGTGGAAGTGATGCCTACCCTCATCGTGTGCGAGAAGCCCACCGCGGCCGCGCGAGTCGCACGGGCGCTCGACGAGGACAGCGATCCGCGAAAAATTGAGGCCCAAGGCGTCCCAGTCTATGAAGCCAGGAACAGAAGTGAAACAATCCTCGTCTGTTCGGCCCTAGGCCACCTCTACGCCGTCGACTCGAAAACCCATGCCAGTCGACGCTTCTACCCCGTCTGGGATTTCGAGTGGAAGCCCAAACACCTCATCGACAAGAAATCCGCCCGACTGGCCCGATGGATCCACGTCATCAGCTCACTCGCAAACAAGGCTGACCGTTTCATCAACGCCTGCGTGTCACCCGACACAAGGGTCCTAACGAACGACGGAGATATTCCGATTGCTGAACTAGAGGGAACTTGGCCAGAAAGAAGAGTTGTGACTCTTTCCGAAGCTTCGGCAACTCCTGTCGAAAACCAAGTAACTCGGTACCACCGACTTGAGCCAAAGCTTCACGGAATTTCATGCTTCGAATTGAAGACTCTCGCTGGGAGGAGAATCAGGGCAACCGCCGACCATAAATTCTGGTCACGAAGGGGGTGGCTAAGACTGGAAAACCTGCGGCCCGGCGATCAAGTTGCTGTGTATTCAGCGCCGCGATTGGACTCGCTGCTTGCTAAGCACGAGCCTGTCCTGACCATTGAAGATGTGTGGACAACACTCAACTCCTTTAGGTACAAACAGAGTAGGCATCCTCACAGCAGGTATCGTTACGATTCACGTGAGCACTTCGAGGCTTGCAACCTCAGAAAGGAGAATCTATCCTATCCGGAGATAGCGACTCGAACCGGGCTTTCTCTAAGAACAGTGAGACGCTGGCTCGGAGAAGGAAGGCAGCCCTATACCGTTAGTAACCCCGTGATCGAGAAACTCCAAGACCTAGGACTCGCTCCCTTGTTCCTAGACGACGAAAAACTGTTGCCAATTGCGCGCCTGCTTGGAGCAACTTTCGCCGATGGCTGCCTTTCGCAGTGTTCAGATAGATGGTATTCGGTATGTTTCATTGTTGCGTGCGAGAGATCGGGAGGTGCAGAGGAGGTTGCTAGAGATCTTGAGAAACTTGGTTTCCGTTGTTCGCGACATGTTGTAACGAGGACAGGTCGGATTAACGGAAGATCATTCGTACAGAAGACCGAACAAGTAAGATGCTCCTCGCTCGCACTATGGCTACTGCTCAAGACTCTCGGAGCTCCATCTGGCTCAAAAACTGACATGGCATTGCAGATCCCTGGGTGGATCATAGATGCCCCGAAAAGGGTGCAGTATGAGTTTCTCTCAACTTACCTCGGTGGAGATGTGTCTATCCCGAAAAGCACTCGAGCGCACCCGAGATCTTTCAACGCCTGCGAGTTGCGTTTCAACAAAAGAGAGGATCTGGCAGACAATGGGAGAGCACTTGCGGTTCAGATAGCGTCGATTCTGACTGGGTTTGGAGTACGGACCACTCGCATACAGGTGTCCCCCTCGCAAGTGCAAAGGCTTGATGGTTCAAGGACCGTCACGGTAAGAATTGCCTTCTCGAACGAAAAGGAGAGTATGGAGAACTTACTCCGAAAGGTGCCGGTCCAATATTGTCCGAGGAAGAGGATTCGAGGAGACCTGGTTGCTGAGTACATTGCCCTAAAGACAAGATTGGGCTCTCGGCGAATCGTCTCCTTTGATGATTGGGCAAGTTCTGCGAAGGAAGGACTCGATAATAGTCTGCTCCAATGGGATCGTATCGAAACAATAGTCCCAGTAGATTGCGACGATGTTCGTGATCTGACAATTAATCCAGCCCAGACTTACATCGCCAATGGTTTCTTGACTCACAACTGCGACTACGATGTCGAAGGGTCCCTGATCGGATACACAATCCTGCGATACGCGCGCCAGGGCGCTGACTCGAAAGCTCAACGAATGAAGTTCAGCACTATGACGGAGAAAGAACTCCAATCCGCCTACAAGACCCTCTCGCCCTACCTCGACATACCCCTCGTCGAGGCTGGCCGTGCGCGGCACGAACTCGACTGGCTATACGGAATCAACCTCTCCCGCTTACTAACCGAATCAGCGCTGAAACAGAACCGCGGCTATTCCACCCTCTCCACCGGCAGAGTACAAGGCCCGACCCTGAAGTTCGTCGTAGACAGAGAAGAGGAAATTCAATTCTTCACTCCAACACCTTTCTGGACGATCGACGCAACGGTTACCCAGAACGGGCAAGAGTACATACTCGAATATGAGAAGGAAAAGATCTCTACCCTAGTTGAGGCGGAAAGGGTTGTCAAAGACTGCAAAGGCACTATTCTAGAGGTTGAGAGTTCTGAGTCTCGAAACATTCAGCAGAGCCCACCCTATCCGTTCGATCTCTCTAATCTACAATCGGAAGCCTACAGACATTTCGGATACACACCATCGAGAACCCTAGCGTTAGCGGAGAAACTGTACCTAGAAGCTCTGATCTCCTATCCACGAACCTCCAGCCAGAAGCTCCCCCCGGACATAGGATACTCAGAAATTCTTCGGGGGATTGCGAACATGGCTCAATATCGTTCCCTCGCATCAAGGCTGACGCTCCACACCACACCTCGTCCCAATCAAGGTCCCAAAGAGGATTCCGCGCACCCAGCAGTCTACCCCACAGGAGAATCGCCCAAGCGGCCTCTCATCCAACCCGAAGCCAATCTTCTGGACCTAATCATCAGACGGTTCATGGTCGCTTTTGGCGAAGCCAGTCTGCGAGAGAGTTCGAAACTAACATTCACGAAAGACCCTCACAGATTCTTCCTGCGAGGATCGCGCTTACTCAAAGAAGGCTGGATACAATTCTACAGACCCTACACCTCAGAAGAGTCCCAAAAACCCCCCGACCTCAAAGTCGGCGACAAGATACCATTCGACAAGATCCAACCCATCCAGAAGTTCACCGAGCCTCCCCCCAGGTACAACCCAGGCAGTCTGCTCCGAAAGATGGAAGATGAGAATATCGGAACGAAGGCAACCAGAGCCGAGATCATCGAGATTCTATTTCGACGAGGATACATCAAGAATACCCGAATCGAGGCAACATCTCTCGCACTCAAGATCATCAGCCTCCTCAACACGTATTGCCCACTAATAATCGACCCAGCGTTCACAGCCAAGGTTGAAGCCTCGATGGACAACATTCAGACACTCCAGACCAGCAGACTTCGCGTCCTGACCGAGACACTGGACCACCTTCGACCAGTTATGCTAGATCTGATCTCTAGGGAAGACGAGATAGGGTCCCAACTAGCAGAAGTTGCAACGTTGCAGAGAATCGCCAACTTGACCTTCGACTATCCATGTCCCCAGTGTGGCTCGAAGCTGAAGATTATTCGAAGCAGAACGTCCGGAAAGAGATTCATCGGATGCACGGGATACGATACGGGATGCAGATTCACGTTGCCCCTTCCTCAATTCGGAAATCTATCCATAACCCAGAGGCACTGCAAGGTCTGCGGCTTCCAGCTGGTACAAGCAGGGACGAGAGGTCGGAGGCCTATGATCTCTTGCGCCCGATGCTACTCTAGCAAGATAAAGGCAATCGCATCTTCAACCGCCCTGCCATCCACGGCGTCTCAGCCAGCCACGAATAGGCTACTTGAAGCTACGTCGCTTGTCAAGGACCAGTAGAAAGGTCAGAGAAGCGAAGAACATCAAGACGAACAAGGAAGCAACGAACGCAATCGCGATCGGCTGCTGCCAGACTCCAGGGTACGACAGCACCGTCAACAGTGTTGAAGCAGGGGCTACAATCTGGAGAGGAAACAGAAGCAGGCCCAACCAGAGACCCCATCTTGTCATTGTAAACAGTCCAAAACTTCCCAGCAGCGAGGCTGCTCCAATCGCATATAGGTGCCACGCGCCGGTGTCCTGCGCCACTATCGGGAAAGCGAGGTAGTAGACTCCCGAAAGGGCGTAGAAGAAGGACGAGATAGAGAGTCCAACGGGCCGAAAACTCGCCGCCTTAGCGGTTTCCTCTTTCGCTTCCTGCTTAGGCGTCTGCTTGGACATCTCTGGAATCTGGCGCAAGCCTCGTAACCTCCCAAAATAAGCCTTACATTCGGTATCAACATCGAGTCCGAGGCACCATGAGTCACTCCCAACTCTACCTATCCGCCCGACCCGCTTTCACAGGGATATCTTCCTCTCTCGAGAAATCCCGATTTGTTTTTTTCGGCGTCCCCTTCGACCGGACCAGCACCTACAGGCCTGGATCTCGATTTGCGCCATCTGCTCTCCGAGACGTTTCGGCGAACATGGAACTCTACAGCGTCCGATCCAATCTTGACCTAGAGAAAATACCGATCCACGATGGAGGAGACATCGACACTGTAGAAGATCTCAATGAGACGCTTAGAAGAATCACCGCCGTATGGAGCGAACTGACTGCCGCCGGCAAGATTCCGATCATGGCAGGCGGAGAGCATACCGTAACCAAGGCGGCGATCGACGCCCTTACCACCGAAGTAGGGCTTGTGAATCTCGACGCCCATCTTGACTTGAGAGATGAATTTCTCGGCGAGAAGCTATCCCACGCTACATTCATGCGGCGAGTGGCGGAGCAGATAGGTCCGAGCCACATCATGGAGGTGGGGATCCGAGCCTTCTCGAAGCCCGAGCTTGACTACTGTCATGATTCCGGTTTGCAAATCATCACTCCCCTAGACATCAGGAAGACCCCGCTCGACAAGACTGCGCAGAGAATAAGATCATTCCTATCTGGCTTCACTCAGAGCTATCTGACTGTTGACATCGACGTCCTCGACCCGGCGTACGCGCCGGGAGTCGGAAACCCCGAGCCAGATGGCATTACGACGGACGAGCTACTGACCCTTGTTCAAGCCGCGATGAACCGTAACACTGTGGGTTTCGATCTCGTCGAAGTCTCTCCCGAGCTGGACTCTGGCCAGACAGCCGCTGTAGGTGCAAAGGTCATATTCGAGGCGATAGCAGCACTATCCTCTCGGAGCCCTATCAAGTGACCCTGGACAACTACATCACCGCCTCGACGACACGAGTCAAGGGTGACAAGAACGTCCCCAAGGACAAGTTCGAAAAGCTGAAGGAAGAGGCTGACAAGAAACTTCGATCAAATTCTCTTCGCTCAAGAGCGAATCTGAACGGAGTAAATATTGAATTCCAAGGCAACAGCAAGCACCAGTACGACTTCTGGACCCTCAACTGGAATGAGGCACCACAAACATCGCCCGTCCACTCACGGATCATTTCTGCGATAGGAGTGGAAGGCTTCGAACCCTCCGCGTACTACTGCCCCGAGACCCAGGAATCCTTGTTCTTCAACACAGAATATTATGGACAGTGCAAGAGCTGGGCACTCGGAATGGCTGCCGCCATCTTGGAACAAACCCGGAATACCCACTCCATACACGGCGCCTGCGTTGATGTCGGCGGCAAGGGAGTCATCATTGTGGCACCCACCGGCACCGGCAAGACGACTCAAGCGTTCAAACTGATGGAACGGCCGAAAGGCAGGATCGTCGGAGATGACTGGGTCTACATCGACCACAACGAAGGCGAGAAGCTTGGCTATTTGGTGGGCAGGCAGCCCGAGAAGAGCCTCTACATGCGCACAGAGACACAACTCAGCAAACCGTGGCTAAGAAAAATCTTCGACGAGAGCAAATGCGAAAACGTCGTGATGAGCAAGAAGATTTGCGAATTTACACAGGGCCCAACCGGATGCAAGCTCACCAATCAGACATGCGTCTTCGATGACGGATACCGATGGTGCTACTACTCATTCGGCAACAGCCGAGCACTCGTCCAAAGAGAACGACTATTCGGCAAAGGGAAAGTAGCCGATGAAGCAAAGATTCGTCTACTAGTCCTGCTACGACGCGATGAAAAGAGTCCAGCAGAGGTCAAACTGAACTCAGATGAGGCCATCCAAGTCCTCCGCAAGGGCGAGTATATGATCCGTCCCGGAGCAGGACCCAAAGAATCATGGGGAAAAATAAGCAACGAGCCATGGTTCAACCCATATCTCCTTCACCTTGACCACGTTCGTCAAGAACAATTCTTCAGCCAAATGATCTCAAGATTCAATGTAAATTGCGTACTGCTGAATACTGGTGTTGAGACAGTTGAAGGAACCCACAGCCGGATACTAGCCGCCCTCGAAGGCGCTTAGTCACACTCATCGAATCGCCCGATCTCCACTAACCAAGTTACACGAGTCGAAGCGATAGGAAACGTTAAGACCGCAACGGACCATAATTCAATAGTATAATGCCGCAGAAGAAAATCTCAGTCAAAGCCAAGAAGCGGAAGGCCTACTATTACTACGCTGGAAAGGAATCGAAGGCAAAGAAGGTCGTGCGGAAATCCTCTAAGGCGAAGAAAACCAAGATCCTCAAGACCACGAAAAAGCGCAAAAAGTAACGGTAACTCTAAAGTTACAAGAACTTGGGCAGGGTACGCTCATCCGCAACTGGATCGAAGATTTCCAGTTCATTCAAAGCCAATGGTATAGCGACTCTGCTGACCAAGCCGTTCAACGAATAAGGGAGCCGGATTAGCCTCATTCCACCCGCTGGAACCCATTCGTCCATCACGAATCCTCTCTTGGTCAGAGATCGAACTAAGGTCAGCCGTTTCTTTCGGTTCCAATAGACAGTCTCTTCATCTCTAACGTGGATGTGAAATCCTCGACCAGAATATACAAGGCTGATGTCAGAGAATCTTCTCGACAGAACTTCTATCAGCTGAGCTGCCTCTCGTTGGACCAGTTGAAATTCGAACCTACAAAACGAGAGTCCTTGACGCTCTCGCATCTTCTCCTCGAGAGTTCCATGAATCGGACAGGCGAAGTTCTCGGGATCAACATCGAAGACTAGCTCCTGGCCAAACGATCGGCCCAGTTGCGTGAGATCATTACCCACATGTTTTGCCTGATCCCAATCCTTGTAGACATTACGATCATAGTAAGCAGATTCGGGCATGAAATCAATCAGGTAATTCTTGACCTCAGCAAGGCTCTCGTACTCGTCGATAACTACGGTCCGCACGCGATCCCGACGATATTTCTGGGGAGCGACACCAGTATGCCTGCCGATGACCGCTGCGAAAGCAATGGGGGAATGCCATCCCCGGAACCATTTGCGGACCTCGGTGGGGTTGAACTCACGCGAATAGAATTGCCTTCTCTGGCCAAGGGAGGAAATTCGCATTCCATCTGGAAACTGGTATTTCGCAATTACCAGTGTCTAAGCTTCCACAGACTTTGTCTCGCTCAGTTTCTTTAGCTGATTTCTGTAAATTTCTACGATTTCCTTCGTTGTAGTAGCGTCCTCCGGAGATTTCTCGGTCCTATACTTTCCCGTAAATCGGGGAAACCTGATCGCCAACCCAGCTCCCGGTCTGATCGAGTTTAGTCCACAAGTGTGTATCGGGCTGAGAGTTATTTCAGCACCAATTACCTCCAACACTAGGCCGGGCACGAACCAGACGTCAGCAACGATTTTCGAATCCACTCTTGGGTGGCGATGGTTGATTTTGTACTTCTCGAGCATTTCTGGCAGCTTCGCCAAGTCTTCATCCTTGAACCCCGACCCGCATTTGCATGCAGTTCTGAACACGTCGTCTTTCTCATCGTAGGCGGCGAGGAGAAGGGCACCATAGGTTCCTCCCCGTCTTCCTCTTCCCGCAAACGCCCCTACGACTACTAGGTCAACAGTGTCCTGCATCTCCGACTTGTAATCCCGCTTGTATTTTATCCAGCCCCATCCCCTGGCTCCTGCTTTGTAGATCGAATTTGGTCCTATCGATTTTATCATCAATCCTTCGCACCCGTCAGCTACGGCTTGCTGCATGAAATCGTCCAGCTGCTCCGGCTCGTTGACAATGATCTGGCGTGAAAGGTCAAGCCTTTCGTTGCGGTGAATCAGCTTTGACAAAGCCTCTCGTCTCCGAGGATATTCGAGTTGAGTGTAATCGGTGCCATGATTGTATAGCAAGTCGAATGCGAAGAGAGCTACGGGTATTTCCTGGATTGTCCTCTCTAGCTCATACTTGCGTCCTCGTCGTTGGGAGACTAATTGGAACGGCAGCAGCTCGCCAGTTGAAGGGTCAACGGGAACAGCCTCGCCCTCCAGTATTATTTCGTCTTCGACAATTCCTTGGTTCAGAAGAGCGTGTAGGTCGGGAAACTGGTTAGTGATGTTTTCGAGGCGTCGCGAGAAGAGCGTGACCTTTCGATTTGATAAATGAGCTTGGATTCGTAGACCATCATACTTGTACTCTGCCGCCGCCTTTCCGTTCATCTTCCCCAGAATCTCTCGAGGATCGGAGAGTCTTTCCGCCAGCATCGGCCTGACGGGCCTGCCCACTGTGACCTTGAACGACTTTACCGCGTCAATTCCGCCCGCTACAAGAGCTTTGGCGACGAATCCGAGGTCGGAGGAACGATTGTATGCTTGCTCAAGCAGCCCCTTCGACTCTTTCCCCTTTGCCAAGGCATGTGCTAACGCGTCGAGGAGTGTCATCTCAGCCACGCCCAGTCTGAGTCGCCCCAGAGCAGTTCTTGTGACATATTTCGCCTCAATTGGCGACGCTTTGAGGATCAGCGATGTTAGTTGCCGTATCTTGGACTCGACAGATCCCGGTCCACTTGACTTCGCGATTCGGTCTAAGACGTTGTAGACTTCCTCCACGGTGAGCCGTTCATTCTTTAGCCCGACCTGGGTCTTGCCGGTGAGAAGAGTCTCGGCCGCGTCACCGAGATCCCCTCGCCCTTTGTACTCGTCTGCTACTGTTGATTCCTTAACCGATGCAACAGTCGCGAGAGCTTTGATGGCTAGCTTCTCAGCGATCCCAATCTCGATCCCAAGGTAGTCGGGGTAGAGCTTGCCTTGCGTGAGATAGACAACCTTGTCAATAATCCCGGCAGGAGTCTCCTTCAGAAGATCAACTAGTAGCCTTGTGATCTCGAGGCGCTTGGTGGTAGCCTCTATCTTCTGATAGGCCTCAACCATTCGAGAATAGAGCATCATCCTTCCCAAACACGGTTCGTCTCCGTCGATCCAAAGTCTTGTTGTTAAATAGATGCGATCATAGCGTGATCGCCGGACGATGAATTACCCCTATGCAGCTTGGAGGAGGATTCTTTTCGTTGCTGTACTGGTTGTCATCATCGTGATCGCTTTTGCGCCAGCTACAACCCAAGGAACACTCTTCCTCCGATTCTCCAGCATTTCTTCTCCAAGTGCTGTCAACCACCTTTATGTGGGGTTTACCCAGATCGCGCTTCATCAAGTGGGATATCTCAATTCTAGTGGATGGATCATAATCTCTCAGAGCTTTCCTGTCCTCGATCTATCATCAACCCCGATAATCCCTCCCACGGTGACTTCAGCGCCAATTCATTCGGGACGCTATGATGAGCTCCGGGTCGCTTTCACGAACTCGACAGTCGTGATTGCAGGGCAGAAAACCTCGATCCCATCGCCTTCGACGCTTGTCGCCAACGTTACTCTACCCGTGCCTCCTAGTGGAATTGGAGACATTATGCTAGTCGTGGCGTTCGACTACTCAGCGCTCTTCTCTAGCCCTCCATCATTATCATTCGTCTTGATCAGGGCCTCGGCGGTGTAGCGCTAGTCCAAAACCGAATGACCGAAACCATCAAATTTAGCATGTTAGCGGGGTCGGAAGCATGTGTGTGATCGGCAAGAACGAGCTCACAGAGCTCATTCGGAACTACAAGTCCATTCATCCGTTCGACTACAGCCTCCTAGATGGAGATGGCTACATCCTGACCGTCAAGGAAGAACGAACACTCCACTATCTAGAGCACCAGAACCTGGTCTCAAACGAGATAGTGTTCACTCCTCCAAATCTTGTTGCCCATCTCACTGCCAAGAGCAAATACGGAAGGATGGGACTCTCATTTCTCAACGCCGCGAAAGTTCACAGTGGGTACGTTGGAAGACTCGCCTTGGAGCTTGTCAACTTGAGCAACGAGCGCCAGCCGATCACCATCAAACGGGGAGATCCTTTGATGCACATCGAATTCCTGAAGAGAGAGGGCGACCCGTCTCCTTACAATGGCGGTTACATGTTCCAGTTCATGAGCGAGGAGGAGATCGCCGACTATGTCACCATTCTCACTCGTGACTTCAAGAGTGTGTTTCACAAAGACGAACTAGCTAAATCCGCGAAGGAACGAGTAGCTCTAGCACCACTGGTCTAATTCTCAATGAAAGACGCCAGAGCCCGCTTCAACATCGTGTCCTTTGTCTCTCTCATCGCTGTCCCATAAAAGTCACGCATCTTTCCCTGACCAGTTCTCTTTCCATATTCGTTTGCCTGAAACGCCATCTCAACCTTGTCGAGCTGATGAACCAGACGCGCTTCCCTGCTCTTCCCCATTCTGAGATCTGTCCACAGTCTGAGATATGATGGACGAGTCTTCGCGGGCAATTTTGAAACCAATTCCCGCATCGCCATTTCTCGATCCCTCCGGACTCTGGCAAGGCCCCGCCTCCTCTTGTCCCGAGGAGTAAGATCTCCGATGATGGCCTCTTCCAGGTCGTGAATTAGGGCAAGCTTGAGGATTTTTTCCAAATTGTATCCCCGTCTCTCGCCCTCGTACAAGGCCAGCAAAGCAACGGCATACGAGTGGTCTGCGACTGACTCCACTCTTCCTTGGACTCTCTTCCGCCAGCCCTTCCTCTGCTCATGCTTGAGTTTCGCTGCGTACTGCCAGAATCCGACGAGAGGGTCCAACCTGGGTCGGTGTGGTTGAGCTCAAGCAAATTCTAAAAGCTTTACTTAAGTAAACGCAGATATACTTCCTCGCAAAGATGCCTCGCGGTTCATATCCGTTGGTAAAGAAGATTCTGACAAGATTCGCCGTGGCCAAGAAGGCTGCCGGAAACGGGGACACGGTGTACAGATCCCCGAGGATTTATCTGCCAACGAAGTTGACTGATGATTCCAGCTTCCCATTCAAGGAAGGCGACATTCTTTCTGTAAGAGTCGATGGGCGGAAGCTGATGATCCAGAGAGTGCAGAGGGCAGCTAGCCAGCGGAGCAATGCCGGCGAACAGAGGCCGAAGTAACAATATTAGGGCAGCGACTGCCACTTGTTCAGGTGATTGTTTCATGTTGAGAGTTGCGGTCCAAATCACGAATCTAAGTGGTGAACGCTACTGGGCACACGACACTCCGCTCCCGCCGCAAGTTCAGATTGCGGTGAACATCAACATCGTAGGTCTGGATCAGAAGACAGATTCCATAGCCGAAGCCCCCTTTGTTTTCACCGTAAGCTACACCCCGTCCATCGCCCAGCTTAGCGTCAAGGGAAAAGCTCAGGTGAACGGAGACCGAACCGAAATCGCCCAGATGACTGAAGAACACAAGAAGAACAGGCCTCCGCCCCAGATAGTGATACAAGCAGTCTCGAACACTGCCATGGCAGAAGTCATCATAATGTCCAAGAGTCTTGGAATCCCACCACCGCTGCCTCCCATCGGACTACCCACAGAACAGTCTCCTGAGCCGCATGTCCAGAGGAAGGAATCGAGGTATACAACTTAAAGCGCCTTATCAGAGAAGGTCTCCAAAAAATTGGAGAGATGGCATTCCTCCAATAAATTGGAGCCATCCATCCTTCCACAGAAAATTCTTCCCCTTCAAATCGCCTGGCCAAGTTGACGCAATCCTGATCTCCCTACAAAACTAGGCCTTCGGCAGACTTTTGTTACCATTTCACCGTTACCAAACCCGTTAGCACTCAAAAGATCTCGAAAGCAGTTGAGTCTCACGACGCAAGAGTAGTGTTTGAGAATGATCTTTACACACGCCTTAGCAATCAGCACTAACACGCTTGGGTATTTGCTAAAACTGCACTTTTAGCAAGTCTTATTTGACCCCCGGCTTCCTATTTGCTTAGGCTCGGCAAGTCCATCATGAGTCTTTTCGACAAAATCGAGTCGAATCCGACCTCGAAGAATCGAGGGAAACGTGGAGGAGGCCTCAAGTGCGAGTAAGCAGGGACGGACGGGGAGAAACGCGGCTAAGTGACGCGCACAAGAATCGGATGTTGGAGCTGGCTGAGCGTATGCCGCGAGATCACCTGCTCCTGGGACTCCAGCTTGAACGAGGATGGCGAATCGGGAGCATAGTCGGCTGCCACAACAGGGTGACTTACACGAGGAAGAGAACGGGAGAGAAGGCCGTATGCATCGTGAACTTGCCAGGAATAAGGAAGGAAGATGTCGGCGGCGAAACGATAATGATTCACTTCAAGGGGGGAAAAACGGAGCCCGATTATCCTGGAGAGAAATGGCTTACGCTTGCCCAAAAGCTAGCCTCGAAGGCTCGAGAGGGCGAAAGGATCATTCCCCTTACCGAACAACATGGTACAAACATTCTAAGAAAGTACGCAAGGCTCGCTGGCGTTCCGAACTGGGACCGTCTGCACAATCACCGTCAACGCGCCTACTTTGGAACATTCTGGGCTAGAAAAACTGGCCGAGACTACTGGAAAGTCCAGAGCCTCATGGGGCACAAAGACTTGAGAGCAACTGCCGTCTATGTTGAAGAACTCTCTCTCGAAGAGAAGAAGCAGCTCCTCGATGGTTCCCGAACACAAGTCGCTCGGCAATAGTCATTACCCATCCGAGATCTGAAGGCCCATTTCCGGGAGCGGATTCACCGTAAGTGAATGGTACCGAAGTGGTCACAGTGACCTAGTCGACAAATGGCTAAAGCTTTACTTACGTAATATCCTTGCCGGACGCCATATGACAAGCGGACGGTTCTCCAAAGACGAAGACTTACCATAAGGATTAAAGGCAGAACCAAGTTCTCGCGATTCCAAGTGAGCTTTGATGCCTCGCAGAGCTGCGCGCGGACCGCCGAAACAGAAGACAACCATCCTCTTCAAGGCAGGAAACCTTCCGAGTAACCCAGATGAACTGTTCCGTCGAGTCTTCTGGAAAAGCGATTTTCTCGCCGCGGAGGCGCACAATTTTTGGCGAGAAGTCAAGAGGGCGGAACCCGCGGGTCTACCTATCCAAGCGTGGAAAGACTGGATCAGCAAGCGCGGGATGAGCGTGGGCCAGTTCTACAACATGATCCATGGACTCGTGGGAGCGGGGTTCGTTGAAAAGAGAGATTCTAGGTGGCATCTAAGTGGGGGCTTCTTACGCGAGCTCGAACAGATGCTCACCGTCTACTCCACCGAAAGCGGGCTAAGATACCAATTAGCCTGAGCCTCGGTAAGGAGACGAACAATTTCTATCGAATCCGAGCCTGTTCATGCATTTTTCGTCTGCCCTGCGCGTCGACCTCACCCCGTCGTATTCTGGTGACTGATATCGGCTTACCGTCGTCAGCATTCACCATTCTTACTATGTAGAGCCGAAGAGGCTCGAGACCTTTGCTGCGCCTCAACATGTTGACCCTCAGTCCGTTTCGACGAGTTTCTTCACTAACCACAAGAGCGTCGAGTCGCTTTCTTCGAGTGGCAGGTCCGAAGGGATCTCTAAGCTCTGTGATTCTCGCACGTTGGATCCAACCAAGCGACTTGAGTAGCCGACGGAGATTACCGCGTCTAACCGCGAATGATCTAACAGGGTGATCCTTACTCAGCCTTGAAACCAGAGAGTCACCTGACACGCCAATGAAAACAACCTCTCCAAGCTCGAAAGCCTTAGCGAGCAATCTCTTATGACCGGCATGCAGAATGTCAAATGTGCCCCCGACCGCAACTGCCCGATGACGAAATTTCACATGTGACTCGCCGGAACCCATCGGCATGTCGTCATCACCGAATTTTGGAACTTAACATAGTTGCCTATGGTCAATCCCTCCAGTTTTCCGAATGTCGATTATCAGTCCGGTTATGCGAACAGTTCTAGTTGACTCATGTTGAGGTTCCCTTAAGCTTGTCCTCATTCAGACCGCGGATGGTACTCCAACGCCAATATCTGACTCGAGGCGCTAGTACAGGCGAAGGCGAATGAGTTCATCTAGTGGGCCCCCTCGCTCAAGACTCCGCTTCGGCTTCAAGGGAAAACGACCTGGTCGAAATCCTCAAGCGGCAACCGCCGACGAGATGCTTGATAGCTTAACCCGGCAAGCTAGATTACTGGAAAAGGGCGGGGAGGAACGAAGGCTTGGGCTGGAGACGATACTCGAAATTGATGATAATGAACAGCTGCCTTCGCTACCAGGTCTCAAGTCAGGCACGACATTCGAGCGCTTCAAGACCCGAAACCTCGGGAGAACGGCTTTCGCCGCGATGCTCATCGGGGGACTCGCTTTTCTCTGGATCTTCTCCCGCCTATCGAGGACCCTCAGCCTACAGAGCTTGGCAACATTACAGCAGACGATATCCAGAGTGGGATTCGAAGACTGGCAGAAAGTCGCACTAATGGCCCTTTCCGCATTTTCGATTGCCGTGATTGCTCGTCACTCAAGGCACAATGTGACGTCGCGATTATCATCAACCGTTTGACTTCCGAACATATCGATCCCCTACCGAAAAGGCTACCAAGAACAAGCACCCAATCTCCAGAAGTAGCCCGGGGGAGATTCGAACTCCCGTCAGCAGGTGACTCCTACCCTTTCGCTGAAGGGATCCAGAGCCGACTAGGGACGCTTGCGTGTCTGGCCCGTAACGTCCATGCTATGCTAGACCACTACACCACCGGGCTACGAAAAGCTCCGCTCGAGTCTGGTGTTCATAAGGGGTTTCTATGCCAGAACCAGAGGTTCCCTATATACTTGTCGAAAGGCTTATATGATGTACCATGCCTCACGCTCTTACCTTCCTAGCAAGAGCCTCTGGTAGGAGACTCCACCCGGTTCGACGTTCAGCGAGGCTCGGGAAAGGTGGAGATAGAACCTCACGACCACGCCATCGACTCCCGGGAGAAATCTATCAAGAATTCATGTATGCCCAGAATGTGGAAGCGTCAATCTCATCGAGGATTTCGACCAAGGGGAGACTATCTGTCAGGACTGTGGGCTCGTACTTTCTCAGAACCTGATGAGCCGAGGCCCCGAGTGGCGCGCATTCACCAAGGAGGAGAAGGACGAGAGAGGACGAGTGGGTATACCCACTTCATTCTCAATCCATGACAAGGGTCTCTCCACGGTCATAGACCGTGTCAATCGAGACGCATTCGGGCGCCAACTTCCGATGGAGACTCGAATGGAGATGCTACGGCTGCGAAAGTGGCAGATCCGGACCCGCGTACATTCCTCGTCTGACAGGAATCTCGCCCAAGCTATGGCCGAACTGGATCGCCTCACCGACAAGCTTCATGTTCCTGCCAACGTGAAAGAGAGTTCAGCCGTCATATATCGGAAGGCACTCGATAACGGACTAGTGCGAGGCAGATCTATCGCTGCGATTGCCGCAGCATCTCTCTACGCTGCCTGCAGATCGTCGGAAACTCCCCGAACACTAAAGGAGGTAGCCGCTGCAAGTAGAATCAAGAAGAAAGACGTAGCCAGATGTTACCGACTGCTTCTACGAGAGCTTGAAATGGCTATGCCAGTAGAAGACCCGATAAGATGCATTTCCAAGATCGCTAGTAGGGCTGAAATTTCAATGCAGACCCAACAATCGGCAATCAGGGTCTTGAAAGATGCTCGGAAGAAGGGGGTGGTCGCCGGAAAAGACCCGATGGGTCTTGCCGCAGCAGCGCTGTACGTCGCTTGCGTTCTAGAGAATGAGAAGAAGACTCAGAAGGAGATCGCTGAGATAGCAAATGTTACCGAGGTCACAGTGCGAAACAGGTACAAGGGTCTGAAAGACGCCCTTGGACTATCCGCCTAATTGAGAGATTATCGAAGATATTGGCGCATGTTCTGAACATTGTTGAAGACAGTGCTCCACTGTGGATGTGTAGTAGCCCTTCCGGTACTGAACCCGTTGAGAGCGATGGAGAACTTGACTCGGGGATCGCGCGAGTAATAGTAGATTATGTCAAGTTTTCTCTTCGGCGTTGCATTTGAAAGGCTCCTTTTCAAGGCGTTGAACAGATACTTGTTGAAGAACTCAAGCTCAATCGAAACGGAGATGCGTTCGCTCATTCTCCCACTTGAATGCAATGCGACATACGTTAGTCATGAATATTTATGACTATACGTTCAAACCGACACCACCCCCTTCCTTTAGCAAACTCCGGAAGCCCACGGCAATCTCAGGGACTCTGCAGATTCCAACTAGCCCGAGCAAACCTGGTGCCCACACTTCTCGTAACCCGGCTGGAGTTACAAGCACGATTTTACCCCAGACTCTGAATCACTAACTGGAAGTCGAGATGCAGGAAAAACAGACAATTCTACTTGTTCTTTTCGTGGCCTGGTTGTTTTGGTTCGCGCTCTTCCTTTCAATGGGAATCTAAGCAGCTTTCTATTGAAGGCACGCTTAAATACGTCAGGAGAACATTCTCTGTTTGTGGACGACGACAAAGGGGTCTTAGGCTCCTAGCATGGCCGATGTTTGTTCGACCTGCGGCCTGCCCAAGGACCTGTGCGTTTGCGGCACCATTAGCATGGAGCAACAGACCGTAAAGGTCCGGATGGAGATGCGGAAATGGGGCAAACCGGCTACGATTGTTGAAGGCATTGACGGGAAGAGTGTCAACCTATCAGATCTTGCCACGAAACTTAAGACATATTGCGCTTGCGGCGGGACTTCTAAGAACAACTCTATAATTCTTCAGGGAGATCATCGGGACAAGGTCAAGAAGGTTCTGGTCGGCTACGGATTCCCCGAGGCCAGCATAGAGTTACATTAGAGCAACGAGATTTGTCATCTATACTGGACGTTCTTCGATCCATTCGCCGAAGCGCACAAGGTCCACTCTCGTGCCCTCAATGTGGAGCGTCTGTGAAACGTTCCAGGGCACCGCTGGAGGGGTGGATTCTTCCTATCCGATATATGTGCGACAAGTGTGGATATTCCGGATTCTTGGCGTTGGAGGAGGAACGGCAGGATGAATAGGATAGGAATGACTATCACGACTAACTAGAGTTTTTGCGATTCCAGAGCTCGACGGTGTGCTTCAATCCCTCATCAAGGGTATGGCGTGCCTGCCACCCGATCTCCTTGGTGATCCTCCCATTGTCAAGTACAAGATACGCTGGATCCTGACTTCGCGGTCGTTGCGGATAACCGGGGGGATAGGATCCAAAGACAAGCTTGCCTTTGAACCCCGTCAATGAGGACAATTTGTTAGCGAGTTCTGCGTTTGTAACCGGATTGCCCGGTGACACGTTGTAGACGCCCCCGACAGCTTTCTCGGATTTCGCGACATCTAAGTAAGCGTCTACATGATCCTCTGCGAACATGTAATCACGAATTGACTCGGGTGCCCCGACATAACAGGTCTCTTCCCTCAACATTTTTGAGATTAAGTACTCTGCGTAGAAACCGCTCTCCCATACCCTGCCGTAGCTGTTGATAGGCCTCATCACTGTTCCTCGAAGGTGGTAGACCCGATTGGCCATTTGGACATACAGATCTGCTGCCGCCTTTGACACGGCGTAGGGTGAAGCTGGGTTGAGGAGCGCGCTCTCAGGGATGGGTCGGCCGCCAGGTTGCCAGCCATACACTTCGGCCGTGGAAGCGGCAATCAGCCTCGTGTTCGGTGACTGTCTAAGAATCGAGTGGACAAGGTTCACGGTTCCATCAAAATTGATCCCTATGTATGGATACGGATCGTCAAATGACAACCTGACGGGAGTAAGTGCTCCAAGATGGAAGACAATGCTTGGATCGGAAGATTCTACCGCGGAAAGCACAGAGTGGAATCTGACTAGGTCACCTTCGATGAGATGAATTTTCGGGATGATCTTTTCTATTCTCCTCAGCTCTCTTTCTGAGGAGTGTCTGACCAAGCCGTAGACATCATCTCCCTGCGCCACTAATCTTGAAGCGAGTCTTGAGCCGATGAATCCGGTGATCCCGGTTACTAGAACATTCAAACTTGTTGCTCCTCAACCGCTTCTCTGCGTCTTCAAGCTCCCTTAAGGAATTAATCGTAATGAATGATCCTCCGTGCCTATACGCGGCCACCTTGCCGATCCTTGAAAGCTTGGGAAAGGTTGTTCTTTCAACATCGCCGGTCCGGGGGAGGTGCTCCACGATCTCGTGCTCAAACACGTAGATTCCCGTCGAAATATTCACATCCTTCAATACTGGTTTCTCCAAGAAACCTCGACAATAATCATGCTCGTCCACCCTGACCAACCCAAATGGAAGCCGTGGGTGGACAACCGCAATAGTCGACAAGGCACCATTTTTCCGATGCTTCGCCAACATTTCCTTTAGTCTGAGGTCAGTAATTTGGTCACCATTCAGAGCGAAGAAAGTCCGATCATCAACGTAACGGCTTATGGCGAGCCCGAATCCTTCGCCTGTTCCTCCATGCACAGTGTGTACGCTGTATTGCACTTTTACCCCAAAACGTGCCCCATCACCAAAGTAGTCGATTATCTGTTCTTTTAGATAGGCGACGCCAATCACGATATTCGAAACCCCGTTTGCTCTGAGCCACTCGACAGCCCATTGAAGTAGAGGCTTTCCGCCTACTTTGACTAGACCCTTCGGCAAGTCTGCGGTTATGGGTCTGAGCCGAACACCTTCCCCCCCCGACAGAACGACCGCGGTCGTGGGCCAATTCGAAAGCCTTCCCAATGCAGCTATCGAGAAGCGATGCCTGACAGAATGGGTATAAGCGTTCTATTCCACGGACTAGACCCGACCAGTATGGAGCGTGGGCAGTAATCGGCCAAGGGAAAAAGTATTCTTGAGCATCTAGATCTCCCGATTTGAAATTAGATCGGTCTATTGTTGGAGGTAACTGCAGTGTTGAATCTCATATCGAGCAGATCATTACTTGCCTGCTTATTACCAAGCAGCGATGCCGAATCGGACCCTTTGCGTAGATCAGCGTGGTGCCAATATCCACGCATTGAATGAGTGTATATGGACCATCTAAGTAACAAAGAAATAATTAGATGGTCTCACGTCGCTCGGGAAGAAGTCGATGAGCGAAGACCCTCCACCCACAAAATACGTCGTTGAGATCGTCGTGCCCGAGAAGCCGCCGCCCACACCAAAGCAATACGTTCAAGACTTGAAAGGCGTGGCCGGAGGGAAACAGATCGCCAGAATGAAAAAGGAAGCGGTCGCCTGCCCGGTCTTGAGTAAGACCGTATCATTCGTCCAGTGTTTTGCATGCCCGAATTTCATTCGCAGAGTCAAGGGAAGAGTAGATTGTAGAGGTCTGCCACTATCGTCTACGTAGAACTCAGAAATAGAGCGGTTCCCTTTCGATCTACTCGAATTGGAGATTCGCGATGATGAGCATTCTCCAGAAGTCTCGGCTCTCGAGGAAACCTTCGCAGAACCAGAAATAGTCGCAAGCCACTGCGCTACCATTTACCTTGAGAGGCTTCCAGCCCGAGGACTAGCCTTGTCAAAACATCGTTAAGCGGTGTGCTAACTCCCACCGCGCTTCCCAGCCGCGAGATCATACCGTTCAGCTGTCGAATCTCGGTCTTTCGCCCAGCTTCGATATCTTGAAGCATTGACGACTTGTTGGTCAGTGTCGAAGCTAAGACTTTCGGAAACAAGGATTTCGGGGAAGGCTTGAGAAGAACTCCGTTTGCGTGGGCTACCGCACTACCTTCGCCAATTGTTTTGGACGCCACGTCGCGGAGTTCAGGGCTCTTCTGCAAATCTCCATTTCTAACACGCGTAAGAGCCGATACAGGATTAATCGCTGAATTCACGATAGCTTTGGTCCAAAGTACTCCTTGGATGTTCTTGGTGACGATTGTGGAGAAGCCGGCTCTTCGAAAAGCCGTCTCAATAATGAGGCATCGTTCAGAAACCGTACCGTTTGTTTCTCCGACCCAAGTCATCCCACTTCCGGTATGAACTACCTCGCCTGGTCCAGTTGTCAAAGCACCCTCCGTAGTCGTACCCGCAATAGTCGTATCTGAACCCAGGTAATGCTGCAGACTCTCAACGTTCCCAAGTCCATTCTGAAGGCTGAGCACGGGCACTCTTGGCGCGACTGATTTCTTGATAAGTGCCGCCGCCTCTTCCGTGTCGTAGGCCTTTACTGTGACCAGTATGAGTTCTGGTCTGTCGCGCCTTGACAGGCCTGATTTTGTCTCGATGTGGGCCTGAACTACTTTCCCCGAGAGTTCCTTGATCCGAACGCCCTTATTCCGAATGGATGCTGCGACATGTCTGTTGTGATGTATCAAGAGAACGCTTTGCCCAGCTCTATGCAGCTTACTGCCGAAGAGACACCCGATTGCTCCGGCGCCAACAACGGCAATCCGCAAGAGTTCAGATCTTCCGCTTAGAATTGAGCTTTGCCCGTTCGTCTTCGTCCATTCTGAAGACGTTCTGTTCCTGAGGGAATATTCCCTTGCGAACATCATTTGTAAAGTTCTGAAGTGCTTGCTTGATCACCGCAGCAGCGTCCGCGTAGCGTTTCGCAAACCTCGGTGTGAAGTTGGGATATAGTCCGATAATGTCATGAAGCACGAGCACTTGTCCATCACAGAATCTTCCGGATCCAATCCCGATGGTCGGAACTGACACTGTTTCTGTTACGAGTTTAGCAATTTCTTCCGTTACCATTTCCAAAACCATTCCAAAGACTCCGGCCTCCTCAAGCGATTTGGCGTCATCAACGAGTTCGTCGCTTGAAGAGGCGCTCCTTCCCTGGATTCTATAGCCGCCATGCAAGGTTGCCGTCTGCGGAGTGACCCCGATGTGTCCAAGCACAGGAATCCCTACGCTCGTGATGGACTCCACAATCTCTGAAACTTCCTTGCCTCCCTCAATCTTAACGGCCTCCATACCACCCTCTTTGACGAATCTGCCTGCCGTGCGGAGCGCTTCTTCTGACGACACCTGAAAACTCATGAATGGCAAATCCCCGATCAAAAGAGGATGCGGCGCCCCTCTCTTAACCGCTCGACAAACTGGTAAAAGCTCATCGACCGTGACTGGAATTGTGTTTTCATAGCCCAGCACCACCATTCCGTACGAATCCCCTACGAGAATTGAATCGACGCCGACCATATCTGCAATCCCTGCTGTTGGGTAGTCGTATGATGTTACCATCACGATTCTTTTCCCCTCGGTCTTCATCCTCCTAAACGAGGAGACGGACACTTTTTTCCTATCGAGGGCGTCGTCAGTCTTCAGTTCTTCGTCCATCCTTTAAGATAATCAACGATCTGTTCAATCGCATTCGCTAAATTAGTCTCGTTATTGAAGCTAGACGTGCGGGTCTCCAGTTGGTTTCGTGTCAGGTTCGTCATTCTGGTGGAAGCTTTGATCAAAGCTGGAATGGCTCTGACCACGTTGTCGACAATTGATACTGAAGCGACTTGGGATGTTCGTGATAACGGGTTTAGGTCGACGGCGATAACGTTCTTCCCCTCATCTTCGAGGGCTTGAGCCCTATCTCCATCTTCGAGAGGGATCAATACTACATCCGCTTTTCCAATCCCGTTGGGATCCACTTTCGCCCGAGGACTGGAAATGCCTCCTATGGTCTTGCTGGCTGCGGAACCAACACCAAGGATCTCCTTTGCTCCGAATTTTCCCAAGTAGCGAGCGATCACTTGCTCTCTCTCAAGCCTGCGATGGAATAGATTGACTTCAATAGAGGCAGAAACCGTGGACGCCAAGCTCACTATTTCCTTGCCGACAAGTGCAGCGGTATTTCCGTTAACAGATATCACAGGCCGTTGCGCCTTCAGAAGAAGCGCTGCAGCGGCCAGAGTTGCAACTGAAGCAGCGGGCAGAGTCCTCTCACCCATGATGTAGTCAAAAGCCTCCCCTCTTCCGTGGGCGATTAGGCCTTGTGGAACTACAATGCCTTTGGCTGCCGCTTTTACGAGACTGTCCCGTGTTTTTAGTGACTGAAAACGGGGATGCCGTGGGCTAAAGCTCAGATCAGATGCGCTCCTGACCGTGCTACTTTCGATGTTATGGGGTTTAGTTTGCAGCTACGGAGAATTGACTCGACGCGAGAAGCATCTTCTTGTGGGACGAGACAAAACAGCGACTCTCCTAGCATCATCATGCTACAAGTAAAACCGGACAAGTCCAGTACATTCATGACTCGTCTCAATCGAGACGACATCAGTCCTATGCAATTGGAGAATTTTCGAGAAAGAGTCATGAAATTGAAATGTGAAGCTTCTCGAAGAAATTTTTCCTCGAGAGCCCTTCCACAAGTGTTGATGACTTCCTTAAGTCGTCCGTCCCCAAGTACAGCTCTGGTCGAAATCGGGCCGAAGCCTGCCGATACTATTCTCAAAGATAGGGGCAGGTCTAGCTTTCGCACCTTACCGATTTCCGGAGCTCCTGGCGCGGTTCTAGCCGTGAACCCCCCGGAGAAGACCGACGCTACTGTGCCCAAGCCCGTTTTGCACTCTACCTCGCAGATGTGGGCTATCTGCGCAGCCTGGGACATCGAAAGCGAGAGCCCCATGGCTTCGTTCAAAGCGAGAGATAGACTCAGGGCACCTGCACCACTCGTCCCATAGCCACAGCCCGGAGGGAGATTGCTCTCATGCGAGATCTCAGCATACCATGACCTGCCGTCGAGCTCAACGTATCTTCTCGCGACATTATTCGAAACAGCCTCGCGAGCCAGCGGCTGACCATTGAACGTCGATACCATGCCAGGAGTTTGCGTCTTTCGGAGGGTGACTCTTGTTGTTACTCCCGTGTCAAGTGCGCACCCTGCTCCTGTTGAGCCTACTCTAAGCGGGTTCCAGGGAAGATCATGGATTCGAAAGAAACCGGTAATATTGCAGGGTGAGAACGCTGAAACTTGACTCGTCGTCTTTCCTAACCTCATTGCTCTATGATGAGGCGGCAATTGCTCTATTCCAAACTATTCTACTTGCAGCTCCTAAGAATGAGGAGATTTTGAAAATGCTTGGATCAACGAGGGCAGCGGAAGGATTTCACGGCGAATGAAGCATCGGTTTTCAGCTTCGCAGTTCTCCCTTTTTGCGTAAACAAGGTAGTAAACCCTTGGACGCGTATCTGGAACGAAGACACTTGTCTTGGCATCAATATTGACTAAAATACATCAAGCTCTCTGATTCTGGGCTGGAAGGTTCAGTTCATCTGTGCCTCCGGCACGGCGACTAGCGGTTCAGAGGCGATACGAAGATATTAACTGAGAATAGTGAGTCTATGCACTTCGAAAACCCTTCCCGTTGAAACTTGGCGTAGAAAGCATGTTTGAGGAAGAGCCGAAGGCCAGATGCCCAGACTGTAGTCAGTCGCTGACATTCGTCCGAACAAAGTCTCACGAAAAAAGATGGTATTGTTACGGGTGCGAAAAATACGTTGACCACATCTCCGAGATCCCGCTCATGAAAGAGGCCCACACTAGGCTTGAAGCCCTAAGCGGTCTTCAAGTGGTGGATTCCCACGGAATATTGGTAGGAAGAGTCCGGAAGGCGATTCCGACTGATTCAGGCGACATCAAATCTCTATTGCTGTCAGTAGATAAAGAACAATTCAAAACGCTGCTCGATGACAGAGATTTGTCGCGAGAGTTTGAGATCTCCCACGAGAAGATCGCCACCGTTGGAGACGTCGTGATTCTTGCAGACATCTTCTCCCCGAGCGCTCTTGCTCCCGCAAGACCGAATGAGATGGTACAGGCAGCCCGCTGGTGCGGAAAGTGTGGTGCTCAACTACTACAGGGTGCGAAACACTGCATCAAATGCGGTTCTCTACTAGATTCGACCGATTGCCCAACATGCCGAGCAACGAATCCGATCGAAGCAAAATTCTGTAAGAACTGCGGTAACAAGATCTCGTAGACCACCACGCAAGACGACGCACGACGAAATAGCCCTGAATGCAGGTGGCCAAAACTTGATGTGGCCTTACAGGATTCCTTGTTCCGAGAGAAATCGTCCAGGTAGAAACTGAAGCAACAACAGACCAAGAGAGACTGAGAGGATCAACACGCCCTCCCAGTTCAGAACGGACTGTACAATGGGAAAATTCGACCGAATCCAAGTCTGCATACTCAAGTTTGAGTCGAACTCTTGCACAAAGCCTGAGTACAGGACTACCATTGCGACAGTCTCAATGAATGCTGTAGCGCCCATCTTGGAATCAGGACCAAACATCCGGCGCATTCTGTTGGGACCTTTAGCATCCGTTGGAAAGTCAACTTCAAAATGTTCGTCTATCGTTGATGCCATACTGGCATCTTGCCTCCTTCGGTTATCTGTAAAGTCAAAAATGATGGTCCCGCTTCCGCATAGCAACAAGAGTATTCCCAGTGATCCAAACGATAGTGATGAGTAGATCGCGTTTGCCCACAGTCCCATAGCCTGTGGGTCTTCTACTCGAAATACTGCAAGTACGGAAAGAAACAGGCCGGCTACGATGCCTGCTACACCCGTGAGAACCCTGGCGGTTCTCCCGTCGTTCTGGGAAGTGAAGATTGCTCCCAGGCCTCTTCGGCCACGCTCCCTTCGGCGATTGGCTCGTATCAATGAATCAGCTCTTCGTACTTGCATGATCTAATGGTTCCGCTACCAAGAGACGCGAATAAAGGCTATAACACTACTCTGGGCTGCGAACTTTCCGCATGTAGTCGGAGACGAAATGATTGAAAGGGCTAATTCTTGCTGGTGGATTTGCGACGAGACTGCGACCTCTGAGCTGTTCGAAACCGAAGGTACTTTTTCCTCTAGTCGGCGTGCCACTGATACGTCGCATGGCCGAATGGTTTGCAGAAGGAGGCGTTACCGAGTTGATATTGGCAGTCAATCATCTCTCAGACAAATTGAGGATTGAAGTCGCCCGGGAGAAACTCGGAGCCAAGATAGTGTTGTCGGTCGAAGAGACTTCTCTTGGGACGGGCGGGCCCATAAGCTTTGCAAAACCCATGCTGAGTATGGACGAGCCTTTGATCGTCGCAAATGGCGACGTGATTAGTGACATTGACCTTCGAGGACTAATGGCAGCTCATACAAGGACAGGGGCAGAGGCAACAGTTGCTCTCTTTTCTGTCGAGGATCCACGACCTTTTGGGTTAGCCACACTTGATGCAAACGATCGTGTTATCGGATTTGATGAGAAAACCGAGGCTAAGCATGGGCCTGGATGGATCAATGCGGGAGTCTACGCGCTGAACCCCAGGGTTGTAGCAATGATCCCTAACGGACGGGCAGTGAGTCTTGAGAGGGAGATTTTTCCAATACTAGCTCGTCAAATGAAGATGAATGGCTGGAAACACACGGGGTTCTGGTATGATATTGGAAAGATTCCAGACTACATAGTCGCAAATCGGGAACTATTGAAACGGCCAGAATATCAAAGGACCGACAAACGGGAAAAGAAAGTGCAGACGCTAGAAATAACAGAACCATCTTTTGTTGGGAGAGACTGTATCCTCGAAAGCGGCATCAAGCTCGGACCAAACGCCATTTTGTCTGAGCGAGTGAGTATGAAGAAAGGATCCGTAGTTCGAGAGTCCATCGTGTTTGAACAAACAACCCTCAGTGAAAATTGCCTGGTTGAGGATTCCATTATCGGAGAAGGAGTCACAGTTGGGAGAGATGCCAAGATAGGCAAGGGATCCATAATCGCCGGCCAGGTGGTCCTCCCCGAAGGTGTAGTCATCAAACCCGGTTCTATAGTTCTGAATTAAGCAAAGATATCAGGCGAATGGTAGACCAGAGTTGAATGCACCTCGGCTCTTCGGGACGAATGGAATACGAGGCGTCGTGGGAGAAGCGATCACATCAGAATTTGCATATGGAATCGGGTCCAGTTTCGCTTCCCTTTTCAAGGGCAAGAAAATACTCGTGGGTCGGGACGGACGCACTTCCAGCCAGATGCTCGCGGAAGGGTCAGTTGCAGGGATACTGGCACAAGGAAATAATGTAGAGGACTGCGGAATAATAACCACGCCTGGGCTTCAATTCCTGGCAAAGATCAACAGTGCTCCTGGACTTATGATTACTGCAAGTCATAATCCACCCGAATACAACGGCTTCAAGGTCGTAGACTCTGATGGGATTGAGATTCCCCGAGAGAAGGAGGAAACGATCGAAAGCCTAGTCGTGAAGGATTCGTGGAGAGCGAGCAAGACCCCGGGACAGCGTGTGCAGAGGGTTGTACCTCTGGAGCCTTACTTGTCGAGTGTGAGAACCTACGTCAATGAAGAGAAACCTTCCCATCCGCTGAAAGTCGCGGTTGACCCGGGCAACGGAGTATCATCGTTGACTACTCCTGTCTTGCTTCGAGACATCAATTGTCAAGTGGTCACGATCAACGATAACATTGACGGGAGATTTCCAGGTCGCACTTCTGAACCCAGGCCTGAAAATCTCGGCCCGCTATCGGCACTCGTCCGACAAGAAAAGGCTGTATTTGGAGTGGCTCATGATGGAGACGGAGACAGGGCAGTATTCGTGGATGAGACCGGCGTGGTCCATTCAGGCGATAAGAGCTTGACCCTGATCGAGGATGAGATTCTGAGAAAGAATCCGGGGGCGAAGCTGGTTACTCCAGTCAATTCGTCCATGTCAGTAACAGAAGTAGCTCGGAAACGAAAAGGGAGAGTAATCCTGACCAAAGTGGGAAGCATACATGTAGCGAGGACGATGCTTCGTGAGAAAGCAATACTTGGCGGGGAGGAGAACGGAGGGATCTTCTATGCTCCACACCAACCTGTCAGAGACGGGACAATGGCTACGGTACTGATCCTCAATTCTATAATTGAAAACAGAATGCCTCTTTCTAAACTGATGGCTCGTCTACCGACTTTCTTTATGGCCAAGGAGAAGCACAAGTGTCCGGACGAGAAGAAGAAGGATGTGATGAAGAAGATTCGACAAAGACTTGGGAATAGAGTGACCAGCACGATCGACGGGATCCGCGTTGACATCAAGAACCGAGGCTGGTTTCTCGTAAGACCGAGTGGAACAGAGCCACTCATTCGAGTCTATGTCGAAGGAAAGACAGAGAATGACCTGAAGCGACTGCTAGACGAGTTCAGACCGATCTTCGACGAAACGATCGGAACCTAACCCAGAACATCAATCTCCCACTGAAATCATATCAGAGTCTTTTGTCGGCGACTCGGCAAGAGCCCTCTTGCGTCGAGAGAATAATATTCTTAGCCCCCGTTTTTTCCGGAGGGCTCTTACCAGTTCAAACTGTTCTGGGCGAGTCCCCGGATTCAGGGTTAGAACAGGGCTGTCGAGTGTTTTGCGATGTGCGATTTCCTCGGCGTGGTCAAGCGTGAATATGTCGATGATCAAAAATCGCATGCCCTGATCCCGGATCGGGGCTTGTTCTGCGCTGGTCTGGTTTGAAACGGGACATTTTGGGCGATTCCGCTCTTCGAGGGAGCCGGGCGGGGAGAAGATTACTCGTTAATTCCCTTTCCTCGACACCGATCCTTTTGTTCCGGGTCTGGGTGCAATTCACATTTGTGTCGGAAAAATTTCCTCCAAACAGCCGTTACCCGCGTTAGTTCTTGTTCTCCTTCCAAGTCTTTCTGACGACCCTAGAAATCACTTTGATCGGGTCCTCCATTTGATGGAGAAGTCTGGTTCCTCGCCTCTTCTGTTCATCCCTCTCTTCGTCGGAGGCCAGAGTGCTGCTGACCCTCAGCGCGATTTCTATTGGAGACTGAATGGTCTTGACCAAGCCCTTCTTTTCCAAGTACTTGATGTAGAGCGGTTTCGGTCCGGGAAAGCAGGAAATCGCTGGGCGGCCCAGCAAGGCGGCCTCGACTGTCATGGTTCCCCCGGATCCTACGAAAATGGTCGAGTAGTAGAGGAGACTTGTCGCGTCGACAACGTGGTCGATGACCCGGACCCTGTTTCCGAACCTTTGCCTGAGAACGGGTGCTTGGCGACCGTACCTTGTTGAAATGACAATTTGCACATCTAGCTTCCGTTTTAGGATTTCTTCAGTGACCGGTCCGATCACCGGCGCCGTGTCGCTCGCCTTCCCTTCCAAGTATGAAGCGAACGATTCCTCAGTTCGCAACAAGATGATAGGTTTGTCTCTTCTCAGCGACAACTGTCTGAGGACTGCTGGATTCGGTTCATGTCGTTTCAACCAGGCAGCTGCGTCCAATGCTCTGTAAGCCACAATACCATCTGGCCACGCTCCGAAAGAGAGCCAGACTCGTCTCCGAATTATCCAAGGCGAGCACACATATCGGGAGAGAGGAATGCTGAGCCGAGCGACAAGCCAGGAATGAGGGGAGTCGTTTACGGCAACATGCGGAACGCCGAGTCCAAACGCCACTCTCGCCGCCTCCGGGGACGAGAATGAGACTGCCGTGTCCGGGTGCCAATTCTCAATTAGCTGGGCCAACTTCACTACTCTGCGCCCGCTCGCCACCAGTTTCCCATAACGGGTGGCACCTCCATGTTCTCCAACAACCTGGAACTGTAATCGTTTCAGCTCTAGTGCTTCTTGCGCTTCTCGATAGGTCCGAGTGGTCAGCAGCAGTTCGTGCCCATCTCGCACGAGGTCTCGATAGAGGGGCTCGAAGAAGAGAGCATGTTTAGGGGTTAGAACGTCGATCCAAACCTTCATGCTAGCGGATCCCAGATCAATTTCTCTAGGACAATCCTGAGTAGATAAGAGATAGAAGACATTCACAGATCAGAGAATCAGTCAAGCCAAGACTCGAATATTCATGGTCAGCACTGACAGATGTTGCGTCTAACGCAGGCTGGTTTACTGCTCATCAGATCTAAATCTGTCCGCAGACTAGACACAATCGGTTAAGCAGAACACGAACGACCCCCGAGGTTCCCCGCAAGATTTGATGAACCAGCTGACGGACCATGGAGGAAAATCATTCCGTTGCTATTGTCGGCGATAATCCGGAGGCACTTCTCCTCTCGGTTCTATATGCTGAAGCTGGCATTTCCAACTATCTCGTGGGACCCTTCGGGGAGGACGGCAGAACACATGCGAACCGACCGGGCTTAGAAGAGGCGCTCTGGCTACTCGGGATCTTCAAGAAGTCCGGGAAAATTAGGATAACACCAGACTACCATCAATTACCTTTGTCTCAAGTTAGGACCTTGATTCTGTCGACTCACGCCTCTAGCCCCGATAAGACGAACGCGTTTGAGATGACTGTTCGGAATCTAGCCCCCGGACTTGCAGCCGGAACCACTATTGCCTTTGCGGGTCTCTGCAAACCCCGCTATACATCCTCCGCAGTAAAGTCAACGATAGAAAAACATGGGGGACTGAAGTTGGGCGTTGATATGAGCCTCTTCTATCTCCCCTTATTTTGGGCGGGCGAGAGCATCACAGAGTTCAAGGAGAAACGGAAAGTGCTAGCTGGGTGGGATGGGACTCTCTCAAGCGCTTTCCAGGAAGAACTGCTTCGAGTCTTTCCGACGCTAAGCCTGACTTCGACAGTGGAAGTCGCGGAAGCATGCGGTCTGTACTCCGCCGTTAGTCGGGAAGTGTCGAGAGCACTCGAACTGGAACTCGCGAAAATGTCAGAATTGCACGGAATCAACTATGATGAAGTGCTACAGCTCTGCCGAGACACCCGAGTTACCCTCACAGAACGGTCTAACCTGATTCCAGAGCGAGAATCGATCGGAACAAGCATAGCTCTGTCCAGCTCGCAGCGAAGAAATGGGCCGAGACTCGTTCGAGCCGCCCACTCCATAAACGAGGAATACCAATCTCAGATAGTGGACATGATAAGAAGAGCACTTAGCCACTGCGGATACCCCTTTAGGAGATCGAGAGTTACAATTCTTGGAACGGATGGGCTGCTCAAGAATCCCTGGTCTAAGCCCGAGTCGCCACCAATAATAGAATCGCTTCGGAAAAGAGGCGCAAGAATAACGCTATACCCAGGAGAAACTGGATCTCAGCCCTGGGCACAAATGGTGGGGGAGCATGCGCGGGTTGAGAGCAGTCTCCTAAAAGCCGTCGCGAAGGCAAGCTGCGTTGTTGTTGCACTTCCGAAATCATCTGCCTCTGCGCTTGACGCAGAGCAGCTTGCAACCGAGATGAATCGACCAGGGGCGATCTGCGATCTGACTAGAGTTCTGGAAGCTTCAAATGTTGAGAGGGCCGGCCTCTTCTACACGACAATAGGAAGGGGCACCCTCGACACATGAAACGTGTGGCCGTTGGCGTCATAGGCACAGGCTTCTGGGGCGAAAACCAAGTCCGGGTCTTTCGTCAGAGTCCAATGGCCGACCTCGTAGCCATCTGCGACACGAACGAGAAGCGAGCCAAAGAGATCGGTACCAAATACGGGATCCCATGGTATTCAGACCTAGGCAAATTTCTTCGAGTACCCAAACTCGAGGCGGTCACTGTCTGCACGCCCACCCAGACCCACATGAACGTCGGCCTAGTTGCGATCGAAGCCGGCAAGAGTCTTCTCGTCGAGAAACCTATGACGGGCGACGAGCAGGCCGCTGACAGGCTCGTGAAGTCAGCGAGGAGAGCGGGGGTAAAGCTCCTCGTTGGTTTCATCGAGAGATTCAACCCTGGCGTAAGGGCTGTGAAGAAAATGTTGAAGCAGAGGGTAGTGGGAGATGTGATCATCGCAAGTGGCCGTCGTGTAGCCAGATGGCCGATACGCATTGGAGATGTAGGGGTCGTCAAGGATACTGCAATACATGACATCGATGCAATGAGATATCTGTTAGAAGAGGAGGTGTCCGCGGTCTTTGCGCAGACCGGCTCTCTGAGAAAGCATTCATACGAAGACTATGCTGAGATCATGCTGCGCTTCAAGGAAGGCACCACAGGGTTCATTGATGCGAACTGGTTGACGCCGAGGAAGGTCCGAACCCTAATCATTACCGGTAGCGAAGCCACCATAGACCTCGACTACATCACCCAAGAAATCACCCTGGAAAATTCGGAGCGACTCGTCAAACCCTTTACCCCGTGGGCTGAGCCTCTCAAACTCGAACTAGAGAACTTCATAACAACCATCATCCGCGACTCAAAAGAGACCCCTTCAGGAGACGACGCTCTCAGAGCAATAAGAGTCTGCGACGCCGCTTTGAGATCTGGTAAGTCGAAGACTCTTATGAAGCTGAACGCAACGTAGCGCTGGGATCAAAATCCATCCCTCCCTCAGGGAGCGTTTCTGCGAACCCACAGTTCTTCTCAGAACAGAGACAGGTTAGTCATGGTCAAGCTTATCTCTCGAAGGAATGTCGCTGATTCAGACCGAGATTGAAGAGACGCCTGATGGAGATACTGGCCTGCCCGATCGACAAGCATTACCCTCTTGAACTTCACGTCTTCGAAGAGAAAGAAGAGATCACCGAAGGCTTACTCGTTTGCACCGAGTGTGACCGATGGTATCCTATCTCGGACGAGATCCCGCAGATGCTGCCGGACGATCTTAGAGAAGCCAAAGAGGATCTTGAATGGTTACGCAAATGGAAAGGCCAAGTGCCTGAGAAGGTCCTTACTCAGGGAAGGCCGTTCAGACTCGAATCCTGACAGCCGTCTACAGGCTAGAACTCAAGCGTCCAAACAGGGGGCGTACTCAGAGTCCTAACATCCACCAGAGTCTATCCAGGTTTGTCAGTGCGTTCGTTCTGATCCTGTTCCGGAGTATTGTGCGGCTTGGGAGATGTACCAATATTCCTTGATTCTGACTGCACAATTTGTGCAATCGTTCTCCATGGGAGAGTTGCTGACGATTTCTCGGGAAGAATCCCGCCAGGCCTAAAGGCTAGTATTATGATGAGTAACGAAGCGAACATCAGGTATTCGAGCCAGTTAACGTCGAATGGAATGTAGCCCTGGAAGTAGAACTTCACCTGGTCGACGACCTTGAACAGGAAGGTGAAGGCAAATGCGCCTAGGGCAACGCCGGCATTGTTTGCTGCTCCGCCGATGATTAGCATGACCCATATCCAGAAGGTCCAGGTTACTCGAGTCCAGGTTTCCGCGTTCACTGCGCCGACATAGAAGGTGAGAATGGCGCCTGCCACCGCACTGATCGCAGACGCGACTATTATCACGTTACGTCGAACAGCAGCATCATCCTTTCCAAGTGCTCTTGCAGCAACCTCGTTGTCTCGAATTGCTCTGAGGGTCCGTCCCAGAGGGGATCGAGCAACTCTCTCTGCGTAAAGGTAGACTAGAAACGCAAACGCGGCGACTAGCACCAGCACGACAACGTCTCTTACCTCGATTCCTGTTTCGGCCCAGGCAAATACATCTGGTACTTCGATACCCTGACTGGCCCCAATGAGAGGCTGATAACCTCCGAGGAAGATTTGGAACAGTTGAGCGGATGCCAACAGGAGCATGCCGAGATAGTCTTCCCTCAATCTGATGGCTGGATAGGAGGCTACAAATCCAAGCACTGCCCCTACAAGTGCAGCGAGCAGGACCCCCAGGACTAGGAGTTCTATGGATAGAATGATGTTTTGTGAAAGCCCAGTATTTACGCTTGGGATTATCGTAGCTATGAAGCCGTTGTAGTTTCCGTGAGTATTTATGCCGAGAACTATCGCAGCAACCCGGCCCGAGACTGAGCCGGCGGCCGCTGCCCCAGCTGCGACGAACATAACCTTTCCGAAGTTTGGAACTCCTGAGAATCCTGCCTCAAGGTTAAGCGTAAGGGAAACCACGAGGTAGAGCGCGTAGGCTGTTCCGAGGTCAATTAGGAAACGGATTATGTCGATACCGAACAAGACGAACATGGGAACGTCCATCTACGTTCCTCCACCAATTCCAAATGTACCCCGGAGTCGAATCAAGATCGATCGAAGATTCTGGCCGACCTTAATCGCAATCAGTCGGAAGTTTTGGGCCAGTGACCCTATGATCCTTCTCCATCTCACAGAGACAAGACCTTGCGGAAACAAGAGCAGTGTTACGACCATGATGACCAGTGGAACTCCTTTTTGATAGATCTGAACCCATGATCCGAACAGTTCAGCACCCTCTTGAGTAAGGAGTATTTCGCTAGCTCCAACAATGAGTCCACCAAGCGCTGCTCCGTATATGCTGGCTAATCCTCCGAGCACGCTGGCCGCGAAGATCTCCACGATAAGGTTGGATCCCGCAGACGTTCCTCCAGGGAGCCAGAGGCTATAGTACGAGCCTGACAGGGCGGCAAAACCTCCTGCTAACCACCATGCGAAAACGTAGGTTCGCTCCACGTCGATGCCAAGAACGCGGGCTAGACTTGGATTCTCGACCGACGCTCTCATCGCTATTCCGAATCGCGTCTTTGTCAATAGCAAGTATAATCCCGCTGATATCGCAGCGAGAGATACGGGGGCGACGTAGAGCAACCCCGGTCGACCCAAAAGAGAGAAGTCGGTTCCAGGGGTAGCGCTAAGCGCAATGAAGTACTTAGTATCGATGATCCCGTAGAGGGACGTCAAATAGTCGGAGTAAATCCCGAATATTCCTACAAAGGCGATGTCTACTGCGAGAGTAGAAATCATCAGAGCGACCAACGATGAGCCCCTCCTCGCCAGCACTCGGAGAACTCCCAAGTACATAGCGACTGAACCAACTCCTCCAAGGGCGAAGGCAAGGGGAGCAGAGACGTAAGGATTGATGCGGTCGACGCGAAGTAGCGAGAAGGACGTATAGATTCCCACTGTCACAAACGAGCCATAGGCGAAGTTTGGCACTTTTGTCGTGAGGTAGGTCAGAGTAAGCCCCATCGCCATGAGTCCGAAGAGAGAAGCATAGACGATTGTGTCTAGTAGGTAGGGAGGTATGATCGGCCTTACCGAGTAGACAACGATCGCCCCGAAGCTGAGGATAGCTACGATTGTGAGTATTACAAGAACGAGGATTCGTTTCCTGGTCCGTCGCGATGGAGCGGGTCGAGAAGAGAGCATTGACCTAAGGAGTTTCAAACGTGTCTCAAACTCTAATATGGCTTATATCGGGAATTGCGACGGTTGAGAATCGAAATCGAAATGCAATCTCAACCCCAATCTCAACCCATGTCACCTCCCGCCAAGAAGATGGTTTCAAGGGCCATCGCTCTGATTCTGCTAGTTGTCGGAGTTGGAGTCGGTGCAGGCATCACCTATGCTTCACTACTCGCCGGAGGAGAGTTCAACAGCGGACTCTGCGCCTCGGGTCGCACATTGCAGATAGGATTGCTGACCGACAAGACCGATGGACTATCCTCGCAAGGAGTAAGAGCAGCCTACGCGGCTCAACAAGCAATAACCGACATCAACACCTACCTGTCAAATGCAGGGTGCAATCTGAAGTTCGGCGTATCTATAAGCGACTACCAGCTTGACAGTTCAATCGCGCTCACCAATCTTCAGAGCTTTGCTGCTGCAGGCGTTCAGGTTGTAGTCGGGCCACTGAACAGTGGAGCCCTCCAGAACTTAATTACATACGCGGATTCGAACCACATAGTACTGATCAGTCCCTCCTCGACCTCCGCGGCGCTTGCAATTCCCCAGTCCTCGACAAAATACTACTTCCGAACAGCACCTGACGACAGGTGGCAAGGAATGGCTGACGCAAGAATGATCCAGGCAGAAGGGGCTACGAAGCTGATCGTCGTGCAGAGACATGACACCTATGGAGACGCGCTTGCAAACGCGACGGCTTACAATTTCAACTACCTTCTGACCAACAAGGCCGGTACTGTTAATTCGAATGGCTGCTTGGCTGCTGATACAGTCTGCATAATCCAGTACGATCCAAAGACCACAGATTTCACAACGACCGTAACCGCATTGGATAAAGCCTACACGGCACTCAACGCCACGAGCTATATCAACCACGTAGCGATCGATTCAGTCGCCTTCGAAGAATTCACCCAAATGATCTACCAGATCAACACACAACACCAGAATCTCCTCAAAGGAACCCTACCAGGATGCAATTTTGGGTCAGGTGCGGTGCCAGGATGCACTGATAGCACTGGCAAAAATCTGACGGGTACGACCTCTATTTGGACGGGCACCGACGGCCAGTCTCAAGACACCGTAATATCAAACAACAGCACTTCTAGCGGATACTTTGCCAATAACCGGCTCCCCTCCACAATCTACGGCTTCCTCAACAATACCAAGGCCTATGCACTCGACGCGGTATTTCCCAGCATATCGAACGGTAACGTCTGCGACAACTATTGCCGAGGCACCTACGACGACATGTGGCTCGGTGCTCTCGCCACAGTCAGCGCCGGAGCATACAGTGGGACAAAGATACAGCCAATCATGGCGACGGTCGCTGCGAACTATTACGGCGTGACAGGCTGGAACGGTCTCGACTCGAGCGGAGACAGAGTAGCAAGCATATACCAAGTCTGGAAGGTTGTGGCAAGTGGCAGCGCCTACACATGGGCATACGCGGGCGAATGGACAGCGGATCAGACGCCTAACACACCAGGCACACTAGACCACTTCAACCCGTACTAGGCGGAAGGCTAATCCGCCTAACTCCCCCTTTTTCATCTAGTCAATTTTGAAGACAGCGAGCATCTTATCGGTAACGGATATCCGAAAATCATTCGGCAACCTACATGCACTTGACGGAGTCTCCCTAGAGATTGAAGAAGGAAGCGTCAGTATTCTAATCGGTCCAAACGGGTCTGGAAAAACCACTCTCATCAATGTAATGAGCGGACTGTACAAGCCCGACTCTGGTAGAGTCCTTCTCCGAGGGAAGGATGCCACCGGCCTCCCTCCTTACGAGCTCTACCACCTAGGACTAGCTAGAACGTTTCAGATCCCGGCTCTGTTCTGGAAACTAACTGTCCTTGAGAATCTCCTGGTCGCGGGAAGGAAAAACCCAGGTGAAGGGTTCTTCAAATCGGTTCTCATAACGGGCCTAAGATCTCGGCAGGATTTCCTCAAGCCTTGGCTTGATACAACAGCAGGCTGGCAAGTGATCCATAGCCTGGCGGCAGTAAGAAAACTGATTCGGAAAAGATATTTCGTTGACCGACTGTTTCGTAGGCGAGCCATAATTGGCTTCTTAAAGCAGTTATTTGCTGCCAGCGTGAAACCATGGAGGAACTTCTTTACTCTAGCCTGGCTGGAAGGGGAGAAAGAGGCTACTCAGAAAGCGGGAAGGATCCTGAACCTGTTGGGGTTGTCAAGATTCTGGAATCAACCAGCCTACCTACTCAGCGGAGGCCAAATGAAGCTCGTGGAAATCGGGAGGGCTTTGATGGCAGACGCGAAGCTCCTTCTGCTCGACGAGCCCGTGTCCGGCGTAAACCCAACCCTCGCTCACGAAATATTTTCGCGAATATTGCATCTTAGAGACGAACTCGGCATCACATTTTTCATAGTGGAACATAGGCTCGACATTGCCCTGAGGTATGTTGACCAGATGTTCGCTATGGCATTTGGGCAAGTAATTGCGTCGGGAAACCCCGACCAAGTCATGAGGAACGCCAGAGTAATGGAAGCATATCTGGGTGGTTAGACTGCTCACAGTCGAGCGTATCTCTGCGGGCTATGGCAACCTTCAGATTCTAAATGATATCTCAATCAAAGCAGAACCGAATCAGATAACAGTAATTGTCGGCCCAAACGGTTCAGGCAAGAGCACACTGCTCAAGACCATAGCAGGAATCACGAACATCTATCAAGGCACGATCAACCTTGACGGAAGAACCATATCAAAGCTTCCTCCTCACGAAATAGCCCGCCTAGGAATTGCCTATCTTCCGCAAACTGATAGCACCTTCACACAGCTAACTGTAACGGAGAATTTCAAAATGGCGGGCTACACCGTGGCAACTGAAGATTTCGATCAAAGAAAGAGAAACGTCCTCGAAATGTTTCCCAGGCTTTCTTCATACATGAAGACCAAAGTATCTCATCTAAGCGGAGGAGAAAGACAGATGGTGGCGATGAGTATGGCCTTGCTGAGGAAACCCAACACGATCATGTTCGACGAGCCGACTGCAAATCTGGCACCAATAATCGCCACGGAAGTGCTGAATACGATAACTTATCTTTCAAGAAATTCTGGGCTTACTATCCTGCTAGTGGAGCAAAACGCCACGAGAGCCCTGCAAATAGGACACTCAGCATATCTCCTTGTTAATGGGACGACCATTTTCGAAGGCTCCGCCAAGGCATTACTGGAACATCCGGAACTTGGCAAACTCTACTTGGGTCTGACAGTACCCCAGCCCACTTGATAAGATCAGTAACCGCCCATCTATTAGTGCGAAACGGCTTGTCGGACAAAATCGACGAGAAACTAAAGAAGCGCGAGGAGAGATACGATCGGGAGCGACGCGTCAGGATAAAATCAAGCGAAGATCTGGAGACTCTCGAAGAAGTCTTTGACAAACGGACACTTCTGACAATCCTGAAGATTCTCAACATCGGAAAACTGAAGGAAATAACGGGGGTCCTCAAAGCAGGCAAAGAGAGTCGGGTCTATCACGGACTCGACCCGCAAGGCAAGGAGGTAGCAGTAAAGATATTCCTGACATCCTCCAATATTTTCAGACAGGGCAGATTGAAGTACATTCAGGGGGATCCGAGATTCAAGGACATACCTCACGACACGAGATCCCTTGTCGACATGTGGGCTCTGAAAGAGTACAAGAACCTGGAGCTAGCTGGTCAGGCCATAACGGTGCCCGCACCCATATACGTGGAAAAAAATGTCATCCTCCTGCAATTCATCGGAAAAGAAGGAAAATCTGCCCCCCATCTCCGCGAGGTACCCCTTGAAGCGCCCGCTGGCTGGTACAAGAAAACCCTTGAAATGATGAAGGACCTTCACGATAGGGTGAAGCTGGTTCATGGAGATCTAAGCGAGTACAATATCCTAGTTCCAGACGGATACCCAGTCTTCATAGATTTTGCACAAGCTGTAACAATGGAGCATCCCGAAGCGAAGCTGTTCTTGAAGAGAGACCTAGAAAACTTGAACCACTACTTCAACGGACTAGGAGTCAAGACCCGTCCGTTCGAAAAGGTGTTCCCGGAGATAGAATGATGGCAGAAACGAGAATGAATGCAATGATCCCGAAAGAGAGGATCGGAGTACTTGTCGGGCCAAAAGGATCAGTGAAGTCAACGATCGAGCAGAAGCTGTTTGTTGACCTGAAGATTGACAGCGAGTCAGGGTCCGTCGATATTGGAGTAAAACCCGATTCTCCCGATCCTTCCTTCGCCTTGAGAGCAAAGGATATGGTTCTGGCGATAGGAAGAGGATTCTCCCCACCCAGGGCCTTCTCGCTATTCAACGAGGATTATACTTTCGACATCGTCGACCTGCATGACTACTTTGGCAAGAACGAGGCGGAAATACGGCGAGTCGACGGCCGAATCATTGGCAAGGAGGGAAGGGCCCGACGGAATATCGAGGAATTGACCGGGACCTTGATCTCGGTTAGCGGACACACGATCTCGATCATTGGGACTTTCGAATCAGTGTCTATGGCCAAGGACGCGTTGGAGAAGTTGATCGAGGGCCGGCAACACGGGACCGTGTATAAGATTCTTAAGAAGAGGAGAAAGAAAGTCAAGAAGGAGAAAGCTCTAGGACTGTGGGAAGGGTCAGAGCCAGCCAAGAAAAAGACATAGCAGCCGCAGCAATCTATAGGCCGAAAAAATGACAGTCGCCGAAGTCTTTCAGGAAATTAGCGCGGCCGACTTCTTCTACAGAAACCGAGATATCGCGGGGTTCACTAGCCCTTCGAGATCGATCTACTCCACCGTCAGAGAACTTGTAGAGAACTCTCTCGACGCCTGCGAGACTGGAGGAATTCCACCCGACATCTATGTTAGACTCTCTCACGAATCGGGACCATTGGATGGTCCCGGAGTTTATGATCTGAGAATCGAGGATAATGGCATAGGCGTTCCCGGGGATGTGATTCCGTCAGCGTTCGGCCAGGTTCTTTACGGTTCGAAGTATAAGCTTCGTCAGACCCGGGGCACCTTCGGGCTAGGCGGGAAGATGGCGTTGCTATACGGACAGATAACTACCCATGGTGAAGCGCAGATCAGCTCTAGCACGAATCCGAAGCAGAGAATTACCGAGATTGGTCTGAGGACCGATATTCAGCATAACAAGCCGATTGTGCTCAAGAAGAAGACCCGGCCGAACGGTTCTCACTGGAAAGGGACGGTTATCGAGTTCAAGACTGAAGCAGACTATTCCAGGGCGATGCCGAGGATCCTCGAATACTTCAAACAGACCGCCATCATTGTCCCCTACGCTAATCTCACGTTTGTGGATCCTCGCGGGCGACTGTACCACTTCACAAGAGGGACCACGGTCGTGCCGCCTGCGCCCACCGAGACATTGCCACACCCTCACGGAGTTGACGTCGAGACTGTCCAACGGATGCTCAAACTCACTAATGCGAAGACTCTGCAGGAGTTCTTGCGCAAGCATTTCCAGCGGATCGGAGAAACGACGGCTCGGAAGTTTCTGCTGTACGCGAAGCTCGGATCTAAGAAGAACCCGCGGAATCTGTCCTCAGCTGATATTGTAACGCTGGTGAGCGCCATGAAGAATTATGAAGACTTCGTCTCCCCGGACCCAACAAGCCTCTCCCCCTTAGGCGCGGAGCTGCTAGCAACTGGGATCAAGAAGGAGCTGGGGATTACTGATGAGGATGTCCAGAATGGATCTGCGTTCGTTGCAACTCTTCAACGTAAGCCAGCTACTTACTCGGGTTTCCCATTCATTATAGAGGTCGGGGTTGCTAGTGGGAAGCAAATTGAGACCCAGGGGAAGATTCTGCTCTTCCGGTTTGCGAACAAGATTCCCTTACTGTTCGATGAGGCTAGTGATGTTTCTTGGAAGGTGGTTGATCAGATAGACTGGCGTGGCTACAAGGTCATACCGGGCGAGACTCCGCTCGCCGTATTCGTTCATGTGTGCAGTACGAAGATTCCGTACAAGACGGTCGGGAAGGAGTTCATTGCTGACCGTCCCGAGGTTGAGCATGAGATTCTCAACGCGATTAGGGAGGCATCAAGGAACCTTCGAATCTATCTCAGTCGGAGAGAACATCTCGCGCAAGAGAAGAGGCGGGTCGATGTTTTTGAAAAGTATCTTCCGAAGGTAGCGCAGTTCTCGACGAAGTTGTCTAGGGCCAAGAAGGAGCCTGACATTAAACCACTGCTCAAGGGTCTGATAAAATATGGTGCCGAAGAGACAGAAGGGGAAGAAGACCAGACCCAGTAAAGGGGTCATGAAGGAGAGGAAGAAAGAGGTCCTCTCCTCGCTCGAGCATCTAGGCAGCGAAGTGTACGAGCAACTGGCGAAGAAGGAGTTCCCAACAGTCAAGATGCCGAGCAGGTCCATCGCCAACATCCTTTACGACAAGAAGACCCGCCAGTACATTCTTGGAAACAGGAACGTGAAGAGGAGTGCTCGTAACGTCCGACACATTCGCCCGTTTACTCAATTGTTGTGGACTGCCATGTTCACGGACGAACTAACAGGGCAGAACAAGACCAGTACCTTGAGAGACGTGTTCTATTCGGCCCAAGCTTACGAGATGGACTTCCAAGACCAGCAAGAGAGCGACAACCTGATCACGGACCTAGAAACAGTTACTGGGTATTCGAGAGAAGACTTCAACGTCTTTCCGGAAGAACGGAGTGCTATTTTCGGGGACCTGACTGTCGAGTACACCGTGCCCGGATATGAGGGCCGAACGCTGAATCTGTCATCGCACCCCGACGGAGTCATGATTGGACCTGCTCTAACGACTTCCGAGTTTGTGCGTCCGGACAAGAAGAAGGTGGACAAGGTGATAGCAATTGAGAAGGGCGGACTCTTTACGAGGTTCATCGAGGAACGGGTCCACCAGCGGTTCAAGGCGGTTCTGATTCATACGGCGGGTCAGGCGCCGCGAGCGACTCGGTTTCTGTTGAGACGGTTGAACCAGGAGCTGGATCTCCCGGTCTACATCTTCACGGACGGCGATCCCTGGGGAATGCACATTGCTATGGTCATAATTTCCGGGTCCGCGAACGCGGCGCATCTTAGAGAGCTAAATACTCCGGACGCGATCTGGGGTGGAGTCTGGGCCACCGACATTGTGGACTACAAACTGCCGAGCGATCCGCTCACTGATCTGGACCTGAAGCGTCTGAATGAACTTGAGAAGGATCCTCGCTATGCTGGTGGACTCTGGCAGAGAGAGATCGATACATTCAGAAAAGTCCGGAAAAAGTCAGAACAAGAAGCATTCAGTAGATACGGGCTCACATACATCGTGGATGAGTACTTGCCAAAGAAGCTCAAGCTCAAATCGAACGAGTCCTAGGCCAGCATTCTCGCTTAATAGGGTCAACGCATGAAAAGCCAGCAAGATCCTGCTGGACTGTAAACAATGACCAAAGAGGTCCGAGTCTTCCTAAACTTGTTCGTCGAATCCAAGGAGCTCGAAAACGTAACCCAGAGCCTCGTCAAACTTCCCGAGGTAACTGACGTCTACGAGGTAACAGGCGAATACGACATCGTCTGCATGCTAAAAGTGGACAGCATCCTCGCCTTTCGCAACGTACTCAAAGACAAAGTCCTCAAGATCAACGGAGTCAGAAGCACAGTCTCATCTGTAGTCTTATACGAACACAAGCGAGAAGGAAAGCCGGTCTCGGAGTGATTAGTACGGGCCCTGAGATCCGCTTGATTGTCGAGAAAGAAAAGCTAAATATCGTATCTAGAATGATGTCGTGTTAGGACGGATTAAATTGGGTGAACTTCTTCCAGATTCACCTCTACCGCTCTAGACCTCTTTCCAACCAGCGAGCCGGACGGATATTCCAATGAGCACCAAAGACCTCGGTATCACTGTTAAGAAGGCCGCCGATCTCTCGGAATGGTACACTCAAGTCGTTACCAAAGCGCAGCTGGCCGACTATTCCAGCGCTAAAGGATTCATGATCCTCATGCCCTACGGGTTCTCCATCTGGGAGAACATCAAAGAACACTTCGACCGAAAGATCCAAGAGATCGGACACAAGAACGCTTACTTTCCGCTACTCATACCCGAACGATTGCTGAAGAGAGAGGCGGAACACTTCGAAGGCTTCACACCCGAGGTCTTCTGGGTCACCCACTCCGGCAACAACGAGCTCGCTGAGCGACTCGCCATCAGACCCACCTCAGAGACGATAATCAACGAGGCGTACAGCAAATGGGTGAAGAGCTGGCGGGACCTACCCGTCCTGATTAACGTCTGGAACTCGGTCCTTCGCGCTGAGATTACTTCGACCAAGCCGTTCATCCGCACAACAGAGTTCCTCTGGCAGGAAGGCCACACCGTACATGGAACTGAAGAGGAGGCCGAAAAGGAGGTCATGACAATCCTCGAGATTTATCGACGGCTCGTCGAAGATCAAGTCGCCATACCTGTCCTCGTTGGTAAGAAGACGGAACGAGAGAAGTTCAAAGGAGCAGTCTACACCACGACATTGGAGGCCATGATGCCTGACGGCAAAGCGATCCAGATGGGAACATCCCACCACCTGGGACAGAATTTCTCCAAGCCCTTCGAAATCAAATACCTCGGCAAAGACGAGAAGGAACACTTCGCCTGGACCACCTCATGGGGAATCAGCTGGCGACTGATAGGTGCCATGATAATGGCGCACGGAGACGACAAAGGACTAGTCGTACCTCCGCGGGTAGCCCCTACACAGGTCGTATTCGTCCCGATACACTACAAGGAATCCGACAAGACAGTCATCCTAGAAACGGCCCATCATATCGCTGAGGGTCTTGGGAAGCATTCAGTCAGGGCATACATTGACGATCGGGAACAGTATACTCCCGGTTGGAAGTATCACGAGTGGGAGATGAAGGGAGTACCCCTCAGGGTCGAGATAGGACCCCGAGACATGGACTCGAAGCAAATCACACTCGTAAGACGCGACACCGGAAAGAAGATGGCAGCGCCTCAAGCAGACTCTGTCACTCAGATAATCAAACTACTGGATGAGATTCAACAATCGCTGCTCCACAAGGCCAAAGAAACCCAGGCCAAGCTCACGACCTCCGCGACTTACATGAAGGAGTTCGCGTATATCATAGAAACCACCGGCGGGTTCGTCAAAGCTTTCCTCTCCGAAGACAACGACTGCGAAGAAAGGATCAAACTCGAGACAGGAGCAACCGTCAGAATCGTTCCCTTCAAGGAATCCGCAAAGGGGCAGTGCGTGTATTGCGGCGCTCCGAACTCGAGAGAAGTAGTCTTCGCAAGATCTTACTAGTACTACAAAGGACCGCGAGCGCGGGCGTGGGGCGTACGTGAAGGGTCTAAGGCCGCGCCTCAGTTTCTCTTGAGAGTGATTACAGATTGCGTTATTCTTGGCACGCGTTCTATCGTCTGTCAGGAACTTCTTCCTTCCATGGATTGCTTTGCTCGAATAGCCTTCACTAGCTCGGATACGCCGTATCTTTTGGCACAACTTGGACATACATAGTCCGTCCAAATCTTGGGCAAGAGCCAGAAGTTGCGCACGTCCATAATGAGTTCTCCGCCACATCGAGGACATAGTTGACTCGTCTCGATTCCCTCAAGAAAGATTGACTTTCACGGGATGAATCTATAGATAGTCTAACCGACTTTAATTGGTGCAAATTGCGCCTTCCCGTCGGGCGCTGAGCCACAAGGAATATACTTGCTCTTGCTCCAATACTCAAGTCAGTTTTCATGGCTGCACGGCGCTGGATTCTCTTTGCACTTGATCTATTGATTGGAGTTACGTTGGTTGTCGTTAGCTATGATACCATACCTTGAGAAGCATTATTCCTCCCAGTAGCTAGGACCCCAAGCCACATTCTCTCATCATTGCGACGTCGGCTTGACATGACTATAGACCCAGCTCGCACGACGAAACAGTTCTTTCCTCCCTAGGCGGAACTTGGACAGTCCAGTTCTCCGTGAGGCCGATGAGGCGAACGCCGAGCCCACAGCAGATGCCCATACGGGGTCCTTTGTCGAGAGATAGGTACTCAGCCAGGACCCCGCGTAAACATCCCCAGCCCCGGTTGAATCTCGAATTCTAGGGTCCGGAAAAGCAGGGATGAAGTACGAACCGTTACGTTGCGAGCCTAGCCAGGACCCATTTTCTCCCATAGTGACAATTGCATGCTGCACTCGCATTGCTAGAAATCGGTTCAAGATGGCTCTCGGATCACGAAGTCGAGTCTGCGTGCGTGCCTCCTCGATTGAGGCTTGGACCATATCGCACTGCCCAAGTAATCGCTTGAGACTCCGCGGAACAGTGCGGACTATTCCGTTGCCAGATACTGTACGAATGAATCCTTGGAGGTCTGCTGATAAAAAATCGCATCTTTCTCGAAGAGTGTTGACGAGGGAACTCGGTATTTCGTTGAAGACGGGTCCCATGTGGACCCCTTGGAAATGTCCCAGACTCCGCGGCCACTCTATTTGTTGTCCGGGCTCAATTAGTTGAAGCTCTCGTGATCCATTGAATCTCGTTATTCGGAATCTGGTAGAAGACCCATTGCGCTTTCTTAGCCAGCGGAGGGTAACGCGCTGAATCCTGAGGTGTCTCAAGGCCCCTGGAAGGTAGTCTTCGCCGACATTCCCGAGGATCCCAACCCTTGATCCCAAGTAAGCTGCTGCACATGAAGCATACAGCGCACTGCCTCCTGGCGATATGCGGACTCTACCGTTCTGGATCAATTCATCGATCGTCGGGTTACCACATACTGCAATGTCCATTTTGCCGTTCTGACGCTCTAAGAATGAGTCCACAGCAAGAGGTTAATAGTAAAGACCCCCGTGTTATTCTCGGAAACGTAGAGAGATGCCGAAGAAGAGACGATCTCGAGGACGCAGCAAGGGCGGGAAAGGCCGAAGCGAACTAGTCCAATGCTCAAACTGTGGGATGTTAACCCCACGGGACAAGATGAAGCGGGTGACGTCTTGGGTTTCCCTTGTTGAGCCTACACTGGCTAAGGAGCTTCGGGCGAAGGGAGCGTATATTGCGCGTCAGCGAGTCATGAAGAACCTGTGCGTCTCCTGTGCGGTCCACTTCGGAGTCTCCAAAGTCCGATCCGCGGAAGAAAGACGCGGATTCTAGATCTTTAGCCCGCTATCGAGATAGAGCCCTAGAAGCTCTATAGACTCTATCGAGCACAGTAATCGAAGATAATACTGCGATCAATAGGACTCCCCAGAAGAGAAAACCATGCGAAAGCGGCCAGAGAAGGGTCGCGAACGCAAGTATCAGAAGTCTTTCAGGTCTTTCAGCGATCCCTATCCCTTTCAGCGTCACGCCCTCTGCGGCTACTCGTGCCCTGACATAGCTGACCATCAGCGCTGCCGACATAGCCCATAGGGCAAGCCAGAAAGATATCAGAGCTCCAGCGGCTAGCCCAGAGTAGACCGCAATTTCTCCCAACCTGTCAAGAACGCTATCTAAAACGCCTCCGAACTTCGAAACTTTGGCGTATTTCCGCGCCATTGCTCCGTCGACAGCATCGAAATATCCAGCGACTATTAGAACCAAGACAGCGGCTCCCCATTCCCAACTAGAGAGGCCACCCCAGTACAAGACCGAAACCGCGATCCATAGAACAAAGCCCAATACAGTCAGGGAATTTGGTGAGAGTCCGGCTCGATGGAAAAATCTGGACGAGGACTGAAAGATTCCCTCAACCAGATATTGGATCCTTGACAGCATGAGCGGTCGACATCTCGTATCCGACTCTTTTAGAGGATTGTCCTCTTTCTACGAAACTTTCTATTAGGGCTGAAATGACCCGTGGCTGGGTTTCGTCTTGGGAAAGGTCGGCAAAGGAATCAAATGCTCAGTCGTAGGCTGCGGCGGAGACGCCATTAGATCAGTATCTCCAGACGATATCTCGAGAGCCGGCCTCCGAGTCTCTACCTCGGGCAGAGGTTACCTTTGCAAGAATCACTACAAGGAGATGAAGAAGAAGACGAAGAAAGACAAACAGGTTGAGAGATGGAGGATGAAGCCCTGAGACTCCTCCTCATTCACGCTGACAAGTTCGAATACGAATCAAAAGAGAAAGCCGTCAAAGAACCCGAGTCGATCCCGGGCCATGCCAAGAAGGGCACACTGCAAGATGGGCTGGTGGTATTCACCACTGTAGAGAAAGGAGACGAGGCATCTCCCGAGAATACCGCAGCCAACGCTGCCGCTTCAATCGAGGAGGTTCTTGGCTGGCTCAAGACAAAGCGGGTCATGATCTATCCCTATGCTCACCTCTCGACCGACTTGGCAGGTCGAGAACCTGCAATCAAGACTCTGAAGATTCTCGAAGAGAAATTGTCGGAGAAAAGTTACGAAGTAAGTAGGGCACCCTTCGGATGGTACAAGAGCTTCACGATATCGGCCAAAGGCCACCCACTCTCTGAACTATCGAGAACCGTCACCCCCCAAAAGCAAACTCGCCAAGTCTCGGCACAGCTCAAGAGTGAGTACATGATCATGGACGAGAACGGAGAGCTTCACTCCCCCGAGACGTTCCAGTACGGACCCGGAATGAAGGAATTCGAATCGCTAGTGGAAAAGGAGGCGCTCAAGAAGGGTCTGACTGGAGGAGAGCCACGCTTTCTTGAGTATGCTCGACGGTTCGGTATAGAGTGGGAGTCCTATGCCGATCTCGGCCAGATGCGCTTCGGGCCAGAGTCCGACATGATAATTCAGCTACTCTCCGATTACGCGAACCAAGTCATCAGGAGAATCGGCATCCCGATCCTCAATGTAAGGGGAACAAATATGTTTGATGTAGACGTCAAGCCAATCAAGGAACACCTTGAGCTATTCGGCTCACGAGCCTACGAGCTTGACGTAGACGAACGCACCTTCGTACTGCGATACGCGGCTTGCTTCCAACAATTCTCCATGGTGAAAGACTGGACACTCAGCTACCGAACCCTCCCCTTCGGCACCTTCGAAGTCGCAGACAGCTACCGAATGGAACAGAGTGGAGAGCTACTCCTATCCTTCCGGCTCCGAAAATTCCTGATGCCGGACCTACACATCTATCTCAAGAACCTGAATGAAGCAATCGATGTAGGAAGGAAAGTCCATGACAGAATCTACGAGGAGATTCGTAAGATTCACCGCGAATACGTCTCCATATACAATACTACACGATCGTTCTTCCAACAGAACAAAGACCTCTTCATCGAAATGGCGCGAGTAGAGAAGAAACCGCTCCTCCTGAACTTCGTCCCTGAAGGTCATTATTACTGGGTCCTGAACGTAGAGTACAATATCATTGACGATCTCGATAGGCCAAGAGAGATCGGCACCTTCCAGATTGACGTAGGAAACGCCCAACGATTCGACATCCACTACACAAACGAAAAAGGTGAAAGAGAGTACCCCGTGATCATACACACCGCCGTCATAGGTGGGCTGGAAAGATACCTATTCGCGCTTCTAGACTCCGCCGTTAGGATGGAAAGGCAGGGCAAGAAACCAATGCTCCCTGTCTGGGTATCCCCTGTTCATGCAAGAGTGATCCCACTCTCGAAGCAATTGGTGAAAGACGGGATCGGGATACTAGAGAAGCTTGAGGAGGCAGGGATCAGAGCCGACCTGGACGATCGAGACGACACACTTCAGAGCAGAATCAGAGATGCGGAATTGAGCTGGGTGCCTTACATCATAGTCTTTGGCGAGCGAGAAATCAAGTCCGAAAAATTGTCGGTCCGAGTCAGGGAGGATGGAAAGGAAATCAAAACATCTCTTCCAGAATTCATCTCGAGAATAAAGTTGGAGACCCAGGGATATCCATCCAGAGGTCTTACCTATCCCAAGATGCTGTCTCAACGACCAGGTTACAAGAGGAACTAGAAACAGATCGTCAGGGTAATTGATTTATATAGAGACCTTGTAGCCCACAGTCGCAAAGGGTAGATCTGGAAGTGAACAAGGACCAGTCTTACGGCGGACTCATCTTCGTGATCTCCGTCCTGGTTGTTATAGGATACATCGTGGCACTGACGAACCCCACTTGGAGATACTGGGTCGTCACAGTTCCAGTAGTTTTGGCAGTTCTAGGCGTTTTGGGGATAACGGGTTGGATTGGATGGACCATGCTTACAACTCCACCACCTGCGCCTCTCGAAGCCGAAATGGGCTCACAGCCGAGTGGCGCTGCCTCATCATCTTCTGGCGGCTCATCGGCGTCCAAGACCGACGAGAAGCACTAGTCATTTTTTCTCGTACCTCGGTAACTATCTCCAATTCCGTAGAGTTACATCACCCATAATGGGGCCCACGGGGCCCTAAGGCTCAACTTTAGGGGCAGATGAAATGAGCGAAGTCAGCATAGACAAAGTCATGACGGACATCAACGGCTTCCGTCAAAGGCTTTCAATGTTGAGAGAGGAATTGGGCAGAGCGAATCGAGCCATGGCCGACAAAATGTCGCAGCTCGGAGAGACTCTTACTCAAAGAGTCAGAGACCTAAGAGATCAAGTGACTAACGCGCCCCAGAATCTTCTAGCCTTAGAGAGCCGGTTCATGTCTGGAGACATGCCTGAACAAGAATACAAATCTACTCGCGAAGAATATCGAAACCAACTGACCAAGAATCTGCGAAGCATCGACGAGATCAGAAGCCTGCTCTTGATAATGAGCCAATTGGACGCTCGTCCTTCGGGTCCGAGCCCTCAAAGTCCAGGTATGATGGGTAGGCCGTCTTCGGTGGATTAGCCTTCTTGGCATAATCTACCTTTTTCCGTAGAAAAACGGGAAAGCTTATATCCATTTACCTAAAAAAGGTAGCTTCCCACGGGAAGACTCGAATGGCTACAAGAAGAGAAATTCACCCGCCCAAAGAAAAAGAGCCGACCAACGAGAACGAATCAGGCTGGCACGACAGCCAACTCGAAAGGCACAGGCTAGTCATAGCCTGCGTCCGCGGAAACGTCAGCGTCAGAGAGACCATTCGCACAATCCTCCAAGACGCCCTCCCTTCGGACGGGCCGCCCCCATTACTGGTTCTGGGACCAACTGCCCCAGAGGAAATCTCCAACGGGCACTCCAACCGAATCGGTTGGGTAACCTTCGTCGACGGGAGCTCATTGGCCCACCCATCTGCCAAGGTCGAGATCATCTCTCCCGACAACCTCTTGGAAGTAAATCTCTTCATCGAAAGGTGCATTCAGGAGAGCGACAGCAAGGTCATAGTCGGCGATTTCTTGGATAACGTCATCCGGAGCATAAACTCTCCTGAGAGCTTCTACTCCTTCTTCTGCCAGCTAGCCTCAAGAGTCAAGCTGAAGAAGAGAACCGCGATCCTCGTCATAAAAGAAGACATTCACGACCGCTCGGTTGTCGAAACGGTCAAGAGGTTTGCAGACCTGGTCCTCGAGTTCCGGGACCAGGACAACAATGGTGCTCTGAAGGTTGAAATGAGAACTCTGAATTTTGCTGACAACATATACACGGCCTGGAGGCCGTTCGCCGACTGGCTACAACCGCTATCCATGACCAGCTAACGCTTAAACCACAATTCTCAGTCTGAGACCACCGGTTGCTTCCTTGAAGATACTTCATTACGACCGACTAGAATCAACCAACACGACAGCCTACCGACTCGCGGAAGAATCGGCTCCTGAATGGACTATAGTCGTAGCAGATGTTCAGACGAAGGGGAGAGGGAGGGGGCGAAACAAATGGGAGTCTCCGAAGGGTGGGCTCTGGTTCTCAATAGTCCTCAAACCCAAAGTATCCAGCCCGAGACTCCCGTTGCTCCAGTTCCTTGCGGCGATTGCAACCCGACAGGCTCTCGAAAACGAGACGGGTTTGAGTGTCCGGCTGAAATGGCCCAACGACATTGTCCTCGGGAATGCGAAGCTAGGTGGAATCCTCGTTGAATTCAAGACCATTGGTGAGAGCGTCGCTTTCGCGATTCTCGGAATCGGCCTGAATATCAACCAAAGCAAATCCCATCTTCCCCCTCGAGCAACATCATTGCGACTCGTATCTGGAAAACAACGTGATCTTCGTCTCCTACTCAGGCCGATTCTAGATCAGATCAGGTCGTCATACGATGAGTTGGACAACCCTGCGAACATTATGGAAGACTGGTGGCGCAACTGCGTTCACCGACCGACGAGGGTCCTAGTCACCCTTCCGAAGGACACCGTAACAGGCATCAGCAGGGCGATAAACGAAGATGGTAGCCTGGTAATCGAGACAGACGATCGAAAAATTCGGAGAGTGAGCGAAGGATCACTGACGCTTCTCAACGACTAGAATCTAACCCTGCTTTTATACAAGGAATCGCCTCGCACTCCTCGAACCAATGAGCATGACTCAGCGGCTCGATGAGCTGAAGAAGAAAGGAGAACAGGCGAAGCTCGGCGGCGGACCTGAGAAGATAGAGTCTCAACATTCTCGGGGAAAGATGACCGCGCGGGAGAGAATCGACGCTCTTGTTGATCCTGGCACCTTTGTCGAAATCGACCGCTTTGTAGTTCATCAGACCACCGACTTTGGAATGGCCGACAAGAAGATTCTGGGAGACGGAGTAGTCACTGGGCATGGAAGAATCGACGGGCGTCTCGTGTACCTGTTCTCACACGACTTCACCGCATTCGGCGGTTCATTGGGTGAGATGTTCGCGCGAAAGGTCACTAAGATAATGGACATGGCGCTCAAGGCTGGCGTTCCGGTTATCGGTCTGAACGACTCGGGAGGCGCCAGAATACAAGAGGGAGTCGTGAGCCTCGGAGGCTATGCGGAAATATTCTTTCGAAACGTTCTCGCCTCAGGCGTGATTCCGCAGATCTCGGCGATAATGGGTCCGTGCGCCGGTGGGGCCGTATACTCGCCTGCGATGACGGATTTCACGTTCATGGTCGACAAGACCAGTTACATGTTCATCACTGGTCCCGATGTGATCAAGGCAGTCCTCAACCAGACAGTGAGCTTCGAAGAGCTCGGAGGAGCCAAGGTCCACAACACGACCAGTGGTGTCGCGCACTTCTTCGCCATGGACGAGAAAGAATGCCTCCAGCAAGTGCGAAAACTCCTGAGTTACATTCCGTCAAACAACAGAGAAGACCCGCCTGAGGCTCCGGCTCGCCCACCATCCGGAAAGAAAGAGGATCTCAACACGATCCTGCCAGACGACTACAACAAACCCTACGACATGAAGGATGTTATCACTAGAATTGTCGATGGGGGAGAGCTTCTGGAGGTTCAACCTCTCTGGGCAGCTAACATGATCACGGCGTTTGCAAGGATAAACGGCCGCTCAATCGGAATAGTGGCAAACCAGCCCAAGTTCAACGCAGGCGTCATCGACATCAACTCTTCAGTCAAAGGCGCCCGGTTTGTCCGATTCTGCGACGCTTTCAACATGCCCATCCTGACCCTGGTCGATGTCCCAGGATTCCTTCCAGGGGTGGACCAAGAACACGAGGGCATTATTCGACACGGGTCGAAGCTTCTCTACGCTTACTGCGAGGCCACGGTGCCGAAGCTGACTATCATCATCCGGAAAGCCTACGGCGGGGCATACGATGTCTTGGGGAGCAAGCACATCCGCGCGGATCTCAACCTTGCGTGGCCGTCAGCAGAGATCGCAGTAATGGGCCCTGAAGGAGCAACCAACATCATCTTCCGCGACGAACTAGTAAACGCCAAGAACTCAGCCGCTAAAGCGAAGGAACTCGTGAACTCGTACAGAGAAAAATTCGCCAACCCATACATCGCGGCCGAGCGAGGGTACATAGACGATGTTATAGAGCCGAGCAAGACAAGAGAGGTTCTAGTCAATTACCTGGAAGTTCTCAAGACTAAGAGAGAAGCACGGCCGCCTCGGAAACACGGAAACATTCCCCTCTAGACGGCCCGTTCAATGTTCAGGAAAATCCTGATCGCAAATCGGGGCGAGATCGCCCTCAGGATAATCCGGACATGCAAGAGACTCAAAGTAAAGACTGTCGCTCTCTACTCTGAACCGGATCTGGAATCCAAACATGTTACGACCGCAGACGAAGCCTATCCGATTGGCGCTGGCCCGCCCTCTGAGAGCTATCTCAATATCCCAAAGATTGTCAAAGCGGCCAAGAAATCCGGCGTAGAAGCCGTCCATCCTGGATACGGGTTTCTCGCGGAGAACGCGGACTTTGCAAAGGCCTGCGAGGAGTCCGGTCTCGTTTTCATCGGTCCAAGCAGTAAGATCCTGGGAAGTGTAGCGAGTAAAGTCGAATCCAAGAAGCTCGTGAAGGCTGACGGTGTCCCAGTCGTACCAGGTATTAACAGGGAAGTTCAATCCGTCGAGGAAGCGGAGGCTGAGGCCAGAAAAATCGGATTCCCAGTTCTCCTAAAGGCCGCCTTTGGCGGAGGTGGAAGAGGGATGCGGATCGCTAGAACCGCGAAGGAGCTCGAGAAAGGTTTCGAGACGGCACGTTCGGAAGCGAACACGGGATTTGGACATCCGGGACTCTACGTGGAGAAATACCTCCAAGAACCTCGACACATCGAAGTCCAGATTCTAGCAGGACCCCGAGGAAGAGTTATCCATCTCGGAGAACGGGAATGCTCTCTACAACGCAGATACCAGAAAATTCTGGAAGAAACCCCGTCGCCTGCTCTAGACGATAAGAAACGAAGACGACTCATCTCTCTAGCGCTCCGAGTGATCCGGGCCACTCGCTATGAGAATGCCGGGACAGTCGAATTCGTAATGTCAAAGGACGGCGAATTCTACTATCTTGAAACCAACAAACGAATTCAAGTTGAGCATCTCGTAAGCGAGATGGTAACGGGTGTTGACATCGTCGAAAAACAGCTCATGGTGGCAAGCGAACATCGGCTGGATCTTTCACAAGACGAAATCGAGTTCGTGGGTGCCGCAATGAACTGTCGAATAAACGCTGAAGACCCTAGTCGAGGATTCATACCAACTCCCGGTAGAATCGACAGGTTCGTTGCGCCCGGAGGACCCGGAATTAGGGTCGATAGCGCATTATACGACGGGGCTTTTGTGCCAGAATACTACGATTCACTCGTCGCCAAGATAGCGGCCCAGAGCCTCGACAGAAAAGAGGTCATCGAGAGGATGAAGGTCGCTCTCGGCGAGACGGTTGTCGAAGGAGTGAAGACGACGATCCCAGTTCATCAAGCAATCCTAGAGGATAGAAAATTTGTTCAGGGCAATTATCATGTTCAGTCCTTGGACAAGCTACTCTCAGGTTGGAAGCCGCAACTGGCGACGACACCTGAGGAGATCGCTGCAGTCTATCTAGCAGTCAAACGATCAACAGGCTCAGCCTCAGCTCCGGGTCTTCAGAAGACCAACCGACCAAGCCAGTGGCGATCCGGCCCAGAGGAACCGCAACCAGGCAAACAAGCTCTCTTTGTGGAAGGAATCTGATGCCAATAATGATCGTCGAAGGCAAGAAGTATCGGTTAGGAGACGTGACTCGCGAGGATCGGTTCTGGACAATCCCCGTCGATGGGAAGAGTGTAGCCCTCGAAGATTTAGGTCAGCCTTTGGCCAAACCACGTGCATTCTTCGTACGAGCCGGCGGTCGAGTAATCAGCCTATCCATCGAACGGAACGAAGGTCAAGGCGTCTATTTTGTGGAGGTGAATGGGAGGCCGATGACCGTCACGCTTGAAGAAGATGCATCGTCTGAACGGACTGGCGAGTCATCGATCATTGATGGACCCGCTCTTGTGAACTCACCAATGGCCGGCAAGATAGCATCGGTGAGGGTAACGGTGAACTTGAAGATCGAGGAAGGGCAATCCCTGATGGTGTTGGAAGCGATGAAGATGCAGAACGAGATCGCTTCGCCTAAGACGGGAACTGTGAAGGAGCTCTATGTCAAACATGGGGATCTCGTCAAGGCGGGTGACAAGCTGTGCCTCATAGACTGACGATTGGTTCGGATCAAATCCGCTGAAACTCATCGTTATTGCTCATGGATGACTGGAAGGATTTCTACGTAGAACTTCAGGGATTCGGGGTTTGCAAGAGCGTCTCGGTTGGTCACCGGTCTATTGTTGACAATATTCGCGACCGCAGTCTCTACCTTCTTCATGTTGAGTGTATAGGGAATATCGGGGACCTCAAGAATCAAGGCGGGAACGTGCTTTGGAGAACCCTCTGCTCGCAATGATTTCCTGATCTTCTCCTTCAGATCCTCCGACAGTCGTTGCCCTGAGGCCATTTTGACGAAGAGGATTATTCTCTGGTCTTCTCCTAGATTCTGACCTACCGCGAGACTGTCAGCGATCTCGGGCATCTTCTCGACTATGTTGTAGATCTCGGAAGTTCCAACTCGGACCCCTGAGACTTTGATCACCGCGTCAGATCTGCCGTAGAAGGTGAGTCCTCCTGTTTCGCTATGGAGTATCACATAGTCTCCGTGTCTCCAGACGTTCTTTCCTTTCGGCCTGTAATATTCGAAGTAGGCTTCTCGATATCTCTGGTCTCCGGGGTCGTTCCAGAAGTACAAGGGCATCGATGGAGTCGGCGCTTCACAGACCAGTTCTCCCATCACGTCGACTACTGGCTTTCCATCTTCATCGTAGACGTTGATCTTCATTCCAAGCCCTGGCGCCTGAAGCTCGCCGGCATGCACAGGGAGGGTTGGAACTCCTCCGGCAAAACATCCATTGATGTCGGTGCCCCCAGAGATAGAATTCAAGTGCAGATCGTGCTTGACCTCTCGGTAGACCCACTCGAACCCTTCCGCTGAGAGCGGCGACCCGGTTTGAGAAATTTCTCGAAGCGATGAAAGATCGTACGAACTTCCAGGCTTCGCATTAATACTTCTAAGATAATTGATGTAGCTCGCGCTGCAACCCAGAATCGAAATTTTTTCCACCTGAACCATTTTCCACATGGCGTCCCAGTCGGGGTAGAGAGGATTTCCATCGTGCAAAACAATCCTGGCCCCGGCCGCCAGGCAGCTCACCAACCAGTTCCACATCATCCAGCTTGGCGATGCGATGTAGGTTATGCAATCGGTCTTCTTCAGATCCGCATGCAGCATCGTCTCCTTCAGCTGATTTACCAAGACCCCGGCCGCTCCCTGGACCATGCACTTCGGCTTCCCAGTCGTGCCCGAGGTGAACATGATGTAGATGGGGTGATCAGACGGCAACTGCTCAAATCGGGCCACGCCTGATTCCGACGTGATGAGATCGTCAAACGCAATCGCCCTAGAAAGATCCCCGTTTTTCGGCTCAAGTCCAATATGTGAGGTCAGCACGACCTTCTCGAGCGAAGGAACTCCATCGGCAACCTTCTCAACGTTTGGAAGAATGTTGAACCTCTTCCCTTTGTAGATGTACCCGTCGGCTGCAAACAGTACCTTCGGTTCGATCTGGCCCAAGCGATCCAAGACCGCTCGTGAACCAAGTTCTGCGCCGCAACAAGCCCAGACAGCGCCGATGCTTGTGGCTGCAAGCATCGCGACGGCGGTTTCCTGAATATTAGGCATGTAACCTGCTACTCGGTCTCCGGGAAGCACTCCGATCTTCCGAAGAGCATTTCCTAGGCTTCCTACCTTTTGGTAAAGAGCAGAATACGTTGACTGCGACTGGCGTCCTTCCTCCGTTCTTGAGATCAAGGAGACTCTCTCATCCCTGTGCCTCAGAAGATTCTCAGCAAAATTCAGTCGAGCACCTTGAAACCAGCTAGCCCCCGGAAACTTTCCAAGATCGTCTACGACCTTGTCAAACCGGCGAGAACATACAATCTGCGCGTAGTCCCAGACTGCTGACCAGAAGTCAGAGACCTCGTCAACTGACCATCTGTGCAGCTCGGGATAGGATCTGATCTTGAGCTGGTACCTCTGGTTGACAAAGGCAATGAACTTGGTGAGATTCGCCTCGCGAACTCTCTTCTCGGAGGGTATCCAGAGCGGTCTCACTCGCGCCACGTTCCTCTGATATGGTTGAACGCATCCAAATAGACCTTGATAACGTGTCGTCGTTCGTCTCGAAACGCACTCCGATCTGGCATAACTTATAGCCCCTCAAGAAGTGCGTTGCAGTGATCTCGAATTGGCCATCACCGACGTAAGACTGCTTACCGACGGCTACTTCACACTAGACAAGAGCTTTCTGGTCTTCGGAAAATATCAGGGAACGAAATACAAGGCTGCTCTGAAGCCTCTGCTAGTTCGGACTGAGAAGGAGAATATAATCGTCGACACGGGAGTCGGAACCCTTCCGCCCAACTATCAGAAGTTTCACGCTGTGATAAGGACCCGTGAGGAAGAGCTCAGCTATTCACTGAAGAAAAATGGTTTACGTCCAGAGGATATTACTATGGTCGTAAACACCCATCTACATTTCGACCATTGCGGTAACAACCGTCTGTTCCGGAATAGTAAGTTCCTAGTTCAGATAGACGAAGTTAGGTACGCCTACTTTCCAGATCGGTTCATGAGAGTCAGTTACCTGCGACCCTTCTTCGACGTTGAAGGCGACTATTTGCCAGTGCGTGGAAAATACGAGATTGAAGATGGAGTGGAAGTTCTGCCTACACCTGGACACACTATCGGACACCAGTCGGTAGTCGTGAAATGGAAGGGGAGAAACATTGTCTACGCTGGTGACGCAGCGCCTCTTCCTGAGAACATCGAAAAACGAAACATAACCGGGATGATCTACAACGGTTCACATGGTCTAGAATCCATTGACGCGCTGAGGAGAATCGAGAATCCTGTGTACATCTACTCTCACGATAACGAGCAGCTCAAAGTAGAATTTTAACCTAATATCGGCTTATCATTCAAGACCAGCCTTTCCTCAGAGCCCGCCAGTAGGCGTTCCAGTACGGGTCTCGTTCTGGGTGGCGAATCTTGAATCGACCCCGCCCGGAGACTCCGTAAAGGCCCCGAGTTTTGGAAGACAAGTGTCCGATTAGAGTAGCCTTTGTACCCCTCGATTGAAGGATGTTGATAACGCGTCTTGTCCGGTCGGGCCTTGAAGCGATCAGTAGGCTGCCTTCGCCGAGAGAGGTCAAGGGATCCAGATGGAACAGCTTGCGGATCTGCTGAGTCTCCTCGGAGATGGGGATACTCTCAACATCTATGATGCCTCCAAGGTCTGAAGCCCCCGCAAGCTCGACGATTGCTGCTAGGCTGCCGCCTTCAGTGACATCGTGAATTGCTGTAACCCCGCGCTGGTGGATTCCAGCCTTGACCGCCGATAAAGAGTCATTGACTGTATTTGTTCCCCGCATGTATTTCCATGCCTTTTCGAAAAGGGATGAGCCGAGATGTTTGCGGACAGTTCGGGGAAATGCTCTCGTAAGCACTGAAGTGGCCCCATAGGCCGCGCTCTTCGTAAAGATCAGATCGTCACCGTTACTAGCCATGCTGGAAGTTAGGAACTGATTCCTCCGACATGTTGTCCACATTGTAGCGCCTCCGATTATCGAATAGTCGCATCCTTCGAACCGGCCAGTGTGACCGCCGAGAATCGATACCCCGAGTTGGAGGCATGTCTTGTTGATGGACTTCCAATATCGACTAAGGACTTGATCAGACAGATCAGGTGGGAGATTCAGATCTAGCATGACGTACCGAGGCGACTGGCCGCTAGTCGCTACGTCAGACGCCACTTCATAGAGACTCATAGTCGCTGAGTCCTCGGGTCCTAATGAGGGAATGAGCGATATCGGATCGCAATTTGCAACCAAAACCCTACCTTCACCGATATCGAGAACTGCAACGTCTACTCCGGGGGTGGGCCCGACGATTACTGCGCGAGATCTTGCGCCAGTGAATCGCCAGACAGTACTGGCCAACGTCTCCCGGCTAGGTTTTCCAAGCTGCATCGTATTTCTTCAACGGGGCAAATCGTCAGCTGAAGAAGTTCGTATTGAAAGCTCTCCTTGCCGCGACGACTAGAACAAGGGCGAGGGGAATCCAAACAAGATCTATCAGCGTCCCAAAGTCAAAAGACGCTAACACGAACCCATTCACGATCCCAGATGACCCGCAAGGAGTTTGAGGGCAATAGAAAGCTGTGAAAGTGTAAACAGCCCAATCAATTATGAAGAATACGACAGTTTCGAATATGGTGGCTAGTGCCATGCCCAAAGCGAGGAATCTCAAAGACCGATTTCGGAATCTATAGACAATCAGCGCCTCCGGCGCTCGAGCGAGGATTATTCCCGGGACATAGGTCAAGGCGAAGGCTCCCGGAGCTTCTCCGAAGAGGAAGATGTTCATGGTCTCGCCAACGGCTGACCCGACAAGCGTTGCCCAGAAGCTGATGCGACGAGAAAACAGGGCTGCTATAGCCAGGTAGAATACGGGTGCGGCCGTAATCTCGGAAAGTGGCGGCGGAAGAGGAAAACCAAACAGAACGTTAGAGAGGATCGTTCCAACTGCGACAAGCGCCGAGAAAGCGCCGATCCTGGCGATTGTTAGAGAAGGTGTCTCGATATTGACCCTTCTCGAAGTTGAGGAGTTTCGTCGGAGTTGATAGTCGTTTGCGGAATTCTTGATCTTTTCTGGAGCCTTCATGGTTGTGACATTTGTTTTCCGAGGTTCGAGAAACCCAGGCGAGAAGAACGGCTTCGACTCCTCCCTTCGCCGGCATTATCCGGATCAGGTTCTAAGGGTCGATGGCAGCGGAGCCATCCTCTCAGCCGGGTGAATCCCAGCTCCCCGTTGAAGGGACATGGACCCGAATCTGTTATTTAAGAACTGGCCTTGGTGCGTGAAATCTGAACTGTCAGTCGGTTTCTTTGAAGAAGTAGCGGGGCCAGTTGGGCCATCCTCCTTCCTGGGGTCTCGGACTGAAATCCGCTTCGAGCTGCATTCCAATCTTCAGATCTTCCGGTCTAGAAGTCCGGATGATGCTGGGAATCTTGACCCCTTCAGGCATTTCCACAATTCCAACAGCGTAAGGGGTCATGTGTTTGAACTGTGGAGGTGAAACGTGAACTACCGTGTAAGTCACAAGTTTTCCTTTTTGACTCAACTCTACCCACTCGACTCGGCTATGTCGACAGTTGGAACAGATGGCTCTGGGAGGAACCATGACCGTTCTGCATCGGATGCATCTGACGGCCATTAGCTTCCGTTCGCTACAGTATCTGTAGAATTCCTCTATCGTGGGATCTCGTAGCTCGCTCATGGTTTAGCTCCCCTTCAAAATGTGGACTACTGCAGTAGCGCCTGATCCTCCGAGGTTATGAGCCAAGCCTATCTCTGCGTCTTTGACTTGACGTCTATCCGCCTGATCCGTCAGCTGCAAATAGAGCTCGTGAATCTGAGCTGTACCCGTCGCTCCGACGGGGTGACCTTTTGATTTGAGGCCCCCACTCGTGTTTACGGGCATGGACCCTTTCAGATCTGGGGCGCCGCTCTCGATGTACTTGCCTCCCTGTCCCGGGCGGCAGAATCCGAGATCCTCGTAGCCAATAATCTCTGCTATTGTGAAACAGTCGTGCAACTCGGCAACGTTGATGTCTTTTGGTCGCACATCGGCCATCTTGTACGCTTCCTGCGCCGCGGTCTTTGCCGCTTTGACCGTGGTCAGGCTTTCCCTCTCGTGTAGACAGAAAGTGTCCTGCGCTTGACCGGTTCCAATAATGTGTACGTAGTTATCAGATAGTTTCTTGGCTAGCTTAGGTTTTGTAAGAATAACGACGCTTGCTCCGTCCGTGATAAGTGAGCAATCGTAGAGTTTCAAAGGCCATGAGACTAGGCGCGACTTTAGAACTTCGTCCATGGTCACTTCCTTCTGCATGTGAGCGTTCGGGTTGAGCGCCCCGTTCTTGTGGTTCTTGACAGCAATCGCTGCCATCTGCTCTTCGGTTGTGCCGTACTCGTGCATGTGCGCAGTCGCCATTAGCGCAAATAGTCCTGGGAAGGTCATGCCGTTCCACTGTTCGAACGGATAATCGGAGGCTGTTGCGAGGATTCCTGTGACTTCAGGGGTCGGCTGGTTGGTCATCTTCTCCACGCCGCCCACAAGGACGATGTCGTAGAGCCCGGACATGATTGCCATTATGCCACAACGGAGCGCAGACCCTGATGAGGCACAAGCGTTCTCGATCCTCATTGCCGGGGCTGGAAAGAGTCCTGCCCAGCTGGCAGCGATCGGGGCAGTGTGGGCCTGGTGTTCGTATGCCTCGCTCATCTGTCCGATGAAGGCAGCTTTGATGTCCTTGCTAGGGTCCAGCTTCCCGACTCTGTGGAACGCTGACAGAGCCGCTTCCGCGAAGAGTTCGCGGGCGTAGACGCCTTCGCGCCGGCCGAACTTGGAGAGACCTGCTGAGATTATAGTGGCTAGAGGCTTCCCGCGCAATTGGACCTGATAGTCTAGGGCGTGCTCTTGTAAAAATGACTTTCAGACAAAACAGAGTCGGTTTGCTGACTTGACAGGACTCGCGAGAATTCGGGGATAAGTTGAAGGTTCCGTTCCAGAAGTGTGAAGGAGTTTTTTATTTCAGACATACCCCCCTGTGGGTCGAGAAAAAGGTAACAGAAAAACAATAGTTAACAGAAAAGAAAGATAGTGAGAAAGACATACGGTAGATCTACGCCTCAAACATTCTAGATAGGCTATTTCCGCTGATTTTTACTTCTTAGAGGTCGAATCGAGAGATTGGACGGTCAGATTTTCTTCTTCTCCTTTTGGGAATTCCTCGAAACGGCGGGGGACGAATAAAAAGTTCGAAACCCTAACAAAATCACCGGAAAAATACAGATTTATATAGAGCACAGCCTAGATGAACGATCAAGGCTGGGATGATGCTTGTTCACGCAAGTCGAAGCCGAATCCGCCGTCAATCAGGCAAAGATTGACATCGAGAAACGAACCAGCCGACAACTACCAAAACTCCTAACCAACTTCTCCGCCTCACTCGCCCTCTACGAAGAGGCCACGAAACGACTCCCCTCAGGCGCCTCATCCAACGTAAGGGTCTACGCCCACGACCCCTTCCCTATCAGCTTCCAGAAAGGACAAGGGTCCGAGGTCTGGGACGTCGACAGCAACCAATACGTCGACCTTCTATCGAGCTACGGCGCGGTCGTTCTCGGACACTCTCATCCCGCAATCCTCAATGCCATCAACGCCCAGATACGAAATGGAACAATGCTCGGGACGACCACCGAGCTCGAAGTTGAGGTCGCGAAGAAAATACAGTCAGCAGTCCCCTGCGCCGAGATGGCCACCTTCGCAAACACCGGAACCGAAGCTACAATGGAAGCAATTCGCATCGCCCGAGCTTTTACAGGCCGCGACAAGATAGTCAAGTTCGAAGGACACTACCACGGGCACCATGACTACGTACTCTTCAGCGTCGAATCACCCTCCGTTGTAGCAGGGCTTGAGCAGGCGCCATCGAAACTCCCCTACTACCCAGGCATCCCCGACGGAATATCCCGAAGCGTAGTCGTCGCCCCCTGGAACGATGCAGTGTCTCTCGAGCGAGTACTGAAACGGAACGCCAGCGACCTCGCAGCGATCATCACTGAACCTGTAATGGGCAGCGCAGGAGTCATACCACCGAAAGATGATTATCTCAAATCTGTCCGAGAACTTGCGGACAAATATGACGCTCTCTTGATCTTCGACGAAGTCCTAACCGGATTCAGAATCGCCCCAGGCGGCGCCCAAGAATTCTATGGAGTCAAACCCGACCTGGCATGCTACGCCAAAGCTCTCGGTGGAGGCACACCGATAGCGGCGGTTGCAGGTCGACGCGACGTGATGGGAATGATCGGACCCGGAAAGATCGGCTACGGCGGCACCTACAACGGAAACTCGATGTGCCTGGCCGCCGCCAACGCAACGCTCGACGAACTCTTCAGAGATAACGCGGCCGCGATCCGGCACATGCACCTTACTGGAGCAGAAATCATGGAAGGTCTCCGAGAACTACTGTCGCGCTACGATCACGACGGCATAGTCCAAGGAATGGGCTCAATGTTCCAACTCTACTTCACCAGCGCCCGAAAGATCCAGAACTATCGCCACACATTGCAGAGCGATTTCGAAAAGTTTCGCAGATTCCGCAATCTAATGCTTCGACGGGGAGTCTACCTCCACCCTGACGGGACAGAGAGAATGATGATCACTGCGGCCCACGATGAGGGCGATGTGGAATCGATCTTGAGCGCGGCGGAGGACAGTCTCAGAGAGCTCAAGAAACAGAACTAGGCATTCTGTCTCTTACCTGATTTTTCGAGAATTAGATAGAACCGAGTCCGACAGTGTTTACCCGGTTTTCCGAGAAATGATAGAACAACCGATAAGAACCCACAGGGTCAGGGGACTTATCTGGAAAACTGGCCGGAATGGCATACACTAGACTTCAGCACCGCGAACTCTCCATACTCGTGGGTGTCTTGGTCGGAATCCTCCTCGACGTATTCGCAACCACAACGGACTCCGTGACAAATTTCACACTGACGGACCTCGTCATCTTCGTAACTATCCCTGCGTTATCTGGTGCACTCGCCGGTTTTGCGGATCCGGATCACGCGATTGGAAACGGGATAATGGTTGGAGTAGTCGCGGGTCTCGTGTATGTCGTGATTAGCGCTCTGCGTCTGCCGGTCAATGTTGGAGGCGACACTGTACTATTCCTCGCCCTGGCAGTACCGGTCTGGGGTTTCCTAGGCGGAACAGGCTCGAGGTTTGCGCACAGAACTCTAACCACCACGCAGGAAGAGACTCTGCAGGTGGCAATGAGAACTTGCGCGAACTGTAAGACGGTGAATCCCCCTGACGCTCTGTTCTGCAAGAACTGCGGAACTAAACTGCCACGGAATTCCAAGGCCTCAGGATAACGACTCTGAAAAATTTCTCGACGAACGATTCCTATAAGGGAGCATGCTCTGCGGGACCCTCATTAGGGTAGGGACCCAACTCTGTCGGGAAGGCACGCTCGTCGGGTAGGCGGGGACGTTTTCGCGTAAGATAACGCGTCGACCCCTCTCAGCGGGCATGATTCTATGTACACGCAGTTGTCAATTTGACTCCCGCGTGTACGTTACCTATTTTAAGGAATAAAGTCTAATCCACAGCTACCCTATTTATGCAAAAAGGTAGGTCAACTTCTCAAAATTGTCCCGGATAGACGAGAACCTACACCGCATACTGAAGGATCATGGTCTGACGGAATACGAGATCAAGACCTACCTTAAACTGATCTTCGACGGCCCCGCAACACCCTACGAGATCAGCGAGAGCGTCAAGATCCCATATGCCAGAGTCTACGGGACCCTCGAAGGATTAGAGAAGCGAAAATGGATCAGAGCACGACCCGGACGCCCTGTCATCTATGAATCCAACCCTCCAAGATCCGTTGCGGAGCTGGAGGTGGAGCAGAAGCAGTCCGAGATGGAAGCGTTCACCAACCTGATGCGCAAAGACCTGCAGGCGATCTACGAACGCCGGGAAGTTGTGAAACACATTAGCCTCTGGGTCATACACGGGGGCGACAAGATAGCGGACAAACAGAACGAGCTAATCGCCACCGCAAAGACCCGGGCCTATCTTCAGCTCGCAACAATCATCCCGCAAGACGTTGAAGACTTACGCGCGCCGATAAAGGCCGCTAGGGAGAGAGGCGTAGCGGTAAAAATAGTGTCCTTCTTGAATCCACGGTTCGTCGATCAAAAAAGCCTCTCAGCGCTTTCCGAAGAGGCGGAAGTCGGTGTTATCCAAGAACCTAGTGAAGAGTCTCCTCGTCCCATGAACGTGTGCTCTGTTGATGGGAGAGATTCGATCGTGACTTATCTCTGGAACCTTGAAATGCCCTCGGAAGGAGGTTCGCGAATAGCCTTCAGATTATCAGATGAAGAATACGCGGGAGTTATGGAGAGATACTTCGAGTACTACTGGCTCAAAGCCCGAAGAATCTAACCTGAACTTTCTCCGGTCTCCACGGCAGCAAAGATCAACACCCTCGCTGGCGTATACTAGCCTAACCCGATCTAACCCCATCCGAGGGGGGCCGGGGTCGCAGCAGCCTGTGCGCCTGAACGGGTTTCGGAGAAGCGGGCCTGGTTATGGATACTGATTACTGGGTTGGCTGAGGCCTCGGTTGGCCCGGAGGTGCTTGGGCGCCGGGTTGCCTAGAGTCGAGCTGGGCCATTATCATCATAAGTTTCTTCGACTCGTCCAGCTTGCGTATCATGTTCTGCAACTCGCCTCGGTAGTAGTCCTTCTGTTGGCTGTAGTCCTGATCGTTCATCTCGCCTGACTGATACCTGCCTTGTAACGACAAGTATCCGGATAGGGTAGTTCCGCCCAATTGCTCTTTCAACTGGCCGAGACTCTTGTTTACCAAATCATTCAGTTGGGCAGCCCGGTCGTTCAAGGCTCTGCTCACCTTACCAATCTCTTCCTTGATCATTGCCGTCCGTTGTCTGAAACTGTTTAGCTCAACGACCACTTTCTCTATTCCTATCTCGCTCACGATATTACACCGAATTGAACGTGACATTCAACGATAGAGCACCAGTTATGCAAGACGTAACCCCCGCCATCAAATGCGGGTGACCCGTTTCAGAGAGGGCAATTGCTCTACAGCCGAACGTTCTATCAAGTCCCACGATTCGCTGATTATCGATTGACTTGTATCTCTTCGAGAAAGCCACGGACCTGACCCATCACCTGCGCAACGGTATGCCCATCTATCCGGGTGATCCCTCTCCCACGTTCGAGAAATACTCAACCCTCCAGAAAGACGGTGTGAACTTGACCAGGCTCACCATGGGCTCGCACACCGGCACACATCTCGACGCCCCCAGACACTTCATCCAAGCCGGAATCGGGATAGACGAGATTCCACCAGACAAGCTAATCGGGGAAGCCTACGTAGCTGATCTATCTAAGAACCCGATTGGTAGCGGAATCACAGCCAAGGATCTTCGGCACGAACTCGAAGGCAAGATCGCGAGGGACGACATTGTTGTTGTCTATACTGGTTGCAGTGAGCATTGGGGAGATGAGTCGCTCAACCGAGGGTACACTTACCTCACAGAAGACGCGGCCGACTATCTCGTCTCGAAAAAGGTCCGGGCGGTCGGAATCGATTTTCTGAGCGTTGAGAAGTTTAAGGCCCCTGAACCTGTCACTCATAAGACCCTTCTCGGCAATGGAATCTTCATCATCGAATCTCTAAACAATGCCGTGAAACAATTCGTTGGCAAGAGAATCCTGATGATCTGCATGCCCATCAAATTGAAAGACGGAGATGGGGCACCGTCTAGAGTAGTGGCGGTACCCATTCGCCAAGACTGAACATCTCCCCAAATCTTCTAGTAGCCTTAAAGCACGTTGCAATGCAAGGGATTGAGCCTTGACCATCAAGACCCTAGAAGGCATCGTAGCACCAATGGCCACGGCACTAACTCGGGACGAGAAGATCGACGTGAGGAATACTCGGGCCCTGGTCAACTTCTTGATCGATGGAGGGATCGACGGGTTGTTCCCATTAGGGACGAGCGGAGAGTTTGCACTCTTTGATCGGGAAGAGCGAAAGACCGTTCTGGAAACAGTTGTGGATCAGACGAACGGTCGGGTCCCGGTACTCGCTGGCGTCTCAGATCCCAGTCTAGAGAATGTTTTGGCGTTCGCGAAAGACGCTGAAGATGCTGGCGCCGACGCCATCGTTGCGACTCCTCCATACTACTACACGACTGGCGAGGAAGGACTCTTTGGCCACTTCGAGACTATCGCTAGGAAGAGCGGCCTACCGCTGTTGGTGTACAATATTCCCGAATGGACCCACCTATTCGTTCCTCCAAGAGTCGTACAACAGTTGACCGAGAAGCAGTTGATCGTGGGCATGAAGTACACTGAATACAATCTTCTCAACCTCCTCCGATTCTTGAAGGTCGCTGGAAAGCGGATCGCGATTTTCACGGGGTCCGATGCGATGACTTTCACAAATCTGGAATTTGGTGGAAGCGGCGGTGTAATAGGAGTCGCAAACGTCGCTCCCAAACTTGCGAGCACACTATATGACGAGTTCAAACGTGGAAACCTCGAAGCTGCACGTCAAGCTCAGTCGAAGCTTCTTCCGATAATCGAGGCGATCAGCGTTGGAAGATTTCCCGCGGGATTGAAAGAGGCGATGAGAACAGTCGGTATGCCGGTGGGCCCCGTCAAGAGCCCGCTTCAAAGTCTCACTGAAGATGAGCGAAAAAATGTTGAGGGCTTTCTTAGAGAAACGGGACTGTTGAGAGAAGGAGCTTGAGAGACATGGCTAGGCAAAGAACTGTCCGAGGACAAGCGAGACGTTACCAGATGTTCATCGATGGTGAATGGGTCGATTCGAAGAGGGAGGAGACAATTGACGTGATCAATCCCGCGACCGAGAGGATAATCGCCTCCGTTCCGAGAGCGAATCGAGATCAGGCGAAAGCTGCGCTTGAGGCGGCCGAGAATGCCCAGCCAGAGTGGGAAGATCTCGCACCACTCCAACGGGCAGCGTTTCTCTTCAAGACAGCTCGGCTGATCCGGAGGGACAAAGAGAGGTTAGCCAGACTCCTGACTTCGGAGCAGGGAAAACCCCTGTTCGAGGCTCGCGGCGAGATTGACAGTGCGGCTTCGAATTTCGAGTATTATGCCGAGTTTGCGCGAAGGATCGAGGGTGATGTTCTGCCCAGCGACAACCCCCGTCAGACGGTTATGATTCTCAAACTCCCGATAGGCGTGGTAGCGTCAATTACCCCATGGAACTTCCCGTCCGCAACAGTCGCCAGGAAGCTTGCTCCAGCGTTGATTACCGGAAATACGGTTGTGACGAAGCCGTCGAGCAATACTCCTCTCAGCACGATCGCAATGGTGAGGCTGATGGAGGAGGCCGGGTTTCCGAAAGGAGTTGTCAACGTTGTTACAGGGAGGGGGTCCGAGGTTGGTGACGAGCTCGTGACGAACAAGATTACAGGACTGGTCACGATGACTGGGAGCACTGACGCCGGTCGGACAATCATGCAGCATGCTTCGAATCATCTTCCAAAGCTGGTCTTGGAACTGGGCGGTAAGGCACCGTTCATTGTCTGGCATGACGCAGACATTCCATGGGCACTGAAGTGCGCGATATGGGCACGATTCTGGAATTGCGGCCAGACATGCATCTGTTCGGAGAGAATGTACGTTGATGAGAAGATCAGGGACAAGTTTGTCCCTGCGTTCGTCCGCATGGCAAACGATCTCAGGATAGGGAATCCTCTAGAACCGAATATTGACCTTGGACCGATGGTCAGCAAGGAAGAGAGGGAAACCAGCATGAGTTTCATCGAGAAAGCAAAGGAGGAAGGAGACAGGATTGTCATCGGCGGAGAGAAACCTTCTGCCCCAGCGAAGGGATGGTTTCTCGAACCAACAGTCATTGAGAACGTGAAACAGAAATCTTCACTGGTCCAAGACGAGATCTTCGGACCCGTCGTACCAATCCTCGAAGTAGACAGCTTTGACAAGGCCATCGACTATGCAAACGACTCGAAGTATGGCCTCGCCTCCTACATCTTCACGAAGGATAGCACTCGGGTCCTGAAGGCGATGAACCGAATCAAGTTCGGCGAATCCTACATCAACCAGGTTGGACCAGAACAGCTTGAGGGTGCACACACCGGCTTCAGACAGTCAGGGCTTGGCGCCGAGGGCTCAAGGTATGGATTGGAAGGATATACTCAACTGAAAACCTGCTATGTTGATTGGAACGATAAGCCCAGCTTGTCGTATCTCTTCCCGTACAAGTCGAAGTAGAACTAGAGACTTACCGGTCGTCTGCGGCGAGGATCGCGATGTCGTTCACGTTGGCTCCTGTTGGACCTGTTACTACTAGGTCTTTGAGTCTGGAAAAGTAGTGATAGGAATTATTTTTTCTTAGGAACTCTTCAGGGTCCATTCCAAGCCTTAGACCACGATTGATGGTTGATCCATCGGCCACCGCGCCAGCTGCGTCCGTCCGACCCTCAATTCCATCGGTCGAAAACGCACCGACGACAACCCCCTCTGAACCGCGAATCTTCATAGCCGCTGCAAGAGCAAGCTCTTGATTCCTGCCCCCCTTGCCCTTTCCTCGGACCGTCACAGTGGTTTCTCCTCCCGCAATGAGGGCAGCTGGAGAGTGATAAGGCAGCCCATTCTCTCGGATGCCTCTCGCGATCGAGCCGAAGATCTGGCCTACTTCTCGAGCTTCGCCGGTTATCTGGATCGAGAGTATCTGAGTCCTGTAGCCCGCTTTGCTCATAGCCGATGCAGCGGCGAGACAAGAAGCGCGATTGTTGCCGACTATGAGATTGTGTACGCGCCTGAAAACCTTGCTTTTCCGTTTCGGAGTTTCGGGTATCGATCCTGAGAGGCCTTGAGTGATGACTTTTCGAGCGTTCTTTGGGATCTGGGACCAGAGATCGTATCTCTTGAGAACCTGTTCTGCGTCATGATAAGTGGTTGGATCTGGAACCGTTGGGCCTGACGCGATAGCGTCTATCTTGTCTCCAACGACGTCCGAGATTATTAGACTAAGCACAGTCGCTGGATACAGTTGCTCTGCGAGTCTGCCCCCCCTAACCTGTGAGAGATGCTTTCGTACAGTGTTGATCTCTTCGATGTTTGCTCCAGATTTCAGCAGCAGTGAAGTGACACGTGCCTCGTCGTTCAGGTTTATTCCTGCTACCGGTAGAGGCATCAGAGCTGAGCCTCCTCCCGAGAGCAACACTATGACCAAATCATCTCGCGAAATGTTTTCGACCAGGCGAAGCATTGCCAGAGAGGCATTCATTCCCTTGCGTGTTGGAATCGGATGGGTTGCCAGACGATACCTTATTCGACGACCTCGAGGCTTTGGCAGGAGATAACCCGGAATTATGACCAGTCCTCGAGTAATCCACTTCCCGAGTAGCCTCTCAACCTCTTCTGCCATGTGTCCCGAGGCTTTTCCCCCACCAATGACGAAGATTCGCTGAAAATCCTTCAGCGGAAACTGAAGCCCGTCAACAAGCAGCGTAGCTTTGTTGAGTCTCAGTTGTTTTCTTATGATTCTAACTGGGTCCGCAGCTACCAAGGCTTCGTTCATTGCGGCGAGAACGTCAAGGTGTAACTTGTCTAACCCGTGTCGACGCTGAGTCCGGGCACGGACTCTGATCATCGTTTCAGGTTAGTCCTTCCATGTGTCTTTGACGACCCAGACCGGTTCGTCCGGGTTGAAGTATTCCTGTCCTTCAGCTCGATGTTCTTCCAGAACCTTCTCGTCCACTTCCACCCCAATGCCTGGGCGGGTCGGAACCTTAGTCTGACCATTCTCAACCTTAGATTGGTCTTTTACCAGTTGTCTTTTCCAGGTGGGGAAGCAGTCGTAGAATGACTCTTGAATGAGGAAGTTAGGCAGGGCGGCGTCGAGCTGTACGGTCACTGCGTTCTGTACGGGTCCGAACGCGTTGTGAAAAGCCATCTCCACTCCATACGCTTCCGCCATTGCGGCGACTTTGCGAGCTACTGTAACTCCGCCGATGTTTGTCACGTCTATTTGTAGATAGTCGGTCAGATTGTTCGCGAGCACGAAGGCCGCCTGTTCCTTAGTGAGTATTCGTTCGCCTAGCGCGACTCTAACGTCAGTAGCTGCCCTGTATTTTCGGAGCCCTTCAAGATTATCCGGATGAACAGGTTCCTCCATGAATAGCAGATCGAACTCGCCGAGCTTCTTCGCGATTGCGATGGCTGCGTTGGGATCGAATCTTCCGTGGTGTTCTATCAGAAGCTGGACCTTGCCACCTGTGGCGTCCTTGACGGCTTTCACTCGCGCGTGGGCCATTTCCAATCCTTTCGCGTCGATTGAGTCGTAGTGTGTCCCGAAGGGGTCGAACTTGAGCGCGGTGTAGCCCATCGCTGCGAACTTCTTGGCTCGCGAGCCAAACTGTTCGGGTGTGACGCACTTGTCATACCAGCCGTTCGCGTAAACCCTAACACTGTTCCTGAAACTGCCACCTATCAGCTGGTGGATCGGAGCACCGAAGTGCTTCCCAGCTATGTCCCAGCAGGCGATGTCAAAGGCGCTGAGGGCGGTTGTTGATTCGAAGGAGACTGGGAGGTAGAAGTCGTGCTTGTGCCACTCGTGAATGTTCGATTCCATATCAAGAGGATCCTTTCCCTTGTACAAACGAGTGACCTCGTGTAACGACTGAATGACCGGTTGGACCCGTAAGGTAGGCACCGCTTCTCCGTAACCTACGGTGCCGTCAGAAGTGGTGAGCTTGAGAAGAATGGAATTCCCAGCCCAAGTTGCGCTTCCTTGCGACGAAGGTTCGCCGAGCTGGTAGACATCAACGTTAGTGATCTTCAACTTGAAGCTTCGATGCCTTCGACTTGACCTTTTGACCTTTCAGTATTTTTCTAGACTCAATGAACTAGGGCCTCTTCGTTTTCTCGCTTCGCGGAAGGCTTCACTGTCCTTCGGTCCAACGCGTGCCAAAATAAGGTTCCTCGCCAGACTTCTTCTTCGGAAAGAGAAAGTCCGACAACTGCTGCACACTCCGAAACTCATAGTCAGGATGCTCCGTCGAAGGGTCCCCACGATTCTCAGGACTCCACAGCGCCGCCCCTGTCAAGACCCCAGCCCGTTTTCCGGCGATGATATCCGCTGGTGAGTCCCCGACGTACATCGACTCTCGCGCGTTGACCTTGAGTCGTCTCAAGGCCAATGTGATCCCCTCAGGGTCCGGCTTGCTGTTCCGGACATCATCTGCTGTGATACGTGCCTCAAAGAACCCGGACAGATTGAACGGGTTGAGGGTGTAATCCATCATGACCTTCTCGACTCCAGTTACAAGCGCCAACCGTTTGTAGGCGGATTGGATTCTTCGCAAGAGCTGGGTAATCCCTGGAAAGACCAGACCCCTGCTAGCGACATACTTTTGGTAGCATTCGTAATAGTCAACCACCGCCTGACTCTGAAGAGTCTCCGGCAGGCTGCTGGTCATGCTCCTGATTATTGCATGCGCCGGAGGCCCAAATTTCGAGATCACATCTTCAAGCGATAATGTAGCTTTAGCATATTTTCGAGAGATTTCGTTCTCGCAGTGAAAAATGACGGGTAGACTACTAACAAGGGTCCCGTCCATGTCAAACACTATCGCCATCAACGATACCTCACTGGACCTAGCTTGATTTCGGTTGGTCCCGGACAATTCTACGCCGATGTGGCCGGTCATTCTCTGCAGTCACGCCTCGTTCCTTTGATGCATTGTTCCTCGCTAAGCTCAGACATTTCTGCACATTCGTTCTTGGAATAACCTGAAGCTAGGGAAGCACGCCTTTCTATATACACACGTCCCGCGACATTCATTTGCCAAGATGGAAAGGTCGGTTAATCATGCCGTCTGAAATCCCCGCTCCCGGTTGGCCAGGAATTGCTCCCAGGTGGACCTCGAGCGCCAAAGAAGGCGTTGGAACCTCGGCCAGCTATCAAAGCAGGGTCTGGTTCACCGTTTCCCACGGCATCCTAAACGAGGTCTACTATCCAAGAATTGACCAGGCAAATACTCGTGACATGGAATTTCTTGTCGCCGACGGCGGCAAATATTTCAGCGAAGAGAAACGAGATACGAACAGAAGAATCTCACCTCTTGAACAAGGAGTTCCCGGATACAGGCTCGTCAACTCCTGTAAGAGGGGACGTTATCGAATGACAAAGATCGTCATAACAGATCCCGAACGTGACGTACTTCTACAGAAGGTCCACTTCGATGTTGGTAAGGGAAAACTGGAGGACTATGGCGTCTATGCTCTGCTTGCTCCCCACATTGGAAATCGAGGCTATGGAAACAACGGATGGATCGGCAACTACAAAGGCATTCCGATGCTCTTCGCGCAGAGAGATGGAGTATCGCTCGCCCTAGCTTGTTCGACAGCATTCAGAAAGATGAGCTGCGGATACGTGGGCGTCAGCGATGGTTGGCAAGACATCAGTGCTAACAAGAAGATGACATGGGAGTATTCCACCGCCTCTAATGGAAACATTGCTTTGACCTCAGAACTCGACTTGACGGCGAATGATGGCGAGTGCGTTACGGCTCTTGCCTTTGGACGAACGCCAGACGAGGCAGGACAACAGGCACGGAACGCGCTACTGAAGGACTTCGATAGAGCACAGCAAGCGTTTGTCGATGGCTGGAGAGAAGTCCAGTCTCAAAGCATGGATCTTGGGAAGATGTACGAGTCGGGTTTCGACCTTTACCGCGTCAGCAACACAATCCTTCGAACACATGAGGAGAAATCCTACCCAGGTGCGGTGATCGCCAGTCTGTCCATACCCTGGGGATTCTCCAAGGGAGACGATGACTTGGGAGGATATCACTTGATCTGGCCTCGAGATCTTGCACAGGCCGCTGGTGGATTCATCGCGTCTGGAGACACGGAGCATGCGAGAGAGACGCTCCTCTATCTCATGTCTACCCAAGAGGAGGACGGTCATTGGTTGCAGAACATGTGGCTCGACGGATCACCATACTATGGAGGAATACAGATGGATGAAACCGCCTTCCCGATACTCGTCGCAGACCAGTTGAAACGCGTGGATGCTCTCTCTGGGTTCGATTCATGGCCGATGATTCGCCGCGCAGCGGGATATCTTGTCCGGAACGGTCCTGTGACCCAGCAGGATAGATGGGAGGAGGATGGAGGCTATTCTCCGTTCACACTCGCAGCCGAGATCGCTGGTTTGCTCGCGGCTGCGGATTTTGCAGAGGCGAAAGGTGACTACGGTCTGGCAACGTATCTTAGGGACACGGCAGACACGTGGAATGAGGCAATAGAACGTTGGACCTATGTTACCGGAACCAAACTCGCCAACCGCGTCGGAGTCAGCGGCTACTACGTCAGAATCGCGCCTGCCAATCCTTCCAACATTGAGCTCCCGTCTTCGGCTTTTGTCTCTCTTCGAAATCGTCCCTTGGGACAAGAAATTGTCCCAAGCGAACAACTAGTTAGCGTGGACGCGCTAGCTCTCGTCCGTTACGGCTTACGATCAGCGAAAGACCCACGAATCCTCGACACAATCAAGGTGGTAGATACGATTCTGCGAAAAGAGACCAAAACAGGCCCAGTCTGGCACCGGTACAACCTGGACGGCTACGGCGAACACGAGGATGGCTCCCCGTTCGACGGAACTGGCGTCGGACGAGGATGGCCACTCTTGACCGGAGAGCGAGCCCACTATGAAATAGCAAGAGGAGACGTTGAAGAAGCTGAACGGCTCTTACATGTGATGGAAGCTCAAGCCAGCCCTGGAGGCCTAATTCCAGAACAGGTCTGGGACGCGGAAGACATTCCTAAACATGGGCTTCATAACGGCCGCCCTACGGGTTCGGCTATGCCCCTTGTCTGGGCACACGCGGAATACATCAAACTCGCGAGATCGATCCGCGAACGAAAAGTCTTCGACATGCCACCACAACCGGTAATCAGATATCAGACCAAGAGGACCAGTTCGAAATTTGCTGCATGGCGCTTCAACCAGAAGATTCGAACAATCCCGACTGGCAGAAACCTCAGAATCGAAGTGCTTGCGCCAGCGACTATTCACTGGAGCAACGACGGCTGGAAAACCGTAACAGATTCGAAAACTGTTGATACTGGGCTGGGAATCCACTACGCTGACCTTGAAACCATAGGCCTCTCACCAGGCGAGAGCACTGTCTTCACCTTCTTCTGGCCTGAAGCTAACAAGTGGGAAGGAGCAGACTTCCAGGTTACAGTCTCAAAGCATGCGCTAACCGCCGTAGAGGCCGAATCGTAAGGCTTAGCCATCGTCCCAAACCCATCACTACCCGAGTCTCACGCGCCATGGACACTGTCACTGAACATGAGCTACTGACGCCCTACGACATCTACCTCTTCAAAGAAGGAAAACACCTCAAACTCCACGAAAAACTAGGCTCACATCCAACCCAGGTCGATGGAAAGGATGGAACACATTTTGCGGTCTGGGCACCGAACGCCAAACACGTCTCTGTCATCGGTGACTTCAACGACTGGCGGCCCGGCACACACCCGCTTAGTCTCAGAAAGGACGATTCTGGAATCTGGGAAGGATTCATCGCGGGTCCGACAAGGGGATCCCTCTACAAGTATCATGTCGAATCGAAGGCCCATCTTGGGTATTCGATGGACAAGGGCGATCCGTTCTCGCTCCACTGGGAAGTTCCATCACGGACCGCGTCGATAGTCTGGGACCTGAAACACTCCTGGAATGATGTGGAATGGATGAGAACTCGCTCTAACAAGAATTCCCTGACCTCGCCATTCGCGATTTATGAGATGCATCTCGGATCTTGGAAAAAAGTCCCTGAAGACAACAACCGATCACTGACCTATAGAGAAACGGCCCACGACCTGCCCAGCTATCTAGAGGAGATGCGTTTCACCCATGTCGAACTCTTGCCGATAATGGAGCACCCATACTCACGGTCGTGGGGCTACCAGACCCTCGGATATTTCGCCCCCACGAGCCGATTCGGCATACCGGAAGATTTCATGCATCTCGTCGACGAACTTCACAAGAAAGGCTTCGGCGTAATCCTCGACTGGGTCCCGTCGCATTTCCCATCGGACGCCTATGGCCTCGCGTACTATGATGGTTCTCATCTCTTCGAATACGCTGATCCGAAGAAAGGGTATCATCCTGACTGGAAGAGCTTCATTTTCGACTTTGGAAAAGGCGAAGTACGATCCTTCCTATCGAGTAGCGCCCTGTTCTGGCTCGACGTCTATCATGCTGACGGGATTAGAGTCGACGCAGTAGCGTCAATGATCTATCTCGACTACTCCCGTCAGAAAGGCGAGTGGACCGCGAACCAGTATGGCGGCCGAGAAAATCTCGAAGCGCTGTCCTTTCTTCGCGATCTCAATCAGGCCGTCTACCGTGCACACCCAGATGTGCAGATGATCGCTGAAGAGTCGACGGCTTGGCCGATGGTGTCACGTCCAGTGTACCTTGGAGGATTGGGCTTCGGGATGAAATGGAACATGGGCTGGATGCACGACACACTGGAATACATGACGAAAGACCCTATCTACCGGAAACACCATCACAACCAGCTGACCTTCAGCCTCTGGTACGCCTTCGCCGAAAACTTCGTCCTCCCACTATCACACGACGAAGTCGTCTATGGAAAACGCTCACTACTTCACAAGATGCCGGGAGACACCTCGCAAAAATTCGCCAACCTAAGATTGCTCTACGGCTACATGTACGGACACCCAGGCAAGAAGCTCCTATTCATGGGCGGAGAGTTCGGACAGTGGGACGAATGGGGGTTTGAGAAAAGTCTCGACTGGCACTTAACAAATCAAGAATCACACAAACAGATCCAGTTATGGATCAAAGACCTCAACACGGTCTATGCGAGAGAGCTTGCTATGCACCAGTTGGACTTTGAGAGACTGGGATTCGATTGGCTTGACATCCAAGACTGGGAGAAGAGCATCATCAGCTTCTCGCGCCGCGGCAGGAGCCCAGATCATCCCATCGTCGTTGTGTGCAACTTCACACCGGTATGGCGACAAAATTACAGAGTCGGTGTCCCCAGAGGCGGATACTGGAAAGAGATACTCAATAGCGACGCGTCCGAATATGGAGGAAGTGGACAAGGCAATCTGGGAGGCGTGACCGCAGAGGCGAATCGTTATCATGGGAGAGATCATTCCGCCTCGATTACTTTACCGCCGTTTGGTGCTCTCTTCTTCAGGTCCGAAGCTTGAAAGAGTTCCTCCGCTTGCTCATCTAGGCTACTTCTGCAGCGTTTTAGCAGCCAAGAGTCTTGCCTCGGAGTATCTCTTTATGGCCATTTGGCCAGCGTTCGTCCACCTGAATTTCTTCAAAACTCGGTCTCTGCAATTCTCTCGAAGCTTCGAACCCAGATTGCGGTTCTCGAAGATCATTTTGGCTATTGGTGCCAGGGGTATTTTTCGTGATGCTACGGCTCTGTCTTCTTTTCCGTGTTGACTAAGTTCGTCGAGCTGCATGATTGTCAAGAGAGAGACAAGAGAATCTGCGAGCTTTGCTACGTTCTCCGGGGGAACGAGGATCCCGGTTCCTGATTCTCCGCTAGTCGAAATGTCGACGACTGTTTCAGTGATACCACCGACGCTAGTCCCAACGACAGGGTTTCCCGTAACCATGGCTTCGAGTGCACTAATTCCGAATGGTTCCGACCTCGATGGCATTGCGTAGACGTCAGCCGAGAGGTGCGAGAGGAGATAGATCGAAGGATTCCTGCCGAAGATTACCCTGATATTGTCAGGATACTTGTGAGCCTTCTCGAGGGTTCTCTTCGTAAGGTCAGAATCGTTGGAGGGCAACAAGAAGAGAAGGAACTTCGTTTCTGAGATGACACTGCGGACTATTGGTACGGCATCGAGCAACAGATCTACTCCTTTCTGGGGACTCAGCCTGCCGGTCATCAGTACCAAGGGGCCGTCACTGCGAAACGCCTCTACTGGTTCAACCTCCCGTCTGGAGTCCTCGTGATGTCCAGAAGGATCTTCGGCCACGGATTTCTCTCCGATTTTGGAAATTGCTTTGGTGAGTAGGTGTTCTCTGAGGTCCCACCGTTTGATAGGGTGGTCTACAAGGCTTGGTTCCGTTTCCTCGAATTCGTCTGAGATGATGGATGACTCAATGGTCGCCGGATTCCAGTCGCAGCCATTGTAAATGTGGCCGCTTTTCCCTCTGATTATGTCTCCGACGTAGTTGCGAACATCATTTGTCAGGTACGCGTGGCTGACCGAGGTGACGTAATCGGCTATGTAGCAACCGAACTTTTCTAGGGAGTTGCGAGACAAGTCTCTCCATATCTGACTGTATCTCAAAGTCGAACCTCTCTTCCCATTAGTCCGTAGGGAATACGGTGCGTCTCTGATTCCGCACCAGTCTTCAGAAGCATAATGCCAGGACAATGCTACTCCGCTCAACAAGTGGACTGTGAAGACAAGAGGAACGACCACGCCTCTCTCCCGAAGACGCTGTTTTACCAGGACTCCCGCGGGCACCATGTGCCAGTCGTGAGCATGAATCAGACCCGGCAACTCCCGTTCTCTGCCCATCGCGATCAAATACTCTACGTAACTTTCCAGGGTTCGTGCGAGAAGCGACATCTTCTCGAAAGTAGCCTCGTGATCGTAGATTACCGGGTCGTCCAGCCACTTGCCGGTTGCTGAATCAAGACCCTTGGCGAGAAAATAGTTGACTCCTTCCCTCGAGCCTTTCTCCATCCCCGCTAGATAGTTGTACCATAATCCGTTGGACCCCCTCCGATACCCTTGAGCAATGAACGTCGGCAGATCCTGTAAGCCGTAGGCCTCCCTTATTCCGGGGTCCAAGTGTCTGCCATGACTTGGGAGAAACACACTGACATCTAGCTTAGAATCCAGAGCCAGGGTCTTGGACAATCCCGCGACCGCTTCTCCAAGACCCCCAGCCTGAGCAATACCAGCGCACTCGTGAGAAAACATCCAGATTGTCGAAACCGGCCGACTGGAAGAACGAAGAGAGGACTTTGAGGGAATCTTGGGATTAGCGGCAGGCATTTTTTCCCAACTCATCCTCGGTTGTCTTCTAGATAAATAGCCAAAGTTTGATAGCCAAGCACCGATCGACCCTCGAATAGGAAACAGGTGAGACTTTGGCAAACAAGATCTTGAGAAACGTGGCTTCAAACGTCCTTCGAAGCGTACCTCCACAGAACGCGTTCTACTTCTACCGAGCCATTGGAGCTCCGACCGGAGCGGCAGCCCGCAATCTTCCCGACTTTCTAGGAATCCTCAACACTATCGACCTCAACTCCATCCAGTTCCATCTCGGACGCGGCGACTTTGAGAACTGGGTCAAGATGCTCGGCGACAACACTCTCGCAAAGCAGCTCCAGGGTCTGAAGGAGAAGAAATTGCGAGGAGAGGATCTTAGGCTGCAGCTGGTAGATATCGTCAAGGCACGACTAGAGAGTCTACAGAAGAGTCCTTAGACAATCAAGCCTCCCGTCCTTGCTGAGAAGCTGAAAAAAATCGTAGCGGAGTCCCATCCAAACCCTGTTCGCACGGATAGGATAGTTCTCTGAAAGCAATCGTCGTGACGCCCGGCAAAGCCGGTAGTGTTGACCTCATTGATGCCCCTCAACCTAGCCGCTCAGCTGGAGAGGCTCTCCTCCGAACCAACAAGATCGGAATCTGTGGAACTGATCTAGAGATAATCCAAGGCGCCTATGGAGAACCGCCTTCGGGCTCTGATTATCTGATACTCGGACACGAGTGTCAAGCCACCGTCGAAGAAGTACCCAGCAATTCTGTGGGGATCAAAAAGGGCGATCTTGTGGTCCCGACCGTGAGACGACCGGATTCATGCCTCAATTGTCAGAACGGAGAATCCGACATGTGTCTCACCGGACAGTACAAGGAGCATGGAATCAAGGGCCTCAATGGCTTCTGCTCGGAATATTCGGTGTCAGACCTCAACTATCTTGTTCCAGTGCCGCAGGAATTGTCGGATGTGGCCGTATTGCTGGAGCCAACGAGCGTTGCTGAGAAGGGTGTTTTCCAGACCTTCAAGATTCAAGAAAGAATGATCTGGAAACCTCAGAGAGCACTCGTCCTAGGAACTGGCCCTGTCGGCCTACTCACGGCGATGCTTCTCAGGCTCAGAGGCCTCGACGTGACCGCGGTCGCGACGAGGCCGAAAGATAGTCTCAAGGCTCGCACGGTCGAGAAGATCGGTGGGACATACATCAACGCCAACGATCAACCAATCACTAGTCTCGGCAAGTTCGACCTGATTATGGAAGAGACTGGAGTCGCCTCGCTGGCCGCTGAGGCCCAAGGCTTACTGAACAACAATGGGGTTCTCTGCTTGCTAGGAATCTATCGGCCCAACCTCGCAACCCAAGATATCGGACACTCGTACGATGACATTGTCCTAGGCAACAAGATGACCTTCGGCTCAGTAAACGCGAACAAACGATACTTTCTCAGCGGAATTCAAGATTTCAAAACGATACAACAACGATTCCCTGGAGTTCTCGAGTCGATGTTCACCAAAATGTCTGGACCCTCTGACTACTCGCAGGCCTACAACCCCACCAAGGACGACATAAAATCCGTAATCGATTTCCAAACTCTGAACTAGGCGCCGGCTTGCCCAGAGTGTTACCAAGGAGTGTTGAGGAGGCTTTTGTCTATGTCCGATAGGGTTCGTCGACCTGTAAGGGCCATGACTGTCGCAAGGTCCGTCTTCAGCAAGGATAGCAACTTTGAGACGCCCGCCTCTCCCCCTGCTGCAAGCGCCCAGAAAACTGGGCGTCCAAGCCCGACCGCCCTGGCTCCCAGCGCGAGAGCTGTGATAATGTCGCTGCCTCGCCTGATTCCACCGTCCAAGTAAACCTCGACTTCAGATCCGGCCTCGTCGACTACTTCTGGAAGAGCGTCCAATGAGGCTTGAGCACCGTCTAATTGGCGTCCGCCATGATTCGAAACAACAACTGCCTTGGCGCCGTGAACAACGGCGAGTCTGGCATCCTCTCGTGTAAGGATTCCTTTCAAGACCAAGGGGAGTCGCGTTATTTCCTGTAGTCTGTCAACGACCTTCCATGTGTTGGAAGCTTCTTTGCGGATATGAGCGCGGTCGCCGTCGACGATGGGGTTTCTGAGAGGACGAACAACTTCCCTCCCGTTTCCCAGGACGGTAGGCGAGGCCAATGGAGAGCCCGCTTGATTCTCTCTGTCGCGATTGCCGGCGACAGGCATGTCAACGGTAAGGATTATGGCACTGTAGTTGGCCTTCTCAGCTCTTTCGACCAGGCTCTTTGTGACCGCAAATTCAGGTTGTAAGTAGAGCTGGAACCATCTTGGACCCTCGGGAGCTGCCTTCGCGATATCCTCCATCGGGATCGAGGTTAATGTGCTGAAGCTGGCGAGGATGTTGGCTTTGCTCGCAGCTCTTGCGGTCGCAGCTTCCGCGTCCGGGTGCACAAGACCGTGAGACGCTGTTGGAGACACGTAGAACGGGGCCGACACTTTAGTTCCCAGGAGGGTGGTGCCGAATTCTAGATTCTCAACATCAATCAAGACTCTCGGTCGTAGGGTCCTCCGGTGGAATGCTTCGCGGTTCGCCCTAAGCGTCGATTCTTCCCCCGCGCCGCCCTGGATGTAGGCCCAGGCAGACTTGTCCGTCTTTCTCGACGCGGCCTCTTCGATATCGCTTAGTGTGGAGAAGCCGGCTTGTGGCTCGTCTGTCATGATAACTACAAGGGATGCGCCCGTTTCTCTACTTCAATCTGAGCCTATCGCGGCGACCGTAGCGGCTATGCTGTCTCTTAGCGTTGCGACATTTTTGGCGACTGAACCCGATTGGTTGTAAACACTGGACCCGGCTACCAAGACCGTCGCGCCAGATTTCACAGCTAGCGGCGCTGTCTTCATATCAATTCCTCCGTCGACAACGATTGACGCGCTCAAGTGACGCTGATCTATCTCTCGCCTCAGACTCTGAATCTTCGTGAGTTGATCTTCCATGAAACGCTGTCCTGCGAATCCAGGGTGAACCGTCATCACTTGGACACAATCCGCCCCACCCAGTACCCTCTCAACCGTTGTGATGGGCGTTTCGGGATTTATTGCAACCCCTGCTTCGACCTTCAGCTTCTTGATCGACTGGAGAACCGCAGGAAGATCTTTGCAGACCTCTTGATGCACTATTATCCTGTTCGCGCCAGAACGCGCAAATTCTTCCAGAAAAGTTTGGGGATTGCTGATCATTAGGTGAGCATCCAAGAATAGACTGACCGACTTTCTGAGTGCCTTGACGACCCCCGCTCCGAATGTTATGTTTGGGACGAAGTGTCCGTCCATTACGTCTATCTGGATGCCTTCGACCCCGGCGTCTTCTGCCTCTTTCGCCTGCTGGCCGAGCCGGGTAAAGTCAGCACTCAGAATCGAGGGCTCAATTGAGATCCGGGACTTCATCATATCTAGCTCGTGGACCGGTAGATCGACTCGAACTCTTGAACCAGTTCTGTATTACCGAGATATGTCGGTATACGCTGGACGATGCTGCTGGGTTCAACATCCAGAATGTTCCTTCTGCCCGTGCTAGCGCTGCCTCCCGCTTTCTCGGTTATGAAGCCGACCGGGTTTGATTCAAACTGCAACCTGTATTTTCCTTCGGGAGCATCGGTCAATTCTGGATACGCAAAGAAACCGCCCTTGGTCAAGACCTGGTTATAGTCGCCGACGAAAGACCCGCCATATCGGAGTGAGAGTTTACGTTTCTCGAGACTCTCCACAAAATTTCGGACCTTGGGAGTCCACTTCTCCCTTAGACCCCCGACGCCGTAGACGGTTGGTGGCTTTGGAAGTTGGCGGGTGAGGCCGTCAGACACGAATCTTGTCCCATCGGATCTCTTTCCGAGGGCAACGAGGCTATGGACTCCGTCTTGGAGGGCGAGTACGAGCTGATGATAAGGTCCGTAAAGGAAGTACATGGCCGCCTGAAGATCTCTCCCCTTGGCCGGAAGGGGCTTCTCCCGGTACACTCCCACTATGGTTCCAAGCAGATTATTGGTCTTCAGATTCGACGAACCATCCAGCGGGTCCAGAACAATCGAGAACTCCCCGGCTTTGGCTTCGGCAACTTCTTCCATTTCTTCCGAAGCGACTCGCTTGACAAGGCCGCTTCTGAGCAGATTTCTTGTGAAGAGATCGTTGGACCAGACATCGATCTGCAACTGCTTCTCTCCATACGGGTTTGTGCCCCCTGCGAATCCTAGCTCTCTCGGAATCATCTCTCGGACCTGGGTCGATAGCTCAGCTACTAGTGAGACTAGCTTGTAGAGACTCCTCTCCTCGGTCCCTATGATCTCCTTGAGCGTCTTGCCCTTCATTCAGCTGATCACTTCGACATCGTCGTTTGTGCTTGATCATTTCAATTCTTTGATGACTTCGGAAAATTCGTTCCATGCAGGCTTCGGGTTTCCCTTGTTGTCGAATAGTCCAAAGTGATTCTCTTGGGGTGGAAAGGATCTCCAAGCCGTGTCAATGTAGCGCCATACTCCGATTCCAGTGACTCCATCAAGCGCATATGCCTCTCGACATGCATCGGTGACATATTTTGTCTGACTGTCAGCTGAATATCCTAGGAGTGACGGCCCACTTGGGTACCCTGTCTCGGAGATCATGACAGGTTTGCTCAGTTTCTTTGCCACTTGGTCGGCCAATTTCAGGGCCTTCGTGTTGATTGGATGGGAGATCTTGTAGTTTGGGTAAAAGTCCAAACCAAGGATATCGCAGTACGATGAGTAGATTCCCGGGTCCAAGACCATCGCGTCGGCCTCAAGGTTGATGATGGTTCTGGCAGAAGGGTCTTCTCTGTGCATTGTGTCGTTTAGTGTCTGTAGAAGCTCGTGTCTGAATCCATGTGCGTGGACCCATACTAACCCTGATCGCCATCCTCCGGCTTCGTGTTCGGCCCACCAGTTCGGCTCGTTCTCGATCTGCCAAGACTTGATCCGATCCTTGTAGTGGCGCACCATGAGACTGGCATGTATTGACGCTCGCTTCAGGTAGAGGTCTCGGTCTGGGTCAGGCTCCAATCCCTGAGGAAGCATCCGTTGATAGCCGCAAGCTATCACCGGGACGACTCCGACGCCTCGGCTTATCAAAGTATTGACGAGATCATCCATCGGCCACTTCTCGTAGGATTTCTGAAGAAGCCGGTCGAGTGATGTCTCTGGCACTGGAAAGGGTTCGAAATATTTCCATGGGAACCAGCATCGGACGAAGTCTACCCCAGCGTCGACTAGGGTATCAGCGAGCGCAGCTACAGCTCTGCCCTCAATACTTCCCGGCTCAGCTTCCCCATGCTGTCTGATCTCTTGATCGTCGGCTTCATCAAGAATCTTGCCCTCAGGGAGACTGATCGACAATAGATGCGGAATGATTATGGATCGCGGGGGAGCTATTCCACTGTATCTCCATGGGTCGTCGAGGTTTATGCCGAATGAGAATCTCTTGGTAAGATCTAACAAGGATTCAGATCAAACGACGTCATCTGGTAAAAGGCTTCGAACCCGAAAACGACCTTTGCGTTTCGTCCATCCCAGGATTGCATTGTGATTCTAAGGAATGCTGATTGTTGCTGTACCGTCGATAGTCCGTGACCAGATACCTAACCCATTTAAGATTCTCGACTTGTCTGACTAGCTTACAGAGCACCAGAAGATGTATTCTACCAGCCAGCAAGCTCCAATGGGAAACCGTTCGACCCTTGTCACAATCGGGAAGAACGGAGAGCTGCGGCATCTCTTCTGGCCAAGCCATAACTATCCTCAACACGTTCGCGGATCCCTTCCAGGGGTTCTGGCGGGGCGAAACGATAAGGCCATTTTCAGCTGGTTGACGGATGATCCTTGGCTTAGGAAACAGCGCTTTCTGCCTGATAGTACGATTCTCGAGACGAGCTTCGCGAACCCGGACGGGCTTCAAGTAAAGGCGACTGACCTTGTCCTGCCCCGCAAGGACGCGCTGGTTCGAATCTTCGAAGTCGTGAACGCTGGTAGCGATTCTTCGAAAGTGAGTTTTCTCTATTACAACGATTTTGACATTGCTGAGACGCCTCTAGGCGATGCCTGCTATTATGATGAGAAGACTGACAGCGTAGTCTCGTACAAGCGACACTATTGGTTCGCGTACGGGGCCGACAAGCCCTCTTCGCAGCACCAGTGTGGAGTTCATGAGGAGGGCTCGGACGCGTTTGTCGACGCGAGGGATGGTCAGCTTGGCGGGAACTCGCTCGCGTTGCATGCGGGCGTGAAGGGCGTAAACTCGTGTCTGAAATGGGATCTCGGCGAACTGAATCCAGGCGCGAGGGAGCAGCTTGTCGTTCTGATGAGTTTCGGTCACAATAAACAACAAGCTCTCGAGATCTTGGAGGACTCCAGACAGAGTTCGCTTGCAGAGATGGTTAACGACGTTAATCGGTATTGTCAGGACTGGCTGCGAAGGAACAAGGCGACAGTGGTGCAGGAACAGTGGAAGGAACTTCTTCGCAGATCCCTGCTCACCCTCCAGACCCTTGTCTCGCCTGACCTTGGAGGAATAATCGCAGCCCCAACTCTGGAGCCTGACTATCGATATGTCTGGTCCAGGGATGGCACCTATGTTGCGTATTCTCTCGATCGCTGTGGATACAACCAGGACGCGGCCGCCTTCTATCAGTGGTGTAAAGAAGTTCAGCAACCCGACGGCGGCTGGGCTCAGAGATATCATATCGAAAAATCTCCAGGGCCCTCCTGGGGAGAACAGGAAGATCAGTGCGCAACAATTCTCTGGGGCATCGGTCAACATCACAGCCTGACCAAAGATGAGGAGTTTCTGTCCGAAATGTGGCCGACGGTGAAGAGAGGAGTTGAGCATCTTCTCAGAAACAGGGATCACGAGACAGGGCTTGTTGGACCCTCCTTTGACTTGTGGGAAGAGAAGCAAGCTCTCCACACGTACACTAACGCGGCTGCCGCCGCCGCTTTGAGGGAAAGCTCCAAAATTGCCTCGACTCTTGGCTACGGAGTCCTCTCCAACACTTGGTCAAATGAGAGCAAGGATCTACAGACTGCAATTCTCAAACATTTGTGGGATGAGCAGGCCGGCCGGTTCATGAAATCCGTAAAACCACGCGACCCTTCAATTGACACAGCAATCCTCGGCCTCACTTATCCGTTCAGCGTTCTTGGACCTGAGGATCCTCGAATCGTCAGTACTTCTCGGCAGATCGAGAATGCATTCACGTACGCTTCGGAGGGAATTGGACGATATCCTGGCGACACGTATCACGGAGGGAATCCGTGGTTCATCACAACCCTCTGGATGGCGCTCTACCGATGCCAGCAGGGAAACTATGAGAAGGCGAAGAGCCTCATCGAATGGTGCGTAAAACACGTCGACGAGCTACAGCTCTTTGCTGAACAAGTCCACAAAGACAACGGGGAACCCATATCCGCATCGCCCCTCGCCTGGTCCCACGCAATGTTCATCCTAGCACTCCTCGATTACAGAGAAGCTTAGGACGGCGTCCCCCTCCAAATCGGTCCAGACTTCAGCTCGGAATACAGAAAAGAAACCCGGGAATTTCGAAGTAGAAGTTACGTAATCGGTCGGATTCTACTTCTTGCTCTTCTTTTTGGGCTTAGCTCGCGTCCCGAATTCACCGTATCATATATAATCTGACTTTTGAATATAAATCTATTGTATTCTGAGGATGTTTGCCAAACTGCTAACTATTCTGGGATTGTTTACCCAAAATTACCGTATTTCACTCACTTTTCCAACTTGCGCTACGCATCCATCCGATTTTCGGAGAAAAAGTTCCTCAGGATTCGTTGGGTATGTGTGGTGAATTCGGTCGTTTCTCAGTATTTACATCTCATTGTCAAATATCCAGACTGGAGTTCTCAAAGATGTGCTCCACAGTTCGAACATTTCTGACTGGTCTCCAGGTTCAGAGCGCCGCAATACTTGCATCTGACTTTGACGATCTCCCTCAGAACCTCTGTATGGGTTGAAGTGGGGTCAGGTTTCTTTTCGAACCCGCCCATCGCACCTACCATCACAAGCATGATCCCGATCAGCATGATAAAGAACGAAATCCCGATAGCGAAGAAATTCGCCGTATCCAGTACAACCACCAACACCGAGAAGACGAGCAGGAACACCCCAGTAAAACTCGTCATCTTGGTGCTGGCCGTCTTTGGTTGTTTTGACAAAGGCCCGATCTGGTAACGAGCTACGCGTTGTTGAAACGGTGGCGTTACTTGTTTGCAATTCGGATAGTTACAGCATAACATGCGCCCCTTAGGGCCTCACCAATGATCGCGTCACCTGTTGAGATCCTTTCTTCAACCGTCTGAGAATGTTCTCGCCGCGAATGATCGGAAAAGTGGCTAGCCATGCATAGTACCGGAGAGGAACTCCACCTCCGGGGAAACCTCCAGGAACGCGCAGGATCCAGAATACTGGAATCGTTGTCACGAGGAAGACTAGGGCAGTTGCAATCTCGAGGTTTCGGACGCGCCGATATTTTTTCAGCAAATCGGGGATGACAAGATTGCTCTCCTCTTTGGTTAGAACGCTTGTGAGAGATGCCATGATGGCGTAGATGGTTCCTAGGTCGATGGCAAAACCGATCGACGCAAAGTCGTCCAATGAGCCCAATCAAGACAACGAGTTGAAATTTAGAAGATTGAACAGGTACGCTTCCACAGCCACGAGGAATAGGAGCGTTGTGTTGAGAACTCGAGTCCGCGTCACCTCGACCCGGAGGACCGACATCAACTCTGTGTAGCGAAACCAGATCGAGATCAGGATCAGGAAGCTGGAACCGAACCCTGCAATGCTCCCTGCGAGGTGCCCTGGGTCCACGGGTTTGTTACTCATCAGGCCAATGGCTCCGATGGAGAGGGCTAGCCCGAAGACAAGGTCTGTGAGAGACTCGATTCGAGGCCGTGGACGCTGTCCGGAACGAGAAGTGTCTGCAGTTTCACCATCGAGGCTCAACTATACTTCTCCTTGGCTTGCATTCTGGAGGCGATTTTCTTGTCCTACGGGGTCTTTTCGGGTTTCAGCTATGCTCCGTTTGAATCTTGGAAAGAACTGAGCCAGCAGGATTCCATACGCTAAGTAAGCCAGAAGTCCGATTACTATTGAGAGGGTGTCGTACAGGAGGCCGAACTCTGATCCGAAGCTGGTAAGGCTGAGAAACATCCACAGAACCATGCCGAAGAGGATTCCACGAGTCCGAAGACTACGACCCTTCAAGTATCTATCGTGTACTCTGGCGAAGATTAGTCCTAGAATGGCGCCGCCGGCGACTCCGGCAAGAAACACGTCTACTGCAAGAATGTAGATTGTGGTGGCTGCTAGACTTTCAATCGCGCTTGTCGGGGCGAACGGAGTGCCCTCGAACGTTCTTCCGATAACGTCATAGTTCTCAGCCAGTAGAAAATTTCCCAGCCCTGCAATGCTTCCGGATATCATTCCGGCCGCGATGCCTGCTCTTGCTGCTTCGAATGCCGAAATTATCAGGATTATTCCGACGGCCGCAAGTACTAGACCAGGTGTGATGCTGTTTACTGCGAAGAAGATTGCTGACAGTCCTGCTAGATTTATTCCAATGTAGATGAGCCGTTCGTTCCAGGTGGTGTGGGTCACGTCTTTCATGACAATTTTCCTGTACCTCACCAGGGTACTCGCGAGAATGATGAAGCCGATCACTCCGACGAAAAAATCCGTAGTAAGACTGGACTGATAATCGCCGAATGTCAAGAGCAATCCCACCTCATCTCCGATGAGGCCGGCTCCGAGGCCGAAGACTATCGCGTATGTTCTAACTAGCCTTGGCCTGTTGAAGGCTATGCCAAGCCACCCTGCCAAGGTAACCATTCCGAGTCCGTACCAGAAATGGTGAAAGTGAATGCCTCCCTGTACGACGACTACGTTCGGGTTCTGTACGGCGAAGAGTCGAGCACTAAAGAAGCCCGTCATGAAACCGAGGGTGCCTAGAAAGGAGAGGCCCCGGCGGTTGATGCTTAGCGGGGCAAATATCGACAGTTGCCGTCTTAGGAAACCCATCGTAGTCCCCGAGATCGAATCTTCAGGGGCTTATTTTAGCGAGAGGCTTCAATCGAACATGGCGTTGGCTTAGTCGGGGTCCGCAAGGCCCCCGTCACTCGTAGCTTTCTTCCGGAGTTACGCTTCTCTTATGGGAATAGTTGCTTTTCTGACCTGAGCAGGCTGTCCTATGGTCGACCTCGTCACCGGAGGCATTGCTCTCTTCGCAATAATGGTAGCAGCCGGCATCGTCCCGTTGATAATGGGTGTCAAGGCGAAGGCTCGCAGCCTCCGAATTCTCTCCCTACTCCTTGGACTCTTTGCAGTGGTCCACGGCTTCTATCATCTCGCCTCAGGCTACCAGCAAGACTTTCTGGCAGACGCCGTCTTCGAACCTATCTCTCTAATACTCCTCGTGGGACTCGGCGCTTACTATTCGAAGGTGGCAGTCGTATAGATGGCGCTCGACATCGTCGAGACATTCGAGACATTCGACCTAATCCTCATCCTAGTCGCATTTGCAATATTCGCCCGGCTCGCGATCAGAGGCAAGAGTCTGGGAAACTTCAGATTCCAACTATCCATATTCCTTCTCATCTGGGTCCTCTCCGAAATCCCGCACATAGCAGAAAGCCTCGGACTCATTGTCAACAGTGGGTATGATGATATTGGGCTCTACCTCCATGCCCTGTCGATGGGAGTGTTCTCGTTGTTTGTCGGCTGGAGATCAATCAGATTCGCAACCCTTCATCCAACTCCTGCCTCTAGCGTATTGCCAATTCCGAAGGAGCCGGCCAAGGGAATCAAAGGGTGAAATGCAACGAGCTTTGAGGAATTGGTCAGCGACTCAGTCACGGAGACCATGTCTAAGATTCTGGGCACGGATACGTGGAAGGCCATCAACTTCTTCTTCGACGTAAAAGGCATAGCACGCGAACCTGAAAGCTTTGCAACGCTTCTGGACAAGTTGTTCGGATACACATCTAACGTTCTTCAGAAGAAGATAGGAGAGACTCTCCTAGGCAAAGTCGGCGCACCCCAACAATCATCAAGTGGCTTAGACTTTCGGCAGATTCTGCGCCTCGCCAAAGCAAAGTTTCCCAGTAGCCGTTTACAGACGAGCTTGGACCCTAAACAACTTATCTGATCACAGTTTTTCTACGACGATATTTCCACAGTCTTTGCAGAGAAAGCACCTCCCGCCCCAGCGGAAGGTTATCTCATGCGTCGTGACCTTGCCGCATGTCCAGCACCAGACCTGCAACAGGCGAGCGTAGAAATCGGGATTCTCTTGCAAAGTAGAGAAGTGAAGAGAATGACTTCCTTATTTCAAGGAGAGCGGCGCGAAACCAAACCTCACGTTCCTAAGCTTCACGATTGAAGTATTCTTCTCATTGCTTAAGAGTCCGTTGCAAGTGCTATCTAGCAGTTCTCTCAACAGAACAGGTCGGGAGGCCTTGTCAACGAATGGTGACATGCCTTCACCGACGCAGCCGAGTACGGTCAGAAGGTCTAGTCTAAACAGACTGATCCTTATTGTGCTGATTGTAGGCGTCGTTGTTGCAGTCGTCCTGCTGTCCATGTTCGCCACACCGACCGCGTATGCTTCAGCGAAGAAATTCATGCCCTACTCCACGCCCGCTTCAGAGAGTAGTAACGGTCAGAGCGGCTCGATCTCGATGGAGGTGGTTGACGTGAACGGGGAGATAACAATGGTCCCCTGGAACCAGGCGAGTGTTCTGTTTAATGGGACGGTGACGGCTAGAGGATTCTCCGCCTCCCATGACACTGTCTCCTTTGTTGTGAGCAATTCTAGTGGCGCAATTGTGTTCAAGGCATTGTTCCCGTCGCCTGTTGGATTCTTTCTCTTTCCAAGCTATTCAGTCGACATCAACGTGTACTTTCCCTCCTCCTCTAATATTTTCGGCTCGATACAGGTTACGGATACGAACGGCAACATAGATGCACCAACCCTGAGCGTGACCTCCATCAAACTAGGAACAACGAATGGAAACGTTCACGCTTCAATCGGATTTACTCGAAGCGTCACTCTCACGACGACTAGCGGTGGGGTCGACTTTACCTGCCTCGAATGCGTGGACGCAACAGCGACAACAACCAACGGCGGGATAACAGCGCGGTTATCGACGGTAAACGGCTCAATCAGCATCACAGGATCATAGGTCTTCCTAGGCTTCACCTACCTGGCTCCCTTGTCTATACGAAACGAGTCATGTGTTGGAACTGCCCCCGGGGGCGATGATTCTCGTTCGTGATATGATATCTTTGCCGAGACGCCACTGGGTTCCAAACATGTCGTCTGACGTTCGGGGTGCAGATGACAGGTAGTTTGGTCTCATCCTACCTTATGTTCTTCAATGGGATTCTCGGACCACTCGTGTCCGCAGTGGTTGCACCTGTACGCGTATTGAAATTCTTCAATGTCAGTGATGATCGGTGATCCTTCCCGAATAACGAAGTAAGGCGTTGAAGCGGCGGTAGAAATCCCCCTCCCGCCCATTGTTGGAATAGCAACCGTTGTTCGTATCGGTTCCCTGTATAGGTGGGTAAGCTTCTTGCTGGCAAGCTTGATGTGGAATCTGCGTCCACACTGGGGACAGTGCCCAAAGAATGCCATTAGCGATAGGAAATAACAGTGATTCTAGTTAATTTGGTTTGGGAGTAGTCGCCCGAATCGTGCAAATCACCCCAATCGACGCGCCCTATGATTCTGATTCAGTATCATAGCACCCTCCAGGTTGTCGACGTACCCTTTTCAGAACGATAGAGCAATCAAGGAAGATTCTGGATTCGAAGTACCATAACTGCTGCGATTTATAGAGGCTCGCTTCTCAAGATCGTCGAAGCGAACGCCTTTACTAGTTTACGGATATCGCGACCTGTAGTTTCGGTGAAAAAGTAGTGTACCCCTGAGATACAGTAACTGTGCCAATGTACGATCCCTCGCAGTCAGAAGCAGACACCAAACAACGAACGGTGATTGTCACGGTCTTGAATTGGGGGCCGCAGGAGGGAAAGCTTGACGGGGTGACTGTGAGACTGATCTTTCCCGGGCTGCTGACGCTAGTGTGAAGGCTTACTGGGCTTGTGACAGGTGGGGCGCACTTGAATGAATCTCCAGCACTACCTGAGCTACCAGTGCCGCCGCTGCCCGAGAAGGATATGGCGAGCGGGTTTGTCGACCAGAGAGCCTTCGGCACGGTGCCGGAGGCGAGGCTGACAGATGTGGCATATGCTACGACGATGATGAGGCTTATCCAGAGGCCTACCAGTATATGAGGTAAATATCGTCTGATAGGCAGCTGCAATATTAAGAACCACTACGCTCTCCTGACAATTTAGGTTTTGCCCACTAGCGAAAGGATGCCGATAATTCCAGCATACTGCGGATATCCAGGCAGGTCTCCGAGAGTCGAAGAGATCGCTTTTCGTATCAGCAAGACTGGAGCGAAAGCAAACGCCGCTTCTATTTCGGCCAATAGTCAGCCCATCATTTTTCGGTCTTATCTGAGGATGTCGACCCGTGTTATCAATGCTCCGCAGTACTCGCAGGGTGCCTGCTTCCACGTCTCCGGAGGCTCAAGAAGCCCCTGAGTGCTGCACACCCTTTAGCAATAGTTTCCGGCACTGGGTCCGTCCTTTGTCCTTCAATACCACTTGCATGCTCGTCGAGTATGCTGATCACAGCTTCTCTACGCTGATGTTTCCACACGGTTTGCAGAGAAAGCCTCTCCCCCACGGGAAGGTTTCTCATGCGTCGTGGCCCTGCCCCACGTCCTGCACCAGACCCAAGCAACCGGGCGTTGAAATCGGGATTCGCTTCCAAGGACGAGAGGTCGAAGAGAATGCTTCCTTGTCTCAAGGAGAGAAAAGAAACTGCGCGAGACGTGGTTTTGTGATGCATCACGCTCCAACCATTACGCCTAAAAGGCCGACTTGGGAGGCCTGAAGGGCTGTTTCCTATTGTTATCAAGATTAAGACGTTCCGGAATAGTTCTACTGCCTTTGATAGTGATGCTGGTCTACGTTCCGCAGGTCTCTGCTGTTCCCCCCGCAATTACGTTGGATGGAGTTGCGATTGGTAGCACATTCGGTGAGGACCACACCGCTTCTGCAATACTCACTACAGCTAACGCCCATGACGTGATCGTTGTCATCGCTCAGTGCGGAATCTTCCAAAATTGCGCATCATGCTGCCCCTCACCCTCGTTTGTCGATAATGTAACATCAATTGTCGATGCTGGGGGTCACACATGGACTCGGCGAGCAGCATACATGCCCCCGAACGGTCGTCCCATATGGGAATACTACGCTGTATCAGACTCGCCTCTATCTTCGGACAGAATAAACGTCACATGGTCTGGTTCCAACGTGTTTGTAGGTTTCGTCGCGTTGGGCGTCAGTGGAGCAAATACTCAGCACCCATGGGACCCGTCGCGGAAACTACCTGCGGAAGCAGCCCTCTTCTCAGGTTGTGCGGTTCCTAGAACGTGTACCATCGACTTTTCAGCGGTCGGCGCGGAAGATTTCGTGATAGTCAGCACTGCCATAAACGACAACAAGAGTTGTCAGGGCATTTCACCATTTCAGAACCTAGCTAGTGCGATTTCTGGCCAGGCCGAAACGGACTATTTGATAACTCGAATCGGAGGCTCAAACAGAGTTTCGTTTACCTGTAGCGATAGTAGCCCTGTAACGGTTCTGGGTGATGCTCTGCAAGGTCCTGGCAGAAACTAAGCCTACCATCGAGCACGACGCTGACCGAGGCTTATGTGACTCCGAACACGATTGCGCCATTCTGGCTTGTGCCGGATTAGAATCGAGAGCGCATACTGCTTCGGTACACAGGCAAGTGGTCTAGGCCGAATGAGCGATGCAAAATCGACCGATTCCGGAAAGTGACGGTATCACTTACTCGATCTGAGTTTGGCTAAGCCTAGAGCGAATGTCCCGCAGAAGACGCCGAGAAAAATACCACCGATGACATCACTCGGGAAGTGAAGCCCTAGAATGATCATCGAGACCCCGGTGGCACTAGCGAGCAGAAGGAAGGGGATACGCCAGCCGGGATACCGTGACCATATCACGGTGGCGACTGTAAACGCGTTTGTTGTATGTCCTGAAGGGAATCCGGGATTTGTGGGAATTTCACCACGGGACGTTATTCCGAGCGAAGGTATCTGGAACGGTCTTGGGAGGTTGAAGGCGGCTTTCAAAACGTCCGTCAGAGCCATTGCGGAAACCATCGCTACGGCGAGTGTCAGTGAGCTTGTCCATTCATTGCTGTCCTTGCGGAAGACGTAGAGCCAGAAGACAAGTGGGACCCAGATTAGGTCACCTAAAGTTGCTATCCCGAAGATTAGAGGGACAAAGGTATCACTGGATATGGAATGGTAGAAGGTAATGGCGAGGTAGGTGTCTGCTGAACCTCCTAGTATTCGCAGACCGAGCAATGCAACAGCGAATCCTATGATGCAGGTCATGCTGACCCGGGCTGAGCCCTTCAGGCTCCTGGCCCAAGATCTCAGGTCCAGCCCTGCCCTTCCTAGTAGAGACATCTAAGAGACTTCGATGATTGGTTGCTATTATGTGAATGGATTAGTCCGCGTACGACGGGTTCAGCACTCCGGTCATAGTAGTAGTATTGGATCGGGGCAGGACTCCACCCAATATCAGAAGAGACTTTAGTAGTTGTGATCTTGGAGCCAATAACAGCCTAGGGTTCTCTGAGGATCTTCGACAGGTCAGCGTTTCTTTTCTTGGGACTTGTGCGTCTTCCTCTTGTACCGTCTACCTAGCTCGGCCAATTCAGCATACCAAGGACGCTCCGTATACAGCCCTAGGATGCCTCCACCCTCCGGATTGGGAAACGTGATAGGACGTTTCTCCCACTTCCGCTGGTTCTTTCTCTGGTTCTGCAAGATATACGCCATGATGAGGAACGACAATAGTCCAATGGTCGTAAGGACAGGCCAGCCGCTCGCGGCATTGATGTTGTAGAGGAGACCAAAGAAACCAGTTACAAAAACGGCTAGGAAAAATGACGCGATGAGATCGCCCTTCGCGACCCTCAAACGCCCTTCATCGAGTACCTGTTACGGCGTCTTTTTGATAAGAACCTTCCTGCTTAACCTGGGAAAGTAGAGGAGGGGTCCGGGTCCATTCTTCTCTAAGCCATTAACGAAACGCTAGCTGTATTGATGTACAGCTAGGAATAGGTCTGTCTGAAAGGTGCCCGCTTCTACTGTATAGTTCCCAGTGAAGAGGACACACCCATGGTCCTAGTTCTAAGACTGGGAGAACTCAAAAAGATGGGTCTCATCAAGCCAGTCGTGATTCAATCCAAGCCAAGGCTGGTGCGCTGGGAACTGACCAAGATGGGAAGAGACACGATTCCCACCCTGATGAGCTCAGCTCATTCGGAGCAAGATGGTACCCGGAAGCCGTGTTTGCGGACCGGAAGAGACACACGGTGGATGAACTCTTCCCACAAATAGCCCCCGATCAAGATCGAGTAACAACCATCTCTCCGCGTTCCTCCATTGTGCGATCGGATTGCTGTCACAGTTTTCTAGGACCAATGGATAAAATTAATAGTCATCCGATTCTGCTTCGGGTTCTATCCAGTTCAGACCTATGCTTTTCAAATAGGAAGGACGCTGCCGGTCTGATCTGGGGCTAACGAAGTGAGCGCCAGGGAGGCGCTGCGACTGTGAGACAACGGACAAGAAATCGGGGAGGTGAGAATTGACGAGAATAATTAGGAGAATCTTCTACCTAATGCCCGCGGTTTTTCTACTCTTCTTGCCCGCCGCTCAGGCAACTACAACTCAGACGGCCACGGGGACCTTCACGACCACCGCGACAACCATCAATGTCCAAATGATAAACGGCAACACAGTCATAACTCAGAGCCTCACGATCAATACAGTAGGCGATATCTCAGGGTCATTGTCGGGTTCTGATGTCGCAGTGATAACGTCGACCGGATCCGGGTTCATAGCTGGAGGTGGAACGTTCACTGGCACAATCCTCGGCAGGACTGGAACGGTCGTAATCGGCTTCGCAGGAACCTTCAGCCCGATCACAGGACAGTTGAACATACGAGCCGCCTTCCTTGCAGGCACGGGAACCGGCCAACTGACCGGGATTAGAGGAACAGGAACAATCCAAGGCATCTTCAACGTCGGCGGAACATACGCCTTCGGCGTAACCTTCCACTCCTAAAGACAGGAGAAGCGCATTAGCGTAAGTCCCGAAACCATTCCCAGCTTCCCCCTTTTTCTTTTTGTTCACAAAGAAACGAGAGCCCAGCAACAACCCCATGGCCGACGAAAAACAACTTAGACGACCAGATTCAAGTGTCCTGCATCGATATTAAGAGTGCTGGGATGGTCTAGAATCCTGCTCTTGAATCCCTCATTGACGAGGTGAGGAATGCGAGGTTGCGCCAGGGCTATGCTCGGGCTACCGTTTTGTGCCACGCGATGTGAAGGTGCATGTCTGCGATTCGGATTCGACATGTTGGACACGTTTGGGCCACTGCTGGAAGATCGAAGCCCATGACTTCTCGGAATTTCCTCCTGAAGTGATAATCGAGACTCATGATGTTTGATGGGTAGATGGAAACGAATCTGATGTTGTTCTTGCGATACTGCGCCATCTTCCACCTCATCGACCTGATGTAGTCGTCCCTTAGTCGCGCGTCTGGAGAATCTACAAGGCCCCAGTATTCGACGAAGAGATTGTACTGCGGAAGGAAAAAGTCGGGCCGGCTGATCTTGGTTTGGAAGATGAACCAATTAGCCGTTGCCGTAGTTTCGTAGTAATAGGCGATGTTGTGGCGAGTGAAGTAATCCGCAATTATCTTCTCTCCCTTGCTCCTGACAGGCTGACCCGTTAGAGTAACCGATGAAGTACCGTACTCCTCAGACCCCTCGAATAAATCATTCAACCAAGAAAGGAAACCCAAACTGAATAGGAGCTCTCAGCAACTCGGCATTAAAGGCGATGCTCCTCATGGAAGTGGATTCGCTGCCCTTGTCACTTTCTGCCTTACTGGATGATTATTGAGATATGCTGAATAAGTTCTCGTAACTTCGACGCTTGTTTATTTCTGCCCTTGTGGAAACGATATTCTGGAAGGCTGGAGTTAACTTTGGCAGGCAACGAGATAGGCGTTGATTATGATAATCGTTTTCCAGCCATCCCAGAGGATGGAGTGAAGGGCCGGGCGCAGAAGACGACTGACAGACGGCCAGAAAAAAAACTCCCAATCTTCTCAATCCTTGACTCGATAGACTTTTCGGAACATTTTCTGATCATCGGTGATGTCGGGACAGGGAAGAGCACTGTAACCCCGGTTCACGAATACGAATTGTCCAAAGGGACTAGGCAGATCATTATCCGTGAGCCGTCAAGGGCCGCTTGCAACGCTCTCTATTATTCGCTTCAGGCGCTTTATCCAAGACTCGATAATGACCTGGCTGTTATTACAAAGGACACTCAGATCAATATCAGCGGCAAGATCAAGATAGTCACCGACGGGGTCCTGCTGAGAATGCTGGCCGAGAACTCGATCGATGATTCCTCAATCTACTTTGACGAAAGCCACCAGATGAGTTCCCAGCTAGAGCTGTGCATGTCACTGGCAAAGAAGGAGGAAGCCAATGCAAAGAATCTGTTTCGGGTCATGAGCGCCACCATCGACCCGAAAGAATTCCTCTCCTTCCTAGGCATTTCAAACCTCTACAGGATGAGCGGGCGCAGATACCCCGTCAAGCTCGAAGTGGAGCTTGTGAACGATCTTAATGGAATGTTCAGGATTCTAGACCGATATCTTTACTCGCAGCCACCCGACGAGTCCTGGCTAGTCTTTCTCCCAACCAGGCGTATGGTCGAAAAATATGCCGACAGCTATCGAGGCGTCTACATTCACGGAGGCCTTGAAGGCTCTGAGGTGAACAGGATCCAACGCCGAGCCGAGACCGACAAGAACCTGAGAATCTTCGCGACAAACGTAATCGCTTCTTCAGTCAACATCTACGTCGACAACGCGTTGATTTTTGATGACGTTATCGACAGCAAGGACAAGCTAGGCCAAAAGACGCTCCACTATACAAGTATTGACAACAATAGTCTGCTGCAGATGATGGGCCGAATCGGCCGCTTCAAGCCGGGCCGCGCAGTCATCCTCACCGACTCTCCGATTCCCAAGAAGATCGACCCGATTCCAGTGCGCAAAGCTCTCGAAACTGAGACCCCCTTCGACCTAGTACTGCTGATGTCCAAGTACGGCCTCAAACTCTCAGAACTGGAATTTATGTCAAAGGTCGACCACCGCGAGGTCGCCTTTGCAGAAAACTGGCTCGTCGAGATTGGAGCAATAGACCGGCACACACACAAGACGACCTGGAAGGGACTCCTGATGAGCGAAATCCCATACGAGCCGGACTTTGCACATATGATCTCCGGCGCCCTGATTTCCCAGGACTACGACATCGCAAGGTTTCTTCTGGCCAGCGGCTCCTTCGGCGACTCGCTTAACCATGCCTACAAATCAGACGAGGAAGGCAACGCTCGGCGGTTCCTGTACAGCTTCGACCGAACAAACGAGCTCAACATCAAAGCACACCTTCTCAAAAGCTACGCGGAAGACAACGACGGCTCATTCATCTCAAAGATGGAAGCGAACGGCTTGTTCCCCGTGTATGTTGAGGAAGCGTGGAAGAACCACGAAGCAGCTAGAGAAGCGCTGAATGACATGCTCCGCGAGTCGAAGAAGCAACCCTTACCAAAGGAAGTCGTGGTCGACGCTGATGTTAGTAAGCTGAAGCTATACCTTGAAAACTGCTTGTCGTTCGAAAGATTCGGCCCACACGAAAAGAAAGGCCACGAGTTCCAAGAGATGAGCATCCCAGGGCCCTTCTATGCAAGGGCTCTGACGATAAACTACAGACGCATACTGTTCGACATTGTTGCAGCGAATCCGCCGAATAAGCATCGCTATAGAGTCAGCCGACGAGACCACAATCGGGCCAGACGCCTATCACACTCGCGCTAGTTCGTTGATGGGGAACACTCAATCCGCGCCAATCATGAAGTCGACGCGTCTGTACTCTGCACCAGCCTTTCCGTCGGTACGTCCGATCTACCACGAGATTCTTGAACGCATAAATTGTAGTCATCTTTTCTGAAGCAGGTCTCCCATGTCATTCGGGTGGCCAGAAACCTTCAACCTTATCGATGCCGTCGCCATGATGGCCGCATCAGCCATCCCTTTCTACGTCGCGTACGCTACAAAGATCAAGCCCTTCCGCGTCCTTTCTCTTCTTCTTGCCCTCTTCGCATTCAGCCACGGGCTCTACCACTTACTCTTCGGATTCGTCTTTGGATACACTGCACGTGCCATACTAGACTCGTTTTCAGTTGGCGTCCTCTTGCTATTCCTGTCTTACTTCTCGAAGAAAGGAGGATTGCCCTGATGACCGGCAGCCTTGAGATGATCCTGGTGGACGGCGGGATCTTGAGCGGGGTGGTGGCAGCATTCATACTCTCACTTAGAATGATGCTTACGGCGAAGACCAGGAGGAGCCTGCAATTTCAACTCGCTGCTTGGCTAGTCGTTTGGACGATCTCAGAGATATGGAGGTATCTAGGCACCGTCGGCGCAGTCAGTTTCTCAGAGCCCCTCCTGATATTGGGCATGGGAATTCACACAGTCTCGATGCTGGCGTTCGCAGCCTTCATCTCCATTAGATTCTCAAAATTCATAAGGCGCTAGGATTGCAAAGGTATTCAGAATCCTTTGATGAAACCTTCTCAAATGCGCTAGACCGCGCGCTGCAAGGCGTCCTGGGGCGCGCGGCAAACGTGACTAGCTTCTATGTCGACCCAGGCATATCCGCCAAGAGCCCAGACGTATACGTCGAATTACTCAAGAGGATCTTCTCTCCAGAACTAGTGAACGCACTCGTAGAATCCATAGGCTTGGAACTCTCTAGGAGTTTCGGCTTCCAATTCCAACGTGATGTGAACTGGAAACTGTCCGAGTATGTCAACTACGCTAGGCAGCCGCTTCAATTGAGGCTGGAGCCCGCGTCAGGGAATACACTCGCGGCGGGATCCGAGACAGAACTGAAGATCACGTTGGAGAATCGGACGGTCGGTGAGATGTTGGTCAAGAATTGCGATCTTCATCTCTCCCCGGAAACATCTCTCCTCGAACCGAACAAACCAAGCTACGACCTTGAAGGTCTGAAACTGCAGCCTGGCGAAGCTCACGTGATGAAGGCGAGAATTCGGGCGATACAGATCGGACAGGGTCGGGTATCCGCTAGAGCAACTATAATCGATCTCAGAGGGCGATCCAAGATCATCGAAGCGCCTTGTGTCTTGTCCATAGTGGAACGAGAGGGACGATTGTCCACAGGGTCTCCAATAGCGGACAGCCTCCTGTTGGGAGGGCTGCCTAGACGGTCGGTAGCGCTTCTCACTAGCCCGGCTTGTGACGAGAAGGACAGCCTTGTCCAGGGCTTTTGTGCAATCGCGCCAGGTGCGACGGTCTACGTTTCGACCGATGTGGAGCGAAGCGCTGAGCTTCACAAGCTCTATCCTGAGTTGAAGCTAGTAGTTTGTAGCCCTCAGGCTGACCTCCTACCAACGACAGAATTCATTCAAGTCTCGCGATCTCTTCGGAACATCTCTGAAATCGACGACCTTCTTACCCACGCCCTCGAAACCATCCATGACGAAAGCCCTAGAGTTTTGATCCAGCTTGTCTCTGACATTCTGTTACTGCAAAAGGGAGTCGCAACACGTCACTGGCTGGCAGATCTATTGCCTCGGCTGAGAGCCCGAAACTGCACGGTACTAGCGGAGCTGAACCCGAGAATGCATGGAACCCAGGAGGTGAATGCCCTCCTCGACCTATTCGACGGGCGAATGGAAATTGTAGAACATGAAGAAACAGAACAGCCAGTTCGTTTCCTGCGCATCACCAGTCTAAGAGGCCACAAATATCTTCCTCATCAAGCGTTGCTAACGTCACCCGCCCACGGGACCGGCATCGACGCGTCCCGAACGGTTCCAAGCATTCCCTTGTCCCCGGAATTTCGATTGCCAGAGGGTGAACGCAGACTCGCAGCGATAATGTTCACTGACATGGTAGGCTATACGAAGCTTACTCAGAGCAACGAACCTCTCGCTCTGAAAATTCTAGATAGACATAATCAGATTATCCGGCCAATCCTACCACGATACCGTGGCCGTGAGATCAAGGCTATGGGAGACTCGCTGATGGTCGAATTCGAAAGCGCGCTCGACGCGACAAGTTGCGCGATCGAAATACAACATGCCCTGCACGACTACAACGTTTCAGCCCGTGATGAGTGGAGAATTATCCTGAGGATAGGCATTCATCTGGGAGACGTCGTTCATTCCGACGGAGATGTGTTAGGCGATGCCGTGAACGTCGCCTCAAGGATTCAGCCTCTCGCAGACCCTGAAGGCGTCTGCATCTCACAGCAAGTCTACGACCAAGTGAGAAATAAGCTGACCAACACATTTACTAGACTCGAACGGAGAGACCTCAAGAACGTCCAATATCTGGTTGACATCTACAAAATGGTCCTGCCATGGGAGAGACCTCCGTCTTCCACTTGAGACTTCCACTTCCAAGCAGCAGATTTCTTCGAATAAGTAAAGGATCAAGTAAGAACGAGAGGTTTCATGGTTGATGCATCCCGTCATGGAACCACTTCGCAAGTCTAACCCGGTTCGTGTTTCCGTACTTTTCAACTTGGACGATTCCGCGCTCTGACAGAGCGGCGACTACTCTGTGCGTCTTCAATCGTGATAGACCCGCTTCCTTCGTGATGTACTTTTGTAAGTAGGTGCCTCCGTGGGCATCTAGAACATGGACGATGCTTCTTTCTTCAGGCTTGAGAGTCTTCAGGACGATGGCCGTGTTTTCTCTCCCGTTACCGTTGCTGGGTGCGTAGTTCTTCATCTCAGGTAGCACCAGGAAATAGATGACCCCAACTACACTGGCTAGTACTGTGCAGAGAAATAGAAGCGAGGAAAACAATACCAGAAATGGAAAGGTCGCTGGGAATCCTTTCGTGAGAAGTTGAGAGAGAACCTCTAACGGCGATTCCCTGGGGGTTAGGACTAGGGAGAGGATGTATCCGGAGACTGCGATTCCGCCTGCGGCCGATACCAGCATTATCAGGAGGATCTTCAGCTTCTCCAAGTCTTCGCCTCACCCTTCCTCCTTCGCGCTAGTCCGATCCCGTTCGCCCTATTGCGGTGTTGTTGGTGCTGTCGGTGTTGGTTTCCATCTGAGGGTCATTATTCCGCCGACTATCCCGAGGACTGATCCGACTATGAAGCCTCCGAAGCCGAAGAAGCCTAGGATGCTGAAGACCAGTACGAGTATGCCCCACGTCTGTCGCTGGCTGGGCTTGAGGCGGAGCAGTACGGCTGACATTGTGACGATGATGCCACAGATAAGGCCGAATACTGCGATTGCTCCGACGAAGCCTGCGGCGAGATCGCCGGGACTGCCTGTGTAGCCGCGTGGCGGCCTGAAGTTGGTGTAGTTGAGATGTGGCAGTATGACTACGCTGATGGCCACGAGGAATATGTCAAAGAGTACTATCAAAGCGCCTCCTACTAGAGCTAGTATCGAAGGAATGTTCGGGTATTCGACGGTTGTTTTCGACGACATTTTTGATCTCTTACCTCCAGCCTTACCATGTGTTGAAGACGGAGGAAATACGTTGGGTGAAACGATCTTGATACAACTGCTCAGATAGCTGGACGATTTGAGAAATCCGCTCAAATCGGTCTATAATGTGACTTAACGATCTTCCAGAACTCAGGTCCCAGGAATGCCTTGGGGAGTGCCTCGAGGCCTGGAAGATGGGTGATGACTGCGCACTAGAGTTGGGCCCAATCACAGGCGATTCGAATATTGGTATGGAGCACAGTGCACTGGGAAGCCCCAGAGAGCCGCTTGATCTTCGGAGAGGGCGGTGAGGCGTCAATGGTAGCCCGGGGGAGATTCGAACTCCCGTCGATGGGTCTCTTCCTGGTTAGGGAGTCCAAAGCCCATCATTGGCCGGGTCATTGTTTTCGACCCTTGCTAGTCCACTACACCACCGGGCTACAAGAAACACGGGTCTTTGGCCAAGTCCCAATAAGCCTTCTCCGCACTCTAGCCTGCAGAATCGCGCGGACCTTTCCCGCCGTCGTGTTCGCTCTAGCCTTCCGTTAGTCCGACTTTCATACGGAACTCCGAGTAGCGGGGATCCTTCCTGAGGTCTTTGAAGAGAGGGTGTACTTCGATGTTGAACGGCCACGAGTGAATTTCCGCCTGTCTTGCCAGCGCCTTGAAGGCCTCGTCGAGTCTGCGCAAGGCTGTATTGATGAAGAGCTGCCCGTAGAGGCGTGCGCCTTCGCTTTTCAGGTGATTCATGTACTCGATGGTCTCCTCGGCTTCCTTGGGCCTCCCCGTGAAAGCATAGATCAGTCCCTGGTCCAGCTTCACGAGCGGCTCGTCAGAACCAAGCTTCACGGCCTTGTCAATCATCTCCTGGGCGATGCCGAACTCACGCTTCATCATGTAGGACTCTGCTAGACCCGCGTAGATCCTAGGATGGTTCGGGTTGAGTTCTCTCATCTTTCCAAGAACCTGTAAGGACTCTCCAATTCTTCCTGCTACTCGATATGCTAAGGCAAGGTGGTGGCCGGCGCTGAAGGAGAGGGGATCGAGCTCGGCTGCTTTCCGGAATTCGGAAATCGCTTCGTCGAGCCTGTTGAATGTCGTGTATTGAGTGCCGAGGCTAATGTGAGCTTCGGCTAGGTTGGGGTTGATCTGAATCGCCTTCTCTGCTTCTTCCACGGACTGACTCAGTCTATCCAGGAGAGAATGGACGGTCGCCATGACCGCGTGCGCCTCGGCCCACTCGGGTCCTAGCTCCAGAGCCCTTCGGGCTTCCTCCTCAGCTTTGGTCACCGCGGGTAGGAAGTCCTCGTATCCTCCCATGGCCAAGGCTGCCCAAGCCTGGGAAAGCCCAGCGTGAGCCCTGACGAAAGATGGATCGTCAGCGATGGCCTGTTCAAGTAGCGAGATGGATTCTCTGATTCTTGGCTGAGTTTCCTCAGGAAGTAGCTGCATCGCCTTCAGATAGAATGTGTAGGCTCCGACGTCGTCCGTGTCCTTTCTAAGGGTCTTAGAGAAGACTCCTGCTTTCAGCGATGCCGCGACCTTGGTGGCCACCTCATCCTGGATTACGAATATGTCGTCCAGTTGCCTGTCATAATTCGAGGCCCAGAGATGTTCCTCAGTCCCAGCGTCAATCAGCTGAACCGTAACTCTGATCTTGCTACCGGCTTTTCTGACACTCCCTTCGACAATTGAGCCGACTGCGAGTTCCTTTCCGATCTGGGAGACACTCTTCTCCTTCCCTTTGTAGTTCATGATAGATGTTCTGGCGATAACCTTCAGGTCAGAAGCTTCCGAGAGTTTAGTGATCATCTCCTCGGTCATACCATCGGCTAGGTATTCGTCATTCGGGTCAGGACTGATGTTTGTGAAAGGCAGGACAGCGATTCTTCGAGCGTCAGCCCTAGTCGCAGTGACCATTTGTTTCTCAGCCCACGGCATTACCATCTTGTACACTTCTATAGGAGTCGTGACGTTCTTCAGAGGCTTGTACCCCAGATTAGTGGAGGAGAGCTCGAACTTGTTCTGGACGTGATCGTAGACTTGTCTCGTGAAGCAGACTCCTCCGTCCTCAGCGAGTGCCTCTATCCTCGATGCCACGTTCACAGCGTCGCCGGAAATGTCGCCCGCCGATTCGACCACGTCGCCCAAGTGGATGCCCACCCGCAGGTGAATTCTTCTCTCCTCAGGCAGGGAGAAGTTGTATTCACGGGTTGCTCGCTGGACATCGTATGCACACCTTATGGCGTCTAGAGCGCTGGAGAATTCGACGAAGAAAGCGTCACCAATTATCTTCACTTCTCTCCCGCTGTGCCTGGCTAGGATAGGCCTGATCAGCTTCCTCTGCTCGTCAGCAAGGGCGAGGGACAGGGACTCGTTCCTCTGCCCGAGGGCTGTATAGCCTACCATGTCGGTGAACATGATTGCTGCCAGCCTTCGCTGACCCTGAGACAATCTCTACTTCACGGGCCCTGTTCGCGCCGGAGATAAATCCGTTACGGGAGCAGTTTCGTTCCAGTGTCTGAGCAATAGCCGATCAATAGCTCAACCCTGCAGATATCGAATCAGCGGAGCAAACTGGCGCGAACGAATGCACGCTAACCCGTCATGGATGGAACAGGAACTAGCAATTAGACTCCAGGATGAGGGAATACGCTACTAGACACAGGTCGAGATACCGGTGACCACTGCTGACTTCTACTTCTCGTTGGAGTCTAGGCGTTGCTTGTGTTTGTCGACGGCCGGGTCCATCTTGGAATGGCGCAGATGGCGAAGGACGAAGAATTACGAACCCTACTCAGGAAGAGGGGATACAGAATTCTAGAATTGTGCTACGACGGCTACTCGGACAAGAGAAGATACCAGCTGTACCAGGAAATCCGGCCTAGTTAGGCCGAGTCCAAAAAAAGGAGATTATTCTTACTGTTCTCCATTGGAATCGTAGCTACCGTTGGATCAGCGTTCCACGCTACAATGCTCATGGCAGCTGGACCCTGCGATCAGGGAGTGTCGGGAGGCGGCTTCCCCTTGCCATGGTACCTTACCTTCTTAGGTTACACGGGACGCGGCCCCTATCCCCCGTGCCCACTCTTTGTTGACCGCCCGTGGGGCGTGTTCGCAGTATTTTCTCTTCTCTTTGACACAATCTTCTACGCGGCCTTTGCCATAGCTGGGAACGAATTCTATCGATGGGCCAAAGAGAGATGGACAACACCACGGCAATATCCTAGACAGTCCCAAGGAAAATGCCTTGAAAATAACCGAGAGCCCATGACCATGTTAACGTCGGCAGGAGATCAGTGATCCGTATTAGGCGGATACTGATCCGTGTGTGTTAGAATACGGGGCACTGTCAACTCTTCGGTTGCTGTCTGTTTGTTGTTCTTCGGTGATCTCTAACAGTTATGCTCGGGGAGCGACCGACTAGTCGCTAGGGGGCGTTCGTCAAATGAGCCTGTCACGCTGGGACAGGGGAGGTGACTCTGACTGGGTGACAGGTCTGAACCGGGGATAAGGAGTTGGCTGGCCACTGTAGAATCCTCGCCTGGCAATGGGCCAAGCTACCACGCTACGGGAGTGAGGGGAGCGGTTGAGGTTCGACCCGTTCCCTGCCAAGATGAGGCTACGTTCCTCTGAGGCGCAAGGGCTCTCAGGTGAAGCTGTGAAGGGGAACCCGCCGACGACGGTAATCCCCGGAGTCGATGAGAGCAAGCCAAGCCATGAAACTACCCAAGACTTGACAGAACCGAATATGGTCAGTTCGAGACCCTCTGGGAAAACGGGTATGCGTGACGATCTCGCGACGCAGAACCCGTTCTTCCAGAACCGTTCAGAGTTTCATTACTTGGACGTGTGGGACTCCGGCTATTGTTATGACCGCGTCCGGATGAACCAGGCCATTCGTAATCGCCGCGTCCACGACTCTCTTACCTACAAGGTTCAGCATGTCAGCGCCCACCATCAAGACCACCGCCTCCGTCAATCCAACAACCGCGCTCCCGTAGAACTTCGACTCGGGCGCAAGCTTCAACCGTCCCTCCCGGAAGGTCCGGCCCATGCACTCCTCGTCACAGCACGCCACCAGCAAGCCCTTCTCAGTCTTGTAGGACGTGGCGTAGACGAGGTCCAAGAAGCACCCCTTATGTCGTCAATATTGACGATCGCGCACCGCACGCTTCACAGACCAGGAAGGACAAGCGTCCCTCCCGGACGACACGAGTATCCGGTCTGTGACAGACGGGACAGATAACAAACCTGTTCGAGTAGACACTGATCAGCCGGTTAATCGTCTCACGCGAAAACCTGCCCTGGAAGTAGCCACGACCACCCTCATACGACCCCGCAGTAGCCATCTCCTTCGCCAAATACTTCAACACATGATGAGGATCACGGTTCAACCGATCAACAACATCAGAGAAATTCACAACAATCGTCCGTTGCCCGATTATCTGGACCATAGCGATTGGCAGCTCGAAACGCTCCCCTGTGCCAGTGGATTGCGTAATCTTCGATAATGCCCGATCCAGTAGCCCGTCATAGTCGTTCATTGATAGTGACATTACTAGTAATACCCGGGTTGGCCTATTTCAACGATATTCCGGCCGCAAACGCTTATCCAAAACCCGGAGAATTGGACCGGTATCGGAGGATGACAATCGACTGGGAAGGTGGGTAGTCTGCAGCGCCTGGCCCTACGTCAACGACAGACCCCATCTAGGAACCTTCACACACCTACTCTCCGCAGACGTTTACGCGCGGTACTTGCGCCTCAAGGGCGAGGACGTTGTTATGGTATCTGGCAGCGACGAACATGGTGCACCGATCGAAGTTGAAGCGATAAAACGCAACATCACGCCACGCCAGCTAACCAACCAGTATCATCGAGTCTTCACCCGTAGCATCAAGGCCTTCAACATCCAATTCGACAATTACACTCGCACAGAGAGTCCTGTTCACAAGAGGTTCGTCCAGGAATTCTACCGGACCCTAGATAAGAACGGATACGTCTTCAAGCAGAACATCGTCCTCCCTTATTGTGAGAATGACAAGCGCTTCCTCCCCGATCGATTCGTAGAGGGCGAATGCCCATACTGCCATTACATTCCCGCCAGGGGAGACCAGTGCGACAACTGCGGCCGAGTACTCGATCCGAAAGACCTCATCAACCCATACTGCGTGCTCGACCACAGCACTCCGATAATGAAAGAGTCAGCGTCCTGGTTTTTCGACCTCCCCAAACTATCAGATCAATTGAAAAAGTACGTTGAAGAGAACCCGAATCTTCCCGAGAATGCTCGGAACTTCAGCCTGAGCTGGATCAGAGACGGACTCAAACCCCGATCGCTAACCCGAGACCTAGCATGGGGCATACCCGCACCCTTCAAAGGCGCCCAGGACAAGACCATCTACGTCTGGATGGAAGCGGTCCTCGGCTACATCAGCGCCGTCAAAGAGTGGGCAGAAAAAAACAAGAAACCCAGCCAGTGGAAAAAATACTGGCTCGACCCCGCGAGCCGCAACATCCACTTCATAGGCAAAGACAACATCCCCTTCCATGTCATCGTCTTCCCCGGCCTACTCCTAGCTAGCCACGAAGGATACGACCTGCCGTGGGAAGTAGCCAGCACAGAATACATCCAGTTCGAAGGCCAACGATTCTCCAAGAGCCGAAAGATCGGCGTTTGGATAGACGAGGCGCTTGAACTCGAAGACGCGGAATACTGGCGTTACGCCCTCATCAGTCTCCGACCCGAACAGAGAGACACGAACTTCACCTGGGAAGAATTCGAGCGGAAGATCAACACGGAACTCAACGATGTCGTGGGCAACTTCATCCATCGAACCATCACTTTCATCAACACGAGGTTCAAGAATAAGATCCCGAGTTTCACCACCGACAAGGGAAAGGACCGAGACATCTTCAAGACTCTTCACGAGTCGCCGAAACATCTTGACGAGAAGCTTGAACGTTTCAGGTTGAAAGAAGCACTCGAGCAAGTCGTCCAGTTGGCGAGAGAAGGAAACCGGTATCTGAACGAGAACGCACCGTGGCATTCGTTCAAGACAGACCCAGCAGAGGCCGGGCAGACGCTTGGCGTAGCCGCGCAGATTGTAGGCACGATCGCGATCCAGCTGCAGCCATTCCTCCCTATAACAGCAGGACGGATCCGTCGAAGCCTCTTCCTCGGAAAGAAGCCGAATTGGAAACTCGCTGGCGCCATCAGCGCGAAACCCGGTGCCAAGATCAAGCCAATGCAACCACTATTCCACAAAGTGTCAGCCCAGAACCTGCGAACCAGACTCCAAGAAATACGGAGCGGGACAACTACTGAAGCTGAAGCTTGACTTCCACGTCCACACAACTGCTTCTTCAGATGCTCATACTCGACCCGATGAGCTTGTCCCAATGTGCGAGGAGAAAGGCCTCGACGGTCTCGCAATTACAGACCATAACGTGTTAGCGAGAGATGTTCCGGAAGGATTACTGATCGTCCCCGGAATCGAAGTATCTAGCCGTGACGGACATATCATTGGCTTAGGAGTATCCGACGCGGTCCCGAGAGGATTGTCCGCCGACGAAACAATTCTACAGATCACGCGGCTCGGAGGTGTATCGGTAGTAGCGCATCCCTACGACTTTCTTCGATCAGCAATAAACCCTGAGATTTTGAGGACGATGCCTGATGCAATCGAAGTGATCAACTCCGCCAGTATGCTCCACTCCATCACATGGAAACGAGCAAGAATCTTCGCTCAGAGACGGAACCTACCACGTACTGCCGGTAGCGATTCGCATATCCCCGAAACAATCGGAAAAGCCTTCACGATAGTGGACGTCGACTCGAAAGACGTCGCCTCAGTTCTAGACGCCATAAGAAACGGACGAGTGTCCCCTGAGGGACGTCCGTATCGTTTCAGTGATAGAGTTCGAAAAATCATCAGATGAAAGCTGCCTAGGCCAGCTCCATCTCGTACAATGGCATTCGCACTGCAACTCTAGTCGAGACCGTTTCGAGCCCATATTCCATGTCGTACAAGTCCTCGATCAGATCGTCGACGGTTCCTAGTGCCATGTCGTACGTGTATCCTGAGAGGAATATCGACAGGCTTGAACGTGCTTGACACTTCGTACTGATATGAACAAAGTCCACGTCATGACCCACCAAGGATGCGATTGCCTCGTAGGCATGTGCAGCCTGACCATTGTTTAGCGCCTCGATTCCTCGGAACAGGAGAACAGCACCTTTCGCTTTAGACAATGGAAGACTGGCGGAAGGGGTCGTAAGAGCGTCAACCACGGCTGATTGAACTCTTTCTCTCGATTCAACTGGAGCAATGCAGACAGTTGCAACAGAACCTAAGGAGAGAATATTCAGGATTTGATGACTAATCATCTGGCTTCCTTTGACCACAACCTCTGAAAGGCCTCTCACAGCCAGAGCCGCTGTTTCGTCCGCAACTCTCTTCGAATCCAGGAGAGCCGGTTTCTGAATTGAGTTGTCGACGATGACTGTGCAATCGCAGGCTTCTACCATCTTCTTCAGCCCGCGCAGAGCTACGAAGCGTCTCTCGCGTTCATGGATGAAAGGCAGGGCCACTACTGAAACCACGGGCCTAACCTGATCGCGGTGCCATTGAGCAATGAGAGGTGCGGCCTTTGTCCCGGTCGCGCCTCCGAGACCCGTCAAGAGAATTGTGAAATCGGATTCCTGAGTGAAAGGTGCAACTCTGTAAGCCAGCAATTGACCTTGAGTACCTCGCTGCCTTGACAGTTGAGAATTAGTCCCCGAGGAATCTGCCAGGAGGACTTTGTTCTGAGCTCTCGACTCCGACAGCTGGCTCCGATCGGTGTTAACCGCCACGCAGTTTCGTGGGCTGATTCCTCCATCGATTGCCTGGCTCAGAAGGTTGTTGCCTGCTCCACCCACTCCAACAATGGACACCTGTGAGCCGTGAGATGACAGTGGTTGATGAGAGACTATTTCCTCAGTAGACAAGGTAAGGGCAGTGAAACTACTGGTTCTGATATATACGAATCTCAAGCAGAGGTAATACGATTCGAATACGAAATAGCTCGCAAACTCATATCTATATATAAATTAGTGGGGTCTCGCGAAGCACGCATATGTCCAGAGCGCAGACCCCGGAGGTCATCATCTACTTGGTGGGGATGTCAATCCTGACTTTGATTCTTGGGAGGACATCTCTTCGTTCGAGACTTCGCGATTCTTCGATACCGATGGATTGTTCCAATGCAAGGTCAGAGTCTTCGGATGAGACGCCTTCACATCATCTATCCGCGTAACAGAGGCATAGTGCGGAGCGTCTCTCAGCAATTCTGGACTAGTCTGAGCTTCACGAAAGACTCCGAGAAGGGCCTCAACTAGCTGATCCAGATCAGCAAGACTCTCGGTCTCTGGAACTTCCACCATCAAAGCCTCGTCCACAATCTGTGGGAAATATGTCGTAGGAGCGTGGACCCCTTTGTCCAGCATTCGCTTAGCAAGGTCCATCGCCCTGACCCCCGTTGAATCGTAGAGCTTCTTTGCGCTAAGAACAAACTCATGCTTCCTATCTCGGGCGAAAGGAAGGTCGTACGTGCCGCTTGCTAGAATCCGAGACAGGATGTAGTTCGTGTTCAGAACGGCAGTCTCGGCAACTGTCCTGAGTCCCTCGGCGCCCAGGCTCATAATGTATGCATACGCGCGGACGAGAATTCCAATGTTGCCATGGAAGGCCCTAATTTTTCCGACCGTATCTGGAACATTGTAATCGTAGAAATACTTCTTTCCATCAAATCCTATCAGAGGAACAGGCAAGTAGCGTTCCAGCTCTTTGGTCACACCTACAGGACCCGCACCGGGGCCCCCACCCCCGTGAGGAGTCGCGAAAGTCTTGTGAAGGTTCAGATGAACAATGTCAAACCCCATGTCGCCTGGTCTGACTTTCCCGAGTAGCGGGTTGAAGTTTGCTCCGTCGTAATAGAGCAGCCCTCCTGCCTGGTGCACGATCTTTGCGATTTCGAGAATGTTTTTCTCGAAGATTCCTAAAGTGTTGGGGTTCGTTATCATCAGTCCCGCTGTGTTCGGACTCGCTAACTTCCTCAGTTCATCGAGGTCAACCATTCCTTCAGAGTTCGACGGAACAACCATCACTTTGAACCCGGCCATGGCTGCACTGGCAGGGTTAGTGCCGTGGGACGAGTCGGGCACAATCATTTCCGTTCTCTTCTCCAGCTCCGCCCTTGACCGGTGATACGACCGTATGATGAGGCAGCCTAGGTACTCTCCGTGAGCTCCAGCCGCTGGTTGCAGAGACATACGGCTCATTCCGGTAATCTCGGCCAAGATTCTATCTAAACGATAGAGGAGAGAAAGCATTCCCTGGACGGTCGACTCGTCCTGTTCAGGATGAAGTTTCTCAAGCTTGTGAGTCTGGACCGCCAACTCTGCCGATTTTGGATTATACTTCATCGTACAACTACCCAACGGATAGATACCCAGATCTGGAGAGTAGTTCTCTTGGGAAAGCCTAACAAAGTGTCGGATAACTTCGGGCTCAGAGACTTCGGGAAGCGGCGGGAGGCCGTTCCTCCGCAAGGGGCTTGGCACAGCGTCCACCAGATCCCCAGCAATCTTCCTCTCAATATCGCTAGGTACTGCTGGGCTGTGGCCTCTCTTGCCGGCTTGGGACCTTTCAATAATCAGGGGCTCGTTCCAGGAAGCTTGGTGGTACATGATCTCTAACCTCTCAGAACCTTTGCCATCAAACCCGAGAACCGGTCAATGGCTTCGCCAGTGTGGATTTCTGTCACGCAGAGAAGAGAGCTTTCACCAAGCTCGGGAAAGTCCTTGACCAGACTCTTGCCGCCATGCATCCCGGCTAGGAGGAGTTTGCGGTTTACTCTAGCAGTAATTCCGCGAGCCCGTTTGAATGTGACGACGAACTCTTGGTAATGCTTAGCGTCAAATCTCGGGACCGAGGCATTCGGTAATTCTTGGAGCCTCTTGATCGCGTACCTTGTCTTCACCAGTATAGATTCGTACAGGTCGTGTAGTCCCTTGGGTCCGAGCAGAGAAAGATAGGCGGCCGCTCCAATGCCAAGGAGAGCCTCGTTCGTGCAGATGTTCGAAGTGGCTCTCTCTCGACGAATGTGTTGCTCTCTAGTTTGGAGAACCATACTGAACGCTTTGTCTGTACCATCAATGGTGGTGGTCATTCCAATTAGTCGACCTGGAAGTTGCCGCAAGAGGTTCTCTCCCTTGCAACCAATTATTCCGAGGCCTGGACCCCCGAAGTTCATCTCGGACGAGATTGACTGGCCTTCTGCTACGACAATATCGGCTCCGTACTCACCCGGTGGCTTGAGTCCGCCGAGGGAAATTGGATCGAATCCAATGATCGAGAGAGCTCCTTTCTCATGACATAGCGACGGAATCCTGACAACCTCAGTGTCCAACGTTCCAAAAAACGAAGGCACTTCGCAGTAAACGGCTGCTGTCTCGTGATCGAGCTTTGACTGAAGATCGGCGACGTCAGGCCCCCCTGTATCTGGGTCGTACCCGAAAGCTTCAACCCTGATCCCAACGGGCTCAGTGTAGTTTCGAAGCACGGATAGCTTGTCGGGATGAAGAACTCTGGGGACAATGATCTTGTATCTTCCTGTCGCACGAACCGCCATTCTAGCGGCCTCTCCAAGCGCGGTTGATCCGTCATAGAGTGAGGAGTTAACCGCGTCAACCGCGGTTAAGTCTCGGATCATAGATTCGAATTCGAAGAGTGATTGCAGAAGACCCTGAGAGATTTCCGCCTGGTAAGGGGTGTACGCGGTTTGAAACTCAGTCCTAGAGACTATCGCTTTGACTGCTGCCGGGATGTAATGGTTGTAAATTCCGGCACCAAGGAATGAGTCGTAATCTGATCCTGACTTGTTGGCTTTGAGAAGTTGCTCAATGCTTGAGCGGACCTCCTGTTCAGAAGCAAATCCATCAACCTTCAACTGTCGGTTCAATCGAACCTCTCGGGGAATGTCAGAATAGAGTTCGTCGAGCGAGTTGATTCCTATCGTCTTCAGCATACTCGTTCGGAGCTGATCGCTTGAGTTGGGAATGAACGGGTGGCCGGTTTGAGCCAAGACTACCTCCGGTGTGCCGGTTCAAAATCACTGATAACCCTTCGTTCAGCATACTGTTGCTTTATACTGCACATAGCCGCTGGTGCCCGACATGGCATCGCTTGGGGCGAACACGATTGCGATTCTAATCGCCCTAGGCTCATTCCCCGTCTCCCTAGCTCTCACTAGGTTCTTCATGTATTGGAATTCGGGGCATGGAATAACCGGAATCGACGTCCACAAACTGAATCGACCCAAAGTCCCGGAGATGGTTGGAGTAGCGGTTCCCCTCACTATCGTCCTGTTCGCCGCAATTTACTCTTTGATTGAGGGGGCAAGTTCGATCCCCCTCCTTGCTTACTCTCTTGTTGTTGGACTTGCAGCTCTTGTGGGCGCCTTGGATGATCGCCTGAAGATGCGGGGAATCTTCAAGCCCCTCTTCACTCTTCTTTGCGGTTTGCCCATTTTGATACTAGGCGTTATGTTTCCAGGTCAGATCTATAACTCAACGCTCCACGTACCATTATTCGGAGGCTACCACCTCCCGGTAATCTATCCTCTCACGATACTCGTCGCTGTCTCTGTAACATCGAATACGGTCAATATGCTGGATCCTCTCAACGGCTCGATGGCTGGAGGGATATCGATAGTCGCAGGAGGCCTGCTTATCGGATCGATCCTCATCGGAGCGGGTTCTACGCCTATCTTTCTCTATGCCAGTCTAATGTTCTCGCTACTAGGGTTCCTATACTACAACCGTTTTCCCGCAGTGGCATTTGCGGGAAACGTCGGCCAATTGTCAATTGGAGCATCCGTCGGAGCACTTGCGATTCTAGGAAGAACTGAGATCGCCAGCATAGTTGCAATCTTTCCCAACATTCAGAATTCATTTTTCTTTCTCTCCCGGATTCGACGCTTCACCGAACATCGGGAATTGATTTCTAGGCCGACAAAGCTCCTTCCGGACGGTAGGCTGGCTGATTCCGGAGATCCGCGTGCGCCGCTAACCTTGGTCAGAACTTTACTCATAGGTCGTCCCGCCACCGAGAATCAAATCGTATCCACCATATGGATGCTCTTCCTAACCTCAACGAGTCTAGCTGTAATCACCCTCCTACTAACTGGAGTCGTGATATGAACAAACGCGCTGTCGGCTACGAGCTAGTCGTCTTTGTAACGCAGTGGGGCCTAATCCTCATAGGATTTGGCATCCTCACAAAATTGGTCGCTCCACTAAACCTTCTGGATACAACCCTGTCGCTTGGCCGAATTTTCGATGCAGGAATGAAAGGACTCATCGCTCTCATCCTGTCGGTCGCTTGGCTTTTCATATGGGATCGCCAGGTGAGGCGCTACTTCCAGAGACGACCAAGACAGTAGCTTTTATCGGAAAACTTCCGACGCTTTCCAGTGATTCCCTCGAACCATTGTAAAGCCCATGTCCGTATTCTTCGTGAACCATAAATCATCTGGTAGCGCGTCGGTCTTGGCGCAGTAAGGTATCTCCTCCTTTAGTGCCAATCTGGCTGCGAGCCACGGAAAGTTCCATTCCGGGTGGCCGAGTTTTATCGAGGCTAGCGCGAGGTAGTGGACATTGGTTGTGAATCGGCAGTTGATCTCAGTCGGACAAGGAACACCGTCTGGGTCCTCTTTGAGGTCAACACAAAAAACCCCGTGAGGCTTCTTCGCAACTGCTCTTATCGCGTCTAACGCCTTCCCGTTGACCATTTCCGAATGAACGACTCGGTTAAGCTTGGATGTCCCGCCGGCACCCACCAATCGATGGCCGACCCAACTCAGCCTCTCCCGAACCATAGAAGTAACCAAACCGCCACTATTCCATAGAGACATGAAGCAGTAGTCTCTTCCTGGAAGATATTCTTCCGCAACGAAGTCCGCGTCGATTCCTTGGTCCCAGTGGAATCGGACCCAGTGTTCCGCGATGCTTTCGCTGGTCGCTTTACAACTGAGTAAACCGCCCGCGCCTTCCCGCCCACGAATCCAACATGGATAGTCGAGTCGATGGATCTTCCGGATGTTTGAAGGATCATCATGTGAGATCGGTACGGGCTCTCTTCGCAGTCCAGCTCGGTGCCATTGGGACAGCGCGGCGAACTTGTCGAGACAAGTAGAAACCGTATGAGCGTCGGGAAGAAATATTCGCGCCCGGATTCTCGCACGCTCCGCTGAGACTCGCTCAACTTCCGGGTCCGGCTGAGGCATGACCAGCTCAATATTCTCTAGCTCGACGATCCTGTTCAGCGCGGAAACATAGCTCCGATCATGAGCGTCGGGAAGATGGAACGAATGATCCAACCACATGTTGAGCTCAAGACTCGTCCTGTCTACGTCGGAGCCATTGAGTACTAGCGATCGCCCGTCTATACTGACCCTGAGACTCCAACACACATTGTGGCCCGCACTTCCACCAGCTCCCGTTACTAGTACGCTTTTCATCGACAGCCCTTGCGCGGGCGTTCAACTATCGGAGCAACTAATAAGTAGGGAAGTCAAGCCTCGCACGACAAATTCGAGCTCGGCTAATGGTCTCAACTGATGAGAGCGCTTTTCGCTATGCTTTTGTTGCTCGGTTTAAGCATAGTCTTTCTGCCTCACCCTGCAGCGGCGGCAACGGACTGCCAAAAGTCGACATGCGCTGTGTCGTTCCAGCGAACTATCACAACTAACCCTTGGGGCGTCACTTCTGTCAATGACTACGTGAACTTGACAAGTACCGTCCCTGTTACCCATCTCACGATTGGCATCCCCGCCGGTGTGAGCGATGACCTTCGGCTCGCGGTAGCGACAGCTCAAGGAGTCAACCTCCAAGTCTCGAAGCAAGGCCCGACACCGGGGCAGAACTACACTACTCTCAATGTTCAATTTCCGGCGAGTGAGACCAAATTCGTCTTCAACGTGACCACAGTCTTCACTGGCCTTCTATCATATAGCCCAAGTTTGAGCAGCTTCACATTTGAAGCGAACCCGTTTCCGCTCGTGGACGGTACATACAACGTTACTAGCGCCAAGGTGACCCTTCAGACTGGCGACTGGCAGTCTCCGAGGATTCCACTCCCCGTCAACCAGACTATCACCAGCGGAACCTTCACCTGCACACGGCCTAGCACCGGCTCCGATAACTGTCCCAACTCTGCCCCGCTCAACTTTTTCGACACCACCGTTTGGCAGGTCACGTTCGCCTCTTCGGCAACTCAAAACGTGCTAGCAGTATCGGCGAATAGACTAATTCAGATCTTCCCGTCAGGCTCGTTGCAAGTGACTGACAGTTACAATGTTACAAATCTGGGTCCGACTCTTTCCTCGGTCGCATTCAGGGTGCCAAAAGGAGTATCGGGCATCACTGAAAACTATGTTCTCGGACCCGAGATTGACCAACCTGAAACGACTTCCACACCCACGGTGAATTCGGACGGCACAAGTACGGTGATGTTTGCGCCTAGCTTCGGCTCTGTACCCTTTAACCAGTCGTTCAGGGCTAAGATATCGTACGCGCTTTCTCCGAGTACCTATATTTCTTCTAGTTCCCTTGGAATTTTTACGGTGAACTTTGCCTTGTTCAACAATGTGCAGTTTTATGCCCCATCTCTCAAGACAACGATCATCACCCCATCAGGATTCAGACTAAACTCGCTTTCGGGGCAGGTGCCTCAGATTTCTGGCAACCAGATCTCGCTTCTGGCCTCACCGGTCACTCCGGCCAGTAGCCTAGGCTTCTCTATGACGTATCAACTGGATCCCTTCTGGGCGAGTCTGGGCCCACTTAGCTGGGTCGGCCTTATCGAAGCTGCCTTGGCCGCCGGCGTCTTTGTAGTTATGAGTAGACCTGGCGCTGCGGGAGCAATAGCCGGCGCGCCGTCGCAGCTCATCACCAAGTTCGTGGAGTTGTATGACGAGAAATCGTCTATGAGACTTGAGTCCGACAAGATGGAAGAAGACCTCGCGAGGGGCGCGTTGAACAGGTATGATTACAAGCAACGAAGGCGGATGTTGGATCGTCGGATGACTGAAATCGACCGGGCACTCGCGCCGGTCGAAGATCAGTTGGCCGCGGCGCAAGGCCGCTATCAAGATATGATAAAGCGGATTGAGCGGGCCGAAGTGGAACTCACAGTAATCAAGACGACATCCGCCGATCTCAGAAACCAGTATCGTAGCGGTAAAATCTCAAGGGATCTCTATGAGTCTCTGAATGCCGATCTAGTACGCCGCAAACAGAAGGCGGAGCAGACTATAGACACGATAATCATTAACCTACGAGAGGAGATAAGGTAGGCTCCTCCGGTTAACTGAAATTGAGACTGACGATTGAAGAGTACGGGCCTTGGGTTTCCAAAGAACTAGATAACCAATTACGCTCCACCAGGTCCAAGGCCGCCAAGCTGGTCGAAGAGGCGAAGAGGGCTATTAGCGAGGCGGAGAGCTTCTATGAAGATTTGGCCAAGAAGGGAGACAGGGACATGGCGACGAAGAAGGACGCTGCGTCTTACCGAGCCGCACGTCTCATCGGGCATGGTGCACACGAGGCAGCGGCTAGAGTGAAGGAGGCAGTGATCCCTAACGACACGAACTGGGAATCTCTCAAGATAGTCAAGGACAATCTTTCCGTCGCGAGCCGGTCGATTCGGGATCTTCGAGACTCAACCGCTAGAGAACTTTCAGGCTTCTACATTCTTGATATGCGCTCGTTCGGCGGAACGTTGGATCGGATAGCAAAGAGCGGCGAACGGCTCGCCTCATTCCTAGACGGCGAGGGCTCAAAACTCCAGAGGGCAAGAACCATGACCGGAATTCTTGAAAGCATCAAGACAGCTCGAGGGGAACTGGACGAAAGGCTCGCGGAGCTGGGCTCAGTAAAGAAAGACCTGGAACGACTAGCCCGTTCAGAGTCAGAACTGACCTCTAAGGTCGACCAATTAGAGGCAAATAGTAATCTTCGAGAAGTCTTGGAGATCGAGAGGGAACTTCGTAAAGAGAGTCGCGCGTTCCGCGCCGAGACCCTCGCGCACCTTCAGAGACCGCTGCGAAGGCTTGCAGATCTGGCTCAGCGTGGTGAGTACCCGTTGGGCTCAGATGAGCGGGAAGCATTGTCCGCGTTTGTCAAATCGCCCTACAAGAGCTTCCTTTCGAAGTCGACGGGAGAGTATTTGACAAGGATATTGGAAAGCATGAAGAAGGCGATTGATTCTGGAAAGATGGAGTTCAAGCCGAAAAAAACCGGTCGAGTCTTAGTCCAGTTGAACCAGTTGATTGGCACAACTCGTCTGACAGAGAAGCAGGAGAAAGGTCGAAAATTGCTGACGCGGAGGCGCGAGCTTCTTCGCAACGCTGAGTGCAAAGACATGTACGAGCAGAGAAGAGGCGTGCTGTCGAAGATTGACGAGACGAAAAAAGAAGAATTGGAAGTTCGGGAGAGGATGAAGTCTGCTACGTCGATGACAGAGGCGGTGAATAAACGTCTGATAGAGCTTTTGAAACTAGCCGAGACGAAGACTCGAGAATATATTGGACGAGAAGTACAACTAGCGGGAGTCTCACTCTAGTCGTTTGAAGAGGCTCTGCATGAATCTTATTGGGACAGGCTTACCGCTCATACTCGCTTCATAGTAGGTCTTGCAGACATCGCACTGCCAGACCTCCATGTCACGAATCTGTGCAGGAGCTCCGGCCTCAAAATCCTCTCGCACAATGTATCGGCCCACGAAGTCCAGTTGCAGATCACATTTCGTGCACTTCAACGGGCCACAACGACTCTAGCTCTTGTGGTGCTCCGCGAGGAACCGGTCTGCATCGATAGCAGCCTTGCACCCATCCGAGGCAGCCGTGACGGCTTGCCTGTATTTGTGGTCCCGCACATCTCCCGCCGCAAAGACCCCCGGAACGCTTGTCTCCGTATCCTTTCTCGTCGCAACGTATCCTTGAGAATCGAGCTCGACCTTACCCTTCAGAAATCCAGTGTTAGGCTCGTAGCCTATTGCCACGAAAACGCCCTCAGCCTTCACATGACTGTCCTTTCCACTCTTCAGATTGTGTATCTGAACACCGGTTACCTTGTCGTCACCAGTAATTTCTTTCACGGTTGAATCCCAGACGAAATGGATCTTTGGGTTCGCGGTGGCCCGCTCCTGCATTATCTTGCTAGCTCGCAATACGTCTCTCCGGTGGACAACGGTAACGCTGTTCGTGATGTTGGCCAGGAAAGTAGCTTCCTCCATCGCAGTATCCCCGCCCCCAACGGTAACAACGTCCTTACCTTTGAAGAAGAACCCATCACACGTAGCGCAGCTAGAGACTCCCTTTCCTCTAAACTTGGTCTCGGACGGCAGTCCGAGCCACTTGGCGTTGGCACCGGTCGCGATAATCATGCTCTTTCCCTCGTATGACTTCCCCCCAGCTGAGACCTTGAAGGGCCTTGAGGAGAAATCTACGAATGACACATCATCATAGACAATCTCCGGTCCGAACTTTTCCGCCTGCCGCCGCAGCTTCTCCATAAGCTCAGGTCCCAGCACCCCCTCTGGGAAGCCGGGGAAATTCTCAACGTCGGATGTAATCATCAGCTGACCGCCCGGAATCGATCCAGCTAGGATCAGCGTCTTTCGTCCAGCTCTGCAAGCGTAGATGGCTGCGGTATACCCTGCGGACCCTGAACCGATGATTATTACATCGTGCATGGACGACTTACTAGTTTAGAGGACTCGGAGCGATTTATGCGTATTCTTGAACTTAAAATGCAGACAAAAACCCTGCTTGCAAGACTTAATTATTGAAAACAGCAGGAACGACAAGACCGTTCGGTCTTGTACGAATATCACGGCCTAAAGATTAGTTGGCTCGGACACGACTCTTTCAAGATCAAGAACGGGAAGACGATATTCATCGACCCCTTCAAGATCCGTCCAACCCCCGACAAAGCAGACATTCTGCTAATCACCCATGAACACTACGATCATCTCTCAATGGATGACATAAAGAAGGTCGTCAACGAAAACACGACTGTCGTGACCATTCCAGCCGTAAAGAAAGAACTGTCGAGCCTCAAAGTCAAAGAGGTGAAGGCGGTAAAGCCGGGGGACAAGCTCAAACTGGGAGATGTCTCAATTGATGTCGTACCTGCCTACAATCTGAACAAGTTCCGAGAGCCTGGAAAGGTCTTCCATCCGAAGGAGGATGGAAAGGCAGGCTACATCGTCGGGATCAAAGCTGTCCGAGTCTACCATGCGGGCGATACGGACGCCATACCAGAGATGAAAGGCCTGAAGCCAGATGTGGCGCTCCTCCCTGTAAGCGGTACCTACGTCATGACGGCCGAAGAAGCAGCCCAAGCCGTGAAAATGGTAGAGCCCAAAGTGGCCATACCAATGCACTACGGACTAATAGTAGGGACTGAACAGGATGCACAAAAATTCAAACAGCTCGCAATAGTCGAAGTGCAGATCCTAAAGCCTGAATAGTAGAGGACAAGAGAAAACACTGAAAATCAGCGTCACCACAGATTGGCTAAACAATCACCGACACTCGAAAAACCTAGCAGTCCTAGACACCAGATCAAGAAACTCGTACGTTAGATCCCACATTCCCGGAGCAATACACGCAGACCTGTTCCATTACTTCGTTCCTGGAACAGACCGGAAGGGCCTGCGGCAATTCCAGAACGATCTCGCTCAGCGACTCGGAGACATGGGACTTGCGGGAAAGGAGACCGTTGTCGTCTATGAATCTGGCTTCGGAATCCGGGCTGCGCGGGTCGGGTGGATGCTCGAATACGCAGGCACGTCCAAGGTCTTTCTCCTCGAAGGAGGATTCAATGCTTGGCGCAGATCTCACCTCCCGGTTCAACACACGCCCGCAAAACCGGAGCCGAAGGCCTTCCGAATCAGGCCTAATTCAAAACTCCTTGCGACTGCACACGAGATTCGCACAGGTCGGTCATCTCTGATCTTAGATGTGCGGAGTGAACGGGAATTCACAGGCACAGAGGGACGAGACTGCGACGCACGCAAGGGGCGAATCCCCCGGGCTCGGTGGCTTGAGTGGAGCTATTTCCTCCAAGACGGGAAGAGGTTCAAAACCAGATCCGAGATTGCAAGCTCTCTGAGGGAGAAAGGATTGAGTAAGAACCGACATGTAGTTACTTACTGTCATCGCGGAGCCCGTGCCGCGGCCGCATACTATGCCCTCCGGTCACTTGGATATGGAAATGTCAAGAACTACATCGGGTCGTGGCACGAATGGTCTGCTCGAAAGAATCTTCCCGTCGAGAAACGAAACTACTGACTCTGCGGAGTTGGACCTTAGTGCCTTCGAAGTTCGGCCAACAGATCCTCTAAGCTGTTGAATTCTCCCTCTGGCAGTATCTCTAGAACAGTCGAGATCTTTCTTACTTCGTCGGTGTCTTGAAAGACTTTCCATCCCTGATCCTTCAGGAGACGGGACCTTGTGGTCGGAAATTGGGCATCATCGCTCAACACCTCTCTGATCGAATCTATCCCGACGCCGCCTCCTATCTTAGGAAAGTATCCTTTCTCGATGAATGATTTCACCCGACCCGCGTCCCGGTACATCCGGACCCCGTGGAAGGCGAGAATGCTTTTCTCGAACCTTGGCGCCGAAGCTTTCTTGGCAATCTCCTTCAGCTCTCTGTCGTCAAATTCGTAGATGTTATCCTCGCCCTTCCCGAACAGGCGACTGTACAGCATTTTTCCCTCATAACGAGGCTCGCTATTCGAGAGATCGACAGAGTGAATTGCTCCAGACTCTTTCATAACGTCGAAAACCTCCGCTGAGGGTTTCACTCCTCTGAATTCAACGGCCACGACAGTCTTATCCGAATTGAATGCTTCAAGAAAATCGTTTAGCCTGGCGGCGATTTCGCTTTCTTTGATAGATGAGCCCGTTTTTACGAGAAGTGTCATAACTACTGCTTCAAGCTTCCTGCAAATTTCTCCGAGTTTCTCGAGGAGCGAGAGAGCTCCCGGGAGTAGGTTTAGGCCATAATGATCAACGATGGTCCTGGGACATCTTACTGAGAAAGTGAATTCGTCTGAGACTTTCTTTCGCCATTCAGAGGCTGAGGAAATGGCCGGTAGTTCGTAATAGCTGCTGTTCAGTTCGACGAAGTCAAAGGCTTGAGAATAGGCTTCGAGGCTAGCTGATCCAGGAACCTGGAAGTAGGCCCAGCCGCCAGCTCCGACGAGTAGCTGAGACATATCTTCAAGAATCCATTCCATTCCAGTTACTAAGGATAGAGGTTGGCGAACACGGGCCGATTTCTCCTAGGAACCTCCGGCTGGTCATATGCTGAATGGGTCGCCGTATTCTACCCTACCTCAACCGAGAGCAAGCTCGGATTCTACAGCAAGATATTCCCGACGGTCGAGATAGATTCCACCTTCTACGCGTTTCCGAAAGAAGGCATGGTGATAGGATGGGACAGATACTCCCCACGCAACTTCGTATTCAACGCCAAACTTCCACAGACCATAACCCATGAGAGACTAGAAGAACTCGGAAAGCCGATCGAAGAAGAACTAGACAAATTTGCCAATCTGATGCTTCCACTGAACAACAGTGGCAAACTAGGTTGCCTACTCATCCAACTACCTCCGAGATACAAGTATGACTCTAACCATCTCGAAGAATTCCTCTCACTCTTACCTCACAGCTTCAAGTACGCCCTAGAATTCCGCCACAAATCCTGGCTCCGAGAAGAGACTTGGAAGATTCTCTCCAAATACAACGTCGCCTACACAATTGTAGACGAGCCGCTACTACCGCCGGAAGTGCATGTGACAGCCGACTTTGCATACATACGCTGGCATGGGCGTGGTCAACGACCCTGGTACGACTATCACTACACCGAGAAGGAATTGAGCGACTGGGTGCCCAAGGTGAAAGAGGTCGAAGGCTCGGTCAAAACCACGTACGGCTACTTCAACAACCACTTTCACGGGTACGCAGTCGAGAACGCGCTCAGCATCCTGAAGATGCTGGACAAACTCACTCCGGCGCAGGAGGAGGCGCTCAAGCGCGCGAGAACCCACCTAAAGCAGGCGAAGGAAAAACCCGTAGGGCTAGGAGAATTTACTAGGGGAGGCGAAGACCGAGCAAAGCTCGTAGACCTTCTAGGGGAAGCGATGGGCGAGACACGACTTGCTAGATCCTTTACGATTCCAGATGAAGACGTGAAGATCAAAGAGGCCGACCTGAAAACCATCGACGCTAGGATCAGAGACTACACACTCAAAATGGACATGGCCTCAAAGACGATCGTTCACGATTGCGGCGATTGGGAACGCGCTATTGAGACCCGTCAGTTGTGCAAGCATATCGGAAAGGTTCTCCTAACCATACCGGAGCAAGTAGCGTTAGCGTGGGTCTCTGCTATTCATGAGAATCTTGAAGCTTGGAAATTCCAGCAACCCAAGAAATAGTGGGTCCCATCCTGTCCTCCACGAGTCTACTACTCAAAGTCCAGGCCCAAGTGGTTAGCTGTCGACGCTGTCCGCGCTTGGTCGATTATCGAGAAGGGGTCGCACGGACCAAGAGAAGAGAATTCTTAGGCTGGCAGTATTGGGGTAGACCTGTTCCAGGGTTCGGAGACCCGAGGGCTCAACTGTTGATTCTCGGTCTGGCTCCCGCGGCGCATGGTGGGAACCGGACGGGCCGGGTCTTCACGGGAGATCGAAGCGGTGACTTTCTCTACCAAGCCCTCTACAAAGTGGGTCTCGCAAATCAGCCCACTTCACAGAACTCAGACGATGGATTGAAACTGAATGGCGCGTATGTGACGGCCGCGGTCAAGTGTGCTCCACCGGACAACAAGCCATCTGTGGACGAGACGTCGAACTGCTCTGGGTATCTAGCCAGCGAAATAGACTCGCTAAAAGATCTGAAGGCAATTCTCTGCCTGGGACAGTTCGCCTTCAACGCAGTAATGAGAACGATTCGGAACAAATACAATCTCTCGCAATCCTCCGCAAAGTTCGGCCATGGAAAAGTGTTGAGGCTTGGGGACGGAATTCCATTAATCATGTGCAGCTATCATCCTAGTCCGCGGAACACTCAGACGGGCAAGCTGACCGAAAAGATGTTCCTCTCCGTTCTGCGAAATACGCTGCGCGACGGAAAAATCGCACGGAACAAGCCCTGATCCGGAATCGCGGCATGCGATTTGAGATCGCGAGATCTTCACGATGAGCTATACGCTCAATTTCCACTCTGGAAAAAACAGTCGACCGTCCTATTCTGCGCGTCAAAAAGGAAGACTCGCCCAGAACAGTCTCAGCTGGCGAGAGCCCTCCAGAAAAAAGGGAGCCGGAAATATTTTCTCACGACGCGGAAGCGGTATTATGAATACCCCCTTGGCTAGGACTTGCGGCTTCTCAAGCGTTTCAATCCTCTAATCTTGTCACTCATCATCCGCCGTTTGTCTAGACGCTCATCTATTCGGAGACCAGACGAGATCCGTTTCGCACCCATCGAACGCAGTACGAGGTGTGAGACCTCCACTGCCTCTAGTATCGTCCTGATACTCTCAGCCTCCATAACACTCGACATGGGAGTAACATTAACAGTCAATCCGGGAATCCTCGACATCGCCCGCACCGCGGCCTTAACGTACCGGCCTACAGACGTCCCCATTCCTATCGGATGGATGCTGAACTCAGCGACCAGAATAAGCCGTCTCTTTGCCTTCGGCTGCACAGAAAACCGACAAGCAACGGGTGAGAGTTTAGTCTTTACGGACTAGCTGACCAGACGGTTCTCGCGAACCCCCGGCTTCTGCCGTAGACCATGCGACTCTTCATACTTCGAGGTCTTGTCGATGTCAAGCTCCATCAGCTGCACCGTCGCCTTTTTGATTATGCCGAAGATCTCCTCAAGCTCCCGCTGCTCAAAATCCTTCAACGACAGGTTCCCGATCCACTGCATCCACCCTTGCATGCTCTTCGCCAGAGTAGAGCAGCAGAGACCTATACCATACACGATGTCTAACCTGTCTCTCGGGTCTAGGTCAGAGATTCGTTTCACTCTATTACGGGCCTCTTCAACCCACGACTTCGGCTCATCCGACAATTCCATTTCTTGTTTCAACTCTTTTTTCAAGTCGCGATCCACCGAAACCGGCCCTAAAGACGCCTAGAACCGACCTACAATTGATCGCGTTAAGAATCCACTCAACAGTCAATATTAACGTTTGGTGAAACCTTCGGCTCAAAGACCACAGAACAGGAAGACTGCAGTTGCTGTGACAATCACAGAGACAATCAGGCCTCTGGACTAGTTTGGAAGCTCCCTCAAAATCCCATCAACCGAGCGGATAGACAATGAGTAACCGATTCTTGCAAAGATCAAGCCCAACAATCCGCCCAGGAAGAATGACAATTGGAGAGAGAAAGGCAACAATAGAAAGACTCTCGCGAGCAACAGGAAGAGAAGTGGCAGGGACATTAACAGCATCAATACGACTCCCAGAAACGCTCCAATGATCGAGCCGATTATCGTCACAAAACGCGGCCGCGGCCCATCGGAAAAATCAGGATATCGGCTACCTATCGCAACGCCGAGACTCGCCTCAGCTAACACAAGCGTAATTCCGACTGCAATGAAAGTCAGTGCGTCTAGAATCGAGACTTGGAAGAACAAAACTGTGAGCCCGAGTCCGAGAACCAGCCCGATTGTACCGATAAGAGATGTGAAGAGTATCTTGCTGGTCACAATCGTCCCGGCCGCTAGAGGCAGGGAACTCAGATTCCACAGTCTCTTCCCTTCTTGACCTATCGAGGTCATTCCGAGAAACAATGTTCCGAGACCCACGCCGAAGAGCAGTGGAACCGCTAAGAACAACGGACTGATCAGGCTGGATTGCGCGCTGGCGGTGGGCGCGGGAGAGAAGAGCGCCGGGAAGGATATCATCACCGGTAGAATTATCGGAATAGCCATCAACCGAACCACCTCCTTTCTACGCGTCGCAGAACGGATCTCACGCCTCACAAGCGCAAGCGAAGTCACGCTGAGCCCGATCTTTCTTAGTCTGCTGACGCCAGATATCGTCCCGGTGTTTGAGAAATGAAAGGACGGAGGAGTTGCAACCCAGAACTTCGAGCGAAGGGCGAGAGCGGCGGAGGCTAAGACGACGAGAAATCCTAAGCTTAGAAGCAGGAAGTAAGCTGAGCTCAAGGGATTGGATCTTAGAAGGCTTGTGATGCTTAATGTTGGCCAGAGTAATGGTACGAGGACCGTCGCAGCGTTCGCACTTGCGACAGAGTTGATGATTCGTATGATGAGGAAGCCGCTGAAGAGAGTCTGAGTGAAGAGCAGGATCAGTATCACCCCGAGGATCCGGAGGATGATCATCGAACGCCCGCCCATCTTGTTGAAGGCTGTACTGGCACGAGCGAGAAGGGATCTTAGAATCTCGACAGTGACTGAGCCGATGAAAGCTGCAACCACGCTAGCAACGACCAGTACCAAGAGTGCCGGCGTGTTCCCGGTCAGGATTCCGATCGGCAGACTGTAACCGATGGTGACAAGCACGAGAGGAGAGTACGTGTAGCTTGTTGAGAGCGTCGAAGCGAAGACGTATTCTGAGGGCGAGATTGGCAGCCAGTTTATCGAGTCAGCAGATTCCGATTCTGAGGAAGCGTTTAGCTCCCAGAGGAGGCCCATTGTGAAGAAGAAGCCTATGAGAAAGATCGGGATTCCGCCGAATATCGTCTCGACAATCTGGCCAATGTCGCTGGTGCTTGCACCTGCACCTCTCAGGAAGGAGACCGTGGCAGTTCCGAACCCAACCCCCGCTACGAACATTATCGAGCCAATCAACGCGATTAGAATTGGCCTGTTGGTAATGCTGTTCGAGAGAAAGCTCTGTCGGGTATTACGGAGCCGTGAGAGCATTAGAATCTTGGCAAACTTGAGCAGTACACGGATTCTCATCTCCGGAGCGCCTCAACAATATCTTTGACTCCAGTGGTTCCGGTCAGTTTGAGAAAGACGTCTTCGAGCCCGGAATTGGAAAGACCGGCCTTTTCTCGCAGTTCTTCTGCGGTGCCTTCCGCGAGAATTCGGCCGTTCTGGAGTATTGTGAGACGGTCACAGATCGCCTCTGCAATCTCAAGCACGTGGGTGCTGAAGATCGTTGTAACTCCATCTCGCGCCAGAGTATGAATAAGCTCCTTGACCACTCGCGCAGATTTCGGATCGAGCCCGTTCAGCGGCTCGTCCAGCAACAATATTCTCGGATGATGAAGAATCGCACCCATTATCGCGACTTTCTGTTTCATGCCTTGCGAGTAGCCGGTTATCGTCTCACCTTGTTTTCCTTCAAGATCGAGCGACTCGATAAGTCGAGTTATCCGCTCTCTCTTCTCTTCATAACCGAGACCCCTAACATCCGCGATGAAATCAAGATACTCCGTCGCGGTCAGAAACTCGTACAGCCTTGGGGATTCCGGGACATATCCCACCACGCGACGCACTTCCATCGGAGCATTCTGTACATCAACACCGAGAACTCTCACACGTCCAGAAGATGGATGTATTAGGCCCAGCAGCGATTTGAGGAGGGTTGATTTTCCCGACCCATTCTCGCCCAAGAGGCCTCGAACCTCTCCCGTTCCGACGGTTAGAGAGAGATCGTTGAGGCCTAGAACTTGTCCATAGAACTTGCTAAGATGCTCCGCCTCAATCGCCGGGCCCCGATAATCCATGTTCCCACGCCTCGGAGTCGTCGCGGGGAAGTTTAGCGTGTTGTCTCCCGACTCGGTGAAAAAAAGGAAGAGAAAATTGAGGGGTCTAGCGGGCTACCGCGTTGGGCCGGGTGGACCTGTAACAGGTCCGGGTGGTTGGTTCGGCGCAGGGCCCGTCGGTCCCGCTATCGCCATACCCGCCGTGCGTCTGCGTCTAAAGATGAATGCAAAGACTCCGCCGACTCCCGCGGCCACCGCGACTGCGATGAATATGGCTGTCAGGAATCCGAGGTTACTGGCCGGCTTATAGTATGCGGTATACGCGGGATCATTAACAATTCTATACCCGCCCCACGTTGGATAACTAACAATGTACAGGTAGTCTGTGACGCTGAAGCCAACCATACCGGTTCTTGCTTGCTGGATGAGTCCGGGGTCGACGTGAGCTACGAAGAGAGGTAGAAAGCCCATAAACGCATTCTGGAACCAGAAGACAGGGTTTCCACCCCAGCCGGCTCGGTTCACAGTTCTAGTGTTGGCGTTGTAGGCTGCATAAGTGGCTTCAGTCGGGTCTTTGGTATAGTTGTAGAGATTGTATTGTGGCTTAACACCGAAGTCTGCTCGAAACGCTCGTTCCCCATCTCCTGCAGCGGTGTTGACTGCAGTATCAGTCACGTCTGTTGAATTGTCATTATCGACGCTTGCACCGGAATCGTCTTTGTTGGTCGTGGTGGTGCCTGCTATGATCGCTTTCTGTGAAAGAACAATTGAGAGTTTGAGCTGTTTGGCTGCCATGTACTGGTAGACTGTTGTTGAGTTGCGCGCTGTACCGTCTAGGTTGTATGTTCCGGTTGAATTCATGTGGACGGCTGGCGACGTAGTGATAATCCATAGGTCGGTGATGCGGCCAACCGTGTAGCTTGTTGTTAGCGTCGCGGTTTTCGAGTTCGGATCAATTGCGAGAGCGTAGTTGAACGTAAGCTCCGTGTATTGCGCTAAACCTCTAGGAGTGCTGGGGACACAGCATCGCACAAGTGGGTCCGGGTCTGGGTTGACCTTCCACCACATCGCGTTGAGATTCGTGTATTTCAGACCCCATGAATAGTGGTTGCTGTCTGTTGAGTTTAGAGGAATTATCCGCGCGGTTGACACTGGCGATGGCATCTTGTGGCCTGTCACAGCTGTGAGGTTGACACCGAGGCTGAAGGACGCGTAATTCTCATCGCCTTTGTCAGGAGAGCTAGGATAGACGTCGGTGGTGCTGTTCTCTCTGAAAGCGACGAGGGAGATGAATGATGAGGCAGTGATGACATCTTTACCACTTGGCGTCTTGTAGTGCTCGAAGAATGTTTGAAGAGGTATGGTGACGAAGTTGACGTCGTTGTGTGTTACGTTTACGAGACCCGCGGAGAATAGTTGGAAGCCGCCTACGTTGATGTAGTTGGCGTAGATGTAAGCGTGCTCCGTCGAGTTGGGTGGTGTGAAGCCGTTAGCCGCTGCATATTGTCGCACGTAGTCATACCAGTCGACGACCTTGCTGAAGCTCTGCGACTGGAAATCAGTGCTAGTAACCGTGTCCGCATGAGTGGTCCTTGGGACAAGGGCTAGGACCATCATCGTTCCGAGTACTAGTATGGAGATTGCGCTGACTTTTCGAAGTTGAACGTTCATTTTCAATCCTGCTATGCGGCTTCTCGCAACGACGGACGGTCATAGAATTCGTGTTACCTAGCTATCTACAGCACAGAAACACTACTGAGAGCCGGATTGATGCGAATTTTTGGAGATATAGTCTTCGAATCTTAGTCTATCTGCTGGGCTAGTTGTCTTCTCCGCCGCCATCGTCCCCGCCACCCCAGTCATCGTCCTCCCCCCACTCATCCTCTCCACCCCAATCTTCGTCTTCACCCCATTCCTCGCTCGCAGTAATGGGCCAGTAAATATTGGTCATGTGAAAACTGGGTTCGCGCGAAACGTGGATGCTTAAAAGCCTTCCCAGAAGCTAGATCTTGACTCGTGTCCCGGACATTTTCTCCGTTGATACTTCAGCCGTTCTGGCAGCCCAGCACAGATGACGAGTGTTGTGAGCGACACCGTAGCGACCGTTCCGATCCAGAACAATTAGACCAGTTCCTACACCCAGAATCTTCGTGGCCTGGCGGATGGTCTTTGTTGCCGCCGAGAGAGCATCGTCACGTCTCATCAGATCGCACGTAGCTTTCGAGATAACCAGCCTCATGGCTTGCTCCCCGATACCGGTCGCCGTCGCTGCTCCGGACTTGTTGTCCGCGTAGAGACCCGCGCCAAGTATCGCGCTGTCGCCAATTCTGCCTGGGAGTTTGAGAGAGACTCCGCCGGTGGAACAGGCTGCGGCCACGTTTCCATCCTGATCGAGGCCAAGTGCGCCAACAGTATCGGATGTTTTGGCGAGAAAATGTTTGATGATCTCTGGACTCGTTCTAGACAAGTACAAGGGTTTCTTGCTCTTCAGCTCCCGCAATCCTCTCTCCCACGCTTTGACTCTATTCCGTGTTCGTAGATCCGCTTTCGCTAGTCCACTCGCCAGCGCTATGTCCCTAGCTGCCGCACATGCGACGAGAACGTGGTCAGTGTTGTCGAATACGATTCTTGCCGCCCTGATGGGATTCTTGATGTCTCTTAGAAGTGCGACGCCCGCTCCGCAGAGTGTATTTCCATCCATGATTGCAGCATCAGTCTCAACCTCGCCCGCCAAGTTGAGCGTTGAGCCTCTTCCAGCATTGAACACCGGGTTGTCTTCCATTGTGACAATCGCGACTTGAACCGCGTCAAGGGCGGAACCGCCTCGGAATAGGACTCGGAAGCCACGGTCAGCGGCGGCCCTTACTCCCTTCAATCCTTTCTTGTGGAGTTCCGACGGCCAGTCGCCTGCTCCTCCGTGAACTATGATGACTGGTTTGGAAGTGCGCATGTTTGCGCGGGTCGGTTGTTGTATTGGATATAAGCGTCCCTCGCCATGAATCCAGGCGCTGATGACCCGGCTCGTTGAAATGAGCGTTGACGGTATCAAGGAAGCCGCGAAGCTCGTCCTAGCAGGACGGCTCATTGCTTATCCAACCGATACGGTGTACGGCCTGGGCTGCAACCCATTCGATGCGGATGCCGTTGAACGACTGGTCAATGCGAAGGAACGCGTCAGAGGCTCGCTACCAATTCTAGTGGGCTCTCTCAGAGACGCGGAGGAACTTGGGGAGATGGGTGGTGTCGCTGCAGTACTGGCAAATGGATTCTGGCCAGGACCCCTAACTCTAGTCGTCTCGGCGCGCGGCAATTTCCCAGCGAAGGTCACCGATAATCCTCTGCTCGTCGGTCTGCGAATTCCCAACCTTGAGACGGCCAGGAGACTGATTCAGGAGTCGGGTGGAGCTCTTATTGGCACGAGCGCAAACATCTCGGGCCACGCTCCACCGAGAACAGCTCAGGACGTCGTCAGGGAACTTGAAGGTCGGGTTGATCTCGTTCTAGATGGCGGTCCTACTCCGCTCGGCAGAGAATCAACGGTTGTGAGAATCCTCGGAGACGAAATCACCGTGCTCAGAGAAGGAGCGATTTCTCGGGATGATATTCTTAAGGCGCTACCGGTGAGGCGAGCTTGGTAGGCTCACGGGACTCGACTATTGATTCACGACTTCAACCTTCTAGTGTCCAGCGCTCGAGGAAACGAGAGGGAGGCCAACCACGAGATTCGATACCTGCTTAGAGAGCTTGGGGACTCCTCTCCAGAGACTGACTTTGCGCTAGTGAGCGGGCTGACCGTCGCGAAGACTTCCCTCGATCCGGTCAAAGTAGTGTCGAAACTCCGGCCGGTTCTCAAGTATCGGCCTTGGCAGTTCAGATACATTCTCAAGGTGAAGCCTGTGGAGGAGGTGGTTCCCTGTGACATTCCCAGCATTGGCGCAGCGGTAGTCAACCGCGCGGGACAGGTTGGGGTTGATGAGACGTTCAGGGTCTCGTTGGAGAAGCGTCGGAGCCGGGTTTCTTCCAAACAGATCATAGACGCGGTCGCCTCGAAGGTTCCGCGAAAGGTTGAGCTGCGGAATCCCGACAAGATAGTCTTGATCGAAGTGATTGGGGATGTCGCAGGAGTATCCGTCATTTCGCCGCGTGGGATTCTGGGTATCGAGAAGGAGAAGAGGCGTCTCTAGTCTTGAATGTCCAGCAAGGCTGAACGTTCCACTATCAACCGTTTCAGAACCGACGAATTGGTCTCTCCTTCGAACCTAGCCGCTTCCATTGCCCCACCAGTGATGCCGTAGGAACGCTGCAGCTTCACCACTCTCTGTTCTGATTGGATCTCGATCAGATCGTCATCTGGCTCGCCGCCGATGATCGAAGCTGCTTCGCGAGCTAGCCCTTCCAGAGCCGCTCTCGACTCGGACAATGCGACAACAGCGATCCGGGAATCCTTTGAATCGACTCCCAAGAATCTGATGACTTTCGCGATCTGACGTTGGCCGCCGATGTAGAGTAAGAGTTCCATTGCCAGGCTCTTCGACTTCCGCCGTTTTCCCTTAAACGAATAGATTGCATTCCGAGCAGCGAACTGGAGGTGTTCTGGTCCCGCGACCAGGTCCGCTTTCAGGAGCTGGACTTCAGTCTGGCTGTTAACAGCCCGTAGCAGTTTGAGCGCATGTTCCGGGTCTGGAATACTAGCCTTAGTGAAGCCTAGGTATAGAAGGTGGTGATCCTCAATCTCGTCGATCAAGAGCGTCGATTCTCAATAGTTGTCTGACTAGGCTGGCACTCATCCCACTATCTTTGAGCGCTCGGACTGTTGATGAGACCCTTGTCCGGTCATCTTTGAGTCGCTTCGAAATGAGATGAACCGCCTCCAACCGCTCCCATGGAAAGATGATCCACTTCCTAGTCGTCCGCGAGTAATAGTCTGGGGGGTAGCTGCTCTGCGGCTTCATGTAGATCGTGCAGACCCGGAGTTCTTTGACAGGTTTTCGACGCAAGTGATTTGCTACGACTCTGAGGCTACGGCCCGTGTCTGATACATCGTCGACTACAAGGACTCGCTTTCCCACGACTTCCATTGTCACCCGCTGGGTTATTCGAGGCTGCTTGTTCCGAACTCCAATATCCTTGTAGAATTCAACTTTCATATTCGCTAGGTTTGGGTTCTGTAGGAGGTCACTCATTACTCGGGCTGGCGGCCAGCCTCCGCGCGAGACCCCGACTAAGACTTCTGGCTTGTACTCGTCTCTCTTGATCTGCTGCGCTAGATCGAGAAGCATCTGATAGATCTCATCCCAGCCAGGAGCCTCATACTTGGGATTCGACGTTTCGAGGACCTATCTTCGCGACGTGGATCTGTTCATCATTAAGGCTTTTGAGAACAGATCTATGCGAACCGTCGGATCAGCGATTTGAAGAGTCAAGCCAATATAATGGAATCCTAATGATTCTGATCGGCGTTCCAAAAGCTTCGGGCTGGTTGAACGCCTATGATGTGGACTGACCTGCACAGAGGGCAACCTCGCCCAGATGAAGAAATGCATCTCCACTGACAATTCGACCAGCAGGGCCGCCGATCTCACAGAATCCAATGATTCGAATTCTCGTAATCCACAGGATATCCTGTGATATTCCCAGAAAGGCTGTGAGTAATGTGAGGTAATAGAGTAATGCTGGTTGACTATTCTTTTATCCGGTCGGATGAACGATTCCAAATGGATACGCATGGTAGGAAGTGGGAAACGTGCCCTACGACCTCGTCCAATACAGATACGGACCGCAAGGGACTCGATGTTCGACGCAATCCTGAAGCACAGGATTCTGCTCCTCTGGCTCCGCTAAGAAAACGAAACGTGTCTCCGGACGAACGACCCGGAGTGTCGCGCTGCTTTTCCCGAGAGTTACCGCAGCATCGGAGATTTAGGTGTCAAAACGATGCATAGGCTGAGCGGGAATCGGAGCCGGAGAGCGGCTCTGCGAATCCGATTTTCTGCCCGACAGTATACTAGTGGGACCAGTGGGACATCGAGATTACAGGAATAATCGTTGAAGTATCCTCTATTCCAGCAATACCCTCGATACGCGAGAGGAGGAACCAGTAGATGTTGTGGGAGTCGGGTTCGAGGAACTTTCGTTCGACTTCAGCTACGGCTAGGATGTCATACTTTCCGGGGACAATGTGAACCTCTTTGATCTCTGGGATCCGCCAGAGGTCTTCAGCGACCGACTTTTCTTTGCCGAGTTTGGTTGCTAAATAGATGAATGCGCGGACGTATCTCTTCATCTCATCTTTCGGATGATAGTGTTCCATCATGATCAGCTTCGAATTAGGGTCCGGTTGATTCACTTTGTTATAAGCTCATTAGACTTGGGGTAGTCGATTGCAAGTAACGACTGATGCGCGATTAAGGTATCGCTCTTGTCATTAGGTCTGTGCGGGCGCTGAACTCTGCGCCGATGAACATGGTTAAGTGATTGAGCTGGCAATTTCTCCAACGGAAAGACATTCGAGATTTCATCTGCCGAGTTCGCTTCAACTGCTGCTTGCTCCCGGGATCCGCGGACATACATTGCTCTTCATGGGCGTCTTGAGTTTCCTGTTCGGAGCCTCGTATGTCGGCCGGGCTCTCGGACTCGCTAGCACATGGACCGTCGTGTTCGTTATTGGCGCCAGCGCCTCTGCGACTTACCTGGTTCTTGCGCCGCTAGCGCTTTCCCAAAAATTCAGGAACACTGTTCTGTTCACCAACATGAAACGACGAGTTATCATTCTTGCACTAGTGTTCGGTCCGGTAGCTGCAGGAGTATCTTACTGGATTTATCAAGCAGGCTCAGTTGAAGCGCTGCCTGTCTTCCCATACTTCATCGCGATATTCTACGCGTGGATTCTGTCCCAGGCATACTTCATCGCTAATCCGGTGACCCATGCGATGCTCAAGTTCGAAGAGGGTGTTGTCGGGAAAGGCTTCGTCAAGAAGATGATGCGGACTCTGGGGATGACGATACTCTTCCTACCAATAGCACCGTTGACTTTCGGTGTCTGGGAGATTTCGAGTTGGGCGAACCAGAACTACGCGAATGTCGCAGGGGCGAGCACTGACATACTTGTGTGGACTATGGTCGTGACACTTGCTCTAGTGGCCACTTATTTCTTGACAGTTATGTGGGGATGGAAGAACATCAAGAACGGCAGACCACAAGCGGCCATCTTCGCGGGAGGAACATTTGTCGTAGTGTGGGGATATCTTCTCTACCGGGCCACGACTCTGCTGATGGGTCTGGTTACGCAGAATGAGCCGTCGAACGCGATTATTGATGCGGGGCTTATGGTTGTCTCAATCTTCGGTGCCATGCAGACGTTTGCTCGGAAGACGGTTAATCGGGCGGACCGTCGGTTGAGTCAGGTGCTACCCTTTCTGGTTTTCTCGTTCGGGTCCGTTTATGCCGTGGCCCAGTTCTACTTCATTCTGCAAGGCTCACTGACTAGAGCCGGACTATCGGTAATCGTCAACGGGATGGTGTTCGCTGTTGGGACTTTGACGCTGATGCTTCTGCTTAGAAGTCATCTAAAGATTCCAGTCGGCGCTATTGTAGGATCGGGAGGTGTGCCTGCTAATGACGAGGCGAAGGCTTCTCCCACAAGCGCTGATGAATCCGGTGTCTCCAAAGCTACGGAAGCTGGGGGTGAGAGCCAACCTGTTGAGGCGTCTGACGAGTCTCAAGATGACCAAGCTGCGCGGGGCGTCGAGAACATGGAACAGTCAGACCAAGACGCGAGTGCAGGTTCTGAGCCTCAGAACTAGTACTTTCGGCTCTGTTGTAGAAGATTCTTCTACCAGCCTCACCTCTCTTAGAACGTTATGTCCACGGTTCAGCTCGCACAGATCAAGACTGACGAGAAGACCAGCGCGAGCCAGTCGGAGCTGAGAATCGGCCAGCACAGAATACCGCTGCCCAATCGGTTCCCGATAAGTCCGGAGCGCAATGCGCTCAAGCCGGCCGGCGTCAAGGATCCTCTGCCGGGCGAGATCGCTGTCCTGGCTCGTCTTGCCCCTCCGGAGACGGTCAAGAAGATTCTGACTCAAGAGGACGCTCTGAAGTCGATGGCACGATTCCTGTCGAAGGAGACAGCGCCTGATGCCATTCGAATGTTGTACCTCGCATTCAAGGGCGGGGCGGCTGTTGCAAGGACTGAGGATCTGAAAACCTTGCTCGATCTCCAGTACCTTGCCGGGCTAGACATTATCACAGTCCAGCACTCGCTCGACTTTTCTCTCGACGACTACGAAGGTCATCTCCGTTTTGCTGAAAGATGGATGGAAGAACGGGGCGTTGACAAACCTCTGATGCCGGTGATTCAGGCTACGGATAACAAGGAGACGTCGGCCAAGCTGCTGGCTCTTGTTGAGAAGCATGAGCCGTCGATGATAGGGTTTGATCTTCGCGGAGGATTCTACTATCATGCTCTGCGAGGTGTTGAGGAGTTCAAGAAGCGGAAGCCGGAGGTCTGGGTCCACGCGTTGCAGACTCCGCCGAAGGTCCGGTTCGGGCGCGGGCTGTTGACTTGTAGTGAGGGCATGATTCTTCCAATGTTTGGCATTGACAGTTTCTCGCGGTGGATTGTTCCTCCGCCGCCGACTCCGTTGACGAAGGAGGTCATCAACGTGTTCGATCGTAAAGGCTGGGGTAGCATGAAGAAGAAGGACTACGAGGCGATCCGGAACAATACGACTGGCTGCGACTGCGCAGTCTGCCAAGGAAAGGATCTGGAACCGTTCTATGAGGGAAAAGTGCTTGATGTTCTTGCAAAGGCGAAGGTCCACGATCATCTCTCGCAGAGGAAGGAGCTGGAAGGCGCACGCGAGTCGATAAGGAAGGGAAGATTCCTCTCGCTGCTAAACACGAAAGAGTATCCGAGAGAATTCCTCAAACAACTACCCGCAAGAGACAGTGAGAATAAGCCGTCGAACGCTTAGGGCTCACCGAATCCCCAGACAGCACTCTCGCGTCGCGAGAATAAGATTCCGGCCCCCTTTTTTCTGGAGGACTCTCGCCAGCTGAAACTGTTCTGGCGAGTCTTCCTTTTTGACGCGCAGAATAGGACGGTCGACTGTTTTTTCCAGAGTGGAAATTGAGCGTATAGCTCATCGTGAAGATCTCGCGATCTCAAATCGCATGCCGCAATTCCGGATCAGGG
>Ga0209239_1000004_pt1 | contig 166883 bp, 159 predicted proteins | sample GraSoi013_2_20cm_FD_185824 | JGI IMG/M metagenome (GOLD analysis project Ga0209239, IMG submission 185824) | Grasslands soil microbial communities from the Angelo Coastal Reserve, California, USA - Sample 10_02_2013_2_20cm (SPAdes) (version 2) | ecosystem: Environmental > Terrestrial > Soil >...
CCTCGTGGGCCGCAACCTGTTCACCATCACGGGATACCGCGGCTTCGATCCGGAGATTGGGCTCGGCGCGTTGCCGCCGCAACCGGGGCTCGCCGGTGGCGGCAATGGCGGCCAGGCGGCCTCGGGAGCGGTCAACGCGGTCGACGCGTTTTCGTTCCCGAACCTGCGCACCTTTACGATCGGGATCACGACCAGCTTCTAGGCTCGGTCCGACCCGCCGCGGCGGCAGGCGCTGCGTAGCGCGGCGGGGTCGGGCTGTCCGTGTTCGCTCCAGGGGGATCGATGAGAACGTTTCTATTCGGATTGTACGGTGTGGTGATGGTGGGTCTGACGGCGTGCACCGACCCGCTCGTCGTGGACAATTCCAACAACCCGGACCGGGGGCGCGTGTTCAGTAACGCGGCCGATCTCGAGCAGCTCATCAGCAACACGTACGCGCGCGCCCATGCGGCGACCCTCGGGGGGGGAACCGTGCTGACGGGCGGGATCAACGATGCGCTGCAGCCGCAGCTTCTGGTCATGGGGATGGAGAACGTGTCCACCCTGGCCAATTTCGCGATGGGCCCGCGCAGCGCCATTCCGCGCAATCCGATCAGCAATGCGCGCGGCAGCCAGGGGAACCTGGGGAACTACCGCGACTGGGTCGTCGGGCACAGCGCGGAGCGCATGGCGGCGCTGGGGGTGGCACGGCTGAAGGCCCTGACGCTGGGGTCGCCGGCGCGCGATGCGCGGGCCCGCGCGTTCGCGCGCTTTTCGCAGGGCGTGGCGCTCGGCAATCTGGCGCTGGCGTACGACTCGGCCTCGATCCTCACCGAGAACGACAACCCCGAGGCCGACGCCGGCGTGATCGTGCCGCTGTCGGGCTACCGCCAGGTCATGACCGCGGCGCTCGCCTACCTCGACTCGGCCATCGCGATCGCCTCGGGTCCGGCGCCCACGGGTCCGACGGGGGACTGGTTCCCCCTTCCCGCCACCTGGGTCAACGGGAACGCGCTCACCGGGGGCGCGACGGGCACGTTCGTTCAGCTGGCACGCTCGTACAAGGCGCGGCTCCGCGCCGGCGTGGCCCGCACGCCTGCCGAGCGTGCCGACATCACGGCTGGTGGAATCGTGGATTGGAGCAAGGTGATCGGCGACGCCACCGCTGGCCTCGGGGCGACCGGTGCAGCCGACTTCAGCATCTCCATGGACCGCACCATCGGGTGGGATATAGCGTGGGTCGCGCAGCATTTCGCCTCTGCCAACTGGCACCAGATGTCCCAATTCTACGTCGGCATGGCGGACACGTTGGGCGGCTACGACACCTGGCTCGCGACGGCGCCGCTGCTCCGGCCCACGTTCACGGTGGTGACACCCGATCGGCGGTTCCCACAGGGCACGACGCGCCCCGCGCAGAACGCGGTCACGATCCCCGGGACGTTCGCCGCGACCCCGTACTTCCGGAACCGCCCGCCCGGGAACGACTCGCCCGGCGAGGCCATCGGGATCTCGCAGTACGACTTCTTCCGATCGCGCGCGTTTCGGGTCGCGGACCGCGTCGGAGCCTACCCCGTCATGACGGCGGCCGAAATCCGCCTGCTGGCGGCGGAGGGGTACCTGCGCTCGAATCCCCCTCAGGTCGCGACCGCCGCCGCGCTGATCGACGTCTCCCGCGTCGGGAAAGGGCAGATGAAGCCGCTCGCCGGCGTCATAACGGACACCCTCATGTCAGTCCCGGGGATGGATGCCACCTACGTGCCGGCCAGCCGCTCCTGTGTGCCTCGCGTGCCCGACGCGGCGTCTCCGAGTCGGCCCTACACCAAGAGCAAGTGCGGCAACATCTGGGACGCGCTGAAGTGGGAGTACCGGATGGAGACCGCGTACACCGGGTATGGGATGTGGTTCTTCGCCGCGCGCGGCTGGGGCGACCTCCCGGTTGGGACCGCCACCGACTGGCCGGTGCCGAACCAGGAAATGGACGCTCGCAGCGAGCCGTTCTACAGCACGGGCGGCACCGGGGGCCGGGACGCCGCTGGGCCCGGTAACTACGGACTGTTCCTGGGCGGGGTCTACGGCTGGTGAAGGCGCGGCAGGTAGTGCGCCCGTTCTGCGTGGCGCTCGTTCCGGCTGTGCTCGCGGCGTGCTACACCTACACACCGTTGCCGACGCTCGCGCCGACACCCCAGGCCAGCGTGGCCCTGACGCTCTCCGATCAAGGCCGCGTGGGCGCCGGCCCCACGATGGGTGCGGGCGTCGCGCGGGTGGAGGGGGCGCTGATCGGCTCGACCGACAGCGACTTCACTCTGCGGGTGGCCGCGATCACGGACCTGAGGGGACGGCAGACTCGCTGGAGCGGGGAAACCGTCACGCTGCAGCGGGCGTGGGTGGGGAACGCGTACGAACGGCGCTTCTCGCGGTCCCGCACCTACGTCCTGGTAGGCGCGCTGGCCGCCGGATTCGTGTCGTTCGCCGTCACGCGCCACTGGTTCGGCGGCGGGCCTTTGACCGACAACCCCGGCGGGGGTGGAGGAAGCCAGCAGTGACACCTGTGAACCACACTCTCGACCCGAGTACACCATGATGCGATCCCGGTCCGCCGTTCTCTGCGTCCTTGCGTTCGTGGTCGTCGCGTGCCGTCGCGACGCAACCTTCACGGAGCCCATCCCCGCGTACGCGGCGATCCACTGGGTGCACGCGCTGCCCGACACGATGCAGGAGGACTTCCGCATCGTGGACATCGTGTCGAATGCGGGGCTGTACGATCAGAACTTCCGCGGCGCGAACATGTTCTATCAGGGAATCGAAGTGGGGGCGCGCCACCTGCAGATCTTCAACTCGAGCCCGGACCCGTTCGTCTCGAAGCAGGTCATGCAGGACACGGTGATCGACTTTGCGGCGAGCGACAGCATTACGCTCATCCACATGGGCTTTGCCCGCGCGGGCTCGACGCCGGCGCGCCAGGTTCACCTGTTCACCGACAAGGCCGGCGATCCCGGGGCGGGCAACCTCGGGTTCCGCGTGATCCACGCGGGCGCCGGCATGGGCAACGTCGACGTGAATCTCATCCGGCACCGGGCCGACACGCTGACCTTGCCGGCCACACCGCTCGTCGCCAACGTGGCGTATGGCGTGGCCAGCGCGTACGTCACGGTGGCTGCCGATCCCGCGGTGGCGACCCCAGAGTCGTTGCGCGTCGTGGTGACGGCGGCGGGCACGACGACGCCGATCCTCGTGAACGTCGCTCTGCCTGTGGGGGAAAACGGCGACGCCACGAAGAATCCCATCCCGGGCGCCCGGGTGGCGCGTTCCGCGATGACGGCGGTGGTCGTCCCGCGCTCTGTCGCCGGGACCACGGCGCCGCAGACGACGGTCTTCACGACGCCGAGCGCCGTGATCCTGGTCGATCGACGCCCGCCGGATACGGTACCGTAAGGCTAGACGGGCAGACGGGTAGTAAAAAAGAAACGGGGGGCGCACAGAGCTTGCGTCCCCCGTTCCGCTTTCTACCCGTCTAGCTCTTCAGTCCACAATCGCATCCGGCATCACGAACCTGATCGGGTCCACCGCGTGGCCGTTCACCCACACTTCGTAGTGCAGGTGCGGGCCGGTGGAGAGGCCCGTCGAGCCGACCTTCGCGATCACATCGCCCCGCTTCACCCGCTTGCCGCGCGCGACGAGAATCGTGGAGCAATGGGCGTAACGCGTCACGACCCCGCCGCCGTGATCGAGCGTGAGCATGTTGCCGTAGCCCTCTTCCCACTTCACGTCGGTGACGATGCCGGCGGCTGGGGCCTCGATCTCGGCGCCCGCCTTCGCCGTCACGTCGATCCCCTCGTGCGGGCGGGCGAGGTGCAGAATCGGGTGGACGCGCATGGACGCGAAGGCGCTCGAGATCCATCCCCTGGTCGGCATGATGGACGGCGTCGCCGCCAACCGCTCCCGCTGCTTGGCGAGCGAGCCGTATGCTTCGTTCAGCGACCGCACCAGAATGTCGGCGCGCCGGCTGAGCGCGTCCATGTCGACCCGCGCCGCGAGCGCGGCCTGGCCATTCGGCCCCACCGCGGACAGGCTGTCGCGCTCCGACCACGCCCCGGCCGGCCCGCCGATGCCCGCCCGCTGCACGCCGGCGTCGGTCGGCGTGAGCCCGGCGAGCAGTCGCATCTCCTGCTCCCGCTGGCTGAACTGGTTGATGGTGTCGGTGAGTACGACCAGCCGCTCGCGCATCCGCTGGACTTCCTCGGCGAGCAGGCGGTTCTCGTTTTCCAGCGCGCGGCTGCGCGTGATGTTGACGCCGCGCGAGATGGCGGCGGCGCCCAGCACCAGGAACGCCAGCGCGACCACGCTGCCGATCCCGGCCAGGACCTTCACGACGGTCTGCGACAGCTCGACGGCGCGGGAAGTTCCCGAGCCGTGAGGCACCACCATGACCGTCCAGCGTCGCTCCGTCTTGTTGCTCATCTCCCTGTAGCGACCTCACGTCAACACGTGTGATCCGACGCGATACGCGCCGGTACTCGCCAGCACTCGATGTACCTACCGAAGGGAGAATCCGGACAGGGCGTTGGGCCGGGTTCCCGGTGGGAGTCCAAAGCTACGGGTCGCCTCCCGACCCGTCAACATGGCAAAAAGTGAGCCAAAGTGAGCCATATCACGTGGTTTCGGGCTCTATGCGGAGGCCAGGCGGGGCTTCGGAAAGAGAATGGGCGGTTTCGCTACCGGACGACCCTCAACCGCCGGCTCGCCCAGGTCGGCCAGGCGCACGCGTGCCAGGGGTGTGGGGGGCCCGAACAGTGTCCACACGGCGTCAGCTGTCGCGGGAATGAACGGTTGGCACAGCACCGCCAGCCGAGCCACGGTCCGCGCAAGGCCGGCGAGCACGGCATCGAGCTCTGTTTCCTTGCCCGCCTTTCTGAGTTCCCACGGCACCGTCTCCTGGATGTACCGATTGGCACGCGCCGCGAGATCCATCCACTGCGCCGCGCCCTCCTCGAGCTCGTAGCCGTCCATCGCCCGCTGGTACGCCGCGACCGCCGTGCGAGCGGCGTCCTCGAGCGGCGCCGCCCGTGTCCGGGGGTCGCGGGGCACAATACCGCCACGGAAGCTGTGGATCATGTCGAGCGAGCGCTTCACCAGATTGCCGAACGTATTGGCGAGGTCGGACTCATAGCGCGCGTCGAACCGCTCCCACGTGAAGTCCCCGTCGTTCGCGAACCCGACCTCGCGCAGCAGGTAATAGCGCAGCGCGTCGGGGCCGTAGTGATCGATCGCTTCGCCCAAGGTCACGGCCGTCCCGGCGGTCTTGCTCATCTTGGCCCCCGACCATTGCACGTAGCCGTGCGCCCACACCGCACGGGGTGGCGCGAGCTCCGCGGCGAGCAGCATCGCCGGCCAGATCACGCAATGAAACCGTGTGATCCCCTTCCCGATGACGTGGAGGTCCGCGGGCCAGAGCCGCTCGTAGCCCGCGTCCGGGAATCCCGTGGCCGAGAGGTAGTTGATCAAGGCGTCGAACCAGACGTACACGGTCTGCTGCGCGTCGTCCGGAAACGGAATGCCCCACGGCTGCCGCTGCCGCGAGATGGAGATGTCCTGGAGCCCGGCCTCGAGCAGCCGCACCACTTCGTTGCGACGGATCTCGGGCTCGACGGCGAACGCGCCCGAGCGGATGCGGTCGAGCACGGCGTCGCGGTACCGGCTCAAGCGGAAGAAATGATTCCGCTCCTTCGTGGGGATCAAGTCGAGCGTGGGGTGCTCGATGCAGTGGCCGTTGACGATCTGCGCGCCGGTCTTGAACTCCTCGCAGCCGGTGCAGTACAGGCCCTCGTATTCCGCCTCGAACAGGTCGTCGGGGTGGCGGGCACGGATGCGCCCGAGCAGCGCGGTGACGGCCCGGGCGTGCCGCGGCTCAGTAGTGCGGATCCAGTCGTCGTTGCTGCATTCCAGGCGGCGCCAGTAGTCCGCGAAGCTCACCGCCATGCGGTCCACCCACGCCTGCGGCGTCACGCCGGCGCGGGCGGCGGCCTGGATCACCGACTGGCTGTGCTCGTCCATCCCCATCAGGAAGCGGACGTCGTCGCCGCGCAGCCGCCGGTAACGGGCGATGCAGTCGGCGCCGATCTTTTCGAGGGCGTGCCCCAGGTGCGGGTCCCCGTTCGAATAATCGATGGCGGTCGTGAGGTAGAACTTAGGCATCGCCGCCGGAGCGGGCGATTTCGTCCTTCAGCTTCTCGAGCGATACCACGCGCGTGTCGCCGCCCCCCCCCTCAGAGCGGAGCGTCACGGTCTCGCGGAAGATGTCCACGGCCAGGACCCGCTCGGGTCCCACGCCGGTGCGTAGCACCTTCCCCTCTTTGGGAAAGCGCTTGCGGGTCTGCACGTAAAAGTCGTGCTCGTAGCGCAGGCAGCACAGCAGCCGCCCACACCCGCCCGAGATCTGCGACGGATTGAGCGACAAGTGTTGATCCTTGGCGAGCGCGAGGCTGACCGGCCGCAGCTCGGGGAGCCAGCTCGAACAGCAGTACTGGCGCCCGCAGCGGCCCACGCCGTCCAGCCGCTTCGCCTCGTCGCGCGCGCCGATCTGCCGCAGCTCGATCCGGGTGTGGAACAGGCCGGCGAGGTCGCGCACCAGCGCGCGAAAATCGACGCGCTGCTCGGCCGTGAAATAGATCGTCAGCTTCTTCCGATCCCACTGCCACTCGGCATCGGAGACCTTCATCGGGAGCGCGTGCTGCTGCACCCGTTCCATCACCCTGCGGCGTACCGTGGCTTCCTCTTCGTGGAGCCGCTCGGCGGCCCGCGTGTCGTCCGGTGTGGCGCGCCGCACGATGCGACGCTCAGGAGCGGCGGGCTCGGCGGTGGGGGCGGCGGCTGCGCCCGCGGCGAGGCTGCACCCCTGGCACGCCGCACCGCACTTCTTGGTGGCGACGGCACCCACCGCCGACACGCGGCCGAGGTCGTGGCCCCGCTCGACCTCCACGATCACGGCATCGTGCAGGGCGAGCGCGTCCTCGGACGGCCAGGTGAAGTATTCCTTGCGGTTCCCCTTGAACCGGACTTCGACGATCGGCGTCAACTCACTTCTCGCTCAAAGCACCCATCGAAAGGTACTTCTCCTCTCGACGTTTGAGCAGCTTCTCCATCTTGGTCTTGCGGAGCAGGCGCACATGGCGGCGGAGGGCGTCGCCCAGGGCTCCCGCGGCGGCGTCGGGGTCGGCGTGGGCGCCCCCGGGCGGCTCCGGAATGATCTCGTCGATCACGGCCAGCTCCAGCAGGTCTTCGGCCGTGATCTTCAGGGCCTCGGCCGCCCGTTCCCGCTGAGTGGCGTCCTTCCAGAGAATCGCCGCACAGCCTTCGGGCGAAATCACCGAATACACCGAGTTTTCGAACATCAGCACCCGATCGGCGAGTCCTACCGCGAGCGCCCCGCCGGAGCCCCCTTCACCGATCACGGCGGTGACGATCGGGGTGCGTAGCGTCGCCATCTCCACCAGGTTGCGGGCGATCGCTTCGGCCTGGCCGCGCTCCTCGGCGCCAAGCCCGGGGTAGGCGCCCGGTGTGTCCACCAGCGTGATCACGGGAGCGCCGAACTTCTCGGCCAGGCCCATCAGCCGCAGCGCCTTGCGGTAGCCCTCCGGGTGCGCCATCCCAAAGTTGCGGTGCAGGTTCTCCTTCGTGTCGCGCCCCTTCTGGTGCCCGATCAACATCACGCTCATGCCGTCGAGCCGTGCCCAGCCGCCCACGATCGCGGGGTCGTCGCGGAACAGCCGGTCGCCGTGCAGCTCGACGAAGTCGGTGAAGACTGTGCTGACGTAGTCGAGGGTGTACGGGCGCTTGGGGTGGCGCGCCACCTGGACGCGCTGCATCGGCGTCAGGTTCCGGTAGATCTCGCCACGCAGCTCCGCCAGCTTTCGCTCGAGGGCGGCGAGCTCCTTGGACACGTCCACGGCGGTGTCGCCGGTGACGCGCTTCATCTCGTCGATCTGGCGCTCGAGCTCCAGCAGCGGGCGCTCGAAGTCCAGCGTGTGCGTCGCCATCAGTTAGGGCGTCCTCACCAGATGCACGTGTTCCGCGCCCACCACTTCCCGGAGCGCGGCCAGCAGATCGTCTCCGACTTCGACTCTGAGCGAGCGGCTCCGGAGTCGCGTCGGTGGCTCCCCTCCACCACCTGCACCACCTCCATCACCTCCACCACTTCCTCCGTTCCCCACCTCGACGAGCACCGGACAGGGTCCCGGATGCGCGGCGCACAGCGCCGCCACTGCGCGGGCGGCGTCGGGCGGCGGGGGCGCGGCCCGCGACCACACGAGCGCCACGCCGATCGCCCCTTTGGCCCGCAGATCGTCGAGCGGCTGGGCCGTCTCGACGATGAACGGCGCCTGCTCTTCGTCCCGGTCCCGCGCACTGTGGCTCCCCGTGAGCAACAACGCGCCGTCCGGACGGATCACCTCGTTGAGCTTGGCCCACGCCTCCGGGAACACCAGCGCTTCCGCCGTGCCGTGGAAGTCCTCCAGCACGAGGCGTGCGTATTCCGCGCCCGACTTCTTCGAGATCTGTCGCTTCACGACCGTCACCACCGCCGCGACCCGCACCTTCTGGTCGCTCCAGCGGCCCAGCGTCGCGGTCGTCCGGGTACCGAAAAGCTCCACCTCGGCGCGGTACTTGGCGAGGGGGTGCCCGGAGATGAAGAAGCCCAGCACGGCCTTCTCCCGCGCCAGGCGATCGTGCTCGCTCCAGGGGGGAAGGTCGGGAAGTGGGGCCGGCGGTCCGGGGTCCGGGGTGTCCTGCCCCCCTCCGAACAGCGCATGCTGACCCGATTGCCGCTCCGCCTGGCGGGCCTGCGCCTCGGCAAATGCGTGGTCCAGGGCCGCGACGAGTTGCGCGCGGTGGCCCCCGAGGGAATCGCAGGCGCCGGAGTCGATCAGCGCCTCGATCACCCGCTTGTTGCAGAGCCGCAGGTCGATGCGCTCGCACAGGTCGACGAGCGTGCGGTACGGCTCCCCGGCCTGCCGCCCCGCGATGATCGACTCGATCGCGCTCCCGCCGACGTTCTTGATCGCGCCCAGCCCGAACCGGACCCGGCCCTCGCCGACCACGGTGAACTTGAACCCCGACTCGTTCACGTCGGGCGGCAGCACTTCGAGGCCGAGCTCTCGGGCCTCGTTGATGTACTGCACGACCTTGTCGCTGTTGCCGATTTCGGATGACAGCAGCGCCGACATGAATTCAGGGGCGTACCGCGTCTTGAGCCATGCCGTGCGGTACGACAGGACCGAGTACGCGACCGCGTGCGACTTGTTGAAGCCGTACCGGCCGAACGTCTCAATCTGGGCGGCGATGTCTTCGATCACGCGCAGCGGGTGCCCGCGCTCGACCGCGCGCGTGACGAAGCGGCCCAGCTCCTGCTGGATCAGCTCCTTGTCCTTCTTGCCGACCGCCTTGCGCAGCACGTCGGCTTCCGCGAGCGAGAATCCCGCGAGTACGTTCGCGATCCGCATCACCTGCTCTTGATAGGTGATCACGCCGTACGTCGGCTTGAGAATTTCTTCGAGCGCGGGGTGCGGGTAGCGCACCGGCTCGCGGCCGAGCTTGCGGTTGATGAACACGAGATGCATCCCCGTGTCGAGCGGCCCGGGCCGGAGCAGCGCGTTGGCCGCCACCAGGTCGTCGAACCGGTCGCACTGCATGTTGCGCAGGCAGTCGGTGGCGAGCGGAGACTCGAATTGGAACACGCCCGCCGTACGGCCGGCGCGCAGCAGCCGGTACACCTCGGGGTCCGCGAGGTCGAGGGTCTCCATGGCGAGCGTCACGCCGTGTCGCGCCCGCACCATCTCCACCGTATCGTGGATCACGGTGAGGGTCTTCAAGCCCAGGATGTCGATCTTCAGCATCCCGACCTGCTCGAGCCCCACCCCGTCGAACTGGGTGATGATCGCGTCCGCTTCCTGCGGGGCGAGGCACACGGGGACGTAGTCGGCGAGGGGGCCGGGGGCGATCACGACGCCCGCCGCGTGCACCGACGCATGACGCGCCAGTCCCTCGATCCGGGTGCCGAGCTCGAGAATCTTGCGCACCCGCTCGTCCTGGCCCGCGGCCGCCCGCAGGTCCGGCACCTTCTCGGCCGCTTCGGCCAGCGTGAGGGCGTACCCGGGGCCGGAGGGGATGAGCTTGCTCAGGCGGTCGACGTCTCCCATCTCGAGGCGCAGCGTGCGTGCCACGTCACGGAACGCGGCCCGCGCCTTCATGGTCCCGAATGTGATGATCTGGCCCACCGACTCGCGGCCGTAGCGGGAGCGCATGTACTCGATCACCTCGCTGCGGCGCTCGAAACAGAAGTCCAGGTCGATGTCCGGCATCGTGACGCGCTCGGGATTCAGGAACCGCTCGAACAGCAGGTCGAACTTGAGCGGATCGATGTCGGTGATGCCGAGCGCGTAGGCCACGAGCGACCCGGCGGCCGACCCGCGCCCGGGCCCCACCGGAATGCCGCGCGCCCGCGCCGCTGTCGTGATGTCGGAGACGATCAGGAAGTACCCGGCGTAGCCGGTGTGCGAGATGACGCCCAGCTCGTAGGCGAGCCGCTCCTCCACCGCGGGCGGCAGGGGCTCGCCGTAGCGCGCCCGCGCCCCGGCGCGCGCCAGGTGGACGAGCAGGTCGTTGTCCGAGGCGAACTCCGGCGCGCGGGGAAACTGGGGCAGGAAGTACCGCTTCTCGAAGTCGAACTCGCACAGCTCGGCCACGCGCGCCGTCTCGGCCACGACCTCCGGATGCTCCGGGAACAGCCGCTGCATCTCGGCTTCGGACTTGACGTAGCTCTCCTGGCCGAAGAAGCGGAATCGGTTGGGGTCGTCCAGATCCTTGCCGGTGCCGATCGCGAGTAGCACGTCGTGCGCCTCGGCGTCGTCCTTGCGCAGGTAGTGCGCGTCGTTCGTCGCGACGACCGGCAGCCCGAGCTCCTGCCCGAGACGGTACGCCCCCGCGGCGACGACCCGCTCCTCCGGCAGCCCGTGGTCCTGGACCTCGAGCCAGAAGCCATCGCGGCCGAACAGTTGCGCGAAATACTGCGCGCTCGCCTTGGCCGCCTCGTAGTTCCCCTGCCGCAGGTACAGCGCGACCTCTCCCGAGAGGCAGGCGGCCAGACCGATCAGGCCGTCGCGGTGCTGCTCGAGCGATTCCCGGTCGATCCGGGGGCGCCGGTAGAAGCCCTCGAGGAATCCGATCGAGGAGAGCTTGATGAGGTTCGCGTAGCCGACGCGGTTCTTGGCGAGCAGCACGAGATGGGAGTAGCCCGCCGGGACGTCCACGGGCTTCTCCCGTTTGTGCCGGCTGCCGAAGGCGAGGTACGCTTCGAAGCCGAGAATGGGCCGCACACCGCGGGCTTTCGCCTCGGTGTAGAACTGCCAGGCCCCGTGCAGGTTGCCGTGATCGGTGAGCGCCAGCGAATCCATGCCCAACGCCCGGATCCGGTCGAGCAGGTCGGGGATCCGGTTGGCGCCGTCGAGGAGGGAGTACTCGCTGTGGGTGTGGAGGTGGACGAACGGCATGCCGCTACCGCGCTCGCGCGTCCAGCTCCTCGAGCACGCGGTCGAGGGGAAGTTGCCTGGCTGCGAGTAGCACTACTAGATGATAGAGCAGGTCCGCGGCCTCGCTCGCGAGGCGCGCCCGGTCCTCGCTGGTGGCGGCGAGCACCGTCTCGACCGCCTCCTCGCCAACCTTCTGGGCGACCTTGGCCACCCCTTCCTCGAGCAGCCGCGCCGTGTACGAGCCCGCCGGTTTGTCGCGGGCGCGCGCGGTGACCGTACGGGCGAGACGCGTGAGGGTGCCGCCGGTCGACTCGCCGAAGCAGGTGGCCGCGCCGGTGTGGCAGGCTGGCCCCTGCTGGCGCACGACGTACAGCACCGCATCGCCATCGCAGTCCACACGGACGTCTTCCACGGTCTGCGTGTGGCCCGAGGTCGCGCCCTTCTGCCACAGCTCGCCGCGCGAGCGGCTGCGGTAGTGGGCCTGGCCGGTCGCGCGCGTCCGTTCCAGGGCCTCGCGGTCGGCGTACGCCACCATCAGCACCTCGCCGGCGAGCGCGCTCTGCGCCACGACGGGGACGAGTCCGTCGGTCCCGAAGCGCACGGCCTCAATCCAATTGTTGGAGGGGGAGGACACTCGTTGAACCTATCGGCGCTCCCGTGCATTGTCAAAATCCCGGCGGCGGGAATATCTTTGCGGCCCATGGGCTGGGTCGCGAGCGTGTTCGCGCTGGGTCTGATAATGGCCCTGCTGCATCGACTCACCGCAGGCAGCCCGGTCGAAGCGCGCGCGACGCTCGCCCTCGGGTTCCTGCTGCTCGCGTCACTGGCGGGCGGTGAGCTGGCGAAGCGCGTGCGCCTGCCGCGTGTGACCGGCGCGCTGCTGATCGGCTTCGCCGCGGGGCCCGCTTGGCTCGGCTTGATCCGGCGTGACGAGGCAAACGCCCTCCAGCTCGTGGCGGACGCCGCCGTCGCGCTCATCGCGCTCGCGGCCGGGACGCAGCTCACGCTCGAGACGTGGCGCACCGGCCGCACGGCGTTCGCGCGGCTCGCGACCGGCGCGATCGCCTTCCCGTTCGCGGTCGTGACGCTGGTCGCGTGGTCGGTGAGCCGCGGGTTGCCGATCGCCGCGCACCAGCCGTGGCTTGATCGCCTCACGGTGGCTCTGGTACTCGGCACGCTCGCCGCCGCCGCGTCGCCCGCGATCACCCTGGCCATGATCGACGAGATGCGCGCGCGCGGGCCGTTGGCGCGCTCACTGCTCGCCGTGACGGTCGCACAGGACGTGGCGGTGCCGATCCTGTTCACGGCCGTGCTGCTCGGTTCCAAGGCGCTGGCGAGCGCCGGGGCGCTGCAGCTGACGGTGGCAGGCGTCGCCGCGCTCGAGCTCGCCGGATCGTTGGCGGTAGGCGTCGCCATCGGAGCACTGTTGGCGCAGTACACCCGGCTGCTGCGAGGGCCCGAAGCCGCATGGCTCGTGGCCGCGGCGCTCCTCGCGGCCGTGGCCGCGCGGCTGTTGCGTCTGGAGCCGCTCCTGATCGGCCTCGCCGCCGGGGTCTACCTCGAGAACTTCTCGCCCGTCGAGCGCGGGCGGCTGGGGCACGACCTGAACCGCACCGCGCCGGTCGTGTACATCATCTTCTTCGCCCTCATGGGCGCCGGCCTGCAGCTCGGCGTGCTGGCCCAGCTGTGGCCCTGGGCGTTGCTCCTGGCGGGGCTGCGGGTGGTGAGCTTGCGCTACGGCCTCCGCTGGGCCGCTCGCCATCCGGCCGTGACGCCGGTCCTTGCCCGCACGGCGTGGCTTGGCCTTATATCGCAGGGGGGCACGGCGGTGGCGCTCGCCCAGCTCGCCCGGCGTGCGTTTCCCGAATGGGGGGTCTCGCTCGAGACCTTGCTCGTAGCGATCATTGGTGTCCACGAAGTGGCCGGACCAATCTGCTTCCGCCAGGCGCTGCTTCGGGCTGGGGAAGTGCTGGAGAGGGACGCGGAGGGAACGCATGGCGGCGCAGCGGCTCTGGGTGACGGGACTGTCGTGGCTTCTGGTGGGGTGTAACGGCAGCGACGGTATCAGCCCGCCACTGCCCCCCTGTACGTCCGGCACCCCACTGGCCCTGAGCATCGGCGCCTATCAATCCATAGATCCCGGTCGAGTGTCGGGCTGCATCGTGTTCCCTGCGACCGCGTCCGCAACGGAGTACCTGCTGGTCCCGCAGTCGGCGACCGGCACGCCCAACGACAGCCAGAGCTTCCAGCTGGTGGGGAGCGACCTCACCCCGTCCACCATGGCGTCGCTGGTCGCGGCTCCCGAGGCCGCGCCTACCGCCGTCGGTCCCGCCGAGCGGTTCCATCTGTTCCTGCGGCAGGCGGAGCGGAGTCGCGCGTATCCGGTGCCGCCCCAGCCGCAGCGCGCGGGGGGAGGGCAGCAGGCTGTGCAGGCGGCCGCGCAGGCGTCGCCGCCGCCCAGGAGGCCGTTCACCCCGGCGGATTCCGGCGTGATCAACTCGTTCAAGGTCTGCAGCGACGTGCAATGTAGGACCTCTCATACGGTCGATGCCGCGCTGATGAAGATCGGCCAGCACATCGCAATGTACGTCGACACCGCCGCCCCCACCCCCGGCCTTTCCCAGTCCGACCTGGACGCGCTGCGGGCGGTATTCGACACGCGGCTGTACCAGATCGACACCACGGCGTTCGGCCGGGAGTCCGACATCGATCACAACGGCGTCGTCATCGTGTTGATGACGAACGGGGTGAACGAGCTCGTGAAGGCCGCGGACTGCTCGTCCGGTGTCGTCGCGGGATACTTCTACGGCGCGGACATCGATCCCTTCTGGGGGCCGCAGTTCAACAACGGCGAGATCTTCTATGCGCTCGTACCGGACCCTGTGCCCACGCTCCAGAGCTGCTCGCACACGGTCGCGGAGGTCAAGCGGCTGGTGCCGGTCACCTTCATCCACGAGTTCCAGCACATGATCAGCTACAATCATCACGTGTTGGAGCGACACGGGGATGCCGAGATCTTGTGGCTCAACGAGTCGCTGTCGCACTACGCGGAGGAGCTGGGTGGTCGCAGCGTGCTCCCGGCGGACACCGCGACGTTTTGCAGCTACGTAGCCGGCGACCTGAGCAACTCAGGCACGTACTTGCAGTCGCCGCAGAGCCACTTTTTGGTGGACACGGCCGGCATCGGGGACTTGGCGAACCGTGGCGCGTACTGGCTGTTCCTGCGCTACCTGATCGACCAGTACTCGGCGGATACCTCGTTCGCACAGCGCGCCGTATTCACCCGCAAGCTCGACATCACGAGCCTCACCGGGCCGCAGAACGTGGCGACGCAGACGGGGCAGTCGTTCGCGCTGGTGCTCGAGCGCTGGGCGCTGGCGAACTGGGTTTCCGATCTCCCCGGCTTTACGGCCCCATCCGAGCTGCGATACAAGATGTGGCGGTTCCGGGCGGACTATCCGCTGCTGCGCAACAAGTGCCCAGATCCGGGTACGGGCGTGCCGCCGTATCGCGCTATCCCGGCTGCCTTCACACTGGTGCCCGGCGTCGGCGCCGGGAGCGCGGTGAACCTGAGCGGTGTGCTGCGCGCCGGGTCGGGCACGTACTTGCGCGTCCAGCAGGCCGCGGGCGAGACAGGGTTCGGCTTGTTGTTCAGCAACGGCTCCGGCGGGCGACTGGGTGGCTCGCTCGTTGGCCCGCTGTTCCACTTCCCCGTCGCCTTCAACCGGCTGAACGTGATTCGAATACAGTGACGGCGTCGAGCGGCACCTACGTCGTTGCGCGACGTCTCTGCGCGACGCTCTTGTGCAACGCCGTTATTGTTTCGTCCCTCGCCGCCCAATCCGGCGGCGGCGCCTGGGTGAGCCTTCCCGGATCGGTCCGCGCCGCCGGTTTGGGGGGGGCGGGCGCGGCGCTCGTCGGTGACGCGGCCGCGGTCTTTTCGAACCCCGCGGGCATCGCTACCATTCGCCATCTCGCAGTCGAGGGCGGCTACGCGCATGTTTCCGACGGCAGCGCCGTGGCGTCGGGGGCCCTGGCCCTGCGGGCGGGGCGGCTGTCCTGGGGGTTCGGCGCGGCTGCGCGCGACACGGCGGGGGCCCTGGTGCGCGCCACGGACCTGCTGGGTCTCTCGTCGCTCGTGTTTCGCACGAGCCTCTTTGCGTTGGGCACCTCGGTCAAGTACGTGCGCGAGACGCTCGCCGGCACGACCGTGGACGCTTGGGCGGGTGACGTCGGGGTCGCGATCGCGGTCTTCGACCTGATGGCGTTCGGCGTGGGGGTACAGAACATCGGTGGGGATCTGGGGGGTGGGGCGCGTCTCACGCGCCGTACCCGCGCGGGTCTGACCATGAACTATGTCGATCCGCAGGGTGCCTATCGCCTGCTCACCACGCTGGAAGGCCAATGGCCCTCGGGGGGGGCCGGGGGGGCCGGGGGGGCCGGGGGCGCCGGGGCGGCGCTTCTGGTGGCGGGCGTGGAGGGAGGCGTGGTGACGCGCGGCGTAGGAATCGTGGGGCGACTCGGATACAGCGGCCACTCCCTGGCGACCGACCCCGCCCCCTTCTCCTGGGGCGCGGGCGTCGAGCTCGGGCGGTTGCACCTCGACTATGCGTACCGTGCATCGGGTCGGGGCGGGGGAAACAGCACACACCGGTTCGGAATGCGATGGAGCCCCTGACGGAGCGCGCGCGGCCGCGCTGGGGCCGCGTGGCGCGCCGCCTGCTGCGCTGGGTGTTGATCGGCGTGCCGGCGTTGCTCGCCCTGGCGCTGCTCGCGAGCGACGACGCGCGCTACCTCGCCCGGGCGGGTGTCGAGGAGGCGCGCATTCTCCTCAAGCGGCGGGCGATCGCGCGCCTCGTCCAGGCCCCGACGACGACGGCCGAGCTGCGCCAGCGGCTGCTGCTCGTACTCGCGGCGCGTGCCTACGCGGCGGACTCTCTCAAGCTGCTGGTCGGCGACACGTACACGACGTACGTCGACGTGGGGCGCGACACCTTGCTGCTGGTGCTCTCCGCCAGCCGACGGGATCGCTTGCGTGAGTATACGTGGCGTTACCCCATCGTGGGCACGGTACCGTACAAGGGGTTCTTCGCCTTCTCCCAGGCGCGCCGCAGCGTGGCGGACCTCGAACGCCAGGGGTACGACACCTATCTCCGGCCCGCCGGCGCGTTCTCGACGCTCGGTTACTTCAGCGATCCCCTGCTGTCCACCATCATGGGGCGCGACACGATGGAGCTGGTGGCGACCGTGATTCACGAACTCGCGCACAATACGCTCTACCTGAAGAGCCAGACGCCGTTTAACGAGAGCTTCGCCAGCTTCGTGGGGTACCGGGGGGCGGAAGCCTTCTTCCGTTCGCGGCGGGACACGGCCGACGCGAAGCGCGCCGCCGCGCGGTGGCGCGACGAGCGCACCCTCGACGTGCTCTGGGCGGAGCTCGCGCGGCGGCTCGACTCGGCGTACGCGGCGCCGCTGTCCGGCCCAGAGCTCGAGCGCGCGCGGACGACCCTGTTTGGCTGGGCGCGGGCCCAGCTCACCGGTGCCGTCGGTCAATCACTCGAGACGTACGACTGGCGCTGGTTCGCCCGGGCCCCGCTCAACAACGCCGTGGTGATCGCCCAGCGACTCTATCGCATGAACCTGAACTTGTTCGAGGAGATCTACGTGCACTCCGGCGCCAACCTGACCGAGACGATCCGCGCGATTCAGCTGCGGGTGTTCACGCAACCGGGGTCGGATCCGTACAAGGCGCTGTATTCGAGGCCGGGCCTACCCGCCGACGACTAATTCCCCCTCAGCCGTTCCGCCTCGGCGACCCGCTGCAGCGCGATGGCGTAGGCGGCGGTCCGGAACGTCACACCCTTCGCTTTCGCCAGGTCCCGCACGCCCACGTACGCCTTGGTGATCGTAGCGTGGAGCTCGCGATTCACCTGCTCGTGCGTCCAGCGGTACTGCTGCAGGTTCTGCGACCACTCGTAATAGCTGACGGTCACGCCGCCCGCGTTCGCGAGGAAGTCCGGAATCACCGCGATGCCGCGTTCCGCCAGGATCAGGTCCGCCGTCGGCGTGGTCGGCTCGTTCGCGCCCTCCACCACCACCCGGCAGTCGACGTTGCGGGCGTTGGTCTCCCGCGTGATCACGCCGCCCAGCGCGGCCGGCACGAGCCACTCACACGGGATCGTCCATAGGGCGGCGTTGGTGATCGCCTCGCCCCCGGGAAACTCGGAGACCGGCCGGCGGGCGGCGCTGTGGGCGAGCAGCGCGGGGACGTCGAGCCCCCGCTCGTTCGCGATCCCGCCGTTCACATCCGCGACGGCGACGATCCTGGCGCCGGCTTCCGCGGCGAGCAGCCGCGCGAGGTGACCGCCGACGTTACCGAACCCCTGGATCACGATGCGGCTCCCCTTGAGCGGGATCCCGAAGTCCCGGGCGTACTCCGTCATCACGTACATCACGCCCCGGCCGGTCGCCTCCTCGCGCCCGAGCGACCCGCCGAGTGAGACCGGCTTGCCGGTCACGGCGGCCGGGGTGTAGCCGTGCCGGCTCGAGTACTCGTCCAGGATCCACGCCATCACCTGCGCGTTGGTGTTCACGTCGGGCGCCGGGATGTCGCGGTAGGGGCCGAGCATGATGGAGATGCGTTGGGTGAACCGCCGGGTCAGGCGCTCAAGCTCGAGCTTGGAGAGCTTCTTCGGGTCGACGGTGACGCCGCCCTTCGCGCCACCGAACGGGATGTCCATGAGCGCGGTCTTCCACGTCATGATCGTAGCGAGGCCGAGCACCTCGTCGTGATCGGCGTCGGGGTGATAGCGGATCCCCCCCTTGCAGGGGCCGCGCGCGCCGTTGTGCTGGATGCGGTAGCCGGTGAACACTTCGATGCGGCCGTCGTCCATCCGCACCGGGACCTCGACCTGCACTTCGCGAAACGGCGACATGAGAATGCGGCGCATGTAGCCTTCGAGGCCGATGAGATCGGCGGCGCGATCGAACTGGCTCGCGACGATGGCCTTCCCCGACATCGCGGTGCGGGGCGTGGCGGGAGCGGTCACGGGACCTCCCAGCGGGTCAGGACTTCAGGCGGCGGCTGGAGACGCGGGCCGCCGGGTGCTGCGCTTCCGACAGCGCATGGGCGAGGTTGATGCGGCGCGCGCGACGCCGCCCGGCATCGGAGAGCACGCCGATCACGTCCGCCGCGCCCGGCGCCGCTGCGCTGTCCTCGGCGGCGTGCTCGAGCACGAACAGGAGCCCGGCGCCGTCCTGGGTCACGGCCGACTGGAGCGCGCTCCACGCGGCGTCGCGGGGGAGAGCGCGTTGCGCCACGACGAGCGGCACCGCCGCCGGGTCGAACGCCGCACGGCCCACCAGCGGGACCCCCAGCCCGTCGGCGAGCGCCCGCCAGGCGGGCAGTGCCGGACCCAGCATCACGACCTGGCCGAAGCGCCAGCGGGAATCGCGCGCCAAGTCCAGGAACGCGGCGACGAGCGCCGCGTCGTCCGGGACGTCCGGGCCCGGGTCGGACGCGAGCACCACGGTGCCGGTCTCGGCGAACCAGCGCTCGGCGGGCGAGAGGTCTTCCGGCCGGCGCGGGGCGTAGAAGGCGTAGCGCCGCGTGATCGCGATCTCCCGCTCCGCCCCTTGGCGCTGTTCGGCGTGCTCTGCCGCCTGGGCCGCGCCCTCGTACGCCACCTCCGCCGCCTGATAGCGTCCGGCGTCGCGCAGGATGCGCCCGCGCAGCCGCAGCGTCTCCGTGTGCGGCTCGAGCGCGAAGGCCCGGTCGAGCGCCAGCAGCGCCCGGTTGCGGTCGCCCAGGCGGAACGCGGCATACCCGAGCTCGTGCCAGGCGAGCGCCAGGTCCGGATCCGACTCAATCGCCTGCTCGAGGGCGGCGAGCGCTTCGCGGTAGCGCTCCAGCTCGATCAACGCCGCACCCTTGAGCGCCAGCGGGAACGCCGCGTCCCCGAACTGGGCGCGCGCCCCCTCGGCCAAGTGCAGCGCGTCCTCGCGCCGCCCGTGGCTGCGGAGCAGCTCGAAGCACTCGGCCCAGCATGGCTTGAGATCGGGGTGCGCGGCCAGCACGTCGCGATAGGCCTTCTCCGCATCGGCGATCCGTCCCTCCCGGACGAGATAGCGGGCTCGAGCCATCGCCCGCTCGCTCGGCGCATCCGGGAACAACTCGTACGACGCGGTCGTCCACATGTCGCGGACGAATATATCCACCGTCCGGTCGCTGGCTAGGCGCGCGCGCGGCGTCTTCCCCCTCCTGCTAGATTTGTCGCGCCATGGAAACGGACCGGCTGCTCCGCGAGCTGACGGACTTCTTGCGCATCCCCTCGGTTTCGACGCTGCCCGCGCACAACGCCGACTGCCGCGCGGCGGCGGAGTGGGTCGCGGGCGAGCTGCGCCGACTCGGCTGCCGTGAGGTGCAGTTCCTCGCGAGCGGCACGCATCCCGTCGTGTGGGGCGTCGGACCCGACGTGCCCGGCGCGCCGACGCTGCTGCTGTACGGCCACTACGACGTCCAGCCGCCCGATCCGCTGGCCGAGTGGACCACGCCGCCGTTCGAGCCGACCGTGCGCGACGGCAAGCTGTTCGCCCGCGGCTCGGCGGACGACAAAGGGCAGGTGTTCTGCCTCCTCAAAGCGGTCGAGGCGACGGGTCGACCACCCGTCAACTTGCGGTTCTTGATCGAGGGCGAGGAGGAGCACGGCAGCCGCGTGCTGTTCGAGCTGTTGCGCCGCGAGCCCGAGCGCACCCGCGCCGACGTCGTCCTAATCGCCGACATGTCCTACGTCGCTCCCAAATGGCCGGCGGTGTACACCACGCTGCGCGGCCTGTGTTATGCCGAGCTCACCGTGCGCACCGCCAAGTCGGACCTCCACTCCGGCGAATTCGGCGGCGCCGCGCCGAACGCGCACGAAGAGCTGGTGCGACTCCTCGCCCGGCTCAAGACGCCGGACGGGAAGATCCATGTGCCCGGCCTCTACGCCGCTGTGCGGCGACCGAGTAAGGCGGAGCTCGCGACGTGGCGGAGCCTGCCGTTCAAGCAGGCCGAGTTCCTGAAGCACCGCGTACAGGCGCGAGCCCTGACGGGCCTCAAGGAGTATTCCGTGCTCGAGCGCCTGTGGGCGCTCCCGACCTTCGAAATCCACGGCATCATGGGGGGTTTCACCGGCGACGGGGCGAAAACGGTCATCCCCGCTGAGGCGAAGGCGAAGGTGAGCCTGCGCCTCGTCCCCGATCAGAAGCTCAAGGTGGTGGAACGCCAGCTCACGGCTGCCGTCAAGCGGCTCGCACCGAAGTACGTGCAGGCGAGCATCGAGTTCTTGCACGGCGCCGACCCCGCGACTGTGAAGGTCACCCACCCGGCCTTCAAGCTGCTCGATCAGGCGTTCCGCGAGGTGGTAGGGCGGGGCACGGTGCCCGCCCGGGCGGGGGGCTCGATCCCGGTCGTGCCCGCGCTGGGCCGGAGCGGCGCGCCCGTCATCCTCACCGGCATCGGCTTGCCCGACGACCGGTTGCACGCGCCGAACGAAAAACTGGATCTCAAGCAGTTATGGGACGGAATTCGGGTGTTTCGGAGGTTCTACGAGTTACTGGGAGCTAAAGGCGTCTAGTTTCTGCATATGAAGGAGCGCGTCCCGCCTGGGCAGGTCGCAACGACCAAGTGGCCGGTGCTGCACTACGGCGACGTGCCTAGCGTGGACACCAAGACGTGGACCTTCGCGGTGTCGAGGCTCGTGGAGCGCCCGTTCACACTGACCTACGACGAGCTCCTGGCGTTACCGCGCAAGACGGTCGTCTGCGACATTCATTGCGTCACGCGGTGGAGTCGACTCGACAACACCTTCGAAGGCGTGCCGGTCCAGGGGCTCCTGGCGCGGGCCGGCGTGCGGCCTGCGGCAAAGTTCTGTCTGGTGCTCGCCGAGCAGGGCTTCACGACCAATCTGCCGCTCGCGGACCTGGATCGGCCGGAGAACCTGATCGCCCTCAAGTGGGGCGGCGAATGGCTGATGCCGGAGCACGGCTGGCCCGCGCGGCTCCTCGTGCCGCATCTCTATTTCTGGAAGAGCGCGAAGTGGGTGCGGGGGTTCGAGCTACTCGAGGAAGACCTGCCGGGATTCTGGGAGCAGAACGGCTATCACATGCGGGGCGACCCGTGGACGGAGGAGCGGTACGGCGGTCGCGGGCTGACGCAGCACGAGATCAATACATTCCGGAATGCGAGTAAGACGGTGCTCGGCTAAGGGTGGAGGATGCCTTCCCGTGAAGGGGTTATGGTGACGTCGAAGGCCTTTGTAAACCCGCGAATCACCGCCTGCACCGTTTGCTCCCACAGATCCCTTTCCCCTTTCCGCTTTCGCGTTTCCTGTTGTATCGACGTCATGGCGACCCCCGGAATCCCGCACGGCACGATGCGCTCGAAGTGGGAGAGATCCGTCGTGACATTCAGCGCGAACCCGTGCCACGTGACCCATTGCTTCACGTGCACGCCGATGCTGGCGATCTTGCGGCCTCCCCCGCTGGTCCAGACGCCGGTGTAGCCGGGCCTACGCTCGGCCGGGATGTCGAGCTGGGCGAGCGCGTCGATCAGGGCTTGCTCGAGCGTGCGCAGGTACCAGTGCAGGTCGCGGCGATAGCCGCCCAAGTCCAGGATGGGATAGCCGACGAGCTGCCCCGGGCCGTGGAACGTGACGTCGCCGCCGCGCTCCACCTCGACGACGGGCAGGTCGCACGGCCCAAGCACGTGGCCCGCACGCGCGTTCCGGCCCAGCGTCACGACCGGCGGGTGCTCGAGCAACAGGATCACGTCCCGCGCCAGCCGCCCGTCGATGCGCGCTGCGGCGAGCGAGCGCTGCCACTCGAGCGCTTCGTCGTACGGCACCAGGCCGGCCTCGATCACGTCAACGGCGCGGGCAGTCACTCCGAGTCCCTCAGTGCATCGTCCCGGCTGCCCCGGACGGCCCAGGCGCTCGCCGCGCCGCCGAGCACGAAGCTCGCGAGCCCCCAGACGGCGAGACCGGCGACGCCGAGCAGATGGTCGATCGGCCAGGCGATGAACCCGAGCAGCAGCGCGCCGACGCACGCCAGGACGGCGATCACGCCGCGCTGCCAGAGGTTGTCGAGCCAGCGGCTGCGGCGCCAGCCGAACGTCGCGCTTACCGCGAGGCCGGCGAGCGTTCCCGCGAGGACGGGATCGGCGGCGCTTTCCTGGTAATGCGGCGCGCTGACGTGGTGCTCCAGGGCGCGCACGATGACGAGCGCGGCCACGATGGTCCCTCCGCCGAGCCCCGCGCCGCACGCCAGCGCGCCGAGGCCGATCGCGAGCGGGTCTTTCACATGTCCACCACTCGGCCCAGCGAATCGAGCGCGGCTTGGGCCACCGCCTCGGACATCGTCGGGTGCGCGTGAATCGCCAGCTCAACCTCCTCCACGGTGTATTCATTCTCCCGTGCCACCGCCAGCTCATGGATGATCTCGGACGCATGCCCGCCCACGATGTGGGCGCCCAGGATCTCGCCATACTTCTTGTCGCGCAGGATCTTCACGAACCCCTCGGTCTCGCCGGTTCCCCGCGCCCGGCCGTTCGCCGTGAACGGGAACCGGCCGGCCACGTACTCGAGCTTCCGCTCCTTGCACTGGTCCTCGGTGAGTCCGATGCTGGCCACCTCGGGATGGCAGTACGTCACGCTGGGCACGTTGTCGTACCGGATCGCGTGCGGTTTCTTGCCCGCGATGAGTTCGGTGACTGTCACGCCTTCCCGCATGCCCTTGTGAGCGAGCATCGGCGGCCCGGCCACGTCGCCGATGGCGTAATAGCCCGGCGCGGTCGTCTGCAGCCCCGGATCGACCTTGATGAAGCCGCGCTCGGTCACCTGGACCCCGCACTCGGCCAGGCCGATGTCCTCCACGTTCACCGCGCGACCCGCCGCCATCAGCACCGCGGCGGCCTCGATCTTTCGCGTCGCGCCGTTCGTCTCGACCTCGAGGGTCACCTTGTCCTTGGCGGGCGTCCCCTTTTTCACCTGGGCGCCGGCGATCACTTCGATGCCGCGCTTCTTGTAGCTCTTCGCCAGGGCGTCCGACGCCTCGGCGTCCTCGAGCGGCAGGATGCGCGGCAGTGCTTCGATCAGGGTCACGGTTGTGCCGAAGGCGCTGAAAATGTCGGCGAACTCCATGCCCACCGCGCCGGCGCCGATGATCGCCATGGAGGCCGGCGCCTTCTCGAGAAACAGGGCCTCGTCCGAGGAGATGACGGTCGTCTTGTTGATCTCCAGCCCGATCTGCGGCAGGCCCTTCACACGCGATCCCGTCGCAATGATGACCGCCTTTCTCCCCTCGGAGATGTCGCTCCCGACCTTCACCTTGCGTCCGGGCTGGAGCACCCCGCTGCCCTTCACGACGGTGACCTTGTTCTTTTTCATCAGGAACTCGACACCCTTCGAGTTCTGGTCGCTCACGCGGCGGGAACGCTGCATCGCGACGCCGTAATCGGTCTTGACGCTGCCCGCCTCGACCCCGAACTCCTTCGCCTCGCGCAGCAGCTTCGCGATGTACGCCGAGTGGAGGAGCGCCTTGGTGGGGATGCAGCCGATGTTCACGCATACTCCCCCGAGCTTATCCCGCTCGACCACCGCCGTGGTCATGCCGAGCTGCGCCGAGCGGATCGCAGCGACGTAGCCGGCGGGACCGCCCCCGAGGATGATCACGTCGAATTGGTTGGCCACAGGGATTCCTCTTAGAGCAGCATTGCGAGAGGGTTCTCCAGCATCTCTTTCAGCGTTTTCAGGAACGCCGCCCCGGTCGCGCCGTCGATCACACGGTGGTCGCAGCTCATCGTGATCCGCATGCGCCGGCGCGGCGCTACTTGGCCGTCCCACACGACCGGCTTCGGCGTGATCGAGCCGACCGCGATGATGCCCGCTTCCGGTGGATTGATCACCGCCGTGAACTGGTCGATTTCGAACATCCCAAGGTTGGAGACGGAGAAGGTCGACCCGGTGTACTCGCTCGGCTGCAGCCGGCGGCTCCGCGCCTTCTCGGCGAGGTCGCGCGCTTCGCGACCGATTTCGAGCAGCGGCTTCAGGTCCGCGTGGCGGATCACCGGCGTGATGAGCCCGTCCTCCACCGCGACCGCCATCCCGAGGTGCACCTCGGTCCAGTAACGGATGTGATCGTCCTGAAACCAGGCGTTGCAGGCGCGGTGCTTCGTGAGCGCGAGGGCGGTGGCTTTGACGATAACGTCGTTGAACGAGACTTTCCCGCGGTCGCCCATCTGCCGGTTGAGCGCGTCGCGCGCTTCCGTGGCCCGCTCCATGTCGACCTCGGTCGTGAGGAAGAAGTGCGGGATGGGACCGAGGGACGTGGCGAGCCGCTTCGCGATCGTCTTGCGGATTTGGGTGAGGGGGACGTCTTCGAACGCCGCCCCTCCCCGCACCGCCGGGGAGATGGGAGAAAGGAGAGGTGCCTCGGGCGGCACCACGGGCTGCGCTGCAGCGCGGCGAACCTCTCCCTTCTCCCTTCTCCCAGCCTCTTCGAGGTCCCGCTTCACCACGCGGCCACCGGGTCCCGAACCCGTCACGAGCTTCAGGTCGACGCCGGAATCCTTCGCGATGCGCTTCGCCAACGGCGACGCCTTTACGCGCGTCGCGTCCGCGGGAACGGCGACGGCGGTTGGCGCCGGGGTGGGCGATCGTGCGGGCTCAGGCATCGCCCGTCCCCCTTCCCCCCTCCCCGCAGGCGTGGGCGCCGCGGTCTGCGCTGTCTGGCCGACCGCCTCCCCCGGTGCCGCGATGACGGCCACGACGCTCCCCACCGGCACCGTCTGCCCCTCTGCGACCGCGACCTGCCGCAGCACGCCGTCGGCGCGGGCGACCAGCTCCATCACCGCTTTGTCGGTCTCGACCTCGGCGAGCGTCTCCCCCGTCTTCACTGCGTCGCCGTCCCGCTTATGCCACTTCACCAGGCGCCCTTCCTCCATGGTCGGAGAGAGCGCTTCCATGAAGACCTTGGTGGCCATGATCAGTCGAGGTACAGCACGCGCCGCGCCGCGGCGACGACCTTCTCGGGGCTGGGCTTGGCGAGGCGCTCGAGCTGTTTGTTATAGGGCATCGGCACGTCGGCCTGCGTCACCCGCAGCACGGGTGCATCGAGGTGGTCGAACGCTTCGCGCTGGATCACGTCCACCACCTGCGCGCCGATGCCACACTGGGGCCACCCTTCCTCGACGACGACGGCGCGGTTGGTCTTCGCGACCGATCCGGTGATCGTCGCCTCGTCGAGCGGCCGCAGCGAGCGCAGGTCGATGACCTCCGCCGAGACGCCTTCCTGCTCGGCGAGCTGCTCGGCGGCCTTGAGCGCGACGGCCACGGTCTTGGAGTGGCAGATCAGAGTTACGTCCTGGCCGGTCCGCTTGACGTCGGCCTGGCCGATCGGCACGACGTACTCGCCCTCGGGCACCTCCCCCTTGATGTTGTACAACATCTCGCCCTCGAGCACGATCACGGGGTTGTCGTCGCGGATCGCGGCCTTGAGGAGGCCCTTGGCGTCGGCGGGCGTGGCCGGCGCCACGACCTTGAGGCCGGGGATATGACTCAGCCAGCTCTCCCACGCCTGCGAGTGCTGCGCCCCGAGCTGGAGGGCCGCCCCGTTCGGGCCCCGGAACACGATCGGGATCGGGAGCTGCCCGCCCGACTCGTACAGGATCTTGGCCGCCGAGTTCACGATCTGGTCGAGCGCCAGGACCGCGAAGTTCCACGTCATGAACTCGATCACCGGCCGGAGCCCCGCCATGGCCGCCCCCACGCCGATCCCCGCGAACCCGAGCTCCGCGATGGGCGTGTCCACCACGCGCATCGGGCCGAACTCTTCGAGCAGCCCGCGGCTCACCTTGTACGCGCCCTGGTAGACCCCGACTTCCTCGCCCATCAGGAAGACGTTGCCGTCGCGCTGCATCTCTTCCCGCAGCGCCTGATTCAGCGCGTCACGATAGGTCAGGGTCGGCATGGGCTCAGTCGCTGAGCACGTGGGTGAACAACTCCGCGGGTTCCGGATCGGGGCTCTCGTCGGCGAATTTCACCGCTTCCTCTACTTCTGCCCGCACCTCCGCGTCGAGCGCGTCGAGCCCCGCCTGGTCCAGCGCGCCGTCCTCCTTGAGCTTGGCCGTCAGCTGGGAAATGGGATCCCGCTTCTTCTGCTCTTCGACCTCGTCCTTGGTGCGGTACACGCCGTGCAGCGGGTCGGACATCGAATGTCCCATGAAGCGATACGTCCGGACTTCCAGCAGGGTGGGATGACCACCCTGGCGCGCGCGCTCGACGGCGCGCTGGGTAGCGGTGTACACCGCGAGCGCATCCATGCCGTTCACGAGCTCGGCCGCCATGTCGTAGCTGCAGGCGTGCTCCACCACGTCCGTCACGGCGGCTACGCGCTCGAAGGCGGTACCCATACCGTAGCGGTTGTTCTCGCAGCAAAAGATGACGGGCAGGTGGTAGACGGACGACATGTTGAGCGCTTCATGAAACGCGCCGATGTTGACGGCCGCCTCCCCGAAGTAACACAGGCACACCTGGTCGCCGCCTTGATACTTGATCGCGAAGCCGATCCCCGCGGCGAGGGGAACGTGGCCGCCGACGATCCCATGCCCGCCCATGAACCGCTTCGCCGCGTCGAACAAGTGCATCGAGCCGCCCTTGCCTTTCGAGCAGCCGGTGGCTTTGCCGTACAGCTCGGCCATCGCTGCCTTCGCGGAGACACCCCGCACGAGCGCTTGACCGTGCTCGCGGTAGGAGCTGATGACGTAATCGTCGTGGCGCAACGCGGCGAGCGAGCCGGCCGCCACCGCCTCCTGACCGATGTAGAGGTGGCAGAACCCGCCGATCTTGCCCAGCGCGTACGCCTCCGCCGCTTTTTCTTCGAAGCGACGGATCAGCAGCATCTGGCGCAGCATCCGCCGGGCGAGCTCGACCTGGGACTGGTCGGCCTTGGGCTGCGCGGTCGCGCTGGTCACGTCGGGCGGGCGCTCAGGCTAGTCGGCTGCGGTCGCATGCTCGACCTGCTCCCACGCGTGATAGCTCGAGCGCACCAGCGGCCCGGCTTCGACGTGGCGATAGCCCATCGCCATGCCGAGCCGCCGCAGCTCGGCGAACTCGGCCGGGGTGTAGTAGCGCGCGATCGGCAAATGCCGGTCGGAGGGCCGCAGATACTGGCCGAGCGTGAGGATGTCCACGCCCTGGGCACGGACGTCGCGCATCGCGCCGAGCAGCTCGTCCCATTCCTCGCCCAGGCCGCAGATGATCCCCGACTTCGTCAACGCACCCGGGGCGAGCTGCTTCGCTCGACGCAGCAGCTCCAGCGCCCGCGCGTAGCGGCCGCCCGGCCGCGCCAGCCGATAGAGACGCTCGATCGTCTCGAGGTTGTGGTTCAGGATGTCGGGCTGCGCGTCCACCACGAGCCGCAGCGCCTGCTCGCTGCCTTTGAAGTCGGGGATCAGCACCTCGACCGACGTACCCGGCGTCCGCCGGCGGATCTCCGTGATGCACGCCGCGAACACCTCGGCCCCGCCGTTCGGCAGGTCGTCCCGGTCCACGCTCGTGATGACCACGTGCTGGAGGGCCATTTGCCGCACCGCTTCTGCCAGACGCACCGGCTCACCGACATCGAGCGGGGCGGGCGTGCCGTGCGCCACCGCGCAGTAGGCACAGTTCCGGGTGCACACGTCGCCCAGGATCATGAAGGTGGCGGCCTTGTGCTCCCAGCATTCGCCCACGTTGGGGCAATGCGCTTCCTCGCAGACGGTGTGCAGCTTGAGCTCCCGCATGAGGTGTTTCAATGCGAGATAGTTCGGGCCCCCCGGGGCGGGGACCTTGAGCCAGGCGGGTTTGCGGGCGGCGATCTGGGTAAGCGCAGTGGCCATGAGGCTCGGGGAAGATAGTGAACGCGGGAAGGCGACAAAAGGCCGAATTTCAACCAGACGGTTGACCGCTATCCGGGCCGCGCTCCTTCAAGCGCCGCAGCTCGGCCTCCAGTTCCGCCGTCGTCGAGAGCAGGCCGTCGGCGATCTCGGCGATTTCCTCTGCCTCCCGCCATTGCCGTTCCAGCCCCGCGACCTCCGCCTGCTCGTCCACCGCCATCTCCAGGGCGAGCCTTCGATCGGGCGCGATGCTGCGGAGGGTCAGCTCGCGCCGGGCGACGTCGCGGATCAGTCGCTCCGGCCCGCCGGCGCCCTCGACCAGGCGCGCCGCGTCCTCGGCCCGTTCTCGCCCGCGGCGGCGGGTCAGTGCCAAGTAGGTCAGTCCCTGGCGCAGCGCGGCCTGCGCCTCCGGACCGATCAGCATCGCGCCGTCCGAGTGGCAGCTGGGACAGCTCAGGACCAGGCCCAGATCGGCCTTGGCGTCCGGCACGACGCGCGCGTGGGCCATGTGTTTGGCCCGGAGCCGCATCACGCTGCCGCAGCGCTCACAGATCGGCGGCTCCACCAGGCCGACGGCGCGACGACCTACGATGCCGGTGTACATCCATCGTGCCATGCGCGGCATGTTCCACACGAACACGCCGACCGATCCGCCCGCCGCGACGTTCACCGCCACCGCCAGTCCAACCGTGGCCACCGTGAGGGGAACGACGAACTTAAGCTGCTCGCGCTGGCGCGCCTTGAGCCGCTCGCCGTAGCGCCACGTGGCGAACTCGAGGCGCGGGGGCTTGCCGACCCGCACGAAGTCGTATCCTTGCCACCGAATCAGGGCCACCTGCTCGGTCGCGGCCGCCACGCGTCCCTCGCGGGCCGCTCGAGCGAGCGCTTCGATCCGTTCGAGGCGGTCATCCAGCGGCGCCAGGTTCCAGCGGGAGCACTTGGGACAGATGACCCAGAGGCGGCTCTTCCATTCGTCGAACGCCAGCCGCCGCCCGACGCCCAATCCGGAAGGGCCCCCGTCGCCGTCGAGCTTGCTGTTGCAGAAGGCGCAGGTGCGATACATCAGTCGTAAGTCACAAGCCGTAAGCCGTAAGTTGCTCGGATTAACTTGCGGCTTGCGGCTTGAGCCTGTTCACGCTTAGAGCACTGATATCCACGTCTGTTTCACCTTTCGTCACCAGATCCGCGATGATCTCGCCGGTGAGGGCGGCCAGCAGGATGCCGTTCCGTCCGTGCCCGGCGGCGTACCACAGTCGCTCCACGTCCGGGTCCGGTCCGACGATGGGACGGCCGTCGCCGGTGACGGGCCGGAGCCCCGCCCACATGCGGTGCACCGCGTGATTGAGCAACGCCGGGAGGAGGCGGACGGCTCCCCGGAAGATTTGGGCGAGTCCCTCGTTGGTGACGCGGCAGTCGAAGCCGGCGTGCTCCATCGTGGTGCCGAGCACGGCGTCGCCGCCGCGGGCGAGCACGTAGCCGCGATCGTGATAGAGAATCGCCGCCGGCGTCTCCGCGGGCCAGGCGGTGGCCGCCATCTGCCCCCGCACGGGCTCGACCGGCAGCGGCCGCGGCAAGCCGGCGATCTGCGGCGTCCACACGCCGGCGGCGAGCACCACGTGCTCTGCGGCGGTCTTGCCGGCCCTCGTGACGACGCCGCGTGCCCGACCGTTCCCGGTCTCCACCAGCGTGACGTGTTCCGGATGCAGGGCCGCGCCGAGCCGGCGCGCGTCGGCGAGGCAGGCACGGCTGAGCCCCTGGGGGTCGAGCGCCCCGTCTTCCGGGGCGAACAGGGCGCCGCGGCAGTCCGGGGCCGCGCCCGGCCAGCGCTCGCGCACCTCGTCGGCCTCGAGCCAGTCGCAGCGCAGTCCCGCCTGCCGCTGGCGGGCCACGTCCTCCTTGAGCCGGTCGGCCGCGGCGTCGTCGAACGCCACCGCCGCGATGCCGGCGCGCCAGAAACCGATGTCGATGCCTGTGGTCTCGCGCAACGCGGGGGCGAGGGGCTCGTACAGATCGCGCGCCCGCACCGAGAGCCCGACGAGCGCGTCGTCGGTCGGCTCAATCTGTGCGGCCAACATCCCCGCGGACGCGGGGGAGGCGGCGGCCGGGTCGGGACCGGGCTCGAAAATGGCGACGTGGAGGCCGCGGGCCGCGGCGGACCGGGCGCAGGCAGCCCCGACGGCGCCGCCGCCCACGATCGCGACGTCAACGACGTCCATGCGCTGGCGCCTCCGTGAAACCCGCTGCTACATTCCCGCGTACGGCCCGAGCATCGGCCATCCTGGAGGAAAGTCCCATGTTCCGCAGCGTGATCGGCTTCGCCGTGCTCGCCGTGCTGGCGTGGCTCGGTCTCAAGATTCTGTTCGGCATTCTCGGCGGGCTCATCGGCTTGGCGATGACCGTGCTGTATCTCGCCGCCATCGGGTTCGTCGTCTATCTCGTGCTCCGGGTCGTCAGCCCGAGCACGGCGGACCGGATCCGCGAGATGATCAAGGGTCGTCCGACGGACGCTTGAGCTGCTCCAGCACCGCCCAGCACAAGAGCGGAATCAGGATCTCGTGATGGCCGGTGAGTTGCACCCCCCGGCCGCCGGCGAGCGTAGGGCGCTCGACCACGTTCACCCGCGGCCGGTAGTGACGCTGCATATCGCAGTCACAGGCCGTAAACCCCTTCGGCTTTCCCCCGTTCAGATTGCGCGCGACCGTCAGGGCCTTGAGAAAGACTTCCGGCATCACGACCGCGCTGCCCAGGTTGAGCACCACGCCGCCGTCGTCGAGCGCCGGTAGCGAGGCCGCCAGTCGCTTCAAGTCACGGTGACTCGTCGCTCCCAGCGCGGCGCCGTCGGCGCTGGGATGCTGGTGCGTGATGTCCGCGCCGATCGTGACGTGGACGGTCACCGGAATTCCCGCGGCCGCGGCGGCGAGCAGCACGGAGACCTCGGGGGCGGCGAGCGTCGCCCGGCCCCGCAGGTATTCCGCCAGCGCCTCGCCCATGCCGCGCCCCGCCCTCGCTCCCGCCGCGACGGCGGCATTCATCTCGCGGCCCGTCTCCTCGGCCATGCCGAACGAGCCGTCCGCCAGCCCCCGGGCGACGTCCTCGCTCGTGCCGCCGAAGGCGGCGAGCTCGAAGTCGTGAATCGCCGCGCTGCCGTTCAGCGCGAGGTGGCTGATCACGCCGCGCGCCAGCAGCTCCCGGAGCAGCGGCCCGAGGCCGACCTTGATGACGTGACCCCCGAGGAGCACCACGACCGCCCGGCGCCCGGCGGCCCGCGCGATCTGGTCGGCGACGTAGCGCAGGTCTTTCGCGGCGAGGATGTCGGGGAGCGAGCGCCAGAACGCGGCGAAGCTCTGGTCGCGGCCGGGCGGTTGACCGAGCAGGGACGCGTCGACTTTGTTGGGGCGTTGGGCGATGGAGACGGTCTTGAGGCGCGAGAAATCCGCCTCACGGTACTCGGTCATGGGCGCCCCGCGGGAGGGTCGGAGTACTCCTTGAGCTTCATCGTGACCTGGCCGAACGAAAAGTTCGATTGCAGGGCGAGCATGACGCGGTGGTCGTCGTCCGACAGCCACATGCGCGCGTCGGCCCGCTCAGCGAAGATGCCGCCGCCGTTCGGGATCCGCGGGCGGATGACGATCGCCTTCCATTTCCGCCCTGCGACGCCCACGCGCTCCCGCCCCAGCACCTCGACGATCACCGGGTTGCGCTCGGGCCGGAAATAGCGCTGGTATTCGTAGCGCTTGCCGACCTCGAGCGGGACGGTGCGGATCCAATAGAGGAATGCCGCGTCGTCGAGCGGGTCGGGGACCGTGGCGAGCGTGGTGTCGCGGCCGGCCTCCCGGTAGAACCCGGAGTCCGGGTAGATGTCGAACTTCCGCTCCCACGATTTGCCCTTCTCCGCGGTCTGGTTCCAGAAGCGGCGCGACCGGAAGTCGCTCCTCCCGACCCAGGATTCGAGCGTCTGCTCGATATGGTACCACAGCGCGCCGCCGCTGATGCGAAACACCAGGTGCAGCGCCGCAGCGCCTCGCACGGTGTCGATCCCCGCGACCTCCATCGTGGCGGTGCCGACGTTGAAGATGCCGAACTTGGCCTGATAGACCAGGCGCTCGCCGACGGGGAACGGCACCGCCGGGGCGACCGCACCGATCTGGAGCAGGGAATCGTGAGGGCTCGAGTCCGAGCGGGCGCTGTCCGACTGGGCGCGGAGCGCAGCGGCGCAAACGGCGAGGACGACGCCCACCGTACGGGCGGCGCGGATGACGGCGCGCGCCTGCCACGCCGCCAGCAACTGGCGCCACGGCTGCACCCGCGAGGGCCGTTGCACCAGGTCGTAGCGCGCCGCGGCGGGAATCGCGTCCACCCGGCGGGCGTGCGGCGCGAGCCGCGCGAGCAGCTCGGCGCTGGCACACCAGCCGTCGGTTGCGAGCAGCGGCGCCGCATCGCGTCCCCCTCCGCCTCCCAGCGCCTGGCGGAGCACGCTGAGTCGCAGGGCGCAGAAGCCCGACACGGTGTCCTTGACTCCCGGTACGGGGAGCAGCCGCGGGGTCCACTGGCGGGCGAGCCACAGTGCCCGCGGCGCCCGGCCGCGCTCCTCCCGCTGCTCCGCTACCACCAGGTCCGCTCCCGACTCGATCCGCTTGACCATCTCCTCCATGCACTCCGGCGAGTGCACGAAGTCGGCGTGCAGCGTGATCGCACAGTCGCGCTTCGCGCGGTCGGTGCGCTGTAGCGCCAGGCGCAGCAGCTCCTCCAAGCTCCGGGCGTAGCCGCGCCGCTCCCGGTGCGTGACGATGCTGAGAGGCAACACCTTGGCGTACGATGCCAGGACGGCGGCGGTCCCGTCGCTCGAGGCGTCGTCGGCGACGAGCAGCTGGTACTCGCGCGGGAAGGCGGTGAACACCTGCCGCACCTTCCACAGGACCAGTCCGACCGTGCGGGCTTCGTTGTGCGCCGGAACGCAGACGTAGATCATGGCCTTGCAATCTAGACGAGCGACCGATACACGGCCAAGACGCCGCGGGCCATGGCGGCGGCCGTGAACTGCGGGGGAAGGGGGAAGGGGGAAGGCTGATCGAGTGCCCGGACCACCGTCTGTGCCAGCGCGTGCGCGTCGCCGACCGGGACGAGACACTGTTCCGGCACGATCTCGGGGAGGCCGCCGGCTCGGGTCGCGACGACCGGCTTGCCGAGCGCCAGCGCGTGCAGCACGACGCTGCCGAGGCCCTCCTCTTTGGACGACATGACCAGGAGGTTGCTCTCGGCGATCAGGGCGTCCGCCTGCGCGATGTGCCCGAGCAGGTGCACGCGATCGGTGAGTCCGAGCCCACCGATCTGCGCGGCTACGGTGCGGCGCTCGTCCCCGGCCCCGGCGATCACCCAGTGCAGGTCCGGCCGGAGCGTCCGTGCCGCGTGTGCCGCGCGGACCAGGGTGGTCTGATCCTTCGCCGGCTCGAGCGCCGCCACGTTCACCGCGATCGGGGCGTGCGGGGACAGCCCGAGGCGCGCCCGGATGCCGAACGGGACTGCGGCCGCGGCGCGGACCTCGTCCGGATCGATTCCGGAAGGGACGACGCTGATCTCGCCCGGGGACACGCCGGCAGCGACGAGCACGGTCTCGACGGCCGCAGAAATGGCCACGATGCGATCCGCACGAAACAGCGAGCTCCGGCGCCGCACCGGGAACACGACCCGCCGGGTCGCGACCATCCGAGGCTGGGCGTCGAGCCAACGCCGGGCCGCCAGGGCGATCCCGAGCGCGTGGCCGTCGTGCGCGTGAATGACGTCGGCGCGCAGCGCGCGCGCGAGCAGGACCAGCCTCCACCACGCCCGGGGATCGAGCCCGATGGTCCAGGGGACCTCATGCACCGGAGTCCCGGCGGTCGCCACGCGCCGCGCCAGCTCGCTGCCACGTCGCGTTATCAGGTACTGCTGCACGTCGGGATCGCGGGCCAGCTCGCGCGCCAGCAGCCGAACCTGATCTTGTCCCCCCCGGTACTCGCGTCCCGAGTCGACGTGGAGGACGCGCAGCATGCTCAGGCGGGTTGGTTGGCGGCGTGGCCGAGCGCGGCGCGCAGCTCGGAGAGCGTAAACGGTTTGTGGAGGTAGGGACGGCCGAGCGTTTCCAGGAACTGCAGGGTGTCGCCCCGCACCGTGTCGCCGGTCGCGAAGATGATCCGTTCGGCCGCGCGCGGATCTTGACGGGCGAGCTTCTGGTACATGTCGCGTCCCGAGAGGTGCGGCATGCGGAGATCGCAGATGATGACGTCGAAATCCCCCGCGATGGCGCGCTCCAGCGCGTAGGCCCCGTCGCTCGCCACCTCGACGGAATGGCCCCAGCTCTCGAGCGTCGCACGCATGTAGTAGAGGATGTGCGGCTCGTCGTCCACGACGAGGATATGCAGCCGTTTGCCCTCGGGGACCTGTGCCGGGGCGGCCTCGACGAGCGGGGTTCGCGCCCCGCCGGGGAGCTCGACCGTGAAGGTGGCGCCCCCGCCCGCCTTCGTGTCGAGGGTGATCCGCCCACCGTGCTCCTTCACGATCCCCTGGCAGATGGAGAGTCCCAGGCCCGTCCCCTCCCCCTCGCCCTTGGTGGTGAAGAACGGCTCGAACACGTGCGCGGCGATTTCCTCCGTCATTCCCGGCCCCGAGTCCGTGATACTCACGGCGACGCCGTCGCGCTGCGGCTTCGCGGCCACCCAGATCCGGCCACTCGGGGCGTCGCTGGCGATGGCCTGGTTCGCATTATTGATGAGGTTCACGAACACCTGCTTGATCTGATTGCCGTTCACTTCGACGTCGGGCAGCCCCGGCTCCACCTCGAGGGTGGCCTCGACCTTGTTCGCCATCAGCTGGTTGCGCAGCAGCGCCAGCGTCGACTCGAGGATCGAGCCGATCGGCTGTCGCTTGCGCTCGCCCTCCTGGCTGCGGGCGAACGACAGCAGGTTCTTGACGATCGTGGCTGCCCGCTCGGCCTCCTGACGGATGACCTGCAGAGGCTCGGCGAACTGAGGGGGGATGTCCCCGAGCTCGGCGAGGAAGTCCGAGAACCCCACCACCGAGGCCAGGGGGTTGTTCAGGTCGTGGGCGACGCCCGCGATCAGTTGACCGATCGCCGACATCTTCTCAGACTGTATCAACTGCTCCTGCAGCCGCCGTCGCTCCGTCTGGTCTTCGAACACGAGCACGGCGGAGCCCGGCTCGGCCATGGGAATGGCGGTGAAGGACAGGGTGCGCTCGCCGGCGCGGATCTCGACCAGCGTGGCGGTCGGCTCGGCGAGGGCGCGGGCGACCGGGTCCGACCAGGCGGGCGGCAGCAGGCCCAGCCAGGGGCGGCCCGGGATGGCCGTCACGGGCACCTGGATGAGCTCGGCGAAGACGCGGTTGCCGCGCCGCACCGTCCCATGGGCATCGATAATGCAGATGGCCTGGGTGATCGCGTCGACGGTCTTCTCCCACTCGCGCTTCGCGGAAGAGAGGAGCTCGACGAGCCGGGCGTTCTCCAGGGCGATGGCGGCCTGGGCGAGCACCGCCGTGACCAGCGTCAGCTCCGCCTTGCCGAAGGCGCCGGCGCGCTCGCTCGCGAGCGAGACCGCGCCCACGGCGCGGCCGGCGGCGACCAGCGGGGCGCCGAGCCACGACCGGGGCGGCTCCTCGGTGAGGTCGGCGCCGCGCCGCCGGGCCTCTTCCTTCACGTTGCGCGCGAAGGCGAGGGGCCCGCGCCGCAGCGCCAGCTGCAGCAGTGGGTCGTACGTGCGCGCGGGCACGGCGTTGGTGTCGTGGGTCACGGCGAGCTGGTTCGTCTCGGCGTCTAGTAGAACGACGGTCAGCCGGTCGGGCTTCAGCAGCTCCTGTAAGGTCCGGGTGACGAGCTCGACGACCGTCGCCGGCCGGAACGCGCCGGCCAGCTCCTGGGAGAGGCTTGTCAGCCGCGCCAACAACTCGACCGCGGGGCGCGGGGTAGCAGCGTTAGAGGGAGGCTTGGGCATGATCCTGGCGAACGTTCGTGGTCGCCTGCGGGCGCAGGATTTCCGGCTCGTCGCACTCGCCCTGGCGCGGGGCGACGCGGTGCGCCGCGAGCACTACGAGCGTCTGCTGCTCGAGCAGGGGCCGGACCGGGTGCTCGACGAGCGCGGCCTGCTCGAGGCACTGCTCGTGTTGCGCAGCCTCGTCGTGCCGTCGCCCGCCTTGTTCGCCTACGTGGCGGTGCGGCACACGCTGCTCTCCGCCGGCGTCGACGACCGCGAGCTCGCCGACTACCTCGCGGCGCTGGTGCTCGAGTTCGGCGACCACGACCGCCACAGCCGCATCGGGCGCGCCGACGACCAGACCTATCATTATCTCGTCGACATGGTCGGCGAGCTGACCGGGGTGGACGACACCGGGGAGCGCGGCTTCCTGCTGCGTGTGCATCTCGGAAACTACAGCCTCTGGCTCGCGGGCCTGTTCCCCGATTACGTCGAGGCCCGGCGCAGTCGTCAAGGGGGACCCGACCTGCCCTACTACGACGAGCTCGGCCGCCAGGGGTACCGCCTCGCCTCCGAGCACCGCCTGGCCGAGCGGTTCGGCGTGGCCGAGATCTATCGGGCCGCCGCGCAGCGGTTCCCGACGCTGCGCGTCGCGTTCAACCGGCTGAGCGATCGGGTGTTCTTCCCGCACGTCAGCACGCCCGAAAAGATACTGCGAAATCTTTGAGATATCAGACGTCCGACGTCTACGACTCGTCCAGAAACGTCGTCGGCACCCGCGTCGCCGCCTGCACGAGTTCCTCGGCCGACTTCACGAACCGCACGACGATCGGGAGCGACCCTTTGAGCGCCAGCTTGCGCTGCATGATCCCCGCGATCGGCCCCAGCTCCTTGCGGATCACCCGCTTCCACTGGCCGTAGTCGCCGGTGATGACGAACGGCGCCTGCTCGGCCTCGGTCTGGGAGACGACCTTCGCCTCGCGGCACATCCCCCGCTCCAGATCGAGCCAGATGCCCACGGGTTCGGTGATCCCGATCTCGGGCTGGCGGTTCACCACCAGCGCGACGGCGCCGTGGGTCCACTCCCGGGAAGCGGCGCGGTAGCTCTCGCTCGCGTTGATCTCCGTGCCGTACGCGCTGACCCATTCGCGGGAAGGGAAGGCGAGGGTCATCGCACCGCCGCCGCGAAGGCCCGAAACAGTGCTCCCTCGACGTCGTCCTCCGGGTGCCACTGCACGGCGAGCGCCCACGGCCCGCCGTCGCACGGTTCAGCGGCTTCGATCACCCCATCGGGGGCCCAGGCGGTGGCGGCGAGCGACGGCGCGAGGTCGCGGATCGCCTGATGGTGGCGGGTGTTCACGCTCGTTTCCACGATCGCGAGGGTGTCGTGCAGCCGGGAGCCTGCCTCGATCCGCAGGCCGTGGCGTGCGTGCGAATCGGCGTGATTGATCTCGCTCGGCCGCTCGCTCGCCAGGTCCTGATACAGCGTCCCCCCGAGCGCGACGTTCAGGATCTGGATCCCCCGGCAGATCGCGAGCATCGGCAGCCGCCGGGCGCGAGCACCCTCGATCAGGGCCAGCTCGACTGCGTCCCGCGCGGCGTCGGTTTCGCCCAGCTGGGGGTGGGGCCGTGCCCCGTAGCGCGCGGGAGCCACGTCTTCGCCGCCGGTGAGCACGACACCGCGCACCCGGTCGAGAGCGGCGCACGCCTGCTCGGGGTCGAGGATCGGCGGCACGACCAGCGGCACGAGGCCGGCGCGCGTGAGAGCCCGCACGTAGGCGGTGTTGAGGGCGACCCGCTCGCGGCCCGCGTCGGTGCGCAGCGGGGCGGTGACGGCGACGACGCCGCTCATCGCGGCGCCGGCGCGGGCGGGCCGAGCAGCGGGCAGCGGGAGTTGCTCACGCTCGGCCAATCCACGCGGACGCCGTAGAGCGGAATCGTCTTGTCGGTCCCCCCTCCCCGCACCGTGCCGAGCTGCGGGAACGAAGGCGGGGGCCGCACGGACTCGTAGATCAGCGCGCCCTGGGCGCGCTGCGTCGAGTCGTCCACGACGAGCACGCCGTACACCGCCGAGTCCGTCGGGAACGGTGGGAAGCTCGGGCCCTGATAGGTCAGCGCGAGCCGCGGCCCCTCGTAGGCCACGGTCACTTCACCCTGGTGCGAGGTGCCGGCCACGAGGGCGGGGAGCGACGCGGACAGACCGCGCGGTGCGTCGGTCAGCACGAACGGCAGGATGGTGAGCTGTTGCTGGATCATGCGGGGCCCCACGAGCAGCGCCAGGCCGCACGTCGGGGAGCGCGACCGGTCGCCGGAACAGCAAACGGCGAATGACGTCAAGAGAAATGGCGTCACGCGAGACACCGTCATGGGGAACCGTGTCGCGCGCCCCGGCATCATCGAGCGGTCACGACTTCGGTGACGCTGGTGGGATACGGGGCGTCCGTGCTCACGCGCCGGAGCTCGAGGCTATCGGCATCCGGGACGAACGGCGTGCCGAGCCGCAGCGCGTCACCCACGAGCCACGCGGCGGTGCGCGCCTTCTGGGATGCGGGGTAGTCCAGGTCTGCGCCGATGATGTAGCGCCCCGTGCGACCGAGCGGGCCCGCCTCGATTTTCGACCGCTCTTCCTTGCCGTAATAGCGGCGATACAGCCGCCCCGCGATCCATTCGCCGGGCATCGTCTTCAGCGTCAGGCGCAGGTACACGGTGGAGTCGATCGGGACCGGGTGACTCGCGGCCGTCGGTCCCGAGCGGAAGATGCGGGCCAGCTCCCAGGTGCCGTCGATCGGAGCGCCCTGCAGCGCTCCCCAGCAGAAGGTCATGAGCAAGGGGAGGAGGGGGGGGCCGAGCATCGCCACAATCTAATACGTCCAGGTCAGCGTGACCGACAGCGTCCGCACCGGCGCGAGCGTGCGCGGCACCTGGTTGTAGATGTAGTTGAGCGCGTTCGCGAGCCGGCAGCGGACGGAGAGCGGTCCCTGTGCGACGCCCGCCCTCAGGTCGAGGACCTTCTCCGCCAGCCGGTCGTCGTTCGGATAGAGCTCGACGCGCTCGAAGCGGCTCGCGTAGCGGAAGTCGCCGCCGACCGAAACCGCGCGCCATTGGTAGTCGGCGCTCAGGGTGAGCAGGTGCTTGGGGCGGAAGGCGAGCGGGCGTCCGGGCACACCGTCGCCTGCGAGCTCCCGGGCGTATAGAAAGGTGTACGCCAGCGCGGTCGTGAGCCGGGGGGTGAGCGGGAGGGCCGTCAGCGTGAGATCGAGCCCGGCGAGTCGGGCCCGCGTCAGGTTGCGGAACTGGATGCTGCTCAGGTTTACCCTCGGCTCGATCAGGTCGTACGCCTCGGTCCAGAACAGGGCGGCGTCCGAGTGGACCGCCGACGAGAGATGCGCGGCATTGGCCAGCTCGAACGACCACGCGGTCTCGGGGCCCAGGTCCGGGTTCGGGATCACGACCAGCCCGCCCACCACGGTCGAGACGAACCGCTCCGCGAGCGAGGGCGCGCGGAACCCCCGCCCGACCGATGCGCGCCAGGCGCCCAGGCGGGTCTCCAGGACTGCGCCGACCCGCGGACTCACCACGGCCGAGAGGCCACCCCCGTCCACGGCGATGTAGTCGATCCGTGCGCCCGCCGTCAGGCGCGCACGCCCGAAGCGCTGCTCGCTCTCGCCGTAAGCCGCCAGCTCGTTCTGCGAATGATCGCCGAAGATGTCGCTCGTCACGTCCGATCGCGCGCCCTCGGCGCCGACCGTCACCACCCGGCCGTCCGCGGGGTGGGTGACGGCGCGCAACTCGGCACCGAATCGATCGGCCGTGGCCGCATCGTTGTTCCCGGGCTGGTAGTCGATGAAGTGGGTGCGCAGCCACGATCCGCGCGCTTGCCAGGCGAGGCTGGCCGAGGCGGCGCGCTCGAGCGTGGCGCTCAGGTAGCCTTTGTCGGAGCGGGTGAACGCGCCGCGGCCCGAGGTGTCGATCATGAACGGTTGATACGCCTGACCGCGGTCGTCGCACGTGCCGCGTGTGCACCAAAAGAGCGACGTCTCGGCCTGGTCGCTCACCCAGGACCCGGCGGTCGTGACACGCGTCCCGCTCGCCGGGCGCCATTGGAGCTTGGCAGCCGCCTGCCAGTGATCGCGCCGGTCCTGCTCGCGGTAACCGTCCGAGTGCCAGCCGCCGCCCGTCAGGCTTCCACCGAGTTCGTCGCCGCCGTAGGCGCCGGTCAGGTCGAGCCCCTCTTCCGCACCCGTGTAGTCCCGGAACGTCCAGACGTCGTGGGGTGGATTGGCATAGCTCCCGCCCGTCGCGCGCACGCGGGCGTGGAACCCGGGCGCGATGTCGCGCGTGATGACGTTCACGACCCCGCCGAGGGCCGCCGACCCATACAGCGAGGAGCCGGCGCCCTTCACGATCTCGACGCGCTGCACGTCCTCGAGCGGGACCAGGTCCCAGTTGATGCCGCCGCGGTCGCCCTGGTTGGTGGGCACTCCGTCCACCAGCTGTAGCACACGCGAGCCGAGCCCCTGCACGTAGCCCGTGGACCCACGGATGTTCACCTGCCCGTTGAGGAACTGCACCCCGGGAGCCTTGTCGATTGCTTCGTCCACGGTGTTTACCGCGCGGCGGGCCAGCTCGGTGTCCGTGACGATCGCGACGCTCGTCACCGCCTGGTCGAGGAGCTGCGAGCGCTTCGAGGCGGTGACGACCACCGGCGTCAAGAACATCGCTGCGGTATCGAAAATCTGAAGCTCTCGGTTGGGCGCGAGAGTGAAATCGATTCGCACTGAGTCACCCGCGATGAGATCGGTGGGCTCAGACAGGGCGGTGCGGTACCCCAGGCGTCTGACTTCGACCGTCAGGCGACCTGCAGCCACGTTTGCCACGCGATAATGACCCCGATCGTCAGCAATACCGGCCCCGCCGCCGAGGAGTCGGACGTGCGCCTCGGCGATAGCCCGACCCGCCGAGTCGCGTACTTCTCCATAGACCACCCCGGTACCCTGCCCGGCAAGCTGGGCGGCCGATGCAAAGAGAAGGAAGGCGGCGGAGACGGACTTCACGGACACGGCGGGAAGTAGAAACACACGCGATGCATGTCACCGAAGTCCACCACGAAATCGATCGAGTCTCGGCTGGTGCCGCCGGGCACGACGACCACCCCCGGGTTCGTCGGGTTCGCCTTGTCGCGGTAGAACCCGGTCTCTCGGAGCAGACTATCCGCGTTGCTCGGGCTGAGGGGCGGCCCCTGTTTCTGCCACACCGCAAGGACCCACTCGTAGCGGCCGGCTGGGAGCTGCAGCGTATAAAACGAAGGCGGGCCGCCGAGCGGGAGGGTCGGCGGGCTGGGCTGCGGCTTGAATTTGAAGAGGTCGTTCTGACTCTTAGGGAAGGTGTCGAACGCCACGATGAACACCTTGGCCGTGCTCTCCGGCAGCTGGCCGGCGAAGCTCACCGTCCCGCACACGCCGACGAACCCGTTGGGGCAGCTCGTGGGCGCCAGCGCCGGCTCAAGCCCCTGGTTGCAGGCGAGGATCGCCGCGACGGCGATTGCCACGGGAGCGCGCGTGATCATAGCGTCATCAATCTGACCGGGCCCCTAGTTCCGTCAACTTGACCCCCGTTTCTGCGGGGAATAACGTTGAGTCCGCTATGCCGATCTACGAGTACCGCTGCACCAAATGCCGCCGGCGCTTCAGCCAGCAACAGGAGATCGCCGAGCACGGTCGCAGGCGGCCCGCCTGTCCCAAGTGCAAGTCACGCGCGGTGGAGCAGGTGTACTCAGCGTTCTTCGCCAAGACCGTCCGGAAGAGCTAGCGCGCCTCGTGTTCGAGCGCCTGCGGGACGCCCTGCGCGCCGCCCTCGATGCGGCGACGCCGCCCGGGAACCTGCGCGATCTGGCGCGGCAGATGCGCGAGGCGGTGGTGGAAGCGAAGGTGTCGGTGCAGGAGACGCGGGCCGCGGTGACACGCGCCGAGGGCGAGCTGGTCGTCGAGCGCCAGCGCCTGGCCGACGCCGAGCGGCGCGGCCGACTGGCGGCCGAGATCCAGGACGCTGAAACGGTCGCGGTGGCCCAGCGGTTCGCGGCGAAGCATCGCGAGCGCGTGGGGGTGCTCGAGCGCAAGGTGGCAGCCCTGAAGGAGGAGCTGGGGCTGTACGAGCGCGAGCTCGTCGATATGCAAGCGCAGCTCGGGCGGGCCGAGCGGGACCGGCCGCTCACCGAAGCGGAGCGCTCGGCCGAGCGCGCCTGGCGCGAGCTGCAACGGGCGGGGGGCTCGCGGCCCGAAACGGATCTGCAAGGCGACCTGCTCCAGTCCGACCTGGACCGCACGGCGCGCGAGGCTGCCGCCGATCGACAGCTGCGCGAGCTCAAGAAGAAAATGAAGAAGGATTGACGCGATGCTGCTCCTGCTCGCGAGCCTCGCGCTCCAGCACCCGTCTCCCCGTCCGCCCGACCTCGCCAAGCGCGCTCACACCTACAGCATCGTCGCCTACGACTCCGCGAGTGGAGATCTGGGCGTCGCGGTGCAGTCCAAGTTCCCGAACGTCGGGGGCATCGTGCCGTGGGCACAGGCGGGCGTTGGCGCGGTAGCGACGCAGTCGCTCGGCAACACCGATTACGGGGAGAAGGGGCTCGAGCTGTTGGCACGGGGGGCGACCGCGCCCGAGGCACTGCGCATCGTCATGCGCGGCGACCCGCGGCCGGCCCAGCGACAGGTCGGCATGGTCGACGCCCGGGGCAATGCGGCGAGCTGGACCGGGGACTCGTGCTTCGATTGGGCCGGCGGCAGAGCCGGCGGTCCGATGGTCGGCGGAAAGGGCCAGGTCATCGTCGGGCGGACGTATGCAGCGCAGGCGAACATCATGGTGTCCGATCAGACGGTCAAGAATATGGCTGCGGCCTTCGAGCGCGCCACGGGCTCGCTCGCCGACCGCCTCCTGGCGGCGCTGGTGGCAGGGCAGGCGGGGGGTGGCGACAAGCGCGGCATGGAATCCGCCGCGTTGCTCGTCGTGCGCAAGAATGCAGGTTACCTGGGCTCGAACGACCGCTACATCGACATCCGTGTCTACGACGACACGAACCCCATTCGAGAGCTCGAGCGGCTGTACGAGCTGCACAAGCTCTACTTCTTCACGAGCCGCCCCGAGGACTTGATCCCGATCACCCCCGACGTCGTGCGGCGGCTCGAGCCAATCCTGCTGCGCGAGCCGCGCACCCAGCCGGAGAAATGGCTCGCCGCGCCCCAGGGCGTGGCGAACCGGACGTTTCTCGAGGCGCTCGCGAACTTCATGTACTGGGAGAACTACGACGTGCGGGTGCGGATGGACGGGAAGATCGACCGAGTGGCGTTGGATGACATCCTGAAGCGACGCAAGCCGTGAGCGCACTGCGTCGCTGGTGGTCCCGCATCCGTGCCACCCTGGTCGAGTGGTACGGGGAACGCGCCACACGCGACGGACGACGCTCCGGAGGCACCATGGAAATCAAGCGCGACCGCATGGTCTTTCTCGGGTACGGCAAGTACTGGCGCTCGGACACCATCCTCGGCCTGATGCCGATCGAGGAGGAGCGTGGGCCCAAACGCCGCACCAACGTGTTCGTGCAGGGTCGCGCAGAGCCGATCGTCGCGTCGCGCACCGAGCAGAGCATCCTCGAGGACATGGGAGCGAGCGACGCGGGGTTTCAGGTACAGGGGTTGCGCGAGGCGGTCACCGAGCTGCTCGCCGCGTTCCACGAGTTCTCGCCGGGGCTGCGCCGCACGCTGCAGCAGGAGCACCACTTCGACGCCGAGCAGTGGGAGCATCGGCTGGGAGAGCTGCTGCGCGCCCCGCGGGCGCCCGAGTCCGTGGCTCAGAACGAGCTGTTCGATTGAGCGCGGTGCGCGGGGCGGACGACTTCCTGGGGCACCCCCGGGGCCTGGTCACTCTGTTCTTCACCGAGACGTGGGAGCGCTTCTCGTACTACGGGATGCGGGCGTTCCTCATCCTGTACATGGTGCACGCGCTCGGTTTCGACGACCACCATGCGGGTTCGGTGTACGGTACCTACACTGGGAGCGTGTGGCTGGCCGCGATCGTGGGCGGCATCGTCGCCGACCGCTGGCTGGGTCACTACCGCAGCGTGCTGTTCGGCGGGATCATCATCGCCCTCGGACACTTCACCCTGGCGCTCCCGCCGCTGCCCTTCTTCTACGCGGGCTTGTCGCTGATCGTCATCGGAACGGGCCTCCTCAAGCCCAACGTGAGCACCCTGGTCGGCTCGCTGTACGCGCCGGGCGACGAGCGTCGCGATGCCGGCTTCTCGATCTTCTACATGGGGATCAACCTCGGGGCGTTGTTGGGCCCGTTGATCGCCGGCTACCTCGCACAAAACGTCGACTGGCATATCGGCTTTGCTTGCGCCGGAGTTGGGATGACGATCGGGTTGCTCGTGTACGTGCTGCTGCGCGCCTGGCTGAGACCGGGGGTCGAGCGACTGAGCGCGCCACGCGAGCCGGCCGCCGGGACGCCCCCTTCGGGGCGGGTGGGCGGATTTGCCGCGTCGGACTGGAAGCGCATCGGGGCGGTCGTGATCTTCTTCGCGTTCGCGTCGCTGTTCTGGGGCGCGTACGAGCAGGCCGGATCCACGCTCAATCTGTTCGCCGACCGCTACGTTCACCTCGAGCTGCTGGGCATCACGCTGTATGCGTCGTGGTTCGTCTCGGTGCAGGCGGCGTTCGTGATCCTGTTGTCGCCCGTCTTCGCCTGGCTGTGGGTGAAGCTCGGACCGCGACAGCCGTCGAGCCCGGCGAAGTTCGCGCTGGCCCTCCTGTTCATCGGCCTCGCCTTCGTGCTGCTCATGCCCGCGGGGGCGCTCGCGCAGAGCGGGGTCAAGGTGTCCGCTCTGTGGCTGGTGGCCGCCTACTTCATCGAAGAGCTGGGCGAGTTGTGTCTCAGCCCCGTCGGGCTGTCCGTCGTGACGAAGCTTGCACCCACCCGCATCGTGGGGCTGCTCATGGGCGTGTTCTTCCTCTCCAACGCCGTGGGCAACAAGCTGGCCGGCTGGTCGGCCGGGTTCATCAGCACGACACCACTGCCGACGTTGTTCGGCGTCACGGCGGCGGTGACGCTCGGTGCCGCGCTCGTGATGTTCGTCTTGATCAGGCCGGTGCGCAATTTGATGGGAGGCGTGCGGTAGCGTGAGTCGCCGCGCGGTCCTCCTGCTCAGCGCCTGCATCGGCGCGCAGACGCCGCTCCGCGGGCAGCAGCCCTCTCCGGTGGTGCATGACAGCACCGTGGTCGTGCTGCTCGGCACGGGGAACCCGCGACCCGAGGCGGATGCGTCGGGCCCCGCCACGGCGGATGCCGGCCCCGGGGTCGAGCGCCGCCTCGCCGCGGCGCACCTGCCGATCGACGGCGTCACCGCGCTGTTCATCACCCACCTCCACTCGGACCACACGCTCGGGCTTCCGGACCTGATCTTTACATCCTGGGTGATGGGACGAAAACAACCGCTCGCCGCCTACGGACCGCACGGCTTGCAGAACATGACCGATCACCTCGTCGCCGCGTGGGCGCAGGACATCGAGGTGCGAACCAACGGCCTGGAGAAGCGCACGCCCGGGGGCTATCGCGTGGATGTGCACGAGATCCGCCCGGGCGTGGTTTACGACTCGGGGGGCGTGCGCGTCACGGCGTTCGTGGTGGAGCACGGGACCTGGCGCGAGGCGTATGGATACCGCATCGATGCGCCGGGGCGCAGCGTGGTGATCTCGGGTGACACGAAGCCCAGCGAGAATCTGGTGCGGGCGGCGGCGGGCGCCGACGTGCTGGTCCACGAAGTGTACCCGGAGCCGCGCACGGCGCCCAACCCGACCGAAAGCGCGACCTGGCCGACGTACATGCGGGACTTCCACACCTCGGACGTGGAGGTGGGCCAGCTCGCGGCGCGCCTCCAGCCCAAGCTGTTGATCCTCACGCACATCATCCGCCGCGGGGCGACGGACGAGGAGCTGCTCGCCAACGTGCGGAAGTCGTTCGGCGGGCGCGCCGTGGTGGGGCACGATCTCGATCGCTACTAGCGCGCTCCCGCCACCGGTCCCGCCGCGAGCCGCCGCTCCAGGAACTCCGCCGCGGCGTGATAGGCGGCGAGCCAGTGCGCGTGCGTCAGGAAGTCGTGCACCTCGTCTGGGAACACCAGCTGCTCCACCTCCACGCCGAGCGGCCGCAGCGCCGCCGCCAGATCGACCGTCTGGCTGAACTGCACGTTGCGGTCGTCGTCTCCCTGGATGAGGAGCACCGGGGAGCGCCAGTCCTTCACGTACGCGATCGGCGACGACTCGAACGCCAGCTTGGCGAAATCGGCGCGCTTCTGCGGATCGTAGTCCGGCACCCAGTTACGGATCTCCACGTTCCAGTCATGCACGCCGTGCAGGTCCACGCCGGCCGCGAACAGCTGCGACGCCCGAGCGAGGCCCATCGCCGTGAGGAACCCGCCGTACGAGCCGCCCCACAAGCCGATGCGCTTCGGATCGACATCGCCCCGGCCCCGAAGATAGAGACCTGCGCCGAGCACGTCGCCGAACTCGCTCGCCCCCTGCGCGCCATAATGCAGCGCCTCGCGGAACTCGATCCCATAGCCGATCCCGCTGCGATAGTTTACCGACAGCACGACGAAGCCCCGGCTCGCGAGGTACTGGTTCAGCGCGTAGGCGTTGCGATAGTAATAGAGGTAATGCCAGCCGAGTAGCATCTCGCGCCGCGAGCCGCCGTGGAAGAAGATGACCGCCGGACGCCGCTCGCCCGCGCGAAGGTTCCGCGGCAGGAACAGCTGGCCATGGACGATCACGCCGTCCGAGGCCGACACGAGCACTGGCTGCGGCTCGACCAGCGCCGCCTCGGGGAAGTCGGCCGGGATCGCGCCGGCCGCCAGATCGCGGGCGGGTCCCGAACCCACGATCATCGCCGGGCGAGGGGGTTTGCGCGCGTCCGCGCGCAGGAGCGCGATCGCCTTGCCGTCGCTGGTCACGGCCGGCGCCCATTCGATGCCCGTACCGCTCGTCACGGCTTGCGGCCGGCCTCCCGCCACGCTCACGCGCCACACGTGGCGGCGGTCACTGTCGTCCTGATTGGATGAGAACACGACCTCGCGGCCGTCGGGCGCGAGCGCCACGTGCTCGACCTCGAAGGTCCCGGGCGTCAGCAGGGTGGCGGCGCCGCCGGACGACGGCACCGCGTACAGATGGGTCCAGCCGTCCTTCTCCCAGGGGAATACCAACCGGCTCCCTGCTCCCCACAGCAATTGATCCTCGGCGACGATCCCCCGGAACGCGCTGCCCCGACCCGTGTCGGCCTTCCACACCTCCCGACCGCGACCGGTCGCGAGATTGACGACGCGGATCGACCAGGGTGGAGCGGCGCGCCGCGGCGTGAACGGCAAGGCGGGCTCCCCCGCCGGGACGCGGATGAACGCGAGCTGCGCGCCGTCGGGGGACCACACGGGTTCGCCGTCGTCGTCGACGCTTGCGTCGAGAAACTTGAGCGCCTTCGTGGCCACGTCATACACGCCGACAAAGCCGTGGTCTCCGCGGCTACTCACAAACGCGAGCTTCGAGCCGTCGGGGGACCAGCGGAGCGATTGCGCGCCGCCGCGCGCGTGCACGAGCTGCTCGGGCTTCGCGCTGTCGGCGAGCGGCGCCCACCAGATCTGTCCCTTGTTGAGAAAGGCCACGCGATCGCCTTTCGGGGAGACGGCGGGCGCGTGGCCCTCACTCAGGCGGCGCGGCGCACCGCCCGTGGCGGCGACGATCCAGAGCGCCTGCTCGACGCCCGCGGGCAGCGACAGCGGGTTCGGGTACTCGCCCCGTCCGTTGGCGGGGCCGCCACGCACGTAGACGAGCGTCCGTGCGTCGGGTGTCCAGGCGAGTTCCCCGATCTCCTGCCCATCGTCTTCCTGGTAGCCCGTCACCGCGCGGCCCTGGTACTCGGGGCCGGTCGCGATCCAGATGTTGCGCACGCCTTGCGCGTTGAAGACCCAGGCGAGCGCTCCACCCGCCGGCGCAGCCACGAGCTCGTCGGGAAACGGCGCGGAGAGCGCCTGCTCGATCGTGAAAGAGCGCTGCTGGGCGCGGGCGGCGCCGGTCGTGAGTACGAGGGCGGCCAGGCACGCTCGCGTGCGCGAGGCGAGTAGCATGACGGTTCCTCCGGGGATGGACAGCATCGAAACTGTCGCTAACCAGCGGAGGGGGGAAGTCCTATCTTAGCCCGAGCATGCGCGATCTTGAGGAGCGCCTCCGGGCCGCCCTGGCGGACCGCTACGCGCTCGAGCGCGAGCTCGGGCGCGGAGGGATGGCTGTCGTGTTTCTCGCCCGTGACCGGCGCCATGACCGCGCCGTCGCCATCAAGGTGCTGCGCCAGGAGATCGCCGCGGCCTTGGGCGCGGAGCGGTTCCTGCGCGAGATCCAGATCGCCGCGAAGCTGCACCATCCCCACATCCTCCCGCTGTACGATTCCGGCGCCGCCGGTGAGCTGCTGTATTACGTCATGCCGTACGTCGAGGGAGAATCGCTGCGCCAGCGCCTGGAGCGGGAAAAACAGCTGCCGGTGGAGGAGGCCCTGGCGCTCGCGCGCCAGGTGGCCGGCGCGCTCGCCTACGCCCACCGCAACGACGTCGTACACCGCGACATCAAACCGGAGAACATCTTGCTCGAGAGCGGCGAAGCCGTCGTCGCGGACTTCGGCATCGCGCGGGCGATCACCGCGGCGGGCGGCGACCAGCTGACGCAGACGGGAATCGCGATCGGGACGCCGCTCTATATGAGCCCCGAGCAGGCCGCGGGCGGCGAGGGGCTCGACGGCCGGAGCGACCAGTACAGCCTCGCGTGCGTGCTTTACGAGATGCTCGCCGGGCATGCGCCGTTCCTCGGCGGGACGGCGCACGAGATCCTCGCTCGGCACACGATGGATCCGGTCCCATCGCTCCGCACCGCCCGGGCGACGGTGCCGGGAGCGGTCGAGCAAGCGCTGGCCCGCGCGCTCGCGAAATCACCAGCGGACCGTTATGCCACGGCGCTCCAGTTCGCCGAGGCCCTGGGCGGCTCGGCGCTCGCTGGGGCGGCGCCCGGGGCTGGCGGGTCCCGGCGCCTGCGTGCGGTGTTGGGCGTTGGCCTCGCCCTGGCCGCGCTCGGTGTCGGTCTTGCCGTGGCGAGGCCGTGGCGTCACGCGCCGCCTGCGGCCGTGAGCGCGCGGGCGTATGCCGCCTCGGTGGCCGTGCTGCCCTTTGAGACGATCGGCGGCGAGCCGCAGGACGAGTACTTCAGCGACGGCATGACCGACGAGATCATCACGCAGCTCGCCCAGATCCGCGATCTCAAGGTCATCTCCCGCACGTCGGTCGTGGCGCTCAAGGGTAGCCACCTGACGTTGTCGCGCATCGCCGACACGCTGGGGGTCGACCACGTGCTCGAGGGGTCGGCCCGCCGCGCTGGCGGCAGGGTGCGGGTGAACGCGCAACTCATCGCCGCCAGGACCGACGCGCATTTGTGGGCGAAAACATACGAGCGAGATCTCAAGGATGTGTTCCGGGTGCAGGAAGAGATTGCCGGGGACGTGAGCAAGGCGCTGCTGGCGAGCGTCCAGGGCTTGCGTCCACTGGGCGCCGGATCGCGCACCGAGCGGCCGGCCGCGTACGACGCCTATCTCCGCGGTACCTACTGGCGTCAGCAGCGCACGCGCGATGGGTTGTTGCGGGCGATGCAGGCGTTCGAGGAAGCGCTGGCCATCGACTCCGCCTACGCGCCCGCCTACGCAGGCCTCTCCAGCGCCTTGAGCCTCTTCGTCAACTATCAGTACGACGGTGGCCCGGGGCCCATCGCCGCGCTCGCGCGGGCCATCGTGCTCGCCGACCGAGCGATCGCGCTGGACTCGAACCTCGCCGAAGGGTTCGCTGCTCGAGGGTTCGCCCTCATCCAGGCGGCCGTGTCGTCGGATGCGGCCGTCCGGGACGTCACCCGGGCCATCGCCCTCCGGCCGAACTCCGGTGAGGTGCACGCCTTTGGACAGGGTGCCCTGAGCGACGCCGGCCGCGCTGAGGATTCCTTCGCGGCAGCTCAGACGGCCACAGAGCTCGACCCCCTGGCGCCAGGATTCCATCTCTCGTTCAGCAATGCAGCGCTTGTGGTTCGCCGCTACGACGTCGCGCTGCGAGAGGCCCGACGGGCTGGAGTCCTCGAGACGGCCCCGCTTCCGCTGCGGATTCGCTTCGAGGGGCTCGCCCTGTTGCTGCTCGGCCGCGCCTGGGAATGCCTCGCGCTCGACTTGCGCAGCCAGCCGTACCTCAAGGCCATGTGCCTCGAGGGGCTGGGGCGGCACCGAGAGGCGGCGGCCATCGCCGACTCCCTGGCGGCGGCGATCCGGGCAGGCAGGGCCGGTTGGGCGGTGCCCGAAGGCTTAGGGATGTACTACGCGTGGGTCGGGGATGTGGATGAGTCGCTGCATTGGTATGAAGTGGCGCCTAGGGTGGTATGGCCCCGCATGCTCCGGAGCGGGCTGTTCGACCGGGTGCGCGACGACGCGCGCTTTCGGGCGGGCATCGAGCGGTTGACCGAGCGGACCCGGGTGCGGCTCGAGCAGGCGATCGTGCAGGCCCGGGCGCCAAAACCGCAGCCTTAGACGGAGGAGCTGGACCATGCTCAGGAAACTCGGCGCCACACTCGTCGCCGTCGGCCTCTTCCTTCCGTACAGCCCGGACGTGCGCGTCATTGCCAGCGTGTGGCACAACGCGGCCGAAGTGCTGTTCCAGGGCTTCCCGGTGCTTCTCGCGTTCGTGTACGTGCTCCACACGCTGGTCCCGGCGTTCGCCCGGTTCGATCAGCGACACGGACAAAGGCTGCACGGCGCCCTCCGGATGGTGTATTTCGTGCTCGTCGGGGCCTACCTCGCGACCGCCACGGCGGGGCGCGCGGATTGGCCCGCGTTGGGACCGGTGCTCGCGGCGCTCGTCATCACCGGCGGGCTGCTGTACTGGGGACAGGGCCGGGGGACCAAGGCCGAGCGATTGCCCTTGCTGGTGCTGATCGCCGGAGGCGTTCCGACGGTCGCCTACTTCATCGAGACACTACGCGCGGGGGCACTGGCCTACGGCGGCTGGGTGTTCACGGCGGGGTACGCCTTGGCGGTCGTGGGCGAGGTGCCGGGGCTCCGAGCCGCGCCCAAGATCGCGCACGGCGGCTGATCACATCGGCTCCTCCGCGAAGTGGCACGCGGCGAACTGTCCGGGCGCGACTGCGCGCAGCGCCGGCGGCTCGGTGCGACAGCGGTCATTCTTCTTGGGGTGCGGGCAGCGCGGGTGGAAGGGGCACCCCGCCGGAGGGGCTGCGGGCGACGGCACCTCTCCCTGCAGCACGATGCGCTGCCGCTGCGCTTTGGGGTCGGGCACGGGAACGGCCGACAGCAACGACGTCGTATAAGGATGCCGCGGCGCGGCGTACAGCCCGGTCGCGGGCGCGCGCTCGACGATCTTGCCCAGGTACATGACGGCAACTTCGTCCGCGATGTGCTTCACCACGGCCAGGTCGTGCGCAATGAAGAGGTAGGTCAGCCGGCGCTTGCGTTGCAGGTCGGCGAGCAAGTTCAGCACCTGGGCCTGCACCGACACGTCGAGCGCGCTCACCGGCTCGTCCAGCACGAGGAACTGCGGCTCGACCGAGAGCGCCCGGGCGATCCCGACGCGCTGGCGTTGCCCCCCGGACAGCTCGTGGGGGTAGGCCGCCGCGAACGCCGGAGCCAGCCCTACCTCCTCGAGCAGCCCAGCGACCCGCCGCTTGGCTTCGGGTCCGGTCGCGAGCCGGTGGATGGCGAGGGGCTCGGCGAGCGTCTGCTGCACGGTCATCCGCGGATTGAGGGAACCGTACGGATCCTGGAACACGATCTGCATGCGGCGCCGCAGGGCTCGCAGCTCGCGTCCACCGAGGGCCACGACGTCCGCCCCGCCGAGCGTGACCCGCCCCGCGTCCGGCTCGATCAGCCGCAGGATGGTGCGCCCGACCGTCGATTTCCCGCACCCCGACTCGCCCACGAGACCAAGGGTTTGTCCCGCCGCAATCGCGAACGACACGCCGTCCACGGCATGCACCGTCCGACGGGCGCGCCCCAGCCCGAACAGCCCGCGCTCGCCGGGGAAACGCTTGACGAGGCCTTCGACCTGGACGAGCGGAGCTTGCGTCACGCGTGACGCTCGCGCCGCTGCGGCTCGGTGAGGAGCCAGCAGCGGACAGTGTGGGTCCCCGCTTCTCCCCCCGCGCTGTCGAGCAGCGGGGGCTCTTCCGCGGCGCAGCGGTCCCACGCGTAGGGGCAACGCGGATGGAAGCGGCACCCGGCGGGCCAGGCGGTCGCGGCGGGGACCTGGCCGGGGATACTGTGCAGGCGCCCGCGGACCTGGCTGACACGCGTGTCGAGCCGGGGCACCGACGCCAGCAGGCCTTCGGTGTAGGGGTGCAGCGGACGGGCGAACAGCTCCCCGGTGGGCGCCTGCTCCACGACCTGTCCCGCGTACATGACGACGACGCGGTCGGCCGAGCCGGCCACGACTCCCAGGTCGTGGGTGATCAGCATGACCGCCATGCCGAGCTCCCGCTGCAGCCGGTCGAGCAGCTCCAGGATCTGCGCCTGGATCGTCACGTCGAGCGCAGTAGTCGGCTCGTCAGCGATGAGGAGTTGCGGGTGGCAGATGAGCGCCATGGCGATCATCACGCGTTGGCGCATGCCTCCGCTCATCTGGTGCGGGTAGTGGTCCACCCGCTCGCTCGGATCGGGGATGCCGACGAGCCTCAGCATCTCGATCGCCCGCGCCCGTGCCGGCTTGCGCCCCAGGCCCTGATGGACGATGGCCGCTTCGGCGATCTGGTGCCCCACGGTGAACACCGGGTTGAGCGAGGTCATCGGCTCCTGGAAAATCATCGCAATCCGGTTGCCGCGGACCGCGCGCAGCTCCTTGGGAGCCAGTGTCAGCAGGTTGCGTCCCTCGAACTCGATGAAGCTGCCGGGGCGGATGTGACCCGGAGGCTCGGGGATGAGGCGGAGGATGGAGAGCGACGTGACCGTCTTACCGCAGCCGGACTCGCCGACGATGCCGAGCGTCTCGCCGGGGTACACGTCGAACGAGACGCCGTCGACCGCGCGGGCGGTACCGCTGCCGTGCTCGGTCACGAAATACGTCTTCAGGTCGCGCACCCGGAGCAGGGGCTCCGTCACGTCGCCTCCTTGCGGGGATCGAGGGCGTCGCGCAGCCCGTCGCCCACGGCGTTGAGCGCTAGCACGACGAGCGCGATGGCGAGGCCGGGGAACCCTGCCGTCCAGGGCGCCGTGGCGATGTACGGCTGACCGTCGTAGATGATGCTTCCCCAGCTGGGGAGCGGCGAGGGGACGCCGAGGCCCAGGTAGGAGAGCCCGGCCTCGAGCAGGATCACGTTGCCGATGCCGAGCGCCGCGGACACGATGATCGGGGCGGCGGCGTTGGGGAGCACGTGGCGGAAAATCAGGCGCGTCGGCCCCGCGCCCACGGCCCGCGCCGCGGCGACGAACTCGCGCTCCCGCAGGCCGAGCACCTCGGCCCGTACCAGCCGGCTGGTCCCGAACCACCCCGTGAGCCCGATGAGCAGCACCAGCACCGGGAGCGGCAGGCGCTCCCACAGCGCCACCGCCATGAGCAGCACGAACATGCGCGGCATGGCGAGCCCCACGTCCACGCCCCGCATGAGCACCGCGTCGATCCCGCCCCGGAAATACCCTGCGGCCGCGCCGACGCCCGCGCCCACCGTTACCGCGACCAGCATCGCGAGCGTGCCGATGCCGAGCGACAGCCGGGCGCCGTACACGACGCGGCTCCACACGTCACGGCTGTAGACATCGGTCCCGAGTGGGAAGCGGGTCGAGGGAGGCTGATTCTGCAGATGCACCGGGTCGATCTGACCGGCCGGGTCGTAGGGTGCGACCAGTGGGGCGGCGAGCGCCGTCGTGACGAAGAACGCGAGGATGAACACGCCCGCCGTGGCCGTGGGGTGGCGGAGAAACCGCCGCCCCGCCGCCTGCGTCACCGCGTGGCGCCGCACCTCCGCTGCCGCGAGCAGCGCCACGGCGACCGCGGCCGCGAACGCGAGCCACGTCCAGACGGTCACCTCGCCGCGCCGCGCACGCGAATGCGGGGATCGGCGACGGCGTACAGCACGTCCGCCACGAGGCTGCCCAGGACCACGACCCCGCTCGCCACGAGCGCCGCCCCGGTGACGAGGGGGTAATCACGCTGAAAGATCGCCGCGACCGACAATCGGCCCATGCCCGGCCAGGCGAAGACTCGCTCCACGAGCACGGCGCCGGTGAGCAGGAAAGGGAAGGCGAGACCGAACAGGGTGATGAAGGGGAGCAGGGCGTTGCGGAGCGCGTGCACCAGCAGGACGCGACGCTCGCGTAGGCCCTTGGCCCGCGCGGTTCGGACGTAGTCCTGACCCGCGACCTCGAGCATCGCGGCCCGCTGGTACCGCGCCGTCGCGGCCGCGCCGACCAGCCCGAGCGTCAGCGCCGGCAGGGTGAGGTGCCACAGCAGATCCCCGAGGCAGCGGGCGCTCGTGACGCTGGGGCACAGCACCGGGTCTCGCATGCCGCCGACCGGGAAGACATGCAGCCACTGGCCGAAGACGAGCAGCAGGACCAGCCCCAGCCAGAAGGTCGGCATCGAATTGAAGAACAGGGCGACGTTACCGAGCGCGATGTCCCCGAAGCGCCGCGCGCGCACTGCCTGGTACACGCCGAGCCCGAGCCCCAACGCGAAGTCGATGACGAGCGCGGCCCCCGCCAGGGTGAGGGTCGGCGGGATGGCGTCGGCGATGGCCGCGGCCACGGGGCGATGCTGGGAAAACGATTGCCCCAGCTCGCCACGCAGGAGGTTGCGGAGATACAGCACGTACTGCACCGGCAGCGGCCGATCGAGCCCGAACTGGCGGCGCAGCCGCGCGATCACCTCCGGATCGAGCTGACGCTGCTCGTCCGCGCCGAACGGCGTCCCCGGCGCCAGGTGGATGAGCACGAAGGTGATGGTGACGACCGCAAAGACGATGGCGATCGCGGCGGCGACACGCCGCACGAGCCACGCCGTCACCTAGCGCTCCGCGCGGTCTCGATCGGTCAGCTGGTCGGCGGGGATGCGCCAGGTGCGCACCAGCGCCCAATAGGCGTCCGGCCGGATGACGACGTCCGTCACCCGGCGATTCACCGCGGCCACATTGTCGGGCGCGTACAGGAAGATCGCCGGGGCGTCCTGGTTCAGCGTCTCGATCGCCCGGCGCCACACGCGCTTCGCCGCGTCGCGGCGCGGCGCGGCGGTCGCCTCGTCCACCAGCCGGTCGAACACCGGGTTGGCGTAGCGGCCGGCGTTGGAGTGTCCGGCGGACGTCCACACCTGCGCAATGGACGAGGACGGCGTGGGGTCGGTCCCCCGGGCGATCACGGCCGCGTCGAACCGGCCCGCCTGCGTCCGCTGGTCGAACACGCTGAACTCGACTTCGTCCAGCTGGACGTCCGCGCCGATGCGACGGAACTGCTCTTGCAGGAGCCGGGCGTACTGCCGCCGCAGCTGGCTCGTCGTCGGCACCAGGATGCGGAACGCCAGCGGTTGACCGTCCCGGTCCCGGATGCCGTCGCCGTTCGAGTCGCGCCAGCCCAGCCGTGTGAGCAACCGGGCGGCCTGCGCCGTGTCGTGCGGCAGCTCCCGTGTCTCGGGATCCCAGATCGACCAGATGCGGGCGAGCGGGCCGGGCGGGACCAGCGCGAGGTCGCCCCACACACTCTGGCGCAGCCCTTCCCGGTCCACCGCCATCGCGAGCGCGCGCCGTAGCAGCCGGTCCCCGAACAGCGGATGCGGCTTCGCCGTGTCGCCGTTCGTGGACAGGTTGAACGCGAGGAAGCCGTACAGCGCCCCGTGGTACGGGTAGAGCGTGACGTTGGGCGCCGCGCGGGCGCGCTTCACGTTGTCCGGCGGGCCCAGCACCTCCACTGCGTCGGCGTCGCCCGCGATCACCTGCGTGATGGCGACCTGGAGGTCGGGGGTGAAGCGCCAGATCAGGCGCCGGATGTGGGGGCGTCCCAGGAAGAAGGTCGAATCCGCCGCGAGCTCGACGCTCTCACCCGCCTTCCATGCCACGAAGCGATACGGCCCGTCGCCCACCGGCGCGCGCCCCAACGCCGCGCTGCGCCACTGGGAGCGCGGCACCGGCCGCAGCAGATGCGCCGGCAGGATGCGCATGTGATCCACCGCATCGTAGAACATCTCGGGGTAGCGCGCGTGGAACCGGAACACGGCGGTGAGCGAGTCCCGTGTGGTCACCGCGCTGATGGTGCGCAGCGACGAGCGGAACGGCGAGTTCACCAGCGAGTCGGTATAGATGTCGAACGTGAACGCGACGTCCGCGGCGGTGACGGGTCGCCCGTCCTGCCAGTGCGCGCGTGGATCGAGGTGGAACACGAGGGTGAGCGGGTCGTCCCATTCCCACCGCTCCGCGAGCTGCGGCTGGAAGTCTTCGTCGCCCACGGTGTTCTCGGAGAGTCCCAGGTCCGCGAGCTTCAGGAAGAGCTGCCCCGCGATGTCCTGGGCGTACTGCTGCTGCGTCACGGCCGGAAGCAGGAGGTCCGGCTCGCCCGGCGCGGCGAACACCAGCGTGCCGCAGTACTCGCCGGCGCACCCGCGGCGGCGCTCGCACGACGTGATCGCGAACAGCCCGGCGGCGGCGAGGGTGGTCAGGGCCAACCAGCGCGCCCTGCGAGGCGCCCGGACGGTCGCGGACCCTAAAGGACTCCCTGACGGTCGCGGTCGGACGGATGGCATCGTGCCTAACATTCTATCGCCGGCCTAGCGGCGCCAGGTCCAGGCGGGGTCGGAGAACCTGGCGGTGGAAGGCGGGGGAGGGCGGTGGAGGGCGGTGAAGGTGGCATCGTCGCCCCATGTGGCAACGATCGCGTCCGCCACCTCGTCGAACGTCACGGGACGCCCCAGCGCGGCTGACAGCGTCGTCGCACCGTCGCTTGCGGCTTGCGGCTTGCGGCTTACCGCTGTGAGAATCTCCTGCGATCCATCCAGCAGAATCGAGCCGTGTTGCAGCAATGCCCCTCCCTGCCGGACCTGTGCCGAGCCGATCACCTTGCGGCCGTGCACCAGCACCTCGCCTCCGCTGGGCGCGGCGAAACACGCGTGCCAACGGTGCACGGCGGTGGAGGGCCGTGGCAGGCGGTCGGGTGCCAGAGTCGCATCCGCTCCGAGCGCCCGCAGCGCGGCCGCCAGCCGCTGGTGAATCTCACGATAGGCGTCCCGCAGCGACCCGAACGCTGCGACGGGTGCGGCCACGGCGTAGGTCACCTCGTGCTCGTGCCACACCGCGCGACCACCGGTCGGCCGGCGGACGACGTCACACGCGAGACGCGCAATGGCGCCCGCGTCGTACCGCTCGCGCGCGGGCTCGTTGCGTCCGAACGAGATGCAGCGCGGGTCGAAGCGATACAGGCGCAGGAACGCCCGACCGGTGCGGTCGGACTCCTCGAGCAGCGCCTGGTCCGTCGCCATATTCTCCGCGGCCGCGCGACCCTGCCGCTCGATCAGCACCCGCCACCGAACGGCAGTGGGGCGCTCGGATACGCCGCGACGGCCGCCGAGCCCGGCGCGGCCGTCGGCCGGAGCGGCGTAGCCGGGCGCCCGACGGCCGTCAGTCAGCGGCAAGGGCGTAGGCCTCCACCGGCGGGCACACGCACACCAGGTTCCGGTCCCCGTAGGCGCCGTCGACGCGGCCCACCGAAGGCCACACCTTGTGCTGGCGGGTCCAAGCGGCGGGGAAGGCCGCGCGCTCGCGCGCGTAGGGCCGATCCCACGCGTCGGCGATCACGTCCTCCAGCGTGTGTGGCGCATTTGTAAGGAGGTTATTGCCGCGGGGTTGCCTCCCCTCCTCGATCTCGCGGATCTCCGCGCGGATCGCGATGAGCGCGTCGCAGAAACGGTCGAGCTCCTCCTTGGATTCGCTTTCGGTCGGCTCGATCATCAACGTGCCGGCGACGGGAAACGAGACCGTCGGCGGGTGAAAGCCGTAATCGATGATCCGCTTCGCGATGTCCTCGACCTCGATCCCCGCCGACTGTTTGAAGGGACGAGTGTCGATGATGCATTCGTGGGCGACGCGGCCGGTGGCCCCCGTGTACAGCACGTCGTAGTGCGGCGCCAGCCGCCGGGCCACGTAGTTGGCGTTGAGAATCGCCATCTTGGTGGCCTCGACCAGCCCCTCCCGTCCCATGAGCGCGATGTAGGCCCAGGAGATGGGGAGGATCCAGGCGCTCCCCCACGGGGCGGCCGACACGGTGCCGCACGGCTGCTCCCGACGCAGCGGCACGACGGGGTGATCGGGCAGGAACGGCCCGAGGTGCGGGGCGACGCAGATCGGCCCCATCCCCGGCCCGCCGCCCCCGTGCGGGATGCAGAACGTCTTGTGGAGGTTCAGGTGGCAGACGTCGGCGCCCATGTCGGCGGGCCGGACGAGCCCCACCTGGGCGTTCATGTTGGCGCCGTCCATGTAGACCTGGCCGCCGTGGGCGTGCACGATCTCGCAGACCTGCCGGATCGTCGCTTCGAAGATGCCGGTAGTCGACGGGTAGGTCACCATCAGCGCGCCGAGGGTGCCCTTGTGCTCGGCCGCCTTGGCGCGCAGGTCCGCGAGGTCGATGGCACCGCGCGCATCGGTCTGGACCGGGACCACGGTCAGCCCGGCCATGACGGCGCTCGCGGGATTGGTGCCGTGCGCGGAGGTCGGGATGAGACACGTCGTGCGATGGGCTTCGCCCCGCGAGCGGTGGTACGCGCGGATCACGAGCAGTCCGGTGAACTCCCCCTGCGATCCGGCGTTGGGCTGCAGCGAGACGTGCGCGAAGCCGGTGATCTCGGCCAGCATGTCCTCGAGCTGCCGGAACAGCGTGCGATAGCCGGTTGCCTGCTCGCGCGGAGCGAAGGGGTGCAGCCGGTTGAACTCCCGCCACGAGAGCGGCACCATCTCGGTCGTGGCGTTGAGCTTCATGGTGCACGAGCCCAACGGGATCATCGACGTGGTGAGGGACAAGTCCCGCGCTTCGAGCCGCTTGATGTAGCGCAGCATCTCCGTTTCGGAGCGATAGCGGTGAAAGACGGGGTGTGTGAGATAGGACGAGCTGCGTCGCAGGGCGTCGGGGATGGCCGTGTCAGCCTTGGCCCCGAGATCCTCGACCATGAACGGCAGGACCTCGTTGAGTGAGAACGCGGCCACCAGGTCCGCGAGGTCGCCGAGCGTGGTGGCCTCGTCGAGCGACACGCCGATGCGGGTCGGCGAGATGGTCCGCAGGTTGATGCGGCGGGCGCGGGCCGCGTCGATCAGTCGCGGCAACGCCCACGACTCGACCTCGATGCACAATGTGTCGAAGCAGGTCGAATGCACGACGCGGTAGCCCAGCCGCGTCACGGCATTCGCGAGCAGCACCGTGAGCGTGTGGACCCGCTCGGCGATGCGGCGCAGGCCCTCGGGCCCGTGGTACACCGCGTACATGCTCGCCATCACGGCCAGCAGCACCTGCGCGGTGCAGATGTTGCTCGTGGCCTTCTCGCGGCGGATGTGCTGCTCGCGTGTCTGCAGGGCCATGCGCAACGCCGGCCGTCCGCCCACGTCGCGCGATACGCCGATGATGCGCCCGGGCACGTACCGCTTGTGCTCCTCGCGGGTCGCGAAAAACGCGGCGTGCGGTCCGCCATACCCCATCGGGACGCCGAAGCGTTGCGAGTTGCCGACGGCGATGTCCGCGCCCCACTCGCCGGGGGGCTTGAGCAGCGTGAGTGCGAGCAGGTCCGTCGCGACGGTCACGAGCGCCCCTACCGCGTGCGCCCGCTCGCACACCGCGCGGTAGTCCTCGATCTTGCCGTCGGTCGTCGGGTACTGCAGCAGCGCGCCGATCACCCCGGGCCGGAACTCGAAGCCGGTGGGATCGGCGACCACGGTCTGGACGCCCCGCGCCTCCGCGCGCGTGCGGACGACGGCGATCGTTTGAGGGTGGCACCCGTCCGCGATCATGAACACGGGCGTCACCCCTGCGGGAGGCCGCGCCACGGCTTCGGTCAGATGCATCGCTTCGGCGGCGGCGGTGGCTTCGTCCAGCAGGGAGGCGTTGGTGATGGGGAGGGCGGTGAGGTCGGCGACCATGGTCTGGAAGTTGAGGAGCGCTTCCAGTCGCCCTTGAGCGATCTCCGGCTGATATGGCGTGTACGCCGTGTACCAGCCCGGGTTCTCCACGATGTTCCGCTGGATCACCTGGGGCGTGAAGGAGTGGTAATAGCCCATCCCGATGTAGGAGCGGTACAGCTGGTTCTGCGCCGCGAGTCCGCGCAGCGCCTGGAGCACCTCGCGCTCGGTGCGTCCGGGCGGGAGCGCCAGTGGTCGGCCCAGCCGGATGTCCGCAGGCACCACGCTGTCGATGAACTCGTCCAGCGACGCGGCGCTGACCAGCTGGAGCATCGTCCGGGTCTCATCGGGGCTCGGACCGATGTGGCGCGCCACGAAGCGGTCGGCGGGGAGCAGGGAAGCGCGTGCCGTGGCCATGGTAGAGCGGCTATTCGCCAATCTGCTGCTTGTACTCCTCGCTCCCCAGGAGGTCGTCGAGTTCCTTCGGACTCTTGATCCGGAGCCGGATCATCCAGCCCTCGCCGTAGGGGTCCCGGTTCACGAGGGCAGGGTCACTGTCGAGCGCCGCGTTGATCTCCGTGACCGTGCCGGCGAGGGGGGAAAAGAGCTCCGAGACCGCCTTCACCGCCTCGATCGTCCCGAACACGTCCATGCGCGCGAACGTCGCTCCGACCTTGGGCAGGTCGACGTACACGACGTCGCCCAACTCGCCCTGTGCATAATCAGTGATCCCGACCTGGACGACCGCCGTGTCGTCGGTCTCCTTGACGTACTCGTGCTCTTCGGTGTAGCGCAGGTCCGGCGGCGTCTTCGACATGCGGGGTTCGCTCTCGCTCGAGGCTCACCAAGGTCGCGGCGAAGGTTACCGGGGCACCAAACCCCTGTCAACCCAATGGGTTGGCTGACGGGAACAGATCGGGTCGCGGTGCCACGCCGTGGGCACCAGGCTCGATCAGTCGCAGCCGGTCGCCACCCCAAGGGCGCAAGTCGAGCCGCACGGCAACCGGGTCGGGGTCATCACTCAGGAGCGCGAGTATCCCCGGGCGCCCCGCGCGCTCCCACGCCCGCTCGGCTGTCGCCGCCGCCCCGGCCGTGGCCACGATGGCGTCCGGCGGCGAGTCGGCGCGCGCCAGCGCCTTCTCGACCGCGCTCCCGCCCGTCACGCGGCGCACCGCCAAACCGGCGTCCGCGTAGCGGCCCGCGATCGCGTTCAGGGCCGAGGGCAGGGAGGCCGTCCCTTTGCCCTCCCCGTCGGCCGCCGCCAGCAGCAGCGATTGAGCGGGTCGACCGAGCGCCGCCCGGGCAGCCCGACGACGCAATGCTTCGAACACCTCGCGCGCCGCGCGCTCCAGCTGCGGCAGCGATCCATCGTTGTCGATGACGCAGTCGCTGCGCGGACGCTTCCGCTCCGCCGGCATCTGCATGGCGATCATCCGGTCGGCCTCTTCGTTCGACAGTCCCCGCATCGCGCGCAACCGCGTGCGCCGCAGGGGCAGCCCCGCGTCCACGAGCACGACGACGTCGAACTGCCCGGGATCGAGCACCTCAAACAGCAGCGGGATGTCGTTCACCACCAGCACGTCGCCCCGCTCGCGCGCTTCGCGCGCCAGATCGTCGCGGCGCCGCCGGACCGCCGGGTGGACGATGGCGTTGAGGGCGTCGAGCGCGGCCTGGTCGCCCATGACTTTGGAGCGCAGCGCTGCGCGATCGAGCGAGCCATTCGGTTCGAGGACGTCCGACCCGAAGCGTTGCGCGATCGCGGCGAGCACCTCGCCGCCCGGCGCCTGCGCTTGTCGCACGAGCTCGTCCGCGTCGATGATCGTCGCGCCCCAACCGCGGAACAGCTCGATGACCGTTGACTTGCCGGCGGCGATATTCCCAGTGAGAGCTACGTTGAGCATGGAAGCAGTCCGCAATTACAGCAGCGCCGTCTGGTCCTCATCCGCCCTCGGCACTCGATGACACTGCCGGCACCGCGCCTCGTACGACTCCCGTCCCCCGACCATGATCGTAGGGCTATCCCAGAGGGCGGGCCGGCCGTTGACGAGGCGCTGGTTGCGGCTCGCCGGCTCCCCGCACACTACGCAAATCGCCTGGAGCTTGTCGACGATCTCCGCGATGGCGAGCAGCGCCGGCATGGGGCCGAAGGGGAGGCCGCGGAAATCCATGTCGATGCCGGCGAGCACGATCCGCACGCCCTGGTCGGCGAGCGTGTTGGCCACGCTCACGATGCCGTCGTCCAGGAACTGCACCTCGTCCACCGCGAGCACCTGCGTCTCGGGCCGGCGGCGGCTCATGATCTCGTCGGAGGAGTCGATCGGCTCGGCCTCCACGATGCCGCCGTCGTGGGTGCTGATCGAATACAGCCCGGCATACCGGGCGTCCAGGTGGGATTTGAACACTTGGACGTGCTTCTTGGCGATGACCGCGCGCCGCACCCGTCGAATCAGCTCCTCGCTCTTGCCGGAGAACATGACCCCGGCGATCACTTCGATCCTGCCGGCGCGCGTGCCATCGAGCATGCCCTAACCCTTGGTTGACAGCCGCAGCCCGCAAGCCGCAGGCGCTTGCGAGGCGGGCCGCGACAGGGGGACGGCAGTCCTTGCGGCGTGCGGCTGGGCGTCTGCAAACGGGGGGGAAGGGTAGTCGCTTGGGGGGGTCGGGTCAAGGAAACGCAGCTATCTTGCGGATTTTCCGGGGATACCCCCATATTGTGATGGTTTTATGCGGCTTTTCCGGCGCCCCGTGCCAAAAGGGGCGGAATTCCAAGGCTTCTCCGGGGGCCCGAGACCATCACAAGGAGACACCGTGAACAAAGCCGAGCTGACCGGTGCGCTGGCCATGCGGACCAAGATGTCCAAGGCCGACGCGAGCCGGGCGATCGAAGCCCTGTTCGACGACAAAGGCATCATCGCCGGCGAGCTGAAGAAGGGCGCCAAGGTGCAGATCACGGGGTTCGGGAATTTCGAAGCGCGCAAGCGCGCCGCGCGGATGGGCCGCAATCCCAAGACGGGCGGCGTGATTCAAATCAAGGCCTCGATCGCCCCGGCGTTTCGGGCGGGCAAGCAGCTGAAGATGGCGGTCAATAACAGGAAGTAACCCCCGGTGTCAGCCGTGGGCCGCTGTTCACGGGCCGCCCCGCTGGGCGGCCCGTCGGCGTTTCAGCCGCCCACTAAGCCTGCCGATCAAGCCGCGCCTGCGCGCGGCGTCCCCGGATCGTGACGCCGGTGAGGCCGCGCACGACTTTTTCCGCGACCGCGGGCGCGACCTCGACCAGTGTGAACGTGTCACGCACATCGATCCGGCCAAGGTGATTCTTTTCGAGTCCGACCTCCCGGATCAGCGCCCCCACCAAGTCCTTCGCCGCCACGCGATCTTTCTTGCCGATGTTGACGAACACCCTGCTCCACGTCGGCGTGCTCGTCGCGGCGGCATCGCTGACGTCTGACGTCTGACGTCTGAGCGCCAGCAGCGCCGCCGCCACTTCGGCCGGGTCGAATCGTTCGAACAGCGGGCTCAGGAGCGCGAGCTCGGCGTCGATGGCACCGTCGGCGACGAGCCGGTCGATCTCTGCGCCGAGCGCGTCGATGCGGTCGCGCGCCCGGTCCGCCGCAGAAGGCTGCGGCAGGGCCACGAGCGGCGCGGCGAGAGAACGGAGGTACGGCAGCTGGGCCGCCGTGACGAGCAGCACCGGTTCGCCGAGCCGGGCGAGCGCGGCGAATTGCGCGCGGGTCGGCAGCCGAGTGCACAGGACGGCGTCGGGGGACGGCGTGCCCGCTGTCGCGTCGAGCGGCCCGCCCTCCCAGATGAACGGGCGTTGGGCATCGAGCGCCTCGAGGACCGCGCGCCCGGCGGCGTGACGGCGGAACTGCGGAACGACCGCGTAGCGCGCCGGCCCCAGGGGAGCGAGCGAGTCACCACTGCCGTCCACGGGCGGGGTCCCCACGATCAGCGCCCGGCGGGCGTGGCGCTCGAGGAAATCGCCGAGCGCCGCGGGATTCCAGCTCAGCACGATGCGGCGCGCCTCGTGCGTCTCTCCGAGCAGCGTGTCGAGCGCGGCCGCGTGCTCCCCCGACACGAGGGTCTCGGGCCACGCGACGACGACGGTGGAGATGGCGTCCAGCTTCAGCACGGAGCGCGCGACCAGCGCGGCGAGGTCCTGCACCGCCCCGGCGAGCAGCGGGACGGCCCGCGTTCTGAGGATCTGGGTGGCTCGGGACAGACCGGTGACGGCGTGGACGCGCACACCTGCCGGAGCCGCTGCCGCCCACTCCGCGGCGGACCCGTGATCAGCACACACGATCACGGCGGGTGCGCCCACCAGCTCCCACACCGCGGCCGCCTGCTCCACGTCCGGTGGCAGGACCAGCACCACGTGGCGGCCGCGCTGCAGCGCGGCCTTGGCTTCGTCCAACGTCACACGATCCTCGGTTGTCAAAGGGCGCGAACATGGTACCTTCCGGGCAACCGAAAGGCAACGTCATCGTGAAAACGCAGCGGAGTCAGTCGCCCATGACGACCCAGGGCTCGGTATTCGGCCTCTCCCCGAACCTCCATCACCTCGAGACGTCCGCCACCATCGCGATCTCCCAGGAAGCCAAGCGGCGCAAGGCGGCAGGGGAGGATGTGATCGACCTGGGGGCGGGGGAGCCCGACTTCCCCACGCCGCCGATCGCAGCGGATGCCGGCGTGCGCGCGATCCGCGAAGGCAAGACGCACTATCCGGCGAACGAAGGGATCCTGGAGCTGCGGGCGGCCGCCGCGACGCAGTTGTCGCTGCTCTCGGGCGGCCGTCCGGTGAACGCCGACCACATCGTCATCTCGAACGGCTCGAAGCAATCGCTCTTCAACGTCTGCTTCAGCGTGTTCGGTCCGGGCGACGTGGTCGCCATTCCGGCGCCGGCCTGGGTGTCGTATCCGCAGATCGTCCATCTGACCCGCGCGCGGCCGATCCTAGTGCCGGGCGATCCGGAGTGGGGGCACAAGCTGAGCGTGCGGGACCTGCAGCGCGTGGTGCCGGGCGCGCAGGGGCTGATCCTCTGCTCCCCCTGCAACCCCACCGGCTCGGTGTACACCCTCGCCGAGCTCAAGGCGATCGCCCAGTGGGCGCGCGATCACAAGGCGTGGGTGATCGCGGACGAGATCTACCGCCGTATCCACTATGGGCCGGGTCCGGCGCCGTCGTTCCTCGACCTGCCGGACGAGCTGCTCGAGCGCGTGGTGATCATCACGGGGGTCAGCAAGGCGTATGCGATGACGGGGTGGCGGATCGGCATCGCGCTCGCCCCGCCGAAGGTGGCTAAGGCGATGGCCGCGTTGCAGTCGCACACGACGACCGGTGCGAACCACCCGGCGCAGTGGGCCGCGGCGGCGGCGTTGGGGGACGAGCGCGTGGAGCAGGACGTGGCGCGCATGGTGGCAGAGTTCCGCAAGCGGCGCGAGCTCGTCGTCGGCCGCTTCCGCCAGGACCTCCCGGGCGTCGAGTTCGTGGACCCACTGGGCGCGTTTTACTTCTTTTTCCGCGTGGATTCGTTCGGGGGCTCGAGCGGCACGGAGTTTTGCACGCGGCTGATCACGTCCACCGGCGTCGCACTCGTCCCGGGCGCGGCGTTCGGGGATGACCGCTGGGCGCGCTTGAGCTACGCGGCGGCGACGGAGGACATCGCCAAGGCGCTGGATCGGATCATCGGGTTCGCGACGAAGCTCGCCGACTAGAGCTTCGCCGGGCGGTGCGAGAGCACCTCGACGCCCCGGTCGGTCATGACGCAATCGTCCTCGATCCGCACGCCGAAACGCCCGAGCTGATAGATCCCCGGCTCGACCGTGAACACCATCCCCGGCTCGAGGCGCGTCTCGTTGCCCTCCACCAGGTAGGGCACTTCGTGGCCATCCATGCCCAGGCCGTGCCCCAGGCGGTGCGTGAACGACGGACCGTACCCGCCGTCCGAGATCACCTTGCGGGCGGCGCGATCCATCTCCTGACACGGCGTGTACAGCGGCCGCCCAAGCTGGATCGCGGCGGTCTGCGCGTCGTGCACCAGATTGAAGACCTTCTTGAACTCGTCGGACGGGCTGTCCCCGAGCCAGATGGTGCGGGTGATGTCGGACTCATATCCGGCGACGCGACAGCCACAATCGATTAGCACGACGGCTTCCCGTTCGAGCTTCGGGCCCGCCGGACCGCCGTGGGGCAGCGCGCTCGAGGGTCCGAACTGCACCAGCCCGCCGCCCGGCGCGCCACGCTGCTGCATCTCGCGCGACAGGAGCTGCGCCACGTCGCGTTCGCTCTGCCCCGCCGCCAGCTCCGCGAACGTCGCGGCGATCGCCGCCTCGGTGATGTCGATGGCGCGCCGGATCAGGACGATTTCCTCGGGCGCTTTGATGATCCGCAGCCGTTCGGTCACGGGCGCGCCGTTCACGAACTTCCAGCCCGACAGCTGGTCCGCCAGCGCCAGATACACGTCGTAACTGGTGGTGGAATCGAGCGCGATCACGCCGTTGCCGCGTGGCCTGAGCTCCCGCACCACGCTCTTGAGCAACTTGTACGGGTTCGCCTGCTCCTCCCAGCCCCGCGCATCCGCTATAGCGCCGTGCTGCTTGATGCGCTCCACCTCGAATGCGGGACACACCACGACCGTCTTCCCGGTGGCGGGGATGACGACGGCGATCAGGCGCTCGCTGCGGCCGGGGTTGTAGCCCGTGAAGTACTCGTAGTTGGTGCCGGGCGTGGCGATGAGGCAGTCGAGCTTGCGGCTGTTGAGTTCGGTCTGGGCGCGCTCGATGCGGCGGGCGAAGACCTCCGGAGCCAGGGTGGGCTCCTGAGCCAATTGCGGATTGCGGATTGTGGATTGCGGATTGGGCGGGGGGGAATCCGCAATCCGCAATCGCCAATCCGCAATTACGGCGGCGCCAGCCGCCAGAAACTCCCGCCGCTGCATCGTCCTGGCCCCTCCGCGAAGTGCGGCCTATATTATCCGCCCTCCCGGATCACTGGAAGGTGTCGCTCGCATGAGCTTCGAGGCGCGCATCGAGCCGCTCGACGGCAAACTCCCCAAGGTCAGCTACCACTGGGATCCCGAGACCGACATCCTCTCCGTCGCCTGCAAGGGTGGTGGCAAGGCGAGCGGGTTGAACGGCACCGTGGATCTCGAGGGGCGTGACGGGTCCTTCGTCGTGATCGACGTCGCCGGCGGGTGCCTGCGCGGCGTCGATGTGGTGACCTGGCCCGAAGACATCCGCACCATGGAGATGCTGCCGGCCCCCGAGCCGAGCAAAGAGGGCAGTGTCACCTTTCCGAGCCGGAAGTCTCAGCCGGGCGTCGCGGCCGTCGAGGTGGACACGGCGCTGACGGTCGAGAAGAATCAGCAGGAATCGGTATTCCATCTCCGCGTGGGACGCACCCGTCCCGCGACCGTCGTGCGCGTCGCCGACCGGCTGCTCGTCGAGGTCGACAAGCAGTCGCGCCTCGTCGGGCTCTGGTTCCTCGACGTCCCGCCCTTCCCCAACGTCGAGGCGACCGCCTGATCGTGGACGAGCGGCTCGAACGATACATCACCGAGCTGTTCGCCCCTGAAGACTCGATCCTGGCCGCCATCAGGGCGCGACACGCGGCGCTGGGGCTCCCGCCGATCCTCATCTCCCCCGACGAAGGGAAGCTGCTGCACGTGCTGCTGCGCGCCGTCGGGGCGACCCGGGTGCTCGAAATCGGTGCGCTGGCGGGGTACTCGGGGGTCTGGCTCGCCCGTGCGCTGCCCCGCCACGGTCGGCTCACGACGATCGAGCGCGATCCCCGGCATGCCGCCCTGGCGCGCCGCTCGTACACGGAGGCCGGGCTCGTGGAGCGCGTCGAGCTGATCGAGGGCGCCGCGCTCGCGGTCCTCCCCACGCTGGCGCCGGGGTTCGACGCCGTGTTCGTCGACGCCGACAAGGAGCCGCTGGCGCAATACTTCGACTGGAGTGTGCGGCTGCTGCGCGCCGGCGGCCTGCTGCTGTGCGATAACGCGTTCTTTCACGGGTCGGTGGTGGACGACGCGGACCATTCGCCCGGAACGGAGGGGGTGCGGGCGTTCAACCGACTCGCCGCCACCGATCCCCGGGTCGTCTCGGCCGTGGCGCCGATTCGCGACGGCCTCGTAATCGGGGTACGAGTCTCACCATGAGCGATCCACTGCCGCGGGTGGGCGGCCTGGCCGAGTCCGACAAGTTCGAGCGCCTGGTGGAAGCTGCGCCCGACGCCTGGTGGAGCGGCGTGGGGCCGTTCGCCGGCCTGCACCAGCTGAACGTCGTGCGGGTAGAGTACTTCCGCCGCGTGTTCGGGGGGTTTGGCGGCAAGCGGGCGCTCGATATCGGTTGCGGCGGCGGGATCCTCTCCGAGGCGCTGGTGGCGGAGGGCGCATTGGTGACGGGCGTCGATCCCTCCGAGAAATCGCTCGCAGCGGCGCGGGCGCACGCCGCGCGTTCCGGGCTGTCCGTCGACTATCGCCTGGCGACCGCTGAAAACTTGGCGTCTTGCAACTTCACGGACCCCTTCGATCTCGTTTTTGCTGTGGACGTCTTAGAGCATGTGGACGACCGCGACCGCACGCTTGCAGGGGTCGCGCAGGTGCTGGCGCCCGGCGGCGGTCTAGGATTCCTGACGCACAACCGCACCATCGCTGCTTTCCTGCAAGTGATCTGGGACGAGGAGTACGTGCACCACACCATGCCGGAGGGATTGCACGACTTCGCGCGCTTCATCACGCCGGGCGAGCTCACCGATGGCCTGCAGCGCAACGGCATGGTGGTGCAGGAGATGAAAGGGATCGCCCGGGCGGAAGACGGGACCGGCCGTCGGGTGCTCACCGACGACCTCACCGTCACCTACCTCGGCTGGGCGCTGCGGACCCGCTGACGGTGCCCAGTTCCTGGGTGGACGCGATCCTGGCGGCCGGCGCAGTGCCGGCGTCCTACGTCCCCGACGCCAGCGCCGGCCGCACCGATCTCGAAGGGTTCACCGGCGCCGATGGGGTCGAGGATGACGAGCTCCGGACATACTGCGTCGCCGACGCGCGCCCGCTCGCGCCCGGCGCGGTCGCCTTCCTGGACGGGATCGAGCAGTGGCGGGTGGTGGGTTACGGCGGTGTGACGCCGATCGTGCGGGGCTATGTGGCCGCGGCGGTGCGCCGCCGCGGGCCGGACCGGCGGCTCCGCACCGCAGGGGAGGTGTCGCGCGAGCTCGCGATCACGCGGCTCGACGCGCTCGCGGAGCCGTTGCGGCGGGCGCTGGCGGAGTCCGGAGTAGCCGTGGTCGAGCTCGCCGAGGAGGACGCGGGGCAGCCCACCCGGGCGATCCAGGCGGCGCGACGCGAGCTGGAGCGGGCGCGCCTGGCGGAGGAGCGCGGGCTCGCCGAGCGGTGCCTGGCCGAACTCGGCCCGGACGAGTGGCTCGTGGTGGACGGCGTGCTGTCCGACTCGGCCGCGCTGTCGGCGCACCGGCGCGCCATCGGGGTCATCAAGAGCCACGGCGCGCAGTACTTCGAGGGCGCCGAGCTCGAGCGGGCGCTCACCCTGCCCGCGGGACACCGCACCAGTGTGTTCCAGCCGCGGAGCCGCGGCGCGCGGCGCGCGATTTACTCCTGGTACCTTCGGCTGTGGCCCTGGGAGGGCAACGACCTGCTGTACGGCCTGCTGCGCGTCGAGGCGCATGCGGACGCCGCCACCGTCGCCCGGGCGTCCGCGCTGTCGGCGTGGCTCATGCGCGAGCGGTCCCCCCTATCCACGCCCGACGCGCGCTGGGACCGGCTGTTGTATCCTATACATGACGTGGAGACCTATCTGCGAAGCCGCGCGCCGCGCGACGTCTTGTCGCATCCCGCATCCCGCCTCCCGAGAACGGGATCGTGATCCAAACACGGGATCCCGAACCGATCGGGCGCGTCGTCGCCACCGAGCTTAAGCCGGCCACGCCGCACCAATTTCACTTCTGGACCGCGAACGAGACGACGATCGGGATTGGGGCGATCGTTCGGGTCGAAGAGCCGGGGCCGGGGAAGCGGGAAGGGGGAAGGGTCGTCTACGGCGTGGTGACCGACGGGTTCGCGTACTCCGATCTCGCGACCCCGCTGCACGACGTCGTGAGCGCCGAGGGCGATCCGGCGCGGGCGGCCGAGAGCCCCAGCGTCCGCCAGGAGATCCGCTTGTGGACCGCGGCGGTGCTGCGCCAGCAGCCCGAGGAGCCGCTGCAACCCGTGCCGCTCGGCGCCGTCTACGTCGCGAGCGACGCCGACGTCGCGCAGGCGCTGCGGATGGACGCCTACGTGTCGGGCGCGCAGCCGAGCGGGATTCCCGTCGGCCTCTACACCGCGGCGGGTCTCGAAGCGCCCGTCTACCTGGACGCCGATTTCCTGCTCGGCCCCGAAGCGGCGCACCTGAACATCTCCGGCGTGTCGGGGCTCGCGACCAAGACGAGCGCGGTCGAATTCCTGCTCGCCTCGATCTTCGAGCACTTCCCGGCCCACAAGGGCCGCGTCGCCGCACTGTGCTTCAACGTGAAGGGCCCGGATCTCTGCTTCCTCGATCGCCCGGGGACGCTGGATGACGCGGACCGGCGGCGCTACGAGCGCCTGGGCATCGTGCCCCAGCCGTTCCAGCGCGTGCGCTACTACGCGCCCTTCAAGGCCGACGGCGTGAATCTCAACACGTTGCGCACGCACCCCGACCTGGTTGGGGACGTCGAGCCGCTCGTGTGGGGGCTCTCGGAGGTGCTCGATTTCGCGGAGGTGTTGCTGAATCGTGACGATATCGACGCCAAGGCGGATGCATTCATCGACTTTCTATCCGATCGCGTCCTCAATAAGGAGTTCGACGACGGGTTCGGCGGCGGCCATCGGGTGCAGACGTTCGCCGATCTGGACGGGCTGTTCCGGGCGATCTTCGACGGACTCGAGCTGTCGGGACGGAGCGATATGTGGCGCACGCATCACATCGCCACCATTCGCAAGGTCCGGAATCGGCTCTCCAACATCTCCACGCGCTGCAAAGGCCTCGTCACCGACGACGGTCCTTCCAGCGACCTCCCGTGGGGCGGGTTCGAGGATCGCACCGTCTACGTGGTGGACGTCGCGAACGTGGATCCGCTCGGCCAGGATCTCGTATTCGCGCGGGTCGTCTCCAAGCTGCGCGAGCACCTGGAGCGGCGCGATCTCGGCGTCGAGGCCGTCGTGGTCTTCGTCGACGAGCTCAACAAGTACGCACCCGGCGACGGACCGGAGACGTACGTGCGCAAGATGTTGCTCGATATCTCGGAACGGGGTCGCTACCTTGGTCTCGTCCTCTTCGCGGCGGAGCAATTCCGCTCCCAGGTGCACCGGCGCGTGGTCGGGAACGCGGGCACGACGCTGTTCGGGCGCATGGACGCCGATGAGCTCGCCACGCCGGGCTACCACGTGCTCTCTCCTGCGGTCAAGATCAAGCTCGCCACGCTGCCGATCGGGGAGCTGATGGTGCGCCACCCCCATTTCACGCAGCCGATCTTCGTCCGCTTCCCGCGGCCTGCCGTGCTGCGCGGCCGGGACGGCGTCGAGCGCTTTCCGCCGGCCGCCGACCTGTCGTTCGAGGACGCGGTGGTCCGTCAGCTGGCGCGGCTCGACCGTCGCATCCGGCCGAACCAGGTAAAGGACCTGATCGCCGAGCGGCGCCCGGACGACGTGCGCCGGGCGCTCGCGGCCGTGCGCCGCACGCGTCCCGACGACGCGCTGGCGTATTTCCGCCGGATGCTGGGCGCGCGCGTCGCGCCGGCAACGGCGCCCGCCCGCGAGGCGGTGCCGCCGCTCAACCCGATCTCGGAAGAGCCGTACTGATCGCGTGAAGCTCGCCCACCTCGCCGACCTCCACCTCGGGTTCCGCCAGTACGACCGGCAGACGCCGCGGGGCGGGAATCAGCGGGAAGCGGACGTTGCCGAGGCGTTCCGCCGCACCGTAGACGACCTGTTGGTGCAGCGGCCCGACCTGATCGTGGTGGCGGGCGACGTCTTCCACTCCGTCCGGCCGACCAATCCGGCGATCCTGTTCCTGTTCCAGCAGCTGCACCGGCTGCGGGCCGGGCTGACGGACGCGCCTATCGTCGTGATCGCGGGGAATCACGACACGCCGCGCTCGGCCGAGACGGGAACGATCCTCAAGCTGTACGAGGCGCTCGGGGTCCACGTGGTCGCGGACCAGGCTCGGCGTATCTCGTTTCCGCAGCTCGACTGCGCGGTGCTGGCCGTGCCGCACCAGGCGCTGATGCAGGCCGAGCGGCCGGCGCTGCGTCCGGAACGCGGCGCCGCGCACAACATCCTGGTGCTGCACGGCGTGCTGGAGGACATCATCGATCCCGAGTGGAGCGTCTCCGACTACGGGAGCGCCCGTCTCACGCGCGCCGACCTCGCCGCCGCACAGTGGGACTACGTGGCGCTCGGGGGATATCACGTGCTGCACGACGTGGCGGCGAACGCCTGGTACGCCGGGAGCCTGGAGTACGTGAACCCGCGAGCCTGGGTCCAGGTGCGCGAGGAGGCGAGTCGCAACGTCCCCGGCAAGGGGTACCTCCTGGTGGACGTGCCGGGCGCGCACACGACGTTCCGTCCGGTCGCGGGGGCCCGGAAGCACCTCGACCTGCCCCCGATCCACGGCGCCGGGTTGACCGCGCGGCAGCTGGACGAGCAGATCGCTCAGCGGGTGGCGGGCTCCAAGCCGGCGATCGACGATCAGGTGGTGCGCCTCATCGTCTACGACGTGGCGGCGGCGACCGCGCGGGATCTGGACCACCCGGCGATCCGCCAGTACAAGGCCCGGGCGCTCAACTTTCATCTCGACGTCCGGCGGCCGGAGCCGCAGCGCGTGGTAGGGGTCGGCGCGCCGGGGCGGCGCCAGACGCTCCCCGATACACTTCGCGAGTTCCTGGGCCGCCGCCCGCTCGACGCCGACTTGGACCGCGACGAATTCGTGCGCCTGGGCGTCGAGTATCTGGACCGGGTCGGCGGGGAAGGCGCGGAGGCGTCGGCCTGATGCGGCTGCACCGGCTGCGACTGCGGAACTTTCGCCAGCACGCCGACACCGAGCTGGTGTTCGGGCCCGGGATCACGGGGATCATCGGGCCGAACGGCTCGGGGAAGACGACGCTGCTCGAGGCGATCGCGTGGGCCATCTACGGCAACGTCGCTGCGCGCGGGGACAAGGAGTCGATCCGCAACCTGCGCGCCAAGGCGCGCTCGAGCGTGCGGGTAGAGATGGAGTTCGGGGTGGGCGCGCACGAGTACAAGGTGGTCCGCGGGCTGCACAACGCCGAACTATACCAGGACGGGCGGCTGGTCGCGAACTCGCTCACCGAGGTGACGGCGAAGCTCGAGCGCGGGCTTGGGATGACGCACGACGAGTTCTTCAACACGTACTTCACGGGGCAGAAAGACCTCGCGGTGATGGCGCAGCTGAGCCGCCCCGAGCGCGCGGCGTTCCTGTCGCGCGTGCTGCGGTACGAGCAGCTCAGCCTCGCGCAAGAACGGATTCGGGAGCAGAAGAACGCCCTCGCCGCGGAGCTGCACGGGCGGGAAGCGGGGCTCCCGGAGCAGGCCGCGCTCGAGCGGGAGCGGGCAGCCGCGGGCGCGCGGCTCGAGCAGGCGCGGCGGGCGGCCGCGGAAGCGGAGGCGGCCCGCGCCCGGGCCCAGCAGGCGGACGCGCGCGAGGAGCCGCGTTGGCGGGAGTGGGTGGAGAAAGAGAAGCGTGTCCACTCGCTCGACGGCGATCGGCGGATGGCCGACCAGGCGGTAACGGTCGCCAAGCAGGAGTGCGAGCGGCTCGACCGGGAGATGGCGGAAGCCCTCAAAGCGCGCGACCAGCTCGATGCGCTGCAGACGGAGCTGGAGCCGATCGAGCGGCTGAAGCGTGAGCAGGCCGAGCTCGAGCACCTGCAGAAGGAAGAGACGGCCCGGCGGGCCGACGAAGGGCAGCTGGCGGAGCTGATGCGGACCATCGTGGCGCTGGACCGCCGCATCGGGGAGCTGGCGCCGGCGACGGAGGCGCTCGCCGGCGTGGAGCGCGAAGCGGGGGCGCTGGGCGAGCGGCTCGAGGTCGCCGAGCGGACCGCCGAAGAGCAGCGGGCCGCGTGGGTGCGGGAGAAGGAATACGCGACCACGCGCCGCGCCGATCTGCTCAAGCAGTACGACGAGGTGAAGGAGCAGCGGGACAAGATCGAGCAGCTCGGGCCCGAGGGAACGTGCCCGACGTGTCGCCGGCCGCTCGGCGCCGAGTATGCCGAGGTGCTGGGCGTCCTGGACCGCCAGATGCAGGCGATCGTGGAGGACGGGAAGTACTTCCGGCAGCGGCTCGAGCAGCTGAGCCAGCCGCCCGCGACGCTGGCGCCGGTGGAGGCGGCGCGCGACGCGTTGCTGGTCGAGAGCCGCCGGGCGAGCGAGCGCGCCGGCGAGCTGCGTGCCCAGCTCGAAGAGCGCGACCGCGCCGTCGCGCAGCGTCGCGGCCTCGAGATGCGGGCGCGGGTGCTCGACGGCCTGATCCGCGCCCGTCCCACGGGCTACGACCGGCAGCGGCATGACGTGGTCCGGGCCGAGCTCACGAAGCTCGAGCCCGTGGCGCTCGAGGCGGCGAAGCTCGCGGAGCGGGCCAAGCGGGCGGAGATTCTGGTCAGGGAAGCCGAGCTGGCGGAGCAGGCGTTGTCGCTACACGAGCACCGCGCCCGCGAGCTCGCGGCCGCCGTGGCGGCGGAGCAATTCTCGGAGCAGGCGTTCGCGGCAGCGCGGGAACGGCATGACCGCGCCGCTCGGGCCCTCCGCGAAGCGGAGCTCGCCGTAGCGGAGACCCGCGGCGAGCTCACGTCGGCGGAGGCGGGCGTCCGTGAGGTGCAGCGCCGCGCCGCCGAACGCGCGGCGCAAGAGCGCCAGATCGCCGAGCTCAAGGTCCGGCTGCGGCTCCATCACGAGCTGGACCGCGGGTTCGGCGACCTGCGGGCGGAGCTGAACGCCGCCATGCGGCCCGAGATCGCGGAGCTCGCCTCCGGATTTCTCGCGGACCTGACCGACGGGCGGTACGAAGCCGTGGATCTGAACGACGATTACGTGGTCACGATCATCGACGACGGCGTGTCCAAACCAGTGATCTCCGGGGGCGAAGAGGATGTGGCGAACCTGGCGCTGCGCCTCGCGATCTCACAGATGATCGCCGAGCGGGCCGGGCAGCCGCTCACGCTGCTCGTGCTCGACGAGATCTTCGGCTCACTGGACGAGAGCCGCCGCCAGCACGTGGTCGCCCTGCTGCGGCGGTTGGCCGACCGCTTCCCCCAGGTCGTGCTGATCACCCACATTGAACAGGTGCGCGAGGGACTCGACCGCGTGATCCGAGTCGATTACGACGTCGGGCAGGGCGCGAGCGTGGTGCGCGACGACACCGCCACGCTGGGAGCCGCCGATGCGGGCGTGGCTGCCTGAGCAGCAGGTCTACGGCCCTGAGCCCGCGACCGAGCGGGACGTCGCGGGGTTGAACCGCGTCTTCGCCGACGCGTTCACCGACCGCTACCGCCGCGACGGGCTCGTGGGCGTGCGGGTGCCCTACCTGAATCCGCAGGTGTGGCGCTACGCGCTGCTCGACGCCGGCGCCGGCTCCATGCTGTGGCGCGACGAGTCGGGGCATATCGTCGCCTTCAATATCGCGCATCGCTCCGGGACCGAAGGCTGGATGGGGCCGCTCGCGGTCCGACCCGACCGCCAGGGCGGCGGCGTGGGAAAGACGATCGTCCGCACGGCGGTCGACTGGCTGCTCGAGCAGCGGGTCGTGACCCTGGGCCTCGAGACGATGCCGCGCACGGTCGAGAACATCGGCTTCTATGCCCGGCTCGGCTTCTCTCCGGCATACCTCACCGTCACGATGACGAATGACATCGCGACGCGCGGCCACGCGGCGCCCTCGCTGTTGTCCCAACGCAAGGGAGCCGCCGCGGAGGCGACGTTGGCGGCCGCCCGCCGGCTGGCGCACGAGCTCGCCGCCGGATTCGACTTCACCCGCGAGTTGCTCCTCACGGCCGAGCTCGGCCTGGGCGACGCGTCGCTGGTCGACGGGGACGACGACCTGAACGCCGTGGTGCTGTGGCACGCGGCGCCGCTCGCGGAAGGGCGGCCCAAGGACGAGGTGCGCGTCCTCAAGCTCGTCGCCCGCGACGTGGCGACGTTCGACGCCGCGATCGCGGCGACGGAGGCGGCTGCGGCGCGGCTCGGCATCCGGCGCGTGGCGATTCGCTGTCAGACGCGGTACGACGAAGCGTTCCGTCGCCTCGTCGCGCGCGGCTACCGCGTCCGCTGGACCGACCTGCGCATGACCTACGAGGGCTATCCGGAGCCGCATCCCACCGAGGGCGTGCTGTTTTCCAACTGGGAGATCTGAGGCTGACCGCAGGCCTCGTCATCTTCGCCCTCACATATCTGCTCATCGCCGTTCAGCGGCTGCCGTTCGTGCACCTGAACCGCCCGGCGGCGAGCCTGGTGGGGGCGGTCGCGATGGTCGTGTTCGGCGTGCTCACACTGCCGGACGCGTACGCCGCCGTCGATTTCGACGTGCTGGTCTTCCTGCTCGGCATGATGCTCATCGTCGGCTACCTCGAAGTGGGGAAGTTCTTCGAGTGGGCGGCGCGGTGGGTGGTCAGGCGGGCGGGGACGCCCGAGCGGCTGCTGCTCGGCGTCGTGGTCGGTGGCGGTCTCCTGTCGGCGTTTTTCGTCAACGACACGATTTGCCTCGTCGTAACCCCCGTGCTGCTCGCGGCACTCGGGCCCCTGCGGGTGCGACCCAACGCCTACCTGATCGGGCTCGCGATGGGAGCGAATGTCGGCTCCGTGCTGTCGGTCACCGGCAACCCGCAGAACATGCTTGTCGGGATCTGGAGCCGCGCGACGTTCGCCGCATTCCTCGTCCACATGCTCCCGGTCGCGCTCGGCGGGCTGGCGATCACCTACGGCTACCTGCGGTGGGCGTACCGCCGCGAGCTGCGCGAGCCCTTTCGGGAGCGGCTGGAGGCGGTGCCGGTCACGCTCGACCGGCCGCTCGTGACGCGCGGCCTCGCGATGTTCCTGGTCGCGGTGCTCGGGTGGCTGGCCGGCGGGTCCCTGCCGCTGGTCGCGATCGCCGCGGGAGCGCTGATGGTGCTCGTGGCCCAGCGCGATCCCGCATACGCGATCGAGCGGGTGGACTGGAGTCTGCTGCTGTTTTTCGCGTCGCTCTTCGTGGTGATGCGCGGCGTCGAGCAAACGGGTGCCGTCGCGTGGATCGACCGACACGCTCTGGGCCTGGTCGAAACCGGCTCTACGTGGGCGGCCGCGACCGCTGTGAGCGCCGTGATGGTCGCGCTGTCGAACCTGATCTCGAACGTCCCGGCAGTGATCCTGTGGCGCCATACCGTGCCTCAGCTGCCCCACGCGGAGCTGCTGTGGCGGGTGGTGGCGATGAGCTCGACGTTCGCTGGCAACCTGCTGCTCATCGGCTCGATGGCGAACCTGATCGTGGCCGAGAAGGCCGAGTCGCGCGGCGTGCGAATCGGGTTCGGGGAGTATGCGCGGGTCGGCGTGCCGGTGACGGTGCTGACGCTCGCCTGGGGGATCGTGGCGCTGGTGGTGACCAGCTAGATGAGACCGGCTTCGGGTCGCACGCCAAGAGGATGCTAGAACGCAACTCGCGCACGAGCCGCTTGCGCGGCAGGAGCCGATCGCTCATCATGTAGCGCGCCCCAATACCGAACATTTACCGAAACCCGGAGGGAGTATGAACTGCTTAGTGCTGGGTCTCGCGGTGCTCGGGCTGGCGTCGCTTGGGGCGACTGCGGAAGCCCGCGCGCAGGGAACACGTTTTGGTCTCGGTGGTGGGCTCGCCGCCCCCACGGGCGACTACGGCAGCGTTGACAAGGGTGGTTGGCACGCGCTGGCCAAGGTGGATTTCGCGATCCCGATGGCGCCGGTCGGCGTCCGCGTTGAGGGCCTGTACGGCCGGACCAGTCACAAAGACCAAAGCGGTACGGCCGTGCCGGGGAACACGCAGCTCGCCGGCGGCCTGGCCAGCCTGGTGTGGAACGTCCCGATGCCGGCTCCGATGTTCAAGCCGTATGTGCTCGCGGGCGCGGGCGTGTACCACGTGAAGGTCTCGACGTCCTTGGGCGACGCCTCGGAGACGAAGCTCGCCTACGGTGGCGGCGCTGGTGGCTCGTTCGGCGCCGGCCCGGCCCGGTTCTTCGTCGAAGGGCGGTACTTGAGGGTGCAGGAGAGCGGCGGGGCGATGACCTTCTTCCCGATCACTGCTGGGGTCACGTTCGGCCTGAAGTAGCTTCAGCGCAATCGAACCGCGGCGCCGCCCGTTGATCCGACGGCGCCGCGGTTTTCTTTCCGGGCGGTTGTAGAATCAGGTCATTGCATTCTCATCGTACATGTATCACATTTATATCATACATGCGACACAATCAAGACACTCGCGAGGTGCCATGACCGATCCTCCGCGCCATCGGCGCGTTCGGGAGCCGGTTCAAGTCTACCTGGATGAAGCCGATCGCAGCCTGCTGGAGGAGCTGGCCGCGCGCACGGGATTGCCGCGCGCCGAGCTGCTGCGGCGCGGACTGCGCCGGATGGCAGACGAGGTGCTCACCGAGCGGGCGCCGGGCTGGTCCTTCGATCGGCTGGTCGGCGCGTTGGGCGACGACGCCTCGCTCCCGTCAGACCTGGCGGCGCGTCACGACGAGTACCTCTACGGCGGCGAACACGCCTCCTGAGCGCCCGCGTCCTGATTGACACGGGGGCGCTCCTCGCGCTCGCCAACCCCCGCGACCAGTACCACGAGCGCGCCGTCGTGACCGGCCGCCGCTTCCTCGAGAGCGGGGGCCGCTGGCTCGGGACCGCCCTGGTGCTCGCCGAGTTCCACGGCCATGTGTTGCACCGCCGTGGCCCGGCAGCCGCCCGCAGCGTGCTCTCGGCGCTGCTCGAGGATCCGCTGTACCAGTGGCGCGACGTGCCGGTGTCGCTCGTCCGGGCCGCGATCGCCGGGTGGCTCGACCGGTTCCGGGACCAGCGCTTCTCGCTCACTGACGCCGTGAGCTTCGAGCTGATGCGGCAGGAACGCCTCACGGCGGCCTTCGCGTTTGACACGGACTTCGTGACGGCGGGGTTCGAGTTGCTGGGGTAGGGGTTCGGGGGTAGGGACTCGGGACTTACCTGGGCGCTCCCGGCGGCCGTGACTCCTCGACCAGGCGCTGGAAGCGGGGATAGGGGCGCAGAGCATCGAATTCCGGCGAGCGCAGGACGAACCCAACTCTCCCGCTGCGTGGACGGATCCGCTCCAAGACCTCCAGCGCTCGCTCATGATTTCCGAGCGCGACCAGGGCGGCTGCGGTGTGCCTCCCGTAAAACAAGTTTAGACCGGCCCGGTCACCTGCTTCCGTCAGCAGCCGCTCTGCGCGCGCGCGGGCGGCGAGCGTGTCGCCCGCGCGCACTTCCAGCTGGGCTAGCACCGACTGCTCGAGCGGGGGTTCGCCCGGGGCGATCCGCAGTGCCGTCTCGGCATCGGCCCGAGCGCCCGCCATGTCGCCGAGGTAGAGACGGAACAGCCCGCGGAAAGCATACCCGTCGTGGAAGCCGGGATCGATCGTCAGCGCGCTGTCCGTCCAACGGCTGGCTTCCTGGTAGCGCCGCTCGATGAAAGCCCCGTCCGCCAGAATGGCCATCGTGATCGGCGACGCCGGATCGAGCTCGAGGGCATGAAGCAGCGCACGGCTCGCGGCTGCGTCGTCTCCAAGATCCCGTAGCGTCACGCCGTAGAATGTGAATGCTTCGGCGTTCTGCGGATCGAAGACCGTGGCGAGCCGAAGCGCCTCTCTCGCCCGCTGCAGGTCGACTGATCGCAACAGGTTGCCTCGGGCCAGCCATGCGTCCGCCGCGGTGGAGTCTGATCGGAGCATGCGATCCGCGATAGCAAGCCCGCGGGCCAGCAGGCTCTCGGCCGACACGCCCGGGTACCGCCAGCCTCGGTTCGAGAAGAACCCGTACACGTAGGCGATGCGGCCACGCGCGGCGGCGAATCCCGGGTCGAGGCGGAGGGCCGCCTCGTACTCCTCTACGGCATGCGCCTCCGCTCGCGCCGTACGCTGTGCCAGATAGAAATTGCCACGCAAGAAGTGGTCGTATGCGGCAGGTTGGCGCGTCGGCTGCGAGGCGAGTCGCGACCGCTCGGCTGGGAGGAGCCGACCAGCGACGGCGGCTGCCACGGCGCGGGCGTTCTCCTCCCCGATCGACAGTAGCTCGCCGCTGCTGCGGTCGAAGACATCACCCCACACCTGCAGCCCGTCGGCCGCGCGCACGAGCTGCACCGTGACGCGCAGCCGGGCGCCGGCTCGCCGCACACTCCCGCTCACCAGATAGGCGACGCCGAGGCTCCGCCCCAGCACTGCGGGATCCTCCGCCGCCCGTTCCCGGAAGCGTTTGACGGCGTTCCGTGACTTGACGGCGAGGCGCTCGATCTGGCCCAGGCGCACAATGATGTCCTCGGTCAGGCCGTCGGCCAGGTAGGCGTCTGCCGTATCGCGCGAGAGGTTGTCGAAGTACAGCACCGCGACGCTGTTCGAGGCCGGCGCGGCGGGTCGTGTGGCGCCGTGGCACGGCGGTGTCGAGCCGTCGGGGCACTGCGCGAACAGACCTGTCCACGTCGACACGACGGCAACCGGCAGGAGGAGCCAGGCGAACGGTTTCATCGCGGCGCGCCCAGCGGTCGCGACTCCTCCACCAGCCTCTGGAAGCGGGGGTTCGCCCGAACCGAGTCGTACTCGGGCAAACGCAGATCAAACCAGAGTGTCGCGCGGCGCGGCTCGACCCGTTCCAGGAACTCGAGCAGCCGATTCTCCCCCTCGGTCGCGAGCAGCGCCGGCCCCACGTAGCGCGCGTCCCGCGGTGAAGGGTGCAGCGAGTCGACGACGGCTCGCACCAGTTCCTGCAAGCGCGCGCGGGCCCCGAGCGTGTCCCCGCTGCGCGCGTCCACTAGGGTGAGGACCGCCAGTCCGGGCAGCGGATAGCCCGCTCCCACCCGCAGGGCCATCTCTCCATCGGCGCGGGCCTGCGCGAGGTCACCGAGCTGCACGGCCAGCATGCCGCGATGCGCGTATCCGATGGCGAACGTGGGGTCCACGGTGACCGCGCTGTCCAGCCAGCGACGGGCTTCGGCATAGCTGCGCGCGACCACGCGCTCCAATGCCAGTGCCGCCAGTGTGAGCGGACGCTCGGGCTCGATAGCCAGCGTGTGCCGGAATGCTGCGACGGCGGCAGAATCCTGGCCACGAAACAGCAGTCGCGCTCCGCACTGATGACGTGCTTCGGCGCTGCGCGGATCGAGGGCGATCGCTCGCTCGAACGCTTGGAGGACCGCGTCCTCTCGGAGCGGGCTGCGGTAACTCAGGTCGGGAACGCTGAGGAGTTGACCACGTGCCACCCACGCGTCGGAGGATGTGGGCCGAAGCGCGAGCGCTCGGTCGGCGGCGGCCACCGCACGGGCCAGGAGAGAGTCGCGCGGTGTGATAGGGGAGGGCCAGCTCCACTCGAGAAACAGCCCGTACCCGAACGCCATGCGCGCGAAGGCGTCGGCAAATCGGGGGTCGACCCGGGTCGCCGCCTCGTATTCCTCGATGGCCCGTGTGATGGAGCCACCGGTGCGCGCCAGGAGAAAGTGATTGCCACGGAGAAAGTGATCGTAGGCCTCCGGGCTCGCGGTCGGCCCGACCGCCAAGGTCGCGCGCTCGGCAGGCTGCAGCCGACCGCCGATCGCCGCGGCGACGGCGCGCGTGATGTCCTCCTCGACAGCCAGCAGATCGGCGTCCCGGCGGTCGTACAGGTCGCCCCACACGTGCTCGCCATCCGACGCGCGCACCAGCTCCACGGTCACCCGCAGGCGGTTCCCCCCGCGCCGTACGCTGCCGGTGACCAATCGCGCCACTCGGAGTGCACGCGCGGCGGCCAGTGGGTCCGCGCCGCTTTGCCGGAAGCGCTGCACGGCGGCGCGGGACTTCACCGCGAGCCGCGGCAGCTGCCCGAGCCGGGCGATGAGCTCCTCCGTGAGCCCCTCCGCGAGATATGCATCTGCGGTGTCGGCGGACAGGTTGTCGAAGTACAGCACCGCGACGCTGTTGGGGGCTGGGGCGGTGGAGGCGTGGGACGTCAGGCGGCACGGCGGCGGAGAGCCGTCGGGGCATTGAGCAGTCAGCGGGGATAGATGGCCTAGCGGGCGGCCGAGCGAGACGGCGGCAACGCAGGCGAGCATCCGCCCGGGGTTCATCGAATCGTTGCCTGGGGGCGGGATTCTTGAACCAGACGCCGAAACCGGGCGCTCGAGCGCACCGGGTCAAACTCTGGCAGTCGCAGAGTGAATGACAAGAGGCCGTCGCGCGGGCGAACCCGGTCTAAGAAGCCGAGCGCTTCCGCCGTGTCGCCGAGCGCGACGAGCGCCACGCCCATACCCAGCCCCTCCTCAGACGTGGGATGCTCCCGATCGCGCACCTCCGTCAGCAGCTGTTCGGCCCTGCGGCGTGCGACGGCGGTATCACCCATGCGGGCGCTCAACAGAGCTTGGATGGAATACACCTCGGTGGGTACCCCAAGACCGTGGCGAGCCGTGGTTTCAACGTCGCGGCGCGCGCTCTCAAGGTCTCCCAGCGCCAGGTGGACGCGGGCGCGAAGGCTGTGAGCGAACAAGAACCCAGGGTCGAGTGTCAACGCGCTGTCCAGCCAACGAAGGGCTTCCGCGTACCGTCGCTGCGCGTAGCTGATCCGCGCGAGGTTGGTGAGCGTGACCGGACGGTTGGGCTCGAGCGCGAGAGTTCGATGGTAACCTGCGATCGCGCCGGAATCGTCACCCACCCACTGCAGCATGAGCGAGTAGTCATGCATCGCCTGCGCGTTGCGCTGGTCGAGTGTGAGCGCGCGATGGTACGCGCGGATTGCGCTGTCGAGGGTTTGCGGGTAGGCGTAGCTCAGCATCTCGGCTCGCGCATGCCAGGCCTCCGAGTTCGCCGAGTCCTGGCCCACTGCGCGGTCCGCGGCGGATGATGCCCGCGCCAACACTTCCTGCTGGGTCAGACCCTCGTAGATCCACCCATGCTCGTAGAAGATCCCGTAAGCCCACGACAGGCGAGCGAGCGCTTCCGTGAAGCGCGGATCCAGCTGCACAGCTGCCTCATACTCGGCGATCGCCTGGGCGACGCCGGCCGGCGAACGTTCGGCGATCACGTGATTGCCTCGCAGATAGTGATCGTAGGCCCTGGGTTCGCGGGTCGGTGCCGTTGCCAAGGCGGCTCGCTCGGCTGGCAGCAGTCGGCCGACGACGGCGATGGCGACTGCCGTGGCGACGTCATCCTCCAGCTCGACCACCTCACGCGCCGGCCGGTCATACTGCTCGCCCCACATTCTGCGCCCGTCCCGGGCGCGCACCAATTCCGCCGTGACCCTGATCCGGCCGCCAGCTTGCCGCACGCTGCCGGTCACGAGGTGGGCCACGTTCAGCGTGCGGCCGCGCACCCGGGCGTCCTCCTCCTGGCGCCCGCGAAACCGCCGGACGGCGGTTCGCGAAGCGACGACGAGGCGGTCCACGCGGCCCAGACGCACGATCAGCGCTTCCGCGAGCCCGTCGGAGAGGTATGCGGCCGCGGTGTCGGCGGAGAGGTTGTCGAAGTACAGCACCGCGACGCTGTTAAGGAGAACCCCAGGCCTGCGCCCGGGGTCAGCACGAGCCGCACGGCACGGTGGGGTAGAGCCGTCAGGGCATTGGGCCTGGAGACCGTTGTACGACGCTAGGACGCTCAGTTGCACGACGAGAGTAAGCGCGCGCAGCGCACTCGGCCCGCCCTCGACCGCCCTTGACCGCCCTCGACCGTTGGTCATCTCGGCCGCGACTCCTCCACGAGGCGCTGGAAGCGGGGGTCGGAGCGGATCGGGTCGAACTCGGGTGCCCTCAGCTCCGACCAAACCCACACGCCGCGCGGCACGTGCTCCAAAAAATCGACGGCCCGCTCGGGCTCGCCCACCGCCACTAGGGCCGCCCCGAGAAAAGCCGCACTTGGGCTGGGACGTTCCGGGTGCTGCAAGTCCCGGAGCAACCTGTCCACCCGCCCCCGTGCGGCGAGGGTGTCGCCCAGCCGCCCCTCTACTAGTGCGAGAACCGTTTGCCCCGACAATCGGTCCCCCGCGCCGAGCCGCACGGCCGTTTCCGCGTCGCTGCGGGCTTCCGCCGTTTGATCGAGCAGGAGATGGACGCGGGCGCGCCGCACGAACGCGAGGTAGAACCCCGGATCAACCGCGAGCGCGCTGTCCAACCAGCGCAGGGCCTCTGCATAGCGGCGTGCACTGAGGTACAGCCACCCCAGTCCCTGAAGCGAGATCGCGCGTTGCGGTTCGATGGCGAGAGCACGATGGTAGGCAGTGGCAGCAGCGGAGTCGTCGCCGAGTACCCGGAGGTACGCGGCATACCCATGATGTGCCTCGGCGTTGCTAGGGTCGAGTGCGATCGCCCGTTCGAACGCAACCCTCGCGCGCTCGAAGGCTCGCGGGTCGCCGACGGACAGCAGCGCCGCCTTGGCCATCCAGGCGTCAGAGGAGTTGGGGTCGTATCGCAGCGCCTGGTCGTCAGCGGCAAAGGCGCGCGCCAGGAGGCTCTCCGGCGGCGCGCCTCCGTAGTCCCAGGGAAACGCCCCGAGGAATGCCGCGTAGCCACGGGCCATCCGCGCTAGCGCGGACGTGAATTCGGGGTCGAGCTTCACCGCTGCCTGATACTCTTCGATGGCCCTGGCCACCGAGCTCGGTGTCCGCTGCGTCAGGTAGTAGTTGCCGCGCAGGAATCGCTCAAAGGCCTCGGGATTCCGCGTCGGGCGAGCGGCGAGCGCCGCCCGCTCGGTTGGAACGAGCCGCCCGGCGATCCCCGTCGCGACCTCGCGGGCGATCGCCTCCTGGAGCACAAGCAGGTCCGAGGTGGCGCGATCGTAGTCTTCGCCCCAGATGCGGAAGCCGTTGGCGGCCTTGACAAGGCGCACCGACACCCGCACTCGAGCGCCAGCACGACGCACGCTTCCCTCCACGAGGTAGCGTACACGCAGCACCCGGCCCACGGCCACGAGGTAGTCGGGCACGGTGTCGCGTAGACGACGCGCGGCATCGCGGCTGGGGCGCTTGATCTGGAGTCGCTGGACGCCCCCGAGGCGGGACGTGATCTCCTCCGTGAGCCCATCGGCCAGGTATGCATCGGCCGTGTCGGGCGACAGGTTGTCGAAGTACAGCACCGCGACGCTGTTCGGAGCCGGGACGCTTACGGGGCGGGTCGCCGTCCGGCACGGCGGCGGCGCGCCGTCGGGGCATTGGGCGTACACCCTATCGGTCGAAGTAACCGACAGAAGCACCAGCACGACCGTCGCGCGCCGCAATGTCACAGGCTCCCCGATGGATCGGCCCAACCTACGCCGCTCCCGAATCCCCGGCCAGAGGCCTGTGGCCTTCTGCGCCGCGACGGCGTAGAATCTCGCCGTCCCCAGCCCCCGTCGCCATGCATCGCCACTCTCGCTGCATCGTCGCTCTCGCATCGGCCGTGTTGTTCGGCGCCGCCCCCGCCCCCCTCGTCGCACAGAAGCCGAGGCCGAAACGGCCGCCGGCCGCGGCGCCCGCCGACACCACCGCACGCCGCACGGACAGCGCGGCCACCGCCCAGGACTCCCTCACGCGGTTCCTCGAGAGCTTCTCGCTCCGCAACCTCGGCCCCGCCGCGTACAGCGGGCGGGTGACCGCGCTCGCGGTGCCCCACACGACTGGGCCTGCGAAGACGCTCTACATCGGCGCAGCCGGCGGCGGCGTGTGGAAGACTGCCAACGGCGGGATTACGTGGCAGCCGGTGTCGGAAGGCCTCGGCGTCGAGACCATCGGCGACATCGCGGTGGCGCCTTCCGATTCGAACGTCGTGTGGGTGGGGACGGGGGAGAAGAACAGCCTGCGCTCGCAATGGTGGGGCGACGGCGTCTACAAGTCCACCGACGGCGGCGCGAAGTGGACGAACATGGGCTTGAAGGACACGCGCTCGATCGGCCGCGTGCTGATCCACCCGACCAACCCCGGCATCGTGTACGTCGCGGCCCTCGGCCACCTTTGGGGCACGAGCTCCGAGCGCGGCATCTACAAGACCACCGACGGGGGCAAGACGTGGAGCCGGATCCTGTTCGTGAACGACACGACCGGCTTCGTCGACCTCGAGATGGACCCCACGAATCCCGAGGTCCTCTACGCCGCCGCCTGGCACCGGCTGCGCTGGGGCGGCAGCCACATGCAGGGGGTCGGGAAGGGAAGCGGGATCTACAAGACGACCGACGGTGGGAAGACGTGGACCAAGCTCACCGATCCCGCACGCAGCAATGGCCTGCCGACCGACCGACTCGGTCGCATCGGACTCGCCGTAGCCGCCAAGGATCCCAAGATCGTCTACGCCACGATCCAGGTGGATCGCGGGGTCACCGATCCGCTCCAGGGCCGGTACGGCGGCGTGTTCCGCTCGAGCGACGCGGGCGCCACGTGGACCCAGGTGAACGACCTGCAGGCGAACCCGCACTACTACTACGACGACATCTGGATCGACCCGGCCGACGCGAACCACGTGTGGACGGTCTCGCCCGCGCTGCTCGAGAGCAAAGACGGCGGCAAGAGCTTCGCCCCCGACTCCATGCACCTAGTGCACGGCGATTACCACGCACTGTGGATCGATCCCGGCGACCCGCTACACTTGATCATCGGCAACGACGGCGGCGCGTACGTCTCACAGGACGGCGGCAAGGCGTGGGAGCACATGGCGATTCCCATCGGGCAGTTCTACACGGTGATCGTCGACAGCTCGCTCACGCCCTATCAGGTGTGCGGCGGACTGCAGGACAACGGAGTCTGGTGCGGGCCGAGCCGGACCAGGGACACCCTGGGCATCACGGACGGCGACTGGTATCCCGTGAACGGCGGAGACGGCATGTGGGTGCAGATCCCCGCGAATGATCCGTACACGGTCTACTCCGGTTGGCAGTACGGACACTTGTCCCGGCTCGATTTGAAGACCTGGCAGCGCGACGATATCACGCCGCTCGCCCTCGACGCCGGTCTGGACTCCGGGTATCCCTACAACTGGGGCTGGACCACGCCGATCCTCGTGTCCCAGCACGACCCCACCGTCCTCTACGTGGGGGCGAACCACCTCATTCGTATGACCCATCGCGGCGACGATTGGGACGTGCTCGGACCGGACATGACCCGAGCGAGCCGGGAGCACCCCGCGCCCGAAGTGGGACACACCAGCTACCACGCCGTCTTCGCCATCGCGGAGAGCCCGCGCTCGAAGGACGTGGTGTGGACCGGCTCGGACGACGGCCTCGTGTGGGTCACGCGGGACGGCGGGAAAACGTGGGCCGAAGTGAGCGCGGCGTTCCCGAAAGGCGTCCCCACCTCCTGCTGGGTCGCCGCGATCGCGGCGTCCTACCACCTGGAAACTCGGGCCTACCTCGTGTACGACTGCCATCACCGCGACGACTACGGGCCGCACGTGTACCGCACCGAGGATCTCGGCAAGACCTGGGTGGAGATCGGACAAGGACTGCCGCGGGATCACGGCAGCCTCACCATCTTCGAGGATCCGGTGGACCAGCGCCTCCTGTGGGTCGGCACGGCGAGCGGCGTCTACGTGACGCTCGACGGGGGCAAGAGCTGGCGGCGGTTCGGCAAGAACCTCCCCAACGTCCCGGTCGAGTGCCTGGCGATGTCGTTCGCGCAGCGCGATCTCGTGGTGTCGACGCACGGCCGCGGCTTGTGGATCGCGAACGTCGCGGCGCTCGAAGACATGACCGATACGCTGCTCGCCGAAGCGGTGCACCTGTTTCCGGTGGCTCGCGCCTATCAGTACCGGCCGCGCGACACGTACCCCGACTGGGGGAGCCGACCCTACGTCGCGCCGAACCCGCCGCGCGGCGCGGTGATCGCGTACTACCTCAAAGAGGTGCAGCCCGACGGCGTCAAGCTGGTGATCACGACCGCCGCGGGGGATACAATCCGCCACCTCACCGGTCCCGGCTATCCCGGTCTCCAGCGCGTCACCTGGGACTTGACGCGCGACAAGCCGCGGCCGCGCGAGCTGGGCGGTCCCACGTCGCGTGACGAGTTGCGGCGGGCGCTCGCCGGCGAATACGTGGCGCGCCTGTCGCTCGGCAAACGACGGCTCGAGCAACGCATCGTGGTGCAGGACTGGCCCCCCGACCGGCTCGGTCGGTTGCGCTGACAGACCCGTGGCCCGCGCGCCACAGCGTGGCGCGCGTCCGACTCGTGTGCCTGTGGTCTGCATCACTGCGTCACCACACGAACTGTCGCGCCCGCGACGGAATGGTTTTTGCCCGACCTCACCGCGAGCCCGTTCCGTCGCGAGGGAGCCATGCACGTACGCACTTACGCAACTGTCGTCGCCCTGGCACTATCGTTCGCCGCCTGTCAGGACGCAGCGCGCTCGGTCGACACCGGGTCGAGTGAGACCGCGGTGCAGCGCACCGCGCCCGAGGTCGTGCCTGGTCAGTACATCGTCGTGTTCTCGGACGGCGTGGCCGATCCGGCGACCGTGGCGACGGCGCTGGTGAGCAGCCTCGGCGGGACGATGCTGCACATCTACACGAGCGCCATCAAGGGCTTCGCCGCGCGGCTGCCGAGGTCGGCGGCCGAAGTGCTGCAGCGCAACCCGCTCGTCGCCTTCGTCGAGCCCGATGAAGTGATGCGTGCGGACGTCACTCAGACGATGGATGCGAACGGCGATCCATGGGGCCTCGATCGCATCGACCAGGGCGCCCTGCCGCTGTCGGGCACGTACAGCTACACCGCCACCGGCGCGGGCGTGCACGCCTACATCATCGACACCGGGATTTGGACGCTGCACCCCGAGTTCGGCGGCCGCGCCGACGACGTGTATGACGCCCTGGGCGTGACGGGCGAGGACTGTAACGGCCACGGCACCCACGTCGCGGGGACGATCGGCGCCGCGACGTACGGGGTGGCGAAGGCGGTGTCGCTCCACGGCGTCCGCGTGCTGACCTGCGCCGGCATCGGCCTCAACTCGGACGTGATCGCCGGCGTCGACTGGGTCACGGCGAACCACGCCAGCCCGGCTGTCGCCAACATGTCGCTGGGCGGCGGCAAGTCGGCGGCGCTCGATCAGGCCGTCACGAACTTGTGGAACTCGGGGGTGTTCCTGGCGGTCGCCGCCGGGAACGACAACGCCGACGCGTGCAACGCGTCGCCGGCGGGGGCGAGCGGCGTGTTCACCGTCGCCGCGTCCGAGAAGACGGATGCGAAGGCCTCGTACTCCAATTGGGGTACGTGCGTGGAGGCGTACGGGCCGGGATCGGCAATCAAGTCGACCTACCTCGCCGGATTGACCATGACCTTGAGCGGCACGTCCATGGCCACGCCGCACGTCACGGGGGTGGCGGCGCTGTACAAGGCGGCCAACGGCGATCAGCCGTCCGCGACGGTTGCCAACTGGATCGTTACGAACGCGACGGCGGGCGCGATCTCGGGCAATCCGTCCGGGACCCCGAACCGCCTGCTCTTCAAGTCAACGCTGTAGCGGTCACGAAACGAACTTCGGCGCGCCCGCGATGATACGGCGGGCGAACAGCACCACGGCGGCCGCGTACAGCAGTTGTACGGGGCCGCTTCCCATATGGGCCCCGAATACGAGAATTATCCACAGCCCAAGCAGGACGATTGCGCCGACTAGCGTCAGGTTCATGGCACACCTCACGATTTTGCGTGACGATTCAGTGCTACGCCCCCGCTTGACGTCTCCGGTCCACGTAGTATTGTAGTTCAGGATCGGGGAGAAGAATTATTGAGCCAACAGGCTCGATCGTGGACCCAGATACTGTGACCGATGTCAGGCCCCCATCGAGGGGAAGGCAGACGCCATGGTGAGGGACCAGTCATTACTTTCGGGCTTCAATAATCCTCTCCGTTCCTGATGCACCGGTCGGCCGGGTCGCGTTTCGCGATGCCGGCCGATCGTTTTTCATCTCCTCACCGTCTCCCAGAAGTGTTTCGGCGCCAGCAACGCATGCCCCCGCACCACGAACCCGATCACCAGGATCACCATCCAGATGCCGTACGCGACGGCGATCTCTTCGCGCATGGTCGGCCGCAGGAACTGCACCAGCCACAGGACGAACAAGATCGTGGCGTCGAGCCAGTCGAACTCCATGTTCGCGAGCAGCAGCACCGCGAGACCCGACTGCAGCAGCGTGAGCAGCAGCTCCAGTCGCTGGGCGTCGTCGAAGTGGAAATCCCGCCACACCCCGTGGTGCTGCAGACTCGAGTACCCGTACACCAAGGGGATCATGGCGGCGAGCACGGTCCACTGGTTGATGTTGCTCGAGACCAGGTTCATCAGGGCCATCGGTGCCTGGGTGACGCGGCGCGCCCAGTAGAACGCGGAGACCTTCTCGGGGAACTCGGAGAGAAACGGCGCCACCCACTGGACCAGTACGAACTGGCTCACGCCGAACAGGCCGGCCACGGCGAGCATGGACTCGAGGAACGGATGCGCGGTCGCGTAGAGCAGCCCCCCCCCGGCCGCGAATAGCCCGCCGATCGCCGCTTGCCGCCGCCAACCCCGCTGGCGGTACGCCCAGCGGGCCACCACCGGCGCGTCGCTCACCTTATCGGCGTGACGCGGCGGCGTGCGGAACAGCGTCCAGAGATAGGCGGCGTAGAGCGCCAGCAGCACCACGGCGTCGATCCAGCCAAAGCTCTCCCGCAGCAGGATGATGCCGAAATACAACAGCGGCGGCACGAGCCCCACGACTTCGACGGCGTGCTCGGGTTCCAGCCGGATGGCCGGCAGCACGGGCGCAGCATGCTGCGCCCCAGCTGCCCCTGCCCCTACGGCCTGCTTCCGTCCGGCAGCCGCGAATACGAAGTAGATCATCGGCCAGCCGAGCCCGAGCAGCAGGCGGATGGCGCCCGTCAAGTTGGCGATGGCGAGGTGGGCGCGCTCGGGATCGCGCCCTGCGTCCCAGGCGATCACCGCCTCCACCGCGAACTCGGGAAGGGTCTGCAGCCAGGCGAGGATCGCGAGGGCGAGGCCCTGGGAGATGAGGAACTGCGCGGCTTCCGCGCCCCAGGCGACGAGAAACGCCGACGCGAGAATGCTGGGGAAGGTCCACAGGGCGGACAGCGCCGTGGCTCCCGCCGTGGACACAAAAGCGAGTAGCTTTAGTTTCACGTGCGCCGAAGATAGTCCGGCCCCGGAGGCCCAACAAGCATGGGACGCGACAAAATGAAGTCCGCCAGCCTGCACAGCTTCCACGAGGAGCACGCCGAGCCGCTGGAGGCGGTGCCCGGCGCGGAAGCGAGGTCGGCGTTCGAGACGCTGGTGCGCGACATGCTCGCGCAGCTCGGCGAGGATCCCACACGCGAGGGCCTGCGCCAGACGCCCGCGCGCGTGGAAGCGTCGCTCAAGTGGCTCACGCGGGGCTACCACATGTCCGTCCCCGACGTCATCGGCGACGCGCTGTACCGCGAGCGGCACGAGAACCTGGTCTGCGTGCGCGACATCGAGATCTACTCGTTGTGCGAGCATCATCTGCTGCCGTTCTTCGGCAAGGCGCACGTGGCCTACCTGCCGAACGGCCGGCTCGTGGGATTGTCCAAGATCCCACGCGTGATCGAGGTGTTCGCCCGCCGGCTGCAGGTACAAGAGCGCCTCACCGACCAGGTGGCCGATGCGCTGATGGACGTGCTCGAGCCCCGCGGCGTGGGCGTCGTGATCGAGGCCTACCACCTCTGCATGATGATGCGCGGCGTCGAGAAGCAGAATTCGAGGACGGTCACCAGCGCGCTACGAGGGGCCCTGCTCCAGGACGCCAAGACCCGCGACGAGTTCCTGAGACTGGTGCACGCCGGGTGAGCGATGGTCCCCTCAGCGGGAAGCTCGCCCTCGTCACCGGCGCCTCGCGCGGCATCGGCCGCGCGGTGGCCGACAGACTGTATGCCGCGGGGGCGCATGTCGTCCGGCTGGCGCGCAGCCTCACGGACGGCTCGACCGAGCGCCGCACCGACCTGCGCTGCGACGTCACGGATCCTGCCGCGGTAGACCGGGCGGCGGCCCGTGTGCTCGCCGAGCTCGGGGTCCCGGACGTCGTGGTCAACAACGCCGGGACCTTTTTCATCAAGCGGATCGAGGAGACGAGCCTCGAGGAGTTCACGCGCACGCTCGCCGTGAACCTGACCGGGCCGTTTCTCGTCGTCCGGGCGTTCGTCCCGCATCTCGTGCAGCGGGGCGCCGGGCACCTGGTGACGATCGGCTCGGTGTCGGACCACTTGGCGTACTCCGGGTCGACCGCCTACGCGGCGAGCAAGTACGGCCTGCGCGGCATGCACGAGGTGCTGCGCCAGGACCTCTCGCGCACGGGCGTGCGCACCACGCTCGTCTCGCCGGGACCAGTAGACACGCCGATCTGGGATCCCGTGGACCCCGACTCGAAGCCGGGCTTCACCAAACGCAGCGCGATGCTGCAGGCGGAGGACATCGCCGCGGCCGTCCTGTACGCGGTGACGCAAGCCCCGCGGGTGGATGTGACGGAGATCCGCTTGATGCCGACGGTTTATACGGCGAGAGGATGACCAAGGTGCGGAGTGTGGAGTGCGGAATGCGGAGTGTTAAGGGAGGACTCTTTGCGAGCCTCATCTTTCTTTCCGCTCAGTCTCCTTCCAACGCGCAGGCTCTTCCCCCGCTCCCTGACACCACCGGCTTCGGCGTGCACGTGCTCGCCGCCGCTCGCGCGACCGATCGCGCTATCTGGGTCGGGACCTACGGGCAAGGGATCTTCGTGCTGAGGCCGGGAGCAGCGGGCTGGGAGCAGCTGCGGCACTCGAGTGACTCGAGCGTCCGCTCGATCTCGTGGGACTTCGTGCACGCGTTCGGGTTCGGACCCGCGGGCGAGATTTGGTACGGCACGGTCGGCAACGGCTGGGGGCTGTCGACCGACGGCGGCACGACGTGGACCAACTGGGAATTCAGGCAGCTCGGCCCCGAGTGGCAGTACGTCGCACCCAACGGCATCGCGACGCGCGGTGACACGGTGTACATCGGCACCGCGGACGGGATCAAGCTGTCCTGGGACCGCGGTGCGACCTGGGGGGAGATCACTGATTCGGCCGGTGCGACGACGGCCCAGCACGTCCTCGGACGGCTGCCTGACCAGTATGTGCTGGCGTTGGCCGCCGGGCCGGACGGGAGCCTGTGGGCCGCCGGGCTACGCGGCGTGGCGCGCTCGAGCGACGGCGGGCGCAGCTGGATCGAGTTTCCGGCGCCCGGGCGCGTGCGCGCCCTCGCCGCCGATTCCGGGGGCGTCGTGTGGGTGGGGACCGAACAGGGGCTGTCCCGGCTCGACCCCGCGCGCCACGCGTGGCTCGACAAGAAGGGCCGGCCCGCCTGCGGCATCGCGCCCGGGGGGCCCGCCGTCAAAAAGTGCCGGGTCGACATGCCGCCCATCGAGATGCTCGAGCGCGTCGCGCCGGGACGCGTCTACGCCGCCACGCGCCAGGGAGTGTACGCGCAGGACGGCGACGCGCTCAACCTGTGCGACCCGGTGCCGGCCGCCACCACGTACCTGTCGCTCGCCCCCGGCTGGTACGCGGTCGGCCGTCCGAGCGGTCTCGTCTCGTGTCGGCTCGATCAGGGTCTCACGCTCGTCGGCATCTCCTACCAGCAGCGTCCCGACACCGAGGTGGAGGCGCTGCGGCACACCTGGTTCGAGCGCCCGATCGCCCTCGCCGATCAGCCGTACATCGACCAGACGTACCGCTACGGCTCGACCATGGGCGGTAACTTCCAGCAGCATCAGGGTGTCGAGTTCAATAACCCCGACGGCACGCCGGTGCACGCCATCGGCGACGGGGTCGTCGTCTTCGCGGGCCCGGCGGAGCAGGGCGCCAATACGGTCGCCATCCGCCACACCCGCAGGCTCAAGAACCTGTTCGTGTACTCGGTCTACTATCACAACACGACCCTGCTCACCTCGGTGGGGCACGCGGTGAAGGCCGGCGACGTGATCGCCACAGTCGGCAACACGGGCCGCGCGACGAACGACCACCTTCACCTCGAGGTGCACGCGTCGCCCGTCGACTCGGTGGCGCTGATCGTCGACCCCAACGAGCGTTACCCGCGCTACACGGTGAACCCCGAGCTGTGGATCCGGCCGCTCCCCGGCACCGGGATCGTGGCGGGGCAGGTGTGGGACGCCCAGGGTCGCCCCGTGCCGCAGGCGCGCGTCTACGGCCTCATGAAGGCGGAGCCCCAGGAGACACCGTTCTCGTACGCCGAGACGTATGGCGAGCACAACCACCCCGACCCCGCGTACCGGGAGCACTTCGCCGTGAGCGACGTGGAGTCGGGCGACTACACGCTCGCGGTCGTAGTGGAGGGCAAGCGGCTCACCCGGCGGATTCGCGTCGCGGCCGGCCGGCTGAGCTGGGTGGTGTTCGGTTCCGGTGCACATTGAGCTGACGGAGATGCTGCGCTGTCCGGAGAGGCACGAGGAGGCGTTTCTCGTGATGTCCACCGGAGAGATGGTGGGTCGGATGGTCCGGTCGGGCATACTTGGATGCCCGGTATGCCGGAAGGAGTATCCGATCGCCAAAGGCATCGTGAATTTCTCGGGTGGCGAGGGCACCCCACTGCGCGACAAGAATACGCAGTCGCTTCGTGGGGTGCCCTCGCCACCCGACGCCGAGACTCTCCAGGCGCTTCTCGATCTCAGCGGCCCCGGTGGCTACGTCGTGCTCGTCGGGTCGGCTGCGCGCCACGCCGTCGCGCTGGCGGGGCTGATGGGCGGGATTCACTTCGTCGGGATCGACGCGCCGCCCGACGTCGCAGAGCTCCCCGTTCTCAGTCTGCTCGCGTGCGAGACGATGATCCCGCTGCGGCGCGCCATGGCGCGGGCCGTGGTGGTGGGACCGGAGCGGGCAAGCCCGCCTTGGCTCAGCGAGGCGCTGCGTGTGCTGTTGCGGGGCCGGCGGCTGGTGATCGAGGACGAGGGCGCGACGGCTCCAGCCGGCTTGAAGCAGCTCGCGGTGGGGCAGGGCCTATGGGTGGGGGAGCGGGGGTGATCAGCTCTCGATGACGGCAGCGGTGGGATCAGCTTCGGCGTACACCCGTTCGATCAGTTCTTTGTAATTCTTCTCGACCGCGCGCCGCTTCACCTTGAGCGTGGGCGTCAGCTCGCCCGACTCGATCGTGAAGTCCCGCTCGATCAACACCACCTTCTTCGGCATCTCGAACTTCGCCAGATCGCGCAAGCCGCCGACCACTTCCCGTTCCATTTTCGCCTGCACGTCGGGGAGCGCGAGCAGCTCTGCCCGGGAGGTGTAGACGAGATTCCGCTCCTTGGCCCACGGCTGCAGGCTGTCGAAGTTCGGAGCGACGAGGATGATGGGGAACTTGCGCTGGTCGCCCAGCACGACCGCGTTGGCGACGAACTTATTCAGCTTGACGGTGTTCTCGATCGGCTGCGGCGCCACGTACTTGCCCCCGGCGGTCTTGATCAGATCCTTCTTCCGGTCGGTGATCTTCAGGTACCCCTCGGCGTCGAACTCACCGATGTCCCCTGTGTGGAACCATCCTTCAGGGTCGATCGCCTCGCGCGTGGCGTCGGGTAGGTTGTAATAGCCGCGCATGATGTTCGGTCCCTTGGCGAGGATCTCCCCGTCTGACGCGATCTTTACCTGGACGCCGGGAATCGGCTTGCCGACGGTGCCGAACTTGGGGCGGTCGTATGGATTGAACGCGAGCACAGGGGACGTTTCCGTCAGTCCGTACCCTTCGATGGTCACGAGCCCCGCGCTGTAGAAGAACCGCCCGATTTCGGCGGCGAGCGGCGCGCCTCCCGACACGAACAGCTTGATGCGCCCGCCGGTGCGCGCGCGCAGCTTCGAGAACACCAGCCGGTCCGCGATCGCGTGCCGGATTGCGAGGCTTGGTGGCACCGGGATGCCCGAGAGGCGGTGGGTGGACCATTGCTCGCCCACCCGCTTGGCCCACAGAAAAATCTTGCGCTTCAGGGCGCCGCCCGTGAGCGCGGCCTCGAGCACGCGGCCGTACACCTTCTCGTAGATGCGCGGCACCGCAACGAACACGCTGGGGCGCACCTCCCGCAGATCCTGTGACAGCGTATCGATGGACTGGGCGTAGGTGATGGTTACGCCAACGTGGAAGAAGTAATAGTCCACCATGCGCTCGAAGATGTGTGACAGCGGCAGACAGGCGAGGCAGCTGTCACCGCCGGAGAGGCGCAGCGCCTCCACGCACGCGCTCACGTTGGACCAGAGATTGTTGTGCGTCAGCATCACACCCTTGGGCGTGCCCGTCGTGCCCGACGTGTAAATCAAGGTGGCCAGGTCGTCGGGCCGCACGGCCAGCGCTTCCTCTTTGAAGCGCGGGTATCGAGCCGTCGCCGCCCGGCCCTTCGCCTCCACATCGGCGAGCGTGATCGCGCCGTCGCGGCGCGCGTCGGGCTCGAACACGATCACGTGCTTGAGTGCCGGGACCCTGCTCCGTATCTCGACGACCTTGGCGAGCTGCGCCGCGGTGGAGCAGCAGACAGCGGCGGCACCCGAGTCGCGCAGGATGTACTCGACCTGATTCGCCGGCAAGCTAGGATAAACGGGGACGTCGGCCGACCGGGCGCACAGACACGCGTAGTCAACCAGGGCCCATTCGAGGCGCGTCTCCGCCAGGATCGCGACCCGATCGCCGGGCTGAATTCCGACCTCGCGCAGGCCGAGCGCAATGGCCCGCACTCGCTCCTCCGCCTGCCGGTGTGGGACGGGCGTCCAGACCTCGCCCGCCTTATAGCGGAACGCGGCTGGATGGCGCGCATGCTGCTCGACCGCGTCGAAGAACAGCCGGGTTAACGTGCCCCCGTTCACGGCAGGAACCTCACCACGAACATGACCGGCGCGCCGGCGATCAGGGTGCCGATCGCGCGGCGGGCGCTGGCGGTCACGACGGCGCTGTCGGGGAGCGGCCCTGCGAGCAGGCGCAGCTTCACCGCCGCGATCCCGACCCTGGTCGTGACCGTGTCGGCGGCGAGCGGCGCGCGCGCCGTATCGCTCGTCACCAGTGCGACGTTCGCGCCCGGCCCCCCCCCAGGGTACACGCTCAGCGCGAACGCCACCGGTCGCCCGGAGAGGTCGACCGGCCCTGCGGCGGTCGTGTCCTGGAGCCGCACCGTCAGGGAATCCGAGAGTGAGTCGGGCTGGGCGGCTAGGCTCACGCTATCCCGCCTCGGACCGGCCGCGAGCAGCGTATCGGCCGCGGCGAGCACCCGGATGGCAATCGGATTGCTGGGCAGGCTCCCGACGCGCGCCTGGATGCGGGCGGGCGTCGCTCCCGGTTGCTTGGCGACCATCACCCCCGTGGTTTCGTTCACCACCGTGAGCAGCGCCGTGTCGAGCGTCGCCCAGAGGATCGTAGCGGCGACCGAGTCGCCGTGGCCGTCCAGCGCTACGGCATGCGGGCGGAGCGTGTCGAGCTCTTCGATGGAGTCGCGCACCGCCACCGAGAGCGCGACGACCTGGTCCAAAGCCGGGCCGAGCTGGCCGCATGCGGCAGCGGTGGCGAGCGCGAGGAGGAGGACGCCGGCCCGGCTTCCCCTCAGGGCGCCCCCGCGGTGGCGGCCGGCGTGGGCCCGGACGCGCCCAGGTCGCGGAGCGCCTGGGTGGCGTGCTCGATCCATTTCGCGGCGTCGGGGCCTTTCGGGGGATGGGCGAGGAAGGCCCGCAGGTGCTGGGTCGCGCCGTCGGGGTCGCCGCGCTTCAACAGTAGGAACGCGAGCCCGTAGTGGGCGCCCGCCAGCTCGCGGTCCAGCTCGAGCGCGCGGCGGTAGTGTCGGATCGCCTCGTCGATGCGGCGCGTCTTCGTGAGCGCGATCGCCATGTTCTGTAGAATTCGGGCGTCGTGGGGATGATCGCGCAGCGCCAGGCGATACGAGGTGAGAGCCGCCTCGTAATCGCCCTGGCGTTCAAGGGCGAGCGCCTCGTTCAGGTAATCGAGGCGCTGGGGTTGGACGTCATCGGCGCCCGAGCCGCCGAGCAGGCGGCGCCAGAAACCCATGGGCCGAAAATAGCTTGCGGCCGCTCGCGTTCGCAATGTAGCTTCTCCCCCCATGCCCGCCCCGCCCCCGCCCCCCCCCCCGCCCCGCCCGCCTGCACCCAAGAGAACCGGGTTCGCCCGCAAGACGCCGCACGGTGTGCTCCAAGTGGACTGGCCGTTCTTCGGCGAGCTGTGCCGGGCGCTGGCCTTGAAGATTTTCCGCGAGTACGATCCCGATGTGGTGATCGGCATCGCCAAGGCGGGGGTGATTCCGGGCGCGGTGGTGGCGAGCATCCTGCAGCGCGACTTCGCGTCGGTCGCCATCACTCGGCAGGAGACCGGCGCTCGGCCCGTGGTCATGGCCGGCCCCCCGCGGATCGTCGCCGGACGCCGCGTCCTCATCGTGGACGAGACGTGCGACTCCGGCGACACCATGAAGCTCGCCCTGAACGCCGTGCGCGAGCTCAAGCCCGCCGCCGTGAAGACGGCGGTCTCGTTCCGCACCGGCCCGTACCAGCCCGACTTCTACGCGCTCGAGACCGACAACTTCATTATCCTCCCCTGGGACCGCGAGGTCATCATCGACGGGGAGATCGTCGTGCGGCCCGATTACGCCGAGAAGCTCAAGGAACTCGGCGGTTGATCGACCGGCTCACCGCGGCGCTCACCGCCTCCCGCGCCGACTACACCGAAATCCGCGTCGAGCAGAGCTGGGGCTCCGTCGTCACGATGCGCGGCCGACGGCTCGAGTCCGCCACCGCGAGCGAGGACCAGGGCGGGTTCGTACGCGCCCTGAACCGCGGCTCGGGCTGGGGCACGGCGTCGTTCACGTCGCTCGACCAGCTCGCCGCGATGGTCGCGCGGGCCGACGAGCTGTCCCGGGCGGTGCGGCTCGAGCGCCCGATCCAGCTCGCTCCGGTTCCGCCGCAGCAGGCGGAAGGGATACTCGATCTGGACGGCGACGTGCGCGGCGTGCCGCTCGCCGACAAGAAGCGGCTCATCGAAGCCTACAACGGCGCGATGCTCGCCGTGAGCGACCGCATCGTCGACACGCTCGCGACCTACCGCGACGAGGTGACCGAGTACTGGTACGTCAACTCGGAAGGCACGGTGCTGCACGAGCTGCGCCCCGAGGTGACGCTCTCGGGCACGGCGGTGGCGCGGCGCGACGGCACCATCGAAAAGGGGCTCGAGTCGATTGGGCTGCGGCGCGGCTGGCATTCGGTCCAGGACAAGGCCGCGGGCTTCCGCGCCACGGCCGAGCGGGCGGTGCAACTGCTCGACGCGCCGACGGTGACGGGAGGCACGTATCCGGTGGTGCTCGATCCCGAGCTCGCGGGCGTCTTCATCCACGAGGCGTTCGGGCACCTCTCCGAGGCCGACTTCGTGTACGAAAACCCCCAGGCGCGCGAGATGATGACGCTGGGCCGCCGTTTCGGTAAACCCGTGCTGAACGTGGGCGACAACGGCGCGGCCTCCGGCCTGCGCGGCACACTGCCGTTCGATGACGAGGGCACGCCCACCCAGGACACGGCGCTGATCCGCGAGGGGATCCTGGTCGGCCGGCTGCACTCGCGCGAGACCGCCGCGGCGATGAACGAGCGGCCGACCGGGAACGCGCGCGCGATCTCGTTCCGCCACCCGCCCATCGTCCGCATGACGAACACCTACATCGCCAATGGACGAGGGCCCTTCGCGGACCTGATCCGCGACCTGAAGCTCGGGGTGTACGCCTGCGGCGCGTTCGGCGGCCAGACCATGCTCGAGAATTTCTCGTTCACCGCGGCCTACGGGCACATGATCCGCGACGGCCAGGTGGCGGAGCTCGTCAAGGACGTCGTGCTCGCGGGGAACCTGTTCCAGACGCTCGACCGCATCGACCATATCGCCGGCGACTTTCGCTGGAATCAAATGGGCGGCGGCTGCGGGAAGGGCGGGCAGTTCCCCCTCCCCGTCACCGAAGGGGCTCCGCACGTGCGCATCGAGGAAGCCCTGATCGGGGGCGACGTGCCCTCGCCCGCATGATCGAGGAGCTGCTCGAGCTGGCGCGGCGCCGCCTGGAGCCGGGGGACGGTGCGGACGCGCTCGAGCGGCGCGTCGAGCGCACCTCCGTGGCGTTCGAGTGGGGCCGCCTCAAGGCGGCGGGCGTCACGGAAGAGGCCGGAGTGAATGTGCGGGTGCTGCATCGCGGTCGTGTCGGCGTCGCGGGCACGACGGCGGTTGGTGGGGACGGTGTAGCGGCGCAGCATGCTGTGCCCCTCCTGGACCGCGCCCTCGCCTCGGCCGAGCTGGGCGAGGAGATCGCGCTGGCATTTCCCGCCCCCGCCAAGCTCCCGCGGGTGGCGACGCATGGCGCGCGCGCGGCTGACGCCTCGCTCGCGCGGCTGATCGAGATCGGTAGCTTCCTGCTCGAGCGGCTGGCGCGCGAAGGGTGCCAGGTCAACGTGGCGATCGAGCGCGAAGTGGCGGACACCCGGGTCGCCAACACGGCGGGAGCCCAAGGGTCGTACCGCACGACCGGGGTCGCCGTGAGCGCGGATGTGTGGCGCATTGCGGGAGACGACGTGCTCGCGATCGGCGACACGATCGAGAGCACCGATCTCCCCTCGGAGGACGCCCTCGCCGGCGTGGTCCGCTCGATCACCAGCCGGCTCGACCACGCCCTGCGCATCGTCGCGCCCTCCGAGGGCGCGCTGCCCGTGGTGTTCACCCCCGCCGGCTTGTCAGCCGTGCTGCTCCCGGTCACGCAGGGCCTCTCGGGCAAGGCGGTGCTGCAGGGCATCTCGCCGCTCGCGACCCGGGTCGGCGAGCAGGTGTTCGACCAGCGCCTGTCCCTCACCGACGATCCGCTGGTGCCGGGCCGTACCGCGTCCCGTCCGCTCGACGACGAGTGCGTGCCCTCCCGTGCCACGTGTCTCGTCGAACGGGGCGTCGTGCAGCGCTTCATTTACGATCTGGAGACGGCCGCGCGGGCCAAGAGCGCGAGCACCGGTCACGGGCAACGCGGCATCTTCGGGAAGCCGGTGCCGGCGTATACGAACATCATCGTGGGCGACGCCCGGGTCCCGGGCCCCGGATCCCGGGTCCCGGGGGAGCTGGGCGGCGGCTTGCTTAAGGGCATCAAAGACGGCCTGCTCGTCGACGACCTGATCGGCGTGGGGCAGGGGAACGTGATCGGCGGCGCATTCAGCCATCCCGTGGCGCTGGCGTATCGCATCGAGCGCGGCGAGATCGCGGGGCGCGTGAAGGATGCGGCGGTGGCCGGGAACGTGTACGAGCTGCTCAAGCGGATCGCCGGTCTCGGGAACGACGCGCGGTGGGCGGGCGCGCGGTTCACGCCATCGCTGCTGCTTGAGGGGGTGAGCGTCGCGCGGCGGTAGGTCCCTACCCCCCCGCGCCCAGCGCCTCCGCGTAGCCCTTCCCTTGAGTGATCTGCTCGAACACGGCGTTGAGTGTCTCGGGTGACGCCGACAGGAACCGGCAACGCCCGTCGTTGCGCGAGCGGCACTCGACCTCCATCACCGCCACGGCCTCGCCCGACAGCCGTCCCAGGAAGTCCGACAGCATGCCCGCCGAGAAGAAGCACATCGGCGTCTCAGCGCTCCCCGGCTCGGCTTCGACCCAGTCCTCCGTGTCGAGCGCCAGGGCCGCGGCCCCGAGCGGGGCGACTGTGACGGTGCCCCACCCGTGCGACTGGAAGAACGACGACAGGACCTCGCTCAGCTGGCCCGCGTCGAGCTCTTCGGGCTGCGACACACCGGTCTGGAGCGGCAACCAGGCGCAAAACGACTGATATACGCCTTCCCCGGCCGCGAAGCCGACCTCCTGGAGGATCGGGACGGCCTGAGGGCCTGCGTCCCGGAGCAGACTGTGATGGAGCTGGCGCAGGGCGCCACGGCCGATCGTCACGCCGTCGGTCGCGGCTGTGGGGTGCGCGGGGGCGCTCATATCGCACGCCAACTTAGGGTTTGGCGCGTGCGCGGCGCAAGAGTTCCGCCTCGTCGATGAGTGATATGCCGAGCGTCTTCGCCTTCTCGAGCTTCGAGCCGGCGTCGGCTCCGACCACCACGGCCGTCGTTTTCTTCGATATCGCGTCGCTGACGTGGCCGCCCGCCGCCTCGATCAGCTCGGCGGCCTTAGCGCGGGACAGGGACGGCAGCGTCCCCGTGATCACGTAGACCTGCCCCGCCAGCGGCCCCTTCCCCTCGGCCGCGACCGGCTCCTTCATATTGAGTCCCAGCTTCTCGAGCCGCTCGAGCAGCTTCCGGTTTTTCGGCTCGGCGAAGAACCCGGCCACGGCCTCCGCGATGGCCGGCCCCACGCCGCGGATCTGGTTGATCTCGTCGGCGGATGCCTTGGCCAGCGCTTTCATCGTCCCGAAGTGGCGGGCCAGGAGCTTCGCCCCCTGCGCGCCGACGTGCCGGATCCCGAGGGCGAAGATCAGCGTCGAGAGCGGCTGTCGTTTGGAGGCCTCGATCGCGTCGACGAGCTGCTGGGCCGACTTCTCGGCGAACCCTTCGAGCGTCAGCAGCTGCATCGGCGTGATCTCGTAGAGGTCCGCGACGTCCTTGATGAGGCCGGCGTCGAGCAGCGCCTTCACCCGCTCGGGGCCGAGCCCGCGGATGTCCGTCGCCCCGCGCGACGCGAAGTGGACAATGCTCTCGAACACGCGCCCGGGGCAGGAGACGTTGGGACAATACACCATCACTTCGTCCTGGGGGTGTTCGACCTTCGATTTACAGACGGGACAGCGCTCGGGCGGCTGGTACGGCCTGCTCCGGCGCACGCCCTTCTTGATCACCGGCCCCAGCACCTGCGGGATGACCTCGCCCGCCCGGGTGACCTCCACCAGGTCGCCTTCCCGGATGTCCTTGGCCTTGATCAGCGCGAAGTTGTGGAGCGTCGCGGTCGACACCGTCACGCCGCCGATCTCGACCGGCTCGAGCACGGCGTAGGGATTCAGTGCACCGGTGCGGCCCACATTGATGCGGATCTCCTTGAGCTTCGTGACCCGGACTTCGGGGGCGAACTTGCGCGCGATCGCCCAGCGCGGCTCGCGGTCGCCGACCGTGCCCAGCTCGGCGTGCAGCTCGAGCGGGTTCACCTTCACCACGACGCCATCGGCGCCGTAGTCGAGCTGGTCGAGCAGCGGCTCGAATTTGGCGATTTCCTGGTTGGCGGCGGCGAGATCGGGGACGCGCGTGTGGTGAGGTTCGACGGGGTAGCCCCAGGCGGCGAGTTGCTTCAACAGGTCGTGCTGCGTCGTGACCGGGAGCTTCTGGCCGGGGGCCTCGACGTGGAAGCAGAAGATCCGCAGGCCGCGGCTGCGCGTCACTTTGGGATCGAGCTGGCGCAACGCGCCGGCGGCGGCGTTGCGGGGATTGGCGAAGGTCGGCTCGCCCGCGCGCTCGCGCTCTTTGTTGAGCTCGACGAAGCGGGACTTGGAGAGGTAGACCTCGCCGCGGACTTCCATGAGTTTGGGCCAGCCCTTGCCGTGTAGCCGGAGCGGCACGTCCAGCACGGTGCGCAGGTTGGCGGTGACGTCCTCGCCTTCGACGCCGTTGCCGCGGGTCGCCCCCGTGACGAACATGCCGTCCTGGTAGGTGAGACTCACCGCCGCGCCGTCGATCTTCACTTCGAGGGTGTAGCCCCCCGTCTTCACTTCGGGTGAGAGCCGGGCGTTGCGCTCCTCCCACTCGGCCAGCTCCTTTTCGTTGAAGGCGTTGGCGAGCGACAGCATCGGCACGAGGTGGCGGTGCTTCTTGAAGGCGCCCGCCGGCGGGGCGCCGACGCGGTGGGTGGGGCTGTCGGGGGTCTGGAGCTCGGGATGCTTGGACTCGAGCTCCTGCAGCTCGCGAAACAGCCGGTCGTACTCGGCATCCGACAGCTCCGGCTTGTCGAGGACGTAGTAGGCCTGGTTCGCGCGCTCGATGAGCCGCCGCAGCTCGGCGGCCCGGGCGGCTGCGGCTTTCACCGCCCCTTGGCTTCTTCCTGGATGACCGCCAGCGCGACGCCGACCAACCGGTCGAGCTCCTCGGAGCTGGCGCGCGGCAGCAGCCCCTCCGCCCAGGCACCCTCGCGCTCCCCGAACGCGGCGAGCAGGCGTCGCAGGAAGGACAGCAGCGCTAGGCGCTCGAGTTCCATGCGACGCACCGTCTCGCCGGTCTCCTGGTTGCGCTGCTCGAGCCGCTCGTAGCGGTGCGCGTTGCGGAGTGCCTGCGCGGTGAGCGACGCCACGACCTGCACGAACCGCACGTCCTCGTCGGAGAACGTGGGGCCGTCCCGGAACGTGCGCAGGAAGATCGCGCCGATCGCCACCCCACGCCAATTGATCGGCACGACGGTGATGGATTTCACGCGGCGGCTGATCAGCTCACCTTTCGCATGCTTCAGGCTGGGATCGTTGGCCGCATCCGGGATGAACACCGTCTCCCCGCTCTGCATCGCCCGCTTCAGCTCGGGGTACCGCTCGAGATCGACGACGTAGTTGCGGATCGTGGGATCCTCATACGACGCCACCAGGCGCACGGACCGGCCGCCGCGCTCGGCGAGGAAAATCGAGCAGCGGTCGAGCCCGAACGCCTCGCCCAGCTTGCGCGCGATCGCCTGCAGGATGTCGATGAAGTGCAGCGATGTGGACACTTCTTTGAGAATCTCGATCACGGCGAGGAGGTGTTTGCGCTCGCGCTCCAGCTCGGCGACGCGGGCGGTGAGAGCGGAGGGGACGGTCATGGCATAGTTTGCGTGCTCGGCGGACGGTGCGTCAAGCGCCGCGACGCGGTTGCTGCGTCGAGTGGCGCGCGGTAGCTTCCGACCCGGTGCGATGCATCTTCGCGTTGCTCTGGCTCGCGTGCGGCGCCGCGGGCGCCGCGACGGCGCAGGCCCGCTCCGCGGGCGGCGGCCCGATCGGCGCGTGGACGCCCGTTCCCGAACTGCCAGGCATGGGTCGGGCGGTGGATACGACGGCGGTCGGCGCGCGCCGCCGGGCGCTGCTGCAGCGCATCGGACGCGGCACGGTGCTCATCCCGGCGGCGCACGAGCGGGACCTGGAAAGGGAGTACATCCAGGACAACGATTTCCGGCAGAACAACACCTTCTTCTACTTCACGGAGCTCGAGACCCAGGACGCGTGGCTGTTGCTCACCGCCCAGGGCCCCGATTCGCTCGAATCGGTGCTGTTCCTCCCGCCGCGCAACCCCGGCCAGGAGCGCTGGACCGGCCTGCGCCTCGGGCCCGACAGCGTCGCCGCGCGCCTGTCGGGGATCCGCACCGTCCTGCCCACCGATTCGCTCGAGCATCGGTTGCTCGCCGCGCGCTTCCGGGTGCGCGGCCCGATCTACGTGCCGCTCGACGTGACCACCCGCGACGACCGGCGCGTGATGGACCTGGTCTTCAGCGGGCAGGATGTCCACAACCTGCGCCCGCTCGCCGATTCACTGCGGGAAGTGAAGGACGCCGACGAGCTGGCGCGATTGCGCAACGCGGTGGACATCAGCGTGGCCGGGCATATCGCGGCCATGCAGGCCGCGCGGCCGGGCATGTACGAGTACGAGATCGAGGCGGTGCTCGAGGCCGGGTTCCGCAGGAACGGCGCTGATCGCGTGGGCTATCCCTCGATCGTCGGCAGCGGACCCAACTCGACCACACTCCACTACGACGTGAACCGGCGGCAAACCCGCGACGGCGACCTGGTGGTGGTCGATGCGGCGGCCGAGTGGGGGCAGTACACGGCGGACGTCACCCGCACCTGGCCCGTCAACGGGCGGTTCTCGTCGCGCCAGAAGGCCGTCTACGATCTCGTGCTCGCGACGCAGCAGGTCGCGTTCGACTCGGTGCGGCCGGGCGTCACGATGCGGGACCTGAATCGTCTCGCCCAGACCTACATGCGCGAGCACTCGGGCACGCTGTGCGGCACCCAGACGTGCGACGCCTACTTCATCCACGGCCTGGGGCACCCGATCGGGATGGACGTGCACGATGTGACCGTGCCGGGGCGGCTCAAGCTCGAGCCCGGCATGGTGATCACCCTGGAGCCGGGCATCTACCTCGCCGAAGAACGCCTGGGAGTGCGTATTGAAGACGACGTGCTGGTCACGCCGACCGGGGCCGAATGGCTGTCCGCGAAAGCGCCGCGGACTACACCGGACATCGAACGGCTGATGCGAGGCGGCGCCGGGCGCTAGCGCTCGTCCTTTTCGCCCTTGATGTCATCGAGGAGCTGCGCCGCCTCCTTTTGGTAGTCGTGATCGAGGACGTCCGCGATGGGGAGGGAGGCGATCGTGGTGAGCTGCTCGCGGGCTTTGGAGTATCGCCCCAGGTCGACGTACACCTCGGCCAGGTCGAGCCGGTGGAAGATGTTCTGCGGCTTCAGCGCGACGGCCTTTTCGAGGTACGTCTGGGCATCGCCCCAGTTGCCCCTGTCCAGGAAGCCGCCACCGAACAGCGCCTTCGCGAAGAATTTCTGGAAACCCGAGAGCCGCTTCACCTCGGCGTGCCACGCGCCGACCAGGTGATAGGCGCCGTCGTGGGTCGAGTCCAGCTCGATCGCCTTCATCCCTTCGTCGTAGATGATCTTGGCGAAGCGCACCCGCTCCTTTCCTCCCTTGGTGCGCGACAGCCGGCCCAGCGCCTGGCCCACCGTGAAGTGTCCGTCGGCGCCGGCGGGGTTGACGCGCACCGCCGCCTCGCCGTACGCCCGCGCCGCGGTATAGAGGCTGTCCCGCAGATGCTTGGACGAGTCGTCCTTGCCCTGCACCTGCTTGGCGATGTCCACCAGCTCGCGCCCCGCCCTCCACAGCGCCGCGTAGTTGGTCGAGTCCGCCGCGAGCGCGGCGCGATAATGCTGCAGCGCCTGCGCGGGAGCGAGCGCGGCGTGGGCGCTGTCGCCCAGCACCAGGTGCTCTGCCACCGTCGGGTGCGTCTGCGCCCGCGCGGGCCTGACGAGGCACAGCAGCAGCAGCAGCACGGCACCGCGCATCACGCACTCCTGGGAGGTGGCCGGTAATGTTCGTTGTGCCGCTCATCGAGCGCAAGCGCGACGGCGGCGCGCTCACGCCGGAGCAGTGGTCGGCCCTCGTCGCCGCGTACACGGACGGCCGCGTCCCCGACTACCAGATGTCGGCCCTGTTGATGGCCGTCGTGCTGCGCGGGCTCGAGCGCCAGGAGCTCGCGGCGCTCACCGATGCAATGCTCGCCTCCGGCCAGCGGCTCGGGTTCGATTCCTGGTCCACACCGCGCGTCGACAAGCATTCGACCGGCGGTGTGGGCGACAAGGTCTCGCTGGTGCTCGCGCCGCTCGTCGCCGCCTGCGGCGTCGCCGTGCCGATGATGTCCGGCCGCGGGCTCGGCCACACCGGCGGGACGCTCGACAAGCTGGAGGCGATCCCCGGGTTCCGCACCGGCCTGTCGCTCGCCGAGGCGAAGGCGCAAGTCATGAAGATCGGCTGTGCCATGATCGGCCAGACGCCGGCGATCGGCGGGCGCGATCTCCGCCTCTACGCGCTGCGCGATGTGACCGGCACGGTCGAGGCGATCCCGCTCATCGCGGCCAGCATCATGTCGAAGAAGCTTGCCGAGGGCCTGAACGCGCTCGTGCTCGACGTGAAGCGCGGCAGCGGCGCATTCCTGCCTGCGCTCGAGCAGAGCCTCGAGCTCGCCCGCACCATGATCACACTGGGCGAGGATCGGGGCTGTCCGACCGTGGCCCTGCTCACCGCGATGGACCGCCCGCTCGGCCGCGCCTGCGGCAACGCGCTCGAGACCGAAGAGGCGATTCTCACCTTGCGGGGGGAGGGCCCCCCTGATCTGCTGGAGGTGACCTACGCGCTCGGCAGCGAGATGCTGCTGGCCGCGGGCATCGAGAAGACCAGCAAGAAGGCCCGGCAACGGCTCGCGAACGCCCTCGCCTCCGGCCTTGCCGCCGAGAAGTTCGAGCAGGTCATCGAGGCGCAGGGTGGCAACCCCAAGACTCTGGAAGATCCTTCGGTGCTGCCGCAGGCCAAAGAGGTCGAGGTCTACGCCGCGCCCCGCACCGGCGTCGTGACCGCGGTCGAGCCGAGGACCATCGGCCGCGCCGTCGTGGCGATGGGGGGTGGTCGCATCAAGGTCGAAGACGAAGTCGATCCCACGGTGGGGTTCGTGATCACGGTGAAGCCGGGAGACAAAGTGCTCGCGGGCGAGCCGATCGCGTCGGTGTTCGCGCGGGACCCGGACGGGATGAAGCTCGGCTTCGAGGCGCTCGAGCGGGCGATCGTCGTGGGCGACAAGCTGACCGAGCCGGCACTGCCCCTGATCTCACATCGCGTCAGCCAGCACGGGATCGAGGAGCTTACACGTCCAGGTTCCGCACGAACTTTGCATTCGCCTCGATGAACTTGCGGCGCGGCTCCACCTCGTCGCCCATCAGCGTCTCGAACAGCTCGGAGGCCTCGACCGCGTCCTCCATCTCGACCTTCAGGATCGTCCGCGTGGCCGGATCCATCGTGGTCTTCCACAACTGGTCGGGATTCATTTCGCCCAGTCCTTTGTAGCGCTGGATTACGACGCTTCCGTGCCCTTCGGCGCCGTTGGTCAGTCGTTTGACGAACCCGTCGCGCTCCTTCTCGTCGTAGGCGTAGAACTCCTCTTTGCCCTTGGCGATCCGGAACAGCGGCGGCTGCGCGATGTAGATGTAGCCCGCGTCGATCAAGTGCTTCAGTTCCTTGTAGAAGAACGTCAGGAGTAACGTGCGGATGTGCGCGCCGTCCACGTCGGCGTCCGTCATGATGATGATCTTGTGGTAGCGAGCCTCGTCGAGGTTGAAATCCTCGCCCACGCCCGTGCCCAGCGCGGTGATCATCGTGCGGATCTCTTCGTTCGACAGGATCTTGTCGACCCGCGCCTTCTGCACGTTGAGGATCTTGCCGCGCAGCGGCAGGATCGCCTGATAGCCCCGGTCGCGTCCCTGTTTCGCCGAGCCCCCCGCCGAGTCTCCCTCGACCAAGTACAGCTCGCACAGCTTGGGATCCGTGAGTGAGCAATCCGCGAGCTTCCCGGGCAGCAGGCCACCCTCGAGGGCGTTTTTGCGGCGTACCAACTCGCGGGCCTTGCGGGCCGCCTCGCGGGCCCGGGCGGCGCTGACCGCCTTGGCGATGATGGCGCGCGCCACGCTCGGGTTCTTGTCGAGGAACTCGCCGAGCGCGTCGTTGACCACGGTCTTCACGATGCCCTCGACCTCGGAGTTGCCGAGCTTGGTCTTGGTCTGCCCTTCGAACTGCGGGTCCTTCACCTTGACGTGCAGCACGCAGGTGAGGCCTTCGCGAATGTCGTCCCCGGTGAGCGTGAACTCTTCCTTCTTGAGCAGCCCGTCCTTCTTCGCCCACTCGTTGATGGTGCGCGTCAGGGCGGCCTTGAACCCCGTCAGATGTGTGCCGCCTTCGTGCGTATTGATATTGTTGACGAAGGAAAAGGTGTTCTCGTTGTAGCCTTCGTCGTACTGAATCGCGCCCTCCACCTGCACGCCCTCGCGCGTCGCGTCGAACACGATCGGCTTGGGATGGAGCGGCTTGCGGTTGCCGAGCAGATACTTCACGAACTCGGCGAGCCCGCCCTTGTAGAAGAACGTCTCCTCCTTGGCCTGTCCCTTGCGCTCGTCCTTGAGGGTGATCGTGAGGCTCTTATTGAGGAAGGCGAGCTCCCGCAGCCGGTTGGCGAGCGTGGCGTAATCGAACCGGGTCTCGGTGAAGATGCTCGTGTCGGGCTTGAACCAGACGGTCGTGCCCGTGCCTTTCGCCTTCCCGATGACCTCGAGCTTCTTCGTCGTCTCGCCCCGCTCGAATGCCATGTGGTGGCGCTTGCCGTCGCGGTCGACCCACACCTCCAGCTTCTCGGACAGCGCGTTCACCACCGACACGCCGACGCCGTGCAGTCCCCCCGACACCTTGTAGGTGCTCTTGTCGAACTTGCCGCCGGCGTGCAGCATCGTGAGCGCGACCTCCACGCCCGGCTTCTTCTCGGTCTTGTGAGTGTCGACCGGGATGCCCCGGCCGTCGTCTACAACGGTGATCGCGTTATCCTGGTGGATCGTGACGGCGATCTTGGTAGAGAACCCGGCCAGCGCTTCGTCCACCGAGTTGTCGACCACTTCGTACACGAGATGGTGCAGCCCGCGTGCCGACACCGACCCGATGTACATCGCCGGGCGGCGGCGCACCGCTTCGAGCCCCTTCAGGACCTGGATCGAGTCGGCCTGGTAGCCGCCGTTCCCCTTGTCCTTGGACGCCGTTGCGGGTGCGCGGGCAGGTTTCGCTTTAGCCATAGATCTCTAGCGTGAGAGAAGCCAACGTATCGTCTTGATCCGGGGAGCCGCGCCGGCGTTCACCGCGGTCATGATCTGCGGCCCCATCAGCTGCAGCTCGTTCATCCAGGCGCTCGTCGCCACCCGCACGAACAAGGTCCCGTCCGGCGTCACGCTCTCGGGTTGGGTCACCGCAGCGATCTGGGGCCCGACGAGGCGCGGCCAGTCGGGGATCACCTGCGCCTGCGCGAGCCGCCTCCCCAACCCCGCTTTCGCGAGATAGTTGCGCAGCACGTCGCCCAGTGAGGTCGGCTTTCCATACCTGCGAGTGGTCATACCCTTGCCCTTATGCGAAAAGCGCCACGGGAGGTCCCGGGGCGCAGACAACCCTTTAAACATACCCAGAAGTCGTTGTCATGGCAAGACTTACTAAGTCGTTGGGGCTCAGGGGCCCACCGTCACATTGGTGTCTCGTTCGCTCCGGAATCCGACCACGTCCCGGGCTTGCACCTTCACCGAGAGGACCGTCCCCGTCCCGAAGCCGGGCGGTACGGTCAAGCGGAACGGACCCTCCAGCACGGGATCGAGCAGTCCGTCCGCGCCCACCGGGGGCTCCTGCGCCAGCTGTACCCACACGGAGTCGATCCCGTCCTCGTCTTCGGCCCGGACATTCACGACCAGGGTATCGGGGGCCGGGGTGGAGCGCGACTTCACGGTTGTCTTGTTGAGCGACAGGGCGATCCTCGGCGGCGCCGGGCGCGGCCGCTCGGTCAAACAGCTGGCTGCCAGCCACAAGCCGCAGGCCGCAAGGGCTCGCTTCACCGACCCTCGAAGCGGGGTGCGCGCTTTTCGAGAAAGGCCGCGAGCCCTTCCTTCATGTCTCGGGTCGCGGCGAGCAGGCCGAAGTGATTGGCCTCGAGTAACAGACCTTCGTCGAGGGTCATCTCGAGTCCCTGATCTACGGCCTCCAGTGCCAGCCGCACCGCCAGCGGCCCCATGGCGAGGATCCCCCGCACAATCTTTTCGGTCGTGGCGAGCAGCTCGCCCGCCGGTACGACCTTGTTCACGAGCCCGATGCGGTAGGCCTCCTGGGCGTCGATCATCTCGGCCGTGAGGATGAGATACAGCGCGTTGCCCTTGCCGACGATGCGGGGGAGGCGTTGGGTGCCGCCATAGCCGGGGGCGATGCCGAGCTTCACTTCCGGTTGGCCGAACTTGGCGTGCTCGCTCGCGATGCGGAGGTGGCAGGCCATCGCCAGCTCGCAGCCGCCGCCCAGCGCATAGCCGTTCACCGCCGCGATCACCGGCTTGCCGCACGTCTCGAGGCGGCGCAGCATCGCCTGGCCGCGCAGCGCGCGGGCCTTGCCGTCGAACGGTCCCTGCTTCGCGAGGTCGGCGATGTCGGCCCCTGCGACGAACGCCTTCGTGCCGGCGCCGGTGAGGACCGCACCCTGGATCGCGTCCTCGCTCGCGATCCGCTCGGCGGCGTGCGCCAGCTCGTCCACCACCTGGTCGTTCAGTGCGTTGAGCTTGTCGGGGCGGTTGATGGTGATGAGCGCGACGCCGCCTGTGATCTCGAGCAAGAGGGTCTTGTAGCTCATGGCGAAAACCTAAGTGCGGAATGCGGAATGCGGAATGCGGAGTTTCAATGGAAGGTCGAACCGTCGAGCGACGCGTGCCCTTAAATTCCGCACTCCGCATTCCGCATTAAGTTCAGGTCCATGAGCGTCCAAGCCATAGCCTGGTCTCCCTCCGGCGCCGTCCGCATCGTCGATCAACGGGCGCTCCCCGAGGCGCGGATCGAGCGCGACCTGGAAAGCGCCGAGGCCGTGGCCGACGCGATCCGCACGCTGCAGGTGCGGGGCGCTCCGCTGATCGGGATCGCGGCGGCGATGGGTCTCGTGGCCGGGACGCGGGAGCTGCGCGGCGCGCCGCGCGAGGAGTTCCTGGGTCGGCTGGCGGAGCTGGCCCGTCTGCTGGCCGCCACCCGGCCGACGGCGGTCAATCTCCGGTGGGCGCTCGAGCGTATGGCCCGCGGGGCGGCGGCGACCCCGGGAGACGGCGCTGCCTTGTGGGACGGGCTCCGGGCCGAGGCGACGGCCATCTGGGAGGAAGACCGCGCCATGTGCCGCCGTATCGGCGAGGCGGGGCTGCCGCTCGTTCCCGACGGCGCCACCGTACTCACGCACTGCAACGCCGGGGCGCTGGCGACCGGGGGGATCGGCACAGCGCTCGCGCCCATCTACCTGGCCCACGAGGCCGGCCGGCGCGTGCACGTGTTCGTGGACGAGACGCGCCCCGTGCTCCAAGGGGCGCGGCTCACGGCGTGGGAGCTCGCCCACGCCGGCATCGCCTGCACGCTGATCGCGGACGCCGCGGCGGGATCGCTGATGCGTCAGGCAAAGGTCGATCTCGTCATCGTGGGCGCCGATCGGATAGCGGCGAACGGCGACTTCGCCAACAAAATCGGCACGTACCCGCTCGCCGTGCTGTCGTTGCACCACGGCGTCCCGTTCTACTGCGCCGCCCCGTCCTCGACCATCGACGCCGCGCTCGGTGATGGGGACGGCATCCCGATCGAGCAGCGCTCGCCCGACGAGGTGAAGACGGTCGCGGGGCGGCCGGTCGCGCCGGCGGCCGTCGAGGCTCTGAATCCGGCCTTCGACGTGACCCCGGCGCGCTACGTGACCGGGTACCTCACCGATCGCGGGTTGCGCAAGCCCCCGTTCGCGGCGGACTGATGACCCCGGTGAGTCGCGCCTTGATCGCCGTCATCGGCAGCAGCTCGTGCAGCGCCGAGGTGGCGGCCTGGGCCGAGACCGTCGGCCGCCTCCTGGCCGAACACGGCGCCGTGCTGCTGTGCGGTGGGCTCGGGGGCGTCATGGAAGCCGCCGCCCACGGCGCGAAGCAGGGCGGTGGACTCACCGTGGGCATTCTACCCGGCACCGCCGCCGACGACGCCAACCCCTACATCGACGTACCGCTCGCCACCGGGATGGGCGAGATGCGCAACGCGCTGATCGTGCGGGCGGCGCAGGCCGCTATCGCGATCGGGGGTGGGTGGGGAACCCTGTCGGAGATCGCTATGGCGCAGCGCATCAAGACTCCCGTCGTGGGGCTGCATGATGCCTTCACGTCGGCCATCGACATTCCGCGCGTCGCGACACCCCAGGCGGCGGTCGCGTGGGCGCTGGAGCAGGCGGCGCGACCGGAGGTATAATTGGGCATGAACGCCGGCACCAAGTTCGCCATCGGCGCTGCGCTGATCGTCGGATCGGTCGGCTATCTGATGGCCTCGGGAGTCAAGCAGACCGGACAGTACTTTCTGACGCCGAGCGAACTGTCGCAGAAGATCGCGCTGGATCCATCGTTCTATAACGTCGGGATGAAAGTCGGGGCGCACGTCGTGCCCGGCTCGGTCACGCGCGACCTCGCGACCCGGACGCTGCGCTTCCAGGTCACCGACGGCAGCGCCCGCTACGCCGTGCTGTACCGCGGGCTCCCGCCCGACACCTTCAACGACTCGGTCGAGGTCGTGGTGGAGGGCCGCCTTCAGAAGGACGGGATCATCTACGCGACGAACGTGCTCGCAAAATGCGGGTCGCGCTACGAAGCGGTACCGAAAGCGTAGATGACGGTCCTGGGCAGCCTGGGTCTGTGGATCGCCTTCCTGGTGGGCATCTGGGGGGCGCTCGCCGGGTTCGTGGGCGGCCGGCAGGGGCGCCGGGACCTGGAGCAGAGCGCACGCCACGCGGTGTTCGCGATGTGCGCGGCGCTGTGGGTCGCCGTCGCGGCGCTCGAGTGGGCGCTGTTCCAGCACGACTTCAACGTCGAATACGTCGCGTCGTACACCAGCCGCAACCTCCCGATCTTCTACACCTGGTCCGCCCTGTACGCCGGGCAGAAGGGCAGCCTGCTGTTTTGGGCGAGCGTGCTGTCGCTGTTCGGATCGCTCGCGATGGTCCTCACGGGCCGCCGGCACCGCGCGCTGCTGCCGTACGTGGCAGGGGTCGTGTGCACGGTCGCCACGTTCTTCATTTCAGTGATGCTGTTCGGGCAGGCGAATCCCTTCCACCGGCTGGCGTACACGCCGCTCGACGGCAACGGGCTGAACCCGCAGCTCCAGAACCCGGGGATGGTGTTCCATCCTCCGATGCTCTACCTCGGGTACATCTCGATCACCATCCCGTTCGCGTTCGCGATGGCGGCTCTGCTGTCGAAGCGCCTCGACGTGGACTGGCTGGTCGCCATCCGCAAATGGACCCTCCTGTCCTGGCTGTTCCTCTCCATCGGGATCTGTCTCGGGATGTGGTGGGCCTACGTCGAGCTCGGGTGGGGTGGCTACTGGGCCTGGGACCCGGTCGAGAACGCGTCGCTGTTGCCGTGGCTCACCATGACCGCCTTCCTCCACTCGGTGATGATCCAGGAGAAGCGCGGGATGCTGAAGAAGTGGAACCTCGCTCTCATCATCGGGTCGTGGCTGCTCTCGATTTTCGGAACGTTCATTACACGCTCTGGCGTGATTTCGAGCGTGCACTCGTTCACGCAGTCGAATGTGGGATACTTTTTCCTGTTCTTCCTGATCGCCGCGGGGACGGCGAGCTTCACGGTGTACGCCACGCGCCTGCCGCTGCTCGCGGCTGAAACGAAGCTCGAGTCGATGGTGAGCCGCGAGGCGAGCTTCCTCTTCAACAACCTCCTGTTCGTGGGGATCGCGTTCTCGGTGCTGTGGGGTACGCTGTTCCCGATCCTCTCGGAGCTGGTGCAGGGGACGAAGGTCACCGTCGGCCCGCCGTTCTTCAACCAGGTGAACATCCCCCTCGGCCTCGCGCTGCTCGGGCTGACGGGGATCGGACCGCTCATCGCCTGGCGCCGCGCCTCGCTCCCGAACCTGCAACGGCAATTCGCGGTGCCGGTGACCGTGGGCGTGTTCACGGCGCTGGTGCTGCTGGTGGGCGGGATGCGCGACCTCTACGCCCTGATGGCGATCGCGCTCGGTGCGTTCGTCGCCGGGACCGTGGTGCAGGAGTTCGCGCGCGGCGCGCGCGCCCGCCATCGCCAGTACGGCGAGGGATACGCGCTCGCCCTCGGCCGGCTGCTCGGGCGCAATCGCCGGCGCTACGGCGGCTACATCGTGCACACCGGCATGGTCATCCTGTTCATCGCGTTCGCCGGCATGGCGTTCAAGACCGAGACCGAAGCTACACTCCGCCCGGGCGAATCGGCGGTGCTCAAGAGCCCGTACGGGTGGACCTACACGTTCACACACCTCGGCGTCTCGCAGTACGATGCGCTGAACCGCCAGGTCACGGCGGCCACGCTCGAAATCGGGCGGGACGGGAAGCGCCTCGGCGTGCTCACCACGGAGAAGCGCCAGCACGTGGATGGCCTGGGTCGACCCACGTTTCAGCCCTCCACCGAGGTCGGAATCCGCAGCGATTTGCGTGAAGACCTGTATGTGGTGCTGGCGGGGCTCGTGAACGGGACGGAGCAGGCGGTCTTCCGTTTCACGATCAATCCCCTCGTGTGGTGGGTGTGGTACGGCGGTATGATCGTCGCGCTGGGCGGGCTCATCGTCATGTGGCCGGGGGGCGGCTCGCCCGCCGTCAAGCGGACGCAGGCGGGGTACGCGGTGCGCTTGGTCGAGGATATGAAGGCGTGACACGACGGCACGACGGCACGTTACCCGTAAATCGGCGGGAGTTTTTCGCGCTCGGTGCGCTCGGCCTGCTCGGTGTTTCGGGCAACGTGCCGTCGTGGCGTCGTATAGCGCCTCAGGGGCAGGACTCTCTCCCGGGCACCGGACCCTCGGGCAAGCTGTGGGACCCGTCTCGTGCCGGCCGGCCCTTCGAGCCCGTCCGCGCCGCGGACAACGACGCCGCCATCCAGGCGATCGAGAAGCAGCTGCATTGCACCTGCGGCTGCAATCTCGACGTGTACACCTGCCGCACCACGGACTTCACCTGCGGCACCAGCCCGGCGATGCACCGGCGCGTAGTCGCGCTCGCCGAGCAGGGCAAGAGCGCGCAACAGATCCTCGACGCGTTCGTGCAGCAGAGCGGGGTCGCCATTCTCATGGCCCCTCCCAGACGCGGGTTCAACCTCGCGGGTTATTTCGTCCCGTCGTTGCTCATCCTGGCCGCTGGCATCGCGCTGACTATGGTACTGCGCCGCTGGTCACGCGCTGCGGCGCCCGCCGCTGCGGCGCCGCCCGTCCCCCTAGTCCCGGCCTCCCCGGACGAGCTCGAGCGGCTGCGGCGCGAGCTCGACCGACTGTCGGTCTAGCAGGCGTGCTCGAGCTCGTCGCCGGCGTCCTGCTCGCCGTCGGACTGGTCGGCTTCGTACTCAAGCCCGTGTGGCGGCCAGCGGCACAGCTCGCGGACCGCAACGAGGCAGACGCGGGACGATGGGACGAAGGAGAGGATCCGGACGACGACCTGTCGCCGCGGGCGGTGGCGCTGCGGGCCCTCAAGGAAATCGAGTTCGACCGCGCCACCGGGAAGCTCTCGGACGCAGATTACGAAGCGTTGAAGGCGAAGTACACCGTCGAAGCACTCGAGGCACTGCGCGCCGACGCGACGGGGGGGGCGGCGACGCCCCACTTCGCGACCGGCACACCGTCGCTCCGTGGGGCGTCGCCGCCTCCCCCTCGCCCCGTTTGTCGGGCCCATGGTCCCCGCCCGGAACCCGACGCGCAGTTTTGTTCAGCATGCGGCCGCCGGCTCGGCTCCGCCCCGGGCTACTGCGCCCGGTGCGGCACGTCACTCGAAATCGAAGCGCAGTACTGTCACGCCTGTGGGGCGCGGGTCGCCGCGTAACGGGGCGTCACGACTTGGCGCCGGCGAACGCGCCGGAGGCAAACCAGCGCAGCAGGACCAGGACGGCGTCCGGGTCGGGCAGCCGGTAGTCGGCGTAGCTCGCGCCGCCCGCCGTTGGCCCGACGCGAATCGAGCGCCCGATCCCCTCGAGCGAGCGGAACGCGTCCTCGTCGGTGCGGTCGTCGCCGATGTACAGCGCGCTCACGCGTGACGGCCAATCGGCGCCGTGGCGGTGCACCAGCACGTGCAGCACGGCGTGACCTTTGTCCCACGGCACCGGAGGCCGGCCCTCGATCAGTCCCTTGCCCAGCGAGACCCGCAGCCGGCGCCGCCGCAGCAGCGCCTCCGCCTGACGCTCGAGACGACGCCGCTCGCCCTCGGGAACGGTCCGCACGTGAAACGCGACGCTCGCGCCCTTGCGTTCGACGCGGGCCCCGGACGCCGTCAGCAGGTCGAGCTCCGCGGCCGCCGCTTCCAGGGCGGCGCGCCACCGTTCCAGCTCGTCGTGACGAAAGCTGATCCCCGGGCCCTCGATCTCGAAGCCGTGGTTCCCCACGTACGTCAGGCCCGGTACGCCGACGCGCTGCTGCAGGTCGGCCAGCGCGCGGCCGGAGACGATCACGATGTCGAGATTCGGCGTGCGGGCCGCCTGATCGAGCGTCTGGCGGGCCGCTTCGGACAGCTGCGCGTCCTCCGGCCGGGGCACGATCGGCGTCAGGGTCCCGTCGTAGTCGAGGAACAGCGCAACCGTGGAGCGGCGCGCGAGCCACGGCGCCAGCATGCGCTGCAGCGCGTCGGCGGGCGACGCCACGGTATTGCGCGCCCGCAGCCCGGCCCGCTCGCTCGCCTCGAGAAACCGCTCGACCCAGGCGCGCACGTCGTTGGCGCGGACGCGGTGACGCAGCGCCGACATCCGGGCGCGGCGCTCGTCCCGCGGCATCTGGAGGGCGCGGTGCAGGGCCTCGGCCACCTCGTCGACGTCGAAGGGGTTCACGAGCAGCGCTTCCTGCAGCTCGTCGGCCGCCCCGGCCATCTCGGAGAGGATCAGGACGCCGTCGTCGTCGAGCTGCGCCGCGACGTATTCCTTGGCGACGAGGTTCATCCCGTCGCGTAGCGGCGTCACGAGCGCCACGTCCGCCTGGCGGTACAGCGCCACCAGCTCCGCGGGGGGGAGCGAGCGCACGAGATAGCGGATCGGGCTCCAGCCACGCTCGGAGAAGCGCCCGTTGATGCGGCCCACGGTTTCGTCGATCTCGCGCTTCAGCTCGCCGTACTCGGCGACGCGTTCCCGGCTCGGCACCATCACCTGGGTGAACGCGATACGGCGTCGCAATCCGGGATGCCGTTCGAGCAGGCGCTCGACCGCGAGCATCCGCTCGTGGATGCCTTTCGTGTAGTCCAATCGATCCACACCGAGGATTTCGGCGACCGGGGTGTCGGGGGCATCGCTTCCGCGGGCGGCTTGCTCGGCGAGCCGCTCGACCTCGGCCACGTCGATGCTGATGGGGTGGGCTTCGACCGATACCTCGCGTCCCTCGAACCGCACCAGCCCTGCGCCGCGGTCCACTTCGCAGCCAAGCAGCCGCTCGGCACAGGTGAGCACGTGGTCTGCGTACGACGGGATGTGCACGCCGACCAGATCCGCCGCGAGCATGCCCTGGATCAAATCGCGCGACCACGGGAGCACGCGGAGCACATCGGCCGCGGGGAAGGGGATGTGCAGGAAGAAGGCGATCCGCCGCCGTGGTGCGAGCCGTCGCAGGTGGTGCGGCACCCGCAGCAGCTGGTAGTCGTGCACCCAGACCAGCGCCTCGTCGTCGCTCGCGTCCGCGGCCACCTGCGCGAAGCGCTCGTTGACCCGCTCGTACGCGCGCCACGTGGCGCTGTCGATCTGGGTCTGGCCGACGAAGTAATGGAACAACGGCCAGATCGTCCGGTTGGCGAACCCGGCGTAGTACAACGCGATCTCGTGAGCCGTGAGGGGGACCGCGCGGTACTGGACGTTCTCGGTCGCCGCGGGCGGCGCACCGGCCGCGGTGTCGTCATCCTCGCGGGCGGCCCCCGTCCACCCCACCCACACGCCACCGCGCTGGGCCAGGGCCGGCTCGAGCGCGGCCACGAGTCCACCGGGCGAGCGGCGGATGCGAACGCCTTCGGGCCGCCGATCCACGGTGAAGGGGAGCCGGTTCGAGACCACGACGAGGGAGCGAGAGGTGGAGGGAGCGGCATCGGCGCGAGCGGGCACGACGGGCCGCTCCGCGTCGGAGGAGCGGTCCGCCGGTGGCCCGATGGGTGGCGCAGGTCCGGCGTGCTTGGGCATCATGTGCGTGACCGCCAATCTGCCAAGGTCCCGCCCGGTTTGGAAGCTCCGGACGTGCGGAGGCCCGCGTTTCGCTCTTGCGTTTGCCCACCTGCCTGCCTATCAGTGTGCGTCCCTCAATCGAGGAGCGCCGGTGTGAGCAGGCTCACAGTACGGATGGCGTTCGGCGTCGCCGCACTCGCGGTCGTCTCGACCTCCGCCGACGCGCAGCGGCGCATGCGGGGCGGGCGCGCGGTGCGGGTCGAGCGCCCTGGGGTCGGCGCGCGCGTCGGCTATGACTTCGACGCCCGGCACACCTTTCTCGGCGGCCAGTTCAACTTCCCCGTCGCGCGTCGCTGGGCCCTCGCGCCGTCCGCGGACTTTTACCTCGGCACGACCGGCACCCCGTACCGGCTCAATGTGGACGTGAAGTACCATCCGCCCACCGCCTACGGCTTCTTCTATTTCGGTGGTGGGCTCGCCATCCTGCATGGCTCGGGAAATACCGACACCGGGGCCAACGTGTTCGGTGGGTGGGAGGGGCGCCGCTACGCGCCGGTCAAGCCGTTCCTCGAGGCACGGTTCGTGTTCGCCAACCGCACTTCGTTCAATGTTCTGGGTGGTCTCAACTTCCCGATCTAGAACTCGAAGCTCTCCATCTTCCGCAGGCCGATCCGCAACGGGATCGCCGTCGCCGCCGCGCAGATGAGGGCGGCGACGGCGAACCAGAAGATCATCCACCCGTCCACCACGACCGGTTCGCCGACGTACACGGCCCGGACGTACGCGTACACGGCCTGCCACAGGGCCACGATCACCGCCGCGAGCAGCGCGATCGTCGCCATCATGTAAACGAGCCCCCCGAACGACGTGGGGATCTGGGCGGCGTTCTCCGTCTCGAACTGCGGGTACAGGGCGCCGAACCCGAGCGCCAGCGCGGCGATCGCGAACGTCAGGCCGCAGATCGTCACCAGCCCCATCACCATCATGAACGGCCCTACCTCGAGCAGCACGTTGGTGAGGCCCGTAAGGAGCAGGGCCAGCACCAGGAGAGGCACCGTGCCGACCCAGTACTTGGACCAGAGGAGCGCCCGCAGGTCGAGCGGGCTGGACCGCAGCAGCCACATCTGGCGGCCTTCCAGCGAGACGGCGGGGAAGATGAACCGGGCCGCGATCGAGGCCAGCACGAACCCTGCGAGGCCGAGGTTCAGGAACGACACCAGGGTGACGTAGAAGAACCCCACCGGCTCGCCGCGATGCAGGGGCAGCGCGTTGATGTTGAACAGGTACACCACGACGAGCACGGCGAGCAGGATGAGCTGGCTCCACTGCGTGGTGTCCCGGAAGAACAGCCGCACGTCCTTGAGCACGAATTCGCGTTTCGCCACCGGCAGCGGCGCGAGCAACCAGCTCAGCGCCCGGCGCCAGAACCGGCCCCGCACGAACCGCTCCGCTCCCTCCTGGGCCTTGGTGAACCCTTGCGAGAACAGGGCGCGGTGCAACATCGCGCCGAGCGTCACCGCCGCGGCGGCCGTGGTCCAGAGCAGGATCAGGGGCAGCGGATCGGTCTCATGGCGCAGGTAGCCCATGATGGCGCCGCTCGCCCACTCGCTCGGCAGGAACGGCGAGGTGGGGGTGCGCAGCACGGCGATGTAGTCGAGCAAGTTCCGGAGCCCTTCCGGCCGGGCCAGCTGCTCGGGGCGGATCATGCGGAACAGCAAGATCACGCCGCCCGCGGCTCCCAGCGCGATGATCGACAGCAAGTCGCGCGTGCGCCGCGCTGGAAAGATGTTGACCAGCACGAGCGTGAGCGCGCTGCCAATCACCGCGGGTACCACCAGCATCGGGACGATCGTCAACACGGCGTAGGGCAAGAACAGCACGCCGCCACTGTAGACGACGCCGTACGCGGCCAATATCGGGACGGTCATCAGCGCCACCATCCAGGACGAGTGCAGCAGGGTCTCGCCCAGCTTCGCGAGGTAGATACGCAGCCAGTCCACCGGCGCCGCGACCAGCAGGTCGAGATCCTTGGCGAGGAAGAAGCTCGACAGGGCGGTGATCACGTTCGACAGCACCAGAATGGCGATGAACGCCAGCAGGACCAGGCCGAGCAGCTTCGCCGCGAGTAGCGGGCCGACCTCGTCCACGCCGCGGAAGTACCGCAGGATCAGATAGAGCACGCCGTACACGCCCACCCAGAACAGGAGACCCACGGTGACGAGGAGGAGCAGCTTCCCGCTGCCCCCGCGCGAGCGCTCCTCGCGCATCCGCTGCAGTGCCGTGCGCCACTTCGGCTGCAGCACGTGCCACAGCGACGGCTGCTTCACGCGGCTCCCCCTCCCCCCAGCACCTCCACCAGCTCCCGCACCCGGGCGCCGCCGGTGAGCTTGAGAAACAGCTCTTCCAGCGTCGCGTCGCCGGCACGGTGCTGCCGGCGCAGATCGTCGACCGCGCCGTCCGCGACGATCTTGCCGTGCTGGATGATGGCCACTCGGTCACACATCGCCTCGGCGACCTCGAGGGTGTGGGTACTCATCAACACCGTGCCCCCGCGCGAGACGAACTGCCGGAAAATGTCCTTCAGGAGGCGCGCGGCCTTGGGATCGAGCCCTACCATCGGCTCGTCCACCACGATACACTCCGGCCGGTGAATGAGCGCGCTCGAAATGATCAGCTTCTGGCGCATCCCGTGGCTGTACGCCTCCACCAGCTCGTCCTTCCAGCTCGCCAGCTCGAACACCTCGAGCAACTCGGCGATGCGCCGCTCGACCGTGTCCCCCTCTTGCCCGTACAGGCCGGCCACGAACCGCAGAAACTCGGCGCCCGTGAGTTTGTCGTAGACGAACGGCCGGTCGGGAATGAAGCCCAGGCGCATCTTGGCGGCGAGCGGCCGGTCGTGGACGTTATCCCCGCCGAGCAGCACCCGGCCGTCGGTGGGGCGGAGGATGCCGGCGATCATACGCAGCGTCGTGGTCTTGCCGGCGCCGTTGGGCCCGAGGAAGCCGTACAGCACGCCGCGCGGCACCTCCAGGGAGATGTCGTCCACGGCCACGAAGCTGCCGTAGTGCTTCGTCAGGTTCTCCAAGCGGATCATGGCACCTCGAGTTTGAGCCGCCCGATCAGGCGCGTCAGCTCTACCTGGCGGGCCAGGCCGCCGATGCCGAACCGCACGCGCGCGGCGTCGGCGGGGAATTGACCGAACGTCGGGTCCACCGCCACCCAGTCCCCCAGATAGACCTCGGCCCAAGCGTGGTAGTAGAACCGGCCGTCGACCAGCAGGAGTCCCGCGGCGGAACGGGCCGGCAGCCCCACGGCGCGGGCCAGCGCGACGTACAGCAGCGTGTGCTCGTTGCAGTCGCCGCGCCGTCGTGCGAGCACCTGCACCGCGCCGGGCAGGCGCACGGCGGCGGTCGGCTCGACGTGGGACGAGACCCAGCGCAGCAACAGCTCGGCCGCGTGCGCGGGGTCACGCTCGCGACCGAGGATCGCCCGCGCCTGCGCCCGGATGCGTGGGTTGCCGCTCGGGATCAGCGGCTCCGGCTCGAGAGATGCCCGCAGGGCTGTGTCGCTCGCCGGGAGCGCGTAGCGGGCCACGAGCTCCGCGGCCGTTTCAGGGCGCACCACGAGCGTGTCTCCCGTGAGACGCTGGCGACCCGCTGCGAGGGCGAGGGCACGGGCGTCCCCGCCCCTGAGCCGCACGCGCAGCTCGCCGAGCGGGGCGGCGTTCGGTCGGGTGCCGGCCCCGAGCGCCGTCGTCGGGACGATGTCTCCCAATCGGGGGGATGCGCTCGCCCGGGCGACGCGCGCCGTGTCGCGGCGCCTGAAGTTCTCGTAGGCGATCTCGAACGCCGAGCGCTCCATGGTGAAGGCGCCGCCCCCGTCGCCGCCGCTCGTCGCACGCACGATGCGGCCCGCGGCGTCGATCCACGCGCTGGCGCGCCCGTCGGTCCGCCGCTGCTCGATCCCGAACGCGCGCACGGTGTCGAAGTGGATCGGGACCCAAGCCATCGCCGTGGAGTCGAAGTCCGCGCTGTCCGCCACCACGAGCGTCGATTCTGGCGCGATGGTGACCGCCACGTCACGCTCCGAGAGGAGGAGGGGGTCGAATATCCGCATCGAGTACGTCTTGCCGGGCTTGAGCTCGCCCCCGAACGCCAGGCGCAGGGGCAGCAGCGTCGGCAGCACGATGGGACGCTGCAGGGGAACGCGGGTGAACTCCGAATCGGGCCCGGCGACGAGCCACAGCGCGAGGGCGGTGTCGCCCGACACCGTCGCGTGCGAGGAAAACCGGCCGAGGTCTCCGTCGAATCTCGTAGCCAGGTCTTGCAGCCGCAGCGCCCGGGACAGCGTGGCGCGGCTCTGGGCGGTGGTGCGGTGCAGCACGCCGAGCGCCGGGACGTCGAGCACGAGGACATCCTCTACGCGGATGGTGCTCCCCGCGGTGTCGATCGTGGAAGACGCGAAGCCGACCTGCTGCCCGGCGACGGCGAGGCGATAGTACACGGCACCGGGCGGGACCGAGAGGGCCGCCTCGGCGAGCCGGGCACCCGTGGAGCGGAACAGCTCGCGCCGCGCGAGCCAGCCGAGCGAGCCCGCCCACGCGACGAAAATCAGCGCCGCCCAGCCGCGGCGGGTCACGACTCGGCGGCCCCGCGCCGCTGCAGCGCCGCCTCGAACGCCTCCCGGTCTTCCGGCGTCTCCACGACGATCGCTACGTCGGCCGGGAATGCGGCGCTCCCACCGTGGACCTTCAGAACCTGCACCATCACCTCGGCTGCGTCCTCGACCGCCAGGTTTCCGGCGCCGGTGCCGAGCGGCGGCACCGTGAGTCGCGCGAACTCCCACTCCCGCGCCCGCTCGAGCGCGGACTGCCAGGCCCGCGCCACGCCCTCCCGTGTCACGGGCTCGGTGTCGCTGCGGATCACGGCGTGGATCACGAATTCGGCCGGGAGATCGCCGCCGCCCGCGGTGACGACCGCGGCGCCCACCGCCAGCTCCTTCTGGAGCCGCATGTGGGCCGTGAACTCGGGCCCGCCGACCTGCTCGAGCCGCCGCACCGCCGGGGTCGTGGGATCGAGACGGGTCGTGGCGGGCCGGACGATCGCGTCGGAAGGGAGGAACGCGAGATCGTCCACGACCACGCGAATCACCTGCCGGCGGCCTCCCGCGAGCGGCGGTACATCCGGGTCGCCTCCTCCGGTCGCCGGAGACGATCGAGCACGATGCCGAGACCGTACAGCGCCTTGGCGTTGCGGGGCTCGAGCTCGACCGCGCGCTCGTAGGCGGCGCGCGCACCGAGCAGGTCGTCGACCTTGTTCAAGGCCTCGCCCAGCCGGTACCAGGCGATCGCGCGGCCGGGTTCGGAGTCCACCACGCGTCGCAGCAGCGGCACGGCCTCGCTCCACAACCCTTTGCGTGACAACACGACGCCCAGCGCCGCCAGGGCATCCGCGTGGGCCGGATCGCTCCGCAGCGCGCGCTCCAAGTCGCGCTGCGCGGCGCGGTAGTGCCGGGCGGCGGTGAGCCGGGTCGCGCGCTCCACGAGCAACGGTACGTTGTCGGGATCGGTCGCGAGCGCGCCGTCCAGGCTGGGGGGCACGGGGGGCGGCGCCGGAGCGGGGGCGATCGGCATCGCGGGCGGCGGGTCCGGGGGAAGCTCCGCCTGGATCGGCGGCGGCAGACTCGCACGCCGCACGTCGGCCGGCGTCGCGATCGTGCTCGTCTCGGTCAGCGACTCGGCCTCGTCGATCAGCTCCGCGGCCACGCGGGCCCGCTCCGCCGCCGATTGCCACCGCGGCTCCCGCTTCTTGATCACCCGACCACCTCGCTCGCGAGCCAAGACAGGTACGGCTCGAGCCCCCGGTCCACCGGCAGGGCGAGCAGCTCGGGCACCTGGTACGGGTGACGCTCCCGCACCGCCCGGCACAGCGCATCCCACCGCGACACGTCGGTCTTGAGCAGCACGACCACCTCACCCTCCTCGGTCACCTCGCCCTCCCAGCGGTAGATCGAGCGCGCGCCGGGAACGAGCGTCCCGCAAGCTATCAGCCGCTCTGCCACGAGGGCTGTGACGAGGGTCCGGGCTTGAGCCTCGGTCGCCAGCGTCGTCAGCACCAGCAGTGCGGTCGCAGCCATGGGGGAGGGCTAACCTAGGAAAACGACGGCGGTTAGGCAAGACGGTGGTGGAGGTTGGTGGAGGGGGGTGGAGGCGGGTCAGGTGAGGGCCCTCCACCGGCCTCCACCAACCTTCAGCGCCCCGCTCCGGAGAGTTGACCGGGGAACCCGTGCCTATCTAGCCTACGAGTCTATGTCCAGCGAGTCGTTGGTCGTCAGGGGCGCCCGCGAGCACAACCTCAAGAACATCAGCGTTGAGATCCCGCGCAACAGCCTCACCGTGATCACTGGGCTGTCGGGGTCGGGGAAGTCCTCCCTCGCGTTCGACACGATCTACGCCGAAGGCCAGCGGCGCTATGTCGAGTCGCTCTCCGCCTACGCCCGCCAGTTCCTGGGGCTGATGGAGAAGCCGGACGTGGACGCGATCGAGGGCCTCTCGCCGGCGATCTCGATCGAGCAAAAGTCGGCCGGTCACAACCCCCGCTCCACGGTGGGCACCATCACGGAGGTGTACGACTACCTGCGCCTCTTGTGGGCGCGCGTCGGCATCCCGCACTGCCCCAAGGACGGCTCGCCCATCGAGCGCCAAAGCGCATCGCAGATCACCGCGTTGGTGCTCGAGTGGCCCGAGGGGACCAAGATCGAGGTGTTGGCGCCGCTGGTGCGCGGCCGTAAGGGTGAGTTTCGCGACGTGTTCGAGGCGGCGACGAAACAGGGCTTCGTGCGGGTGCGCGTGGACGGTGAAACGTATGATCTGTCCCGGGTGCCGAAGCTGAATCGCCGCCAGAACCACGACATCGCCGTCGTGGTCGACCGGCTGGTGGTCCGCAAGGCGGACCGGAGTCGCCTGGCGGACTCGATCGAGACGGCGCTCAAGGCCGCCGACGGCACGGTGGAGGTGGTACGGCAGGGAGCGGGAGGTGTGCGCGCGACGCTCTTCTCCGAACGCTACGCCTGCCCTCAATGCGGGCTGTCGCTGCCCGAGCTCGAGCCGCGCCAGTTCTCCTTCAACTCGCCGTTCGGTGCGTGCCCTGAATGCTCCGGGCTGGGCACGCGGCGCGAGGTGAATGCCGAGCTCGTGCTCGGGGATCCGAGCCTTTCGATTCTCGAGGGGGTGGTGCTGCCGTGGGGCGAGCCGGGCGGGTATCTCCGCAAGGTGATTCTCCCGAGCCTGGCGCGGGCGTTCAAGTTCGACCTGAACTCCGCCTGGAGGGACTTGCCCGCGCCCGCGCGCAAAGTGCTGCTCGAAGGAGCGCCGGGCCGGAAGCTCACGTTCCAGTACGACAGCGAAAAGTGGCACGGCGAGTACGAATCGGGATGGGACGGGATCTTGAAGCACGTCGAGCGCCGCTACCGCGAGACGGCGTCCGACAGCGTGCGCGAGCAGCTGGGAGAGTTCATGCTGGAGCAGCCGTGCCCGACGTGCGGCGGCAAGCGGCTCAAGCCCGAGAGCCTCTCGGTGCTGGTGCACGGCCAGAGCATCGGCGACGTGGTGGACCTGCCCGTCAGCGACGCGCTCGCTTTCTTCGAAAGCATCCCGCTGCGCGGCAACGGGCGCGCAGGAGGGGGGCTCGATCCCGGCATCGCACGTCCGATCCTGAAGGAAGTGAACGACCGGCTCCGATTCCTGAAGAACGTGGGGCTCGAGTACTTGACCCTGGGGCGGTCGGCCGACTCGCTCTCCGGTGGCGAGGCCCAACGCATCCGGCTCGCCACCCAGATCGGTAGCCGGCTGGTGGGCGTGCTGTACATCCTCGACGAACCCTCGATCGGGCTGCATCAGCGCGACAACGCGCGCCTGCTCGAGACGCTCAAGGAGCTGCGCGATCTCGGCAACACCGTGCTCGTGGTGGAGCACGACGAGGAGACGATCCGGGCGGCGGACCACGTCGTGGATCTCGGACCCCGCGCCGGCCGTCACGGGGGCGAGGTCGTGGTCACGGGAACGCTCGAGCAGGTCCTCGAGCACCCCGACTCGCTCACGGCGCGTTATCTCCGCGGCGAGCTGCGCATCCCGGTCCCGCCGCGCCGGCGCATCCCCGACCCTGAGCGTGAATTGCGGGTGGTCGGGGCCCGGCAACACAATCTGCGGAACCTCACGGTGCCGCTGCCGCTCAGTCTGTTCATCGCGGTCACCGGCGTCTCGGGCTCGGGCAAATCGACCCTCGTGACCGACATCCTGTATCGCGCCCTGGCGCGGCACTTCTATCGCGCCAAGGTGATGCCCGGGGCGCACGACCGGATCGAGGGGCTCGACCACGTCGACAAGGTGATCGACATCGATCAGAGTCCCATCGGCCGCACGCCGCGCTCCAATCCCGCCACGTACACGGGGCTGTTCACGCCCATCCGCGAGCTGTTCACCTACTTGCCGGAATCGAAGATCCGCGGCTACGGACCGGGCCGCTTTTCCTTCAACGTCAAAGGGGGTCGGTGTGAGGCGTGTCAGGGCGACGGCCTCGTGAAGGTCGAGATGCACTTCCTCCCGGACGTCTACGTCTCCTGCGAGGTGTGTAAAGGGCGGCGCTACAACCGCGAGACCCTCGAGGTGCGGTATAAAGGAAAGTCGATCGCGGACGTGCTCGACCTGTCGGTGGGCGAGGCCCTCGACTTTTTCGAGACCCAGCCGCGCATCCGGGCGAAACTGGAGCTCTTGAACGACGTAGGGCTCGGCTATATCCACCTCGGGCAGTCGGCCACCACGCTGTCCGGGGGAGAAGCGCAACGGGTCAAGCTCGCGACCGAGCTCGCGAAGCGCGACACGGGGCGTACCCTCTACATCCTGGACGAGCCGACGACCGGACTGCACTTCGAAGATGTGCGGCTGCTGCTCGAGGTGCTGCATCGCCTCGTGGACAAGGGCAACACCGTGGTGGTGATCGAGCACAACCTCGACGTCGTGAAAACCGCCGACTGGGTCGTCGATCTCGGGCCGGAGGGCGGTGCGGCGGGCGGGGCGGTGGTCGCCCAAGGGTCGCCCGAGCAGGTCGCGCGGGCGCGGGGGTCGTTCACGGGACAGTTCCTGCGGAAGGTGCTGGCGGCGGAGGACTAGCTCGGTAAGTTCCAGTCGAACGGGGGGGTAGCAATGGAAGACGTCCTCGCGATCACCTTTATCTTCGGGGGCGGCACCCTGTTCCTGCTGGCCATCTCGCCGGTCGGCAAGGCAGTGGCCGAACGGATCAGGCGCCACGGCGGCGCCGCGCTGCCCGAGGACGTGCGGGCCGAGCTGGACGCGCTGCGCTCGGAGGTGGTCGGCGAGGTGCAGGGGCTGCGCACGGAGGTGAGCGAGTTGAGCGAGCGCATGGACTTCGCCGAGCGGCTGCTCGCCAAACAGCGTGATGCGGAGCGGCTCGCGCCGCCGGGGAGTCGGTGATGCCTAAGGAAGCGGTCGCCTTCCTCCTCTTCGTCACCATGGTGGGAGGGTTCGTGCTGCTCTACCCAGTTGTCCGGGCCCTGGCCGAGCGCCTGCGACCCAGGTCAGAGACAGGGACAAAAGAGGAGATGCACGCCCTGCGCGACGACGTGGTGCAGGAGCTGCAGCAGATGCGGCGCGAGGTCGCCGAGTTGGGGGAGCGGATGGACTTCACCGAGCGCCTGCTCGCCAAGCAGCGCGAGGCAGAACGACTCGCGCCACCGAGGAGCTGATGAACCCCGAAGCCGTGGCTGTCCTGATCCCCATCACCGCCATCGGCGGGTTCTTCGCCTTGATGATCGTGCGGACCTTGAGCAAAGTGTACACCGCCAAGCTGCAGGCGCATGGTCAGGTACCCGGAGCGGACGCGCGGCATGAGGAGCTGGCCGCGACGGTGGAGGAGCTGCGCCGGGAAGTGGCGGAACTCGCGGAGCGGGTAGATTTTACGGAGCGGCTCCTGGCCAAGCAGCACGAGGGCCAGAAGCTCGCTCCGCCGCGCTAGGCGGCCGGGGAAACTCCAGGTTACCGAGAGGCGTACAGCGTCCGCATGGTTCAGACACCCGCGCCCCCGATGCCCCCCATGCCCCCGGGCTTGGATCTGAACTTCTTGCTCAACCAGGCCATGCCGATTGTCGCACTCATCGTGGTGTTTCTTGGCCTGCGCTGGGTCTTTCGCACTCCCGTCGGTGAGGCGCTCGCGGAGCGGATTCGGACGCGTATGCGGGGTGGGGCTCGGTGGGCGGGAGGCGCGACGGGCGAGGATCCGCAACGCGTGGCCGCGCTAGAGGAGCAAGTGTCGCAGTTGCAGGGGCAGGTCTCCGAGCTCGCGGAGCGGTTAGATTTCGCCGAGCGGCTGCTCGCCGAGCAGCGGGGGCGCAAGTTGGGCGCGGGACAATGAGGGCCCGCCAGCACATAGAGGGTCATCATGGGAATCTTTGACCGTCTCTCGACGCTCATCCGGTCGAACATCAACGACCTGATCTCCCGCGCTGAGAACCCCGAGAAGATGCTGAACCAGCTGATCGTCGACATGCGGACCCAGCTGGCCAAGGCGAAGCAGCAGGTTGCGGCGGCGATCGCCGACGAGAAGCGGCTGGCGGCCCAGGTCGACCAGGAGAAAAAGGCCGCCGAGGACTGGGAGAAGCGCGCCGTGCTGGCCGTCCAGGAAGGGCGCGACGACCTGGCGAAGCAGGCGCTGCTGCGCCACAACGAGCACGCGCAGGCCGCCCTGCAGCTGCACGATACGTGGATCAAGCACCGCGAGGAAACGGACAAGCTCAAGGTCTCGCTGCGCCAGCTCAACGATCGGATCGAGGAAGCCAAGCGCAAGAAGAACATCCTGATCGCGCGCCAGAAGCGTGCCGAGGCGCACAAGCGCATTCAGGAAACGATGTCGTCGATCGGCGACAAGAGCGCGTTCGAGACGTTCGAGAAGATGGCGGAGCAGATCGAGCACGAAGAGCGCAAGCTCATCGCGGCGGCCGAGGTGAACGAGGATCTGTCGGGCGACACGCTGCTCAAGCAGTTCCAGTCGATCGAAGTGAAGGCCGACGCGGATCAGCAGCTGCTCGACTTGAAGCGCAAGCTGGGGCTCCTGCCGGCGGGCTCCCCGGCCGAGGCGAAGCGCCTCGGAAAGGGCGCGGCCGAGGCGGAGCTGGTTGAGGACGACGACGCCGAGCACCACCGCTGAACACTGAGCCGTCCGCATCACGGTTGTCGGGCGCCACGTTCGTGGCGCTCTTCGTTGCCGCCTTGGCCATCTGGTTCATCATCCGGGTGGTCGAGGTGCTGCTCCTCGTGTTCATCGCCGTGCTGTGCGCCGTCTATCTCTCCGCCATCACCGACCTGCTGGAGCGTCGCTTCGGCGTGAAGCGCTGGATCGGCCTCGCCAGCGCGGTCGTAGCGACCGTGGCGGCCGTGGTCGGCATCGGCGCACTGCTGGTGCCGCCGGTCATCGACCAGACGCAGGCGCTGATCTCCGGACTGCCGCAGACTCTCACCAAGATCCAGAACGTGCTGGCGGCGTGGGCGCGCGAGTATCCCGTGCTGTTCCCCACCGAACTCGCCAATCCGGCGTCCGGTCTGGTGGGCGGCCTGATCGACGCGGCCGCCGGCTTCTTGCGCGGGTCGATCCTGCCGTACGCGACGGCCGGCGGCAAGTTGTTCATCGAGAGCGCGAGCGTGGTGGTGATGGCGCTCTACCTGGCGCGCCAGCCGCTGCTGTATCGCGACGGGGTGCTGTCGCTGCTCCCCCCGAAACACCGGCCGCTCGGCGCCCACGTGCTCGACGACGCGGGCGCGACCTTGCGCGCCTGGGTGGTGGGCCAGCTGCTCGCCATGATGATCCTCGCCGCGCTGACCGCGCTCGGGTTGTGGGCGCTGGACGTTCCCTACTGGCTCGCGTTCGGGATCTTCACCGGGCTCGTCGCCGTCGTGCCCTTCTTCGGGACCCTCGTGTCCACGCTGCTGCCCGCCCTGTTCGTCATCGAGTCGGGTGATTGGATCAGGGTCGTCGCCGTCATCCTGCTTGGCGTCGCCGTGCACGTGGCGGAGGCGAACCTCGTCGTGCCGCGCATCATGCAGCACCGTGTCTCGCTGCCGCCGGTACTCACCATCGCCAGCGTGCTCATCATGGGGACCCTCATCGGCGTTGCGGGGCTGGTCGTCGCCGTGCCGGTCCTCGCCGTGACCACGGTATTCGTCCGCCATGTCGTGCAGGGCGCGCTGTATGGAGATGTCGGCTCGCTCGAGCCCGCCGTGCTGCGGACCACCGAGCGGCGTCTCGGCGCGGACCGGCGCGAGCCCGGCGTTCCGACCGTGAGAACCAAGACGTCCGCCTGATGCTCGCCCCGCACCAGCACCGCTTCTTGATCCTCGCGGACGGGCAGTTCGGCCCACTCACCTCGAAGACCGCGAACTCCTGTATCCGCTACTTCCCGGAGCGCATCGTGGCAGTGTTCGACCGCGTCACCGCGGGCCGGACGGCGCAGGATGTGCTGGGCTTCGGCGGGACGATCCCGGTGGTGGGCGATTTTGCGCGCGGGCTCGCGCTCGGCCGGGGGGCCAGCGCCGTGCTCATCGGCATCGCGCCCATGGGCGGACAACTGCCCGCCGAGTGGCGCGGCTGGCTCAAGACGGCGCTCGAGCGCGGGCTCGAGATCTGGAGCGGGCTCCACACGTTCATCGCCGACGACCCCGAGCTCGGGAGCCTGGCCCGCGCGCAGGGCGTCCGCATCCTCGACGTGCGCAAGCCCCCGCCCGACCTCCCGATCGCCGACGGCCGGGCGGCCGAAGTCGACCCGTACGTGATCCTCACAGTCGGCTCGGACTGCAACGTCGGGAAAATGACGGCGCAGCTCCAGCTGCGCGACGAGCTGGTGCGGCGCGGACTTCGAGCGCGCTTCGTCGCCACCGGCCAGACGGGGATCTTCATCGAAGGCTGGGGGATCGCCGTCGACGCGGTCGTGGCCGACTTCGTCGCCGGCGCCGCCGAGCAGCTCGTGCTCCAGGGCGCCGTGGACGCCGACGTCGTGCTCGTCGAGGGCCAGGGGAGCCTCATTCACCCGGGGTACTCGGGCGTCACGCTGGGGCTGCTCCACGGCACCTGCCCGGACGCGCTCATCCTGTGTCATCAGGCCACGCGCGACTACATCGGCGACTACCACGGCTGCGAGCCTTGGGTCCGGATCCCGTCGCTCGCCGAGCTGGTGGAGATCTACGAGCGGGCGGCGGCGCCGGTACGGCCGACCAAGGTGATCGGCATCTGCCTCAACACGTTCGACATGAGCGAGCCAGCTGCTCGGGCGGCGGTGTCGCAGGCCGCGGCCGACACCGGCCTCCCGGCGACCGATCCGGTGCGGTTCGGTGCCAGTCCGCTGGCGGAGGCGATCCTGCGCGAGGTCGTCGCGGCGCGGTGAAATCGGTGTAGGGGCGCGGCACGCGGCAACGAATCGATCACACCGGCGGCGATCGGATACCGGTCGTCGCCGGTTTCGGTTGTAGGCTCCCCTCCGTGCACTGGCTCCGCTGCGTCGTCGCCGAATGGCAGTTGTTGCGCTCGCGTCTCGTGCGCTCGCGGCTCGGGATCTGGCTGCTGCTGCTCGGCGCGGCCGGCGTCTGGCTCGCCGCGCGCGGTGGGCCGCTCACGGTCCTCGCGCCCCACGTGGCGATGCTCGGCGCCGTGCTCGGCGTGGCGTTCACCGCCGCCTCGGACGCCGACCGCGCCGCCCTGTCACTCATCCTCACCCATCCGACGACCCCCCTCGCGGTGGCCACAGGCCGCTGGCTCGCCGCCCTCACGGCCGCGGGTACACTGGTGCTGGCCCTGCTCTTCGTCACGGGCGCGGCGTCGTTCGGGCCCGCGGGCCTTCTGGTCCGCGCCGGCGCCGCGGCGTGCGGCGCGGCCGCGGCCGCCGCCGGATGCGCGCTCGTCGCCGGCGCCGCCGGGGGCAATGTGCTGGCCGGCGTGCTCTTCCTCTATATCGCGGTGCCGAGCGTCGTCTCGGCCGATACGCTGGGGGCGGGAGCGGGGGCGGCGGCGGGCCCGACCGCCGGCGCGCTGGTCTTGGAGCTGCTGCCCGGCGTGTGGCGGTATGCGGCGCTGGCCCGCGGCGATCTGGTGGGATGGCTCCACGCAACGTGTTGGGCGGTAGGTGGCGTCGCCGGCACCGCGCGGCTGTTGTCACGGCCGGCGATGTGAACACGCCGGTCCTCCTGGTCCGTGGCGTCACGCGCCGCCGTCGCGGCGCGGCGGCACCGGTCGCGGATGCGTCGCTCGAGCTCGCCGCGGGTGAGGTGGTGGCCCTCGTCGGCCCGCCCGGCTCCGGCAAGACGACGCTGCTCGCCATCACCGCGGGGCGGCTCGCGCCCGATGCGGGCTCGGTGATGGTGGCGGGCGTGGCGACGGGCACACTCGCGGCGCGCGCGCTGCTGGGTTACGCCCCCGCGGCACCGGTCTTCCCGCCGACCCTGAGGGTCCGCGAGGTGCTGGAGTATTTCGCGCGGTTTCACGTCGTGGGAGTGGCGCGCCGCGGGCTCGTGGCGGCGGCGCTCGAGCGCAGCGGCCTGGCGGGCGCGGCGGAGCGCCGCGCGGCGGGGCTGCCGCTGCCGCTTGCGCGCCGGCTCGCGCTCGCCCAGGCGGTGCTCGGTCACCGTCGGGTGCTGCTGCTCGACGAGACACTATCCGGAGTGGACGCGGCTGGACGGCGCGCCGTGTGCGAGCGGGTGCGCGAGCTCGCGGCCAGCGGCGTTGCGGTGTTGCTCGCGTCGTCCGACCTTGCGGCGGTGGAGCAGGTGGCGGCGCGCGTGTTCGTCATGCGGGACGGCCGCCTCGTTCGGGAGGCACCCACCAGCGCGCTGTTGCGGGAGCGGGTGCTCGAGATCCTGCTCGATGCGCCGCCCGCCGCGCCGCCGCCCGGGTTTCGTCTCACCCCCTACGGTCTCCAGACCGACCTGGGCCCGAGCAGTGCGGAGGCGGCGCTCGCCCTGTGCCGCGAGCACCGCCTCGCGGTGCGCGCGTCGCGCGTGCGGTTTCGCACGCTGGAGGACGCGCTGCTCGACGCGCAGGGTGACGGCGCGCGTTGACGCTCCCGCCGGCGGTTTCTACGTTTCAGCCGTGACGCTCGCCCTCCACAACACGCTCACCCGCCGCCTCGAACCGTTCCAACCGCTCGCCCCCCCGCGGGTGACGCTCTACACCTGCGGGCCCACGGTGTGGAACTACGCGCACATCGGGAATTTCCGTACGTTTCTGTTCGAGGACCTGCTGCGGCGCTACCTCGAGTTCTCAGGGTACGACGTCTTCCACATCATGAACCTCACGGACGTGGACGACCGCACCATCAAGGCGGCCGCCGCAGCGGGGAAGCGGCTCGAGGAGCACACGGCGCCGTTCGTGGAGGCGTTCTTCGCGGACTGCGACTATCTGCGCATCCGCAAGGCGCACGTCTACCCGCGGGCGACGCAGTCGGTGCCAGCGATGGTCCGGCTGGTCCAGCGACTGCTCGACGCGGGCGTGGCGTACCGGGGCGAGGACGGCTCGGTGTACTTCGCGATCGCCAAATTCCCGAGTTATGGCCGCCTGTCGCAGCTCGATCGGCGCGAGATCAAGATCGGTGCGCGGGTGGCGAGCGACGAGTACGCCAAGGACGACCCGCGGGACTTCGCGCTGTGGAAGCGGGCCGATCCGATCGACGAGCGGGTGGGCGCCGCGTGGGACGCGCCGTTCGGACGTGGGCGGCCGGGGTGGCACCTCGAGTGCTCCGCGATGTCGCTCGACCAGATCGGCAAGTGCTGCCGCGTGGAGACGCTCGATATCCACGCCGGGGGCGTCGACCTGATTTTCCCCCATCACGAGGACGAGATCGCCCAGTCGGAGGCGGCGACGGGGCAGCCGTTCGCGCGCTACTGGCTGCACGGGGAGTTTCTCAAGGTGGGCGGCACCAAAATGTCCAAACGGTTCGGAAATTTTCTCACGGCGCGCGATCTGCGGGAGCAGAGCGTGGACGCTGCCGCCGTACGGCTGCTCTTCTCCCAGACGCACTACCGCAGGGCTCTCGACTTCAGCGACGAGGCGCTCGCCGCCGCGGGGCAGGGGGTGAAACGGCTGGGCGAATTTCGCGACCGGCTCGTCCGGGCCGGTGGACCGGCGACGCCGGACGGGCGGCTGGCGGCGCTCGCCGCCAGGTTCGAGAGCGATTTCCGGGCCGCGCTCGACGACGATCTGAACGCGCCGCGGGCCTGCGCCGCGCTGTTCGAGCTGGTGCACGACGGGAACGGGGCGCTGGACGCGGGCGCGGCGGGCGGCGCGGTGGCACGCGACGCCCTCGATCGGGCGATGGCGGTGCTCGACGTGCTCCCCACGCCCAGGGCCGTCGAACCGGGGTTCGCGGGCTGGGTCGACGAGCGCATCGCCGCGCGGGACAAAGCACGTGGAGCCAAGGACTTCAGGGAGGCGGATCGGATCCGCGCCGAGCTCAAGGCGAAGGGCGTCGAGATCGAGGACACGCCGTCCGGCACCAAGTGGCGAATGGTCTAACTCGTTCGCGGCACGTCCCTTGCCCTAGCGCCCCGCCCCCTTTATTCTTCGAGTCTGGAAAGTTCAGCGGTCGGCCAGCTGACGTAGCTCAACTGGTAGAGCAGCTGATTTGTAATCAGCAGGCTAAGGGTTCGAGTCCCTTCGTCAGCTCAATGTTGCCGAAGAGGAGTAGGACCGCCCCGAGTTTCAAGTCCGGAGGGACCAACACACCCCGCGCCGTGGGAAACGCGGGGTGCGTTGTCAGTGGGGTTGGGGATTGGGAAGGCGAACGAGGCGCGCGGCGACCGGCGTGGTGGGGTGCCCGAGTGGCCAAAGGGAGCAGACTGTAAATCTGCCGGCGACAGCCTACGAAGGTTCGAATCCTTCCCCCACCACTCCTTCGAGCGCGCGGGCGTAGCTCAGTTGGTAGAGCATCAGCCTTCCAAGCTGAGGGTCGCGGGTTCGAGCCCCGTCGCCCGCTTGTGCTCGCGTAGCTCAGTCGGCAGAGCGCGTCCTTGGTAAGGACGAGGTCACCGGTTCGATTCCGGTCGCGAGCTTGCAAAGAAAAGAAGGCGTCGAGTAGAGACGTAGCACGAAGGCGTCGCGCAACGGCGTCACGCAGAAACGTGAAGTCACGATGTTGCGTGACGATTTTGTGCTACGACTTTGTGCAACGGTTTTGTGAAACGAATTTATTCTTTTTGAGGAATCATGGCCAAGGCAAAGTTTCAGCGCACCAAGCCGCACGTAAACGTCGGGACCATCGGCCACGTGGACCACGGCAAGACGACCCTCACGGCCGCGCTCACCAAGGTCGCGGCGGAGAAGGGGCTCGCGACCTACGTGAGCTACGACGAGGTCGCGAAGGCGTCCGCGGCGCAGGGGCGGCGCGACGCGACTAAGATCCTGACGATCGCGACGGCGCATGTGGAGTACTCCACCGAGCAGCGCCACTACGCGCACGTGGACTGCCCGGGCCATGCAGACTACGTGAAGAACATGATCACCGGCGCGGCGCAGATGGACGGTGCGATCCTGGTGGTGTCGGCGGTGGACGGGCCGATGCCGCAGACGCGCGAGCACATCCTGCTGGCGCGCCAGGTAAACGTGCCGGCGATCGTCGTGTTCCTGAACAAGTGCGACCTGGTGGACGACGCCGAGCTGCTCGACCTCGTGGAGCTCGAGGTGCGGGAGCTCCTGTCGAAATACGAGTTTCCGGGCGACGACGTCCCGATGATCCGCGGCGCGGCTTTGAAGGCGCTCGAGGGCGACAAGCAGTGGGTGGACAAGATCTGGGAGCTCCTCGCGGCTCTCGACAAGAGCATTCCGGTGCCGAAGCGGGAGGTGGAGAAACCGTTCCTGATGCCGGTGGAGGACGTGTTCTCGATCACGGGGCGCGGCACGGTGGCCACGGGGCGGATCGACCGGGGCAAGATCAAGGTAGGGGAGGAAGTGGAGATGGTGGGCTTCGGGACGGACAAGAAGGTGGTGGTCACGGGGGTCGAGATGTTCCGCAAGCTGCTCGACGAGGGGCAGGCGGGGGACAACGTCGGCCTGCTGCTGCGCGGGGTGGAGAAGACGGATGTCGAGCGCGGCATGGTGCTCGCGAAGCCCGGGTCGATCACGCCGCACACGACGTCCGAGGCCGAGGTGTACGTCCTCACGAAGGAAGAGGGCGGCCGCCACACACCGTTCTTCAAGGGGTACCGGCCGCAGTTCTATCTCCGGACGACCGACGTGACGGGGACGGTGGAGCTGCCGGCGGGCGTGGAGATGGTGATGCCGGGCGACAACACGAAAATGACGATCGAGCTGATCACGCCGATCGCGATGGAGGAGCAGTTGCGGTTCGCGATTCGTGAGGGCGGGCGGACGGTGGGCGCCGGGGTAGTGACGAAAATCTTGAAGTAGGACTGAGGTTCATGGCGCGCGAGAACATCATCATGGAATGCACCACGTGCAAGAGCCGGAACTACTTCACCACGAAGAACCGGCGCAAGCACCCCGAGCGGGCCGAATGGAAAAAGTACTGCCCGCGGTGCAACAAGCAGACGGCGCACAAGGAGTCAAAGTAATGGCGACGGCAGCCCTGGAGCCCCCCGGGCAGGGGTGGCTGCGTCGCGCCTGGGACTTTGTGACGGTTCAGGTGCCCGCGGAGGTCCGCAAGGTCACCTGGCCGAGCTGGGACGAGCTCAAGAAGGCGACCGGGGTGATCGTCGTGTTCGTGATCTTCCTGGGCGTGCTCATCGGGCTGATGGACTCCGTGCTGCAGCTGGTGTTGGTGTCGGCGGTGGCCAACCTGTTCAAATGACGGACCATCGCTGGTACGCGATCCAGACTACGGCGGGGCATGAGAACAAGGTTCGCTCGCTCATCGACCGGCGCATCAAGGACGACCCGCGCCCGGACGAGGAGAAGCCGATCCGGCAGGCCCTGGTCCCCACCCAGGAACAGGTGGAGATCAAGAACGGCAAGAAGGTCACGGTGGAGCGCAAGATCTATCCGGGCTACGTGCTCGTGAACATGGTCTTGAACCAGGAAACGATCCACGTGATCAACGGCATCCAGGGCGTGATCAAGTTCGTGGGCACCGGTCGGATGCCGATGCCGCTCCGTTCGGAAGAGGTGAACCGCCTCCTCGGGATCGAAGAGGCGGTGAAAGAGGAAGAGCCCCAGGAGCACATTCCGTTCCTGGTGGGCCAGGTGGTGGAGATCACGGAAGGGCCGTTCTCCGACTTCTCGGGCACGGTCGAGGAAGTGATACCGGACAAGGGCAAGGTGCGGGTCGCGGTGTCGCTGTTCGGGCGGCCCACGTCGGTCGAGCTTGATTACTTGCAATTGAAGGCGCACTGATGGCCAAACCGATTGCCGCAGTCGTGAAGCTCCAGGTCCCCGCGGGGCAGGCAACGCCCGCCCCGCCGGTGGGCACGGCGCTGGGGCCGCACGGCGTGAACATCATGGAGTTCGTCAAACAGTTCAACGCCAAAACGGCGCACGCGCAGGGCATGATCACGCCGGTTGAAGTCACGATCTTCAAGGACCGGACGTTCACGTTCATCACCAAGACGCCCCCCGCCGCCGTGCTCCTGAAAAAGGAAGCGGGGATCGAAAAGGGCAGCCCGACGTCGAATCGGCAGAAGGTGGGAAAGGTGACGCGCGCCCAGGTGCGCAAGATCGCCGAGCTGAAGATGCCGGACTTGAACGCCAACGATATCGAGGCCGCGATGAAGATGGTGGCGGGGACCGCCCGCTCGATGGGGCTCGAGGTGGAGGACTGATGCGCACGCACGGGAAGCACTACCGCGCGGCGGTCGGGACCCTCGAGCTGCGCAAGCTCTATCCGCCCCGCGACGCCGTGGAGCGGGTGAAGGCCGCGGCGTACGCCAAGTTCGACGAGTCCGTGGACGTGGCCGTGCGGCTCGGCGTCGATCCCAAACACGCCGACCAGGTCGTGCGCGGCACCGTGAGCTTGCCCAACGGCACCGGCAAGAAGGTCCGGGTGCTGGTGATCGCCCAGGGCGAAAAGGCGAAAGAGGCGGAAGCGGCGGGCGCCGATTTCGTGGGCGTCGAGTACGTCCAGAAGATCAAGGACGGGTGGCTCGACACCGACGTCATCGTCGCGACGCCCGACGTCATGGGACAGCTCGGCCCCCTGGGAAAAGTGCTGGGCCCGCGCGGCCTGATGCCGAACCCCAAGGCAGGCACCGTCACGATGGACGTGGCGCGCGCGGTCAAGGAGCTCAAGGCGGGTAAGATCGAATTCCGCGTGGACAAGAGCGGGATCGTGCATGCCCCGATCGGCAAGAAGTCCTTTTCCGCCGACGCGCTGGCCGAGAACCTCCAGACGTTCATGGAGGCGATCGTGCGGGCGAAGCCCGCGGCGGCGAAGGGTCACTACATCCGCTCGGTGACCGTGTCGAGCACGATGGGGCCCGGCGTGCCCCTGGACCCGGCGGTGTTCGCATGATCCGGACCAAGGCGGAGAAGCAGGCGGTCGTGACGGCACTGGCGGACCGGCTGCGTCGCTCCACCACCGTGTACGTGACGGACTTCACGGGGCTCGACGTCGCCCGGCTCACGCAGCTGCGGCGCCGCCTGCGGGCGGCGGGCGTCGATTACGTGGTCGTCAAGAACACGCTGGCGCTGCGCGCCCTGAACGACGCGCGCGTGCCCGGTCTCGAGCCCCATCTCGCGGGTCCCACAGGGCTCGTGCTGGGGGGGGCGGACCCGGTGGCCGCCGCGAAGGTGCTCGGGGACTTCGCGAGGGAATTCGAGAAGCCCGCCATCAAGGTGGGCCTAGTGGACGGGAAGGCCGTGACGCCCGATCAGGTTAAACGGCTCGCCACGCTTCCGTCCCGCACCGAGCTGCTCGCTCAGCTGGGCGGAGCGCTGCAGGCGCCGATGGCCGGCTTCGTCGGCGCGTTGAACGGCTTGCTGATGAACCTGGTGGGTGCCCTCGAGGCGCTCCGGACCAAGCGCGCCTCCACGGCAGGCGCCGCTTCTTAATCGGGTGGGAGACACGGCAATGGCGACTCAGACGAGTGTGAGCAAGGACGACATTCTCGAAGCCATCGGGAACATGTCGGTGTTTGAATTAGCGGAGCTGATCGAGGCGTTCAAGGAGAAGTTCGGCGTCACGATCGCGGCGCCCGTGGCCGCGGCGCCGGCAGGTGGCGGGGGCGGGGGCGGGACGGCTGCAGGAGCGGCCCCGGCCGCCGAGGAAAAGACCGAGTTCACGGTCATCCTCAAGAGCGCCGGGGAGAAGAAGATCCAGGTTATCAAAGAGATCCGGGCGATCACCAACCTCGGCCTGAAGGAGGCCAAGGACATGGTGGAGGGCGCGCCCGGCACCGTGAAGGAAGACGTGTCCAAGCAGGAAGCCGAGGACATCAAGAAGAAGCTCGAAGCCCAGGGCGCGACCGTCGAACTGAAGTAGCGGACCGGCCACGTTCCTGCTCGCTTCTCCGAGCCCCTCTGTCGACCCCCGGTCGCTGCGCCGATCGGGGGCAGGGGCCTTTTTCGCCTGAGGTTGTGACATGACCAAAACGCTGCCGGTGCTGTCGTTTGCCAAGCTCGACGAGGGGATGCCAATGCCGCATCTCCTGGATATCCAGACGCGTGCGTTCCAGTCGCTCCTGCAACCGGACGGCAAGGGCGCCGAGCGCTCGGACATGGGGCTGGAGCGGGTGTTCAAGGATGTCTTCCCGATCCAGGACGTGAACGGCAACTACTCCCTGGAGTTCGTGAAGTATGCCCTCGGCGAGTCCAAGTACTCGGTCGAGGAGTGCATCGAGCGGGACATGACCTACTCGGTCCCGCTCAAGGCCACGCTCCAGCTCGTGGTGATGGAAGAGGTCGGCGAAACCACCAAGACCAAGCGGCCGAAGAACATCATCGAGAAGGAAGTCTACCTGGGTGAGCTGCCGATTCTCACCCCGCTCGGCACCTTCGTCATCAACGGCGCCGAGCGCGTGATCGTGTCGCAGCTGCACCGCTCCCCCGGCGTGGTGTTCGAGGAGAGCATCCACCCCAACGGCCAGCGGCTGTTTTCGGCGCGCATCATCCCGTTCCGGGGCTCGTGGGTCGAGTTCACGATCGACATCCACGACGTGATCTACGTCCACATCGACAAGAAGAAGAAGTTCCCGGCGACGGCGCTGCTGCGGGCGTTCGGCTACGGCATCAACGCCGACATTCTGAGGCTGTTCTACGCCACGAAGGACATCGACATCACGGGGAAGCTCGAGGGCCGCGCCCAGAAGCGCGAGGTGCTGGGGACGCTCCTGGCCGCCGACGTGCCCGACCCCGAGAACAAGAAGGGTGAGCCGCTGGGCAAGGTCGGCGACGAGCTGACGCTGGAGAAGTTCAACACGTTCCGGCGCGCGGGCATCAGCAAGGTCAAGGTGTTCGCCGGGTACACGGCGCTCGACCTGCGCGACGAGGCCCAGCCGACCACCACACGGGAGCGGCAGGGCGCCCACATCCTGGCGTTCGACGTCGCCGACCCGGGGACCGGCGAGGTGCTCGCCGAGGGCGGGCGCGAGCTGTCGGACACCCTAAAGAAGAAGCTGCTCAAGGCCGGGGTGACCAAGGTCGACGTGCTCTTGCCCGCCGGGCGGAGCGAGTCGCCGCTCATCAAGAACACGCTGCTCAAGGATCCGACCCACACGGAAGCGGAGGCGTTGGAGCAGATCTATGCCCTGCTGCGGCCGGGTGAGGCGCCCAATCTGGAGACCGCGCGGCAGGCGCTGGAGCGGCTGTTCTTCCATCCCAAGCGCTACGACCTGGGTCGGGTGGGCCGCTACAAGATCAACCAGCGCCTCAAGGTGAACGTCGCCAAGGACCATACGGTCCTCACGGAGGACGACTTCATCGCGATCATCCGGTACCTGATCGAGCTGCGCGAGGGGCGCGGCTACACCGACGACATCGATCACCTGGGCAACCGCCGGGTGCGCTCGGTAGGCGAGCTGATCGCGAACCAGTTCTCCGTGGGCCTGTCGCGCATGGCGCGGCTCATCAAGGAGCGGATGAGCATCAACAACGATCCCGAGCGGATCACCTTGGACGACCTCGTGAACGCGCGCACGGTGAGCGCCGTCATCCAGGCGTTCTTCGGCAGCTCGCAGCTGTCGCAGTTCATGGACCAGACCAACCCACTCGCCGAGCTGACGCACAAGCGCCGGCTCTCCGCCCTCGGGCCGGGCGGCCTCACGCGCGAGCGCGCGGGGTTCGAGGTGCGCGACGTGCACTACAGCCAGTACGGCCGCATGTGCCCGATCGAGACGCCGGAAGGCCCGAACATTGGCCTCATCACGAGTCTCTCCACCTACGCCCGGGTGAACGACCTGGGCTTCATCGAGACGCCGTACCGCGAGGTGAAGAACGGCAAGGTCACCGACGAGATCCGCTGGCTGTCGGCCTCCGAAGAGGAGGAGTACGCCGTGGCCCAGGCGAATGCCCGCGTCACCGAAGACGGCCACTTCACCGACGAGCTGGTGCTGTGCCGCAAGCGGGACGATTACCCGCTCCTGGCGCCGGGTCGCATCGACTTCATGGACGTGGCGCCGGAGCAGCTCGTGTCCATCGCCGCGGCGCTGATCCCGTTCCTCGAGCACGACGACGCCAACCGCGCGCTCATGGGCTCCAACATGCAGCGGCAGTCGGTGCCGCTCCTGTTCCCGCAGGCGCCGCTCATCGGGACCGGCCTGGAGGAGAAGGTGGCCCGCGATTCGGGCGCCGTGGTCATCGCGCGCCGCTCGGGGGTGGTCACGCGCGTCACGGCGGACGAGATCATCATCGACACGGGCGACGAGGACGCCAAGACGGGAGACCACCCGCTGGCGCGGCTCAAACAGCATGACCGCTACCGCCTCAAGAAGTTCTGGCGCACCAACCAGGACACGGCCATCAACCAGCGGCCACTCGTGCACGTGGGCCAGAAGGTGAAAGCGGGGCAGATCGTCGCCGACGGCGCGGGGACCGAGCACGGCGAGCTGGCGCTCGGGGCCAACGTCACGGTGGCGTTCATGCCGTGGTACGGGCACAACTTCGAGGACGCCATTGTGCTCTCGGAGCGCCTGGTCAAGGACGACGTATACTCGTCGATCCACATCCAGGAGCTGGAGCTCCACGTCCGCGACACCAAGCGCGGCCGGGAAGAGATCACCCGCGAGATCCCGAACGTGGCCGAGGAGTCGCTCGTCGACCTGGACGAGCGGGGCATCGTCCGTATCGGCGCGCATGTGAAGGCGGGGGACATCCTGGTCGGCAAGATCACCCCGAAGGGCGAGACCGAGCTGTCCCCCGAGGAGAAGCTCCTCACGGCGATCTTCGGCGAGAAGGCGAAGGACGTGAAGGACTCGTCCTTGAAGGTCCCGCCCGGGATGGAGGGCGTGGTGATCGACGTGAAGATCTTCTCGCGGATCGAGGACCAGGTGGTCGAGAAGGACCGGGGCGAGCGGATCGGCGAGGTGCGCCGGTTGGAGGCGGAGGAGAAGGCCCGCATCTCCGAGGCGATGTTCGCCGAGCTGCGCGACCTGCTCGCCGGCCAGGAAGTCGGGCTGATGCTCAAAGCCGGCACCGTCGAAGAGTACCTCCCGGCCGGGACGAAGCTCACCAAGCCACAGCTCGACGGAATCAATTTCGCCGACGTGGACTTGAAGACCCTGCGCGTGGCGAACAAGCAGGTGAACGAGCGGTTCCGCGCCGTGCTGGACGCCGCGCAGGCGGAGCGCGCCAAGATCGAGGAGAAGTCCGAGGACCAGATCGACAAGATCCTGCAGCCGGACGAGCTCCCCCCGGGCGTGATCCAGCTCGTGAAGGTGTACGTCGCCGAGAAGCGCAAGATCTCCGTGGGCGACAAGATGGCGGGCCGCCACGGGAACAAGGGGATCATCGCGCGGATCGTTCCGGAGGAGGACATGCCGTTCCTGCCGCACGGCGCGCCGGTGGACATCGTGCTGAACCCGCTCGGCGTGCCCTCGCGCATGAACGTGGGCCAGATTCTCGAGACGCACCTCGGGTGGGCGGCCCGCATCCTCGGCTTCGAGGCCAAGACCCCCGTCTTCCAGGGCGCCGACGAGACCGAAATCGGCGTGCTGCTGCGGCTGGCCGGGCTCACCTGGGCCGCGGACGCGCTGCAGCTCGGCGTCCGCCTCCCCGAGCTCGACCCGGAGACGGTGCGCCGGATCGTCAAGGACCTGCGGCAGCTGCCGTCGGGGAACGGCGGTCGGCCCGAGGTCGCGACCGCCGGGATCGGCGTGCTGGGCCACCGCGCCCTCTCCCAGGAGACGCGCGACGTGTACCACCGCGTCGTCGACTTCCTCAAGGCCGCCGCGAAGCAGCTGGCCGAGCGCGAGCTCGAGCAGCACCGCGCCGAGCGGGAAGCACACCAGGCGCGCCTGGAGGCCGACGACCTGCCGAAGACCGACAAGGCTGCTTTCAAGGCAGGCCTGAAGGAGATCGAGAAATTCCTAGAGCACGACAAGCCGGCCGAGGTGTTGGAGGCCGTGGGGTTCCCGGCGCTCGCGGCGCTGCTTGGACCCAAGTCCGAAGCGGACGTCGATCGGGCGGTGAACGAGGTCCTCAAAGCGGCGGGCCTCTCCCCGATGGGGAAGGCGCGGCTGCGCGATGGACGCTCCGGAGAGTTCTTCTCCTCAGACGTCACGGTCGGGTCGATCTATATGATGAAGCTGTCGCACCTGGTGGATGACAAGATCCACGCCCGCTCCATCGGGCCGTACTCGCTCGTCACCCAGCAGCCGCTCGCCGGCAAGGCGCAGTTCGGGGGCCAGCGGTTCGGCGAGATGGAAGTGTGGGCGCTCGAAGCGTACGGGGCGGCGCATACGCTGCAGGAGATTCTCACGGTCAAGTCGGACGACGTGAACGGGCGCAGCCGCGTGTACGAGGCCATCGTCAAGGGGCAGAACCTGCCGAAACCCGGCATCCCTGAATCCTTCAACGTGCTGGTGAAGGAGCTGCAGGCCCTCGGGTTGAAAGTGACCCTGGGCACCACCGAGGACGTCGAAGAGTAACGGGGGAGGGAGACTCGGATGATCGATTTTCGCAGCGGGCGCGAGCCGAAGAGCTCGAGCTTCGACTATATCCAGATTCGGATCGCCTCACCGGAGGAGATCCGGGGCCCGCGAGACTCGAAGGAGCGTGAGCGCCTCGAGCTGCAGGGCCAGCGGACCTGGTGGTCGTGGGGCGAAGTGACGAAGCCCGAGACCATCAACTACCGCTCCTTCAAGCCGGAGCGGGACGGGCTGTTCTGCGAGCGCATCTTCGGTCCGGTGAAGGACTGGGAGTGCCATTGCGGCAAGTACAAGCGGATCCGCTACCGCGGCGTGATCTGCGATCGCTGCGGCGTCGAGGTGACGCTGTCCAAGGTGCGGCGCGAGCGCATGGGCCACATCGAGCTCGCGGTGCCGGTGGCGCATATCTGGTTTTTCAAGACGCTGCCGTCCCCCATGGGGAACCTGCTCGACATGACCCTGCGGGACCTGGAGCGGGTGATCTACTACACGAATTACGTGGTGATCGACCCCGGTGAGCAGGAAGTGCAGGAGAAGGAGCTGCTCGACGAAGATCGCTACCTCGAGCTCCGCACCAAGGCGAAGACGGAGGGCGACGCGGTGTTCAAGGCGGACATCGGCGCGCCCGCCGTACGCGCGCTGCTCGAGCGGCTCAACATCGACAAGCTCGCCGACGAGCTGCGCGAGGCGGTCGCGGGCGAGACGAGCCAGCACCGCAAGAAGCAGCAGCTGAAGCGCCTCAAGATCGTGGACGCGTTCCGCAACTCGGGCGCCGCGGGCGAGGGGCGCAACGATCCGCGCTGGATGATCCTGGACGTGATCCCGGTCATCCCGCCCGATCTGCGGCCCCTGGTGCCGCTGGACGGCGGGCGGTTCGCGACGTCGGACCTGAACGACCTGTACCGCCGCGTCATCAACCGTAACAACCGGCTGCAGAAGCTGATCCTGCACCGGGCGCCGGAGGTCATCCTCCGCAACGAGAAGCGCATGCTACAGGAGGCGGTCGACGCGCTGTTCGACAACGGCCGGCGCTCCAAGGCGATCCGCGGGCGGGGCAAGCGGCCGCTCAAGTCGCTCTCCGACATGCTCAAGGGCAAGCAGGGGCGCTTCCGGCAGAACCTGTTGGGCAAGCGCGTGGATTATTCCGGCCGGTCGGTGATCGTCGTGGGTCCGGAGCTCAGGCTGCACCAGTGCGGCCTCCCCAAGGCGATGGCGGTGGAACTGTTCAAGCCGTTCATCATCCACCAGCTGGTCGAGAAGGGCATCGCCGAGACGGTGAAGCGGGCCAAGAAGATCGTGGAGAAGGAGTCGCCGGAGGTGTACGAGATCCTCGAGGAGATCATCGAGGACCATCCCGTGCTGCTGAACCGCGCGCCGACGCTCCACCGTCTGGGCATCCAGGCGTTCGAGCCGGTCCTCGTGGAAGGCAAAGCCATCCGCATCCATCCACTCGTGTGCGCGGCCTTCAACGCGGACTTCGACGGCGATCAGATGGCCGTGCACGTGCCGCTCTCGTTCGAGAGCCAGATCGAAGCGCGGCTGCTGATGATCTCGTCCAACAACGTGCTCAAGCCCTCCGACGGCCGGCCCGTGGCGGAGCCGTCGCAGGACATGGTGCTCGGCTGCTACTTCCTTACGAAGGAGCCGGCCGACTTCGAGCAGCCCGAGGTGAAGGCGCGGGCGCCCCGTCTCGCTTCACTCGCCGAGCTCGACATGGGGCTCGCGACCAAGCGGCTCGCCTACCACTCGCCGGTGCATCACTGGAGCCAGCCGCCGGGTGAGTGGGTCTACACGACCGCGGGGCGGGTGATCTTCAACAGCATCCTCCCCGAGGGGCTGCGGCGCGAGCAGGGGTATCAGAACCAGGTCATGCGCAAGAAGGACCTGTCGGAGCTGGTATTCGAGAGCTACCGGCGGGCCGGGCTGTCCAGCACGGTGCAATTCCTCGACCTGCTGAAGGAGTTCGGCTTCCGCTACGCCACGATGGGCGGCGTGTCGATCGGGGTGGAGGACCTGGAGATTCCGGCCGAGAAGGCGTCGCTGTTGCACGACGCCGAGGCGCGGGTCGAGCGGTTCCAGCGGGCATACGCCACCGGGCAGATCACCTTCGGCGAGCGCTACAACAAGGTGATCGACGCGTGGACGCACGCCAACAACGACATCGCGGACGCGATGGTCAAGACGATGCAGCGCTCCAAGGGCGGCTTCAACCCGGTGTTCATGATGTTCGACTCCGGGAGCCGCGGCTCGCGCGACCAGATCCGGCAGCTGGCCGGGATGCGCGGCCTGATGGCGAAGCCCCAGAAAAAGCTTACGGGTGGCATCGGCGAGATCATCGAAAGCCCGATCAAGTCGAACTTCCGTGAAGGCCTCTCCGTGCTCGAGTACTTCATCTCGACGCACGGCGCGCGCAAGGGGCTGGCGGACACCGCCTTGAAGACGGCGGACGCCGGGTACCTGACCCGCCGCCTGGTGGACGTCGCGCAGGACGTGACGATCACCGAAGAGGACTGCGGCACCATCCTCGGTCTCGAGATGTCGGCCCTGAAGGAGGGCGAGGACATCATCGAGCCGCTGCGCGAGCGCCTGGTCGGCTGCGTCGCGCTGGACGAGGTGTCCGATCCGCACGAGCTCGACGAGGACGAGCGGCCCAAGGTGCTGGTGGAAGCGGGCAAGCTCATCACCGAAGAGACCGCGCAGGCCATCGAGGACGCGGGGATCGAGGCGGTGCGCATCCGGTCGGTGCTCACCTGCGAGGCGAAGCGCGGCGTGTGCCGCATGTGCTACGGCCGCAACCTCGCCACCATGGACATGGTGGACCTGGGGGAAGCGGTGGGGATCCTGGCCGCCCAATCGATCGGGGAGCCGGGGACGCAGCTCACGCTGCGCACCTTCCACATCGGCGGCACGGCGGCACGCATCGCCGAGCAGACGGTGCGCAAGACCAAGGTGGAAGGCGTCATCGAATACGGCGACCGCCTCACCTTCGTCGAGACGCCCGACAAGCAGCGCGTGGTCACGAGCTACGAGGGCGAGCTGATCCTCCGGGCGGCCAAGCACGGCGCCGGCGAGGAGGGCAAGCTTTCGGTGCACTCGCGCTTCCACGTGCCGCTCGGCGCTACCATGATGGCCCAGGACGGCCAGAAGGTGGCGCGCGACGGCGTACTGTTCACCTGGGACCCGTACACCAACCCGATCATGACCGACGTGGCGGGCGTGGTGCGGTTCGTCGACATCGTCGAGGACGAGACCGTCCGCGAGGAGCTCGACGAGCTGACGGGCCGCCGGCAGCGCGTGATCATCGAAGACCGGGAGAAGAAGCTCCACCCGCACATCGAGATCATCCAGAAGAAGGGGGAGAAGGAAAAGCGGCTGCGCGACTTCGTCATCCCCGAAGGGGCGCAGCTGACGGTCGAGGACGGCCAGGAGGTGTACGCCGGCTTGGTGCTCGCCAAGGTGTCCCGCGAGGCCTACAAGACGCGCGACATCACGGGCGGCCTGCCCCGCGTCGCGGAGCTGTTCGAGGCGCGGCGGCCCAAGGACCCGGCCACGATCTCCGAGGTGGACGGTACCGTGCGGTTCGGCGACATCAAGCGCGGCAAGCGCGAGATCTACGTCCACCCCGAAGAGGGCGAGCCGCAGCTGTACGAGGTGCCCGCGGGCAAGCACTTGCGCGTCCACGAGGGCGATCGGGTACGCGCCGGGGACCGCCTCACCGAGGGGCCCGTCAACCCGCACGACATCCTGCGCATCAAGGGCCCGCGGGCGGTGCAGGAGTACCTCTTGAATGAAGTGCAGGAGGTCTACCGGCTCCAGGGCGTGAAGATCAACGACAAACACATCGGCGTGATCGTGCGTCAGATGCTGCAGAAGGTGAAAGTCGTGGACCCGGGGGACACCGAGTTCCTCGAGGGCGAGCACGTCGACAAGCTCACGTTCCGTGAGATCAACGAGCGTGCCGTGAAGAAAGACGGCAAGCCGGCCACGAGCGAGCCGCTGCTCCTGGGCATCACGAAGGCGAGCCTGACCACACAGTCGTTCATCTCCGCGGCTTCGTTCCAGGAGACCACGCGCGTGCTGACCGACGCGGCGATCCGCGGCGCCCGGGACGACTTGCTGGGCCTCAAGGAGAACATCATCATCGGCCACTTGATCCCGGCGGGCACCGGCATCTATCGGTACCACGAGATCGAGATCGAGCCGCCCGAGGGCTTCCAGCCCCCCCCGCCGCCCGTGGAGCCCACGCCGGGCGTGGTGCCGAGTCCGTTCCCGGAGGAAGTGGAAGCGGATTAGAAGGGGTGGCGCCCGGGGAGGATTCCCGGGCGCCGTTCTCGCTCACTCGTCTCGCGGGAGGGATCATGCACCGTTCGCGCCTTGCGGCATCCACGCTGGCCGTCGTCGCCGCCCTGTGGTGCGTCGTGCCCGGACGAGCGGTGGCGCAGCTGAGCATCTCCCCGGCGATCGGCGTCTATATCCCCACCACCGAGCTGGTGAAGGCCGTGAGCGGCCAGGAATACAAACAGGAAGTCTCCATCACGCTGGGAGGCCGGGTGGGTCTGAACGTCGGCCGGCGCGCCGGCATCGAGGCGACGGTGGACTACGCGCCCTCGAAGCTCAAGTTCTCCGCGACGGGCAGTTCTTCGACGACCGACGCCGACATCCTCTCGGCCAGCGGGCGGGTGTTCGTCGAGCTGCTGCCGCCCGCCAACGCGCTGTCGCTCCAGCTGAATGGTGGCGCCGGCCTGGTGCGTCGCACCGGCACGGCCTATCAGGGGGACCCCGACAACAGCGACGTCGGGGGCGTGGTGGGGGCGACGTTGCGGTTCCGGCTCGGCCGACTCTTGCACCTGCAGCTACATGCCGAGGATTTCGTCTACAAAGCCAAGTACGCGCCGAACACGTCGGGTGGCGGGTTTTCAGTGGTGGATAAGCAGCTGAACGACGTCCATCTCTCGGCGGGAATCGGGATCCCGCTGCTCGGCCTGGGTGGCGGCGGGCCGGCGCGCTGAAGGATCGGTCTCGGGGGAAACACACGGCGCCCGGAAGTGATCCCGGGCGCCGTCGTGCTTCGTCCCAGTCTCCTAGCGCGGCGCAGGCGTCGGGCCGAGGGGCTGCACCACCTGCGCGTTGAGGGCCTGCTCGATGCGCTGGCGCGAGTCGGCATAGTGCGCCTGCGTGTACCCGTCGAGCTCGTTGGCGGGCACGAGCGCCCGCCCCAGGGCGCCGCTCAGGCTCGCGAGGGTCGCTCGCGCGACCGTGCGCGCGTCCTCGGGCGTGCCGGGGTCTGGTGTGACCACCATCCGCAGCAGCCGGGCGAGGTACAGGCGCTGGAGGTCGCGTCGGATCGACGTGGTGTTGCGGGCGCGCTGAGATCCCTGCACTCCCGCTTCGGCCCAGACGCTGGCGGTGAGCGTCGTCAGGATATCGGGGATCGTGACCGTCTGGTTGCGGCTTTCCGCCCGCAGCTCGGCGTCCCGCACCCGCGACAGCACCTGCGGGTCCATGAGCAACTGCACCAGCGTTCCCTGAAACGCCAGCGCCCAGTCGTGCAGCGGGAAGTCGATCCGCCCCTCGCGGAAGGGGTTCACGCCCCAGTGCCACCACCGCTCGGGGGCGAGCTTGTTGAGCAGCTCCGGCCGGAAGCGATACAGGTTCTCGCCCAAACCGGCGTCGGCAATGAACGCCAGCGCTTCCCGCTGCCGTGCCGCGGACACGGCGCTGAACGGCGGACGGCCGTTCGGGTCGCCGCGGTGATCGCGTGAGGTGAACGCGCCCGCCAGGTACTTGGTGGTGACGAGCGTCGCGTACCAACGCTCGAACAGCAGGTCCCGGAAGCCGCGCCGCAGCTTGGGGTAGCCGTCGCCTGCCGCCACGAGCCGCGTTTCCAGCGAGTCGAACAAACGGTTCACGAGCGTCACGCGGTCCTTGCCCCAGGCGAGCGGGTCGGACGTCTGGTCGTAGCGCGTCACGGTGGGATCGAGGCCGTAGGCAGCGAACCCGGCGTCCTCGTCCGTGCCGTACAGGTGGTCGGGCTCGGATGCCTGGGCAGCGATGCCTCGCAGGCCCGCCCGTTCGGCATCGGGCGTTTCTCCAGCGACCGCAGCGTAGCCATAGCGGATCGCCCAGCGGTCGTATGTCCCGATGGTGCGCGAGTAGTAGTCCCCCTGCTTGCCGCGGTCCAGGGCGATGGCCGGAGGGTTGTAGTCCATGACCGACGCCGACGTGCCGTGGGTCGCCGTATACGCCCGGTCGAACAGCTTCTCCATGGGGATGGCGGCGGTGCCGCGGAAGTTGTGCCGCAGGCCGATGGTATGCCCCACTTCGTGCATCACCAGTTCCTTCAGGGCCTGACCGATGTACTCCCGCGGGACAGGGGCGCCGGGAGCGATCGCGCCGCTCGCCGCGAGCGTCGCTCGGAGCAGGGTCCCCTCGGGCGCCATGCTGGCTCCGTAGGAACAGAGCCGCTGGAAGCGACGGCCGTTCGGGTCCGCCCGAAGGAGTGAGTCCTCGAGGAACACTTCCCGGATCATGGCCTGGGGCCCGGCGTAGTCCCGATACTCACCCTGCCATGCCTGAATCCACGAGGCGGCGATGAGGATGTCGGCGTTGAGAATCTCCCCCGTGCGGGGATCGACGTCGGAGGGCCCGATCGCATACGTGAAGGCGTTATTGGCCATCCAACGCACGGTGCTGTAACGCGCGTCTTCGGCGCTCCACAACGAGTCGTCCGGGGCGTCGAGCACCTGAATCGCGTTCCGAATACCGGCTTCTTCAAACGCCCGGTTCCACTCGAGAATGCCGTCCCGCACGTAGGGTCGCCATTCGAAGGGGATCGTGCGGTCGAGATAATAAGTGATCGGCTTCACCGGATCGCTCACGGCGGCGCTCGGGTCCTTCTTTTCGAGCCGCCAGCGGTTCACGTAGCGGACGAAGAAGCTCTCGGCGGTATCGCGCGAAAAGTTCTTCATCGCGGAGACGAAGTAGCCGACCCGGTCGTCGGCGTAGCGCGGGCGCATCGGCGTCGCGGGCAGCTCGAGGATCGAGTAATGCACGCCGACCGGAATCCAGCGGTAGTCGGGCACCATGTCCAGGCCGAAGCTCCGGGCCGTGCGGAAGGTCAGCCGGGACTCGGCCTCAGCGTTCGTGGGGAACATGTGCAGCGACGTGAAGCTGGAGCGCTCCTTGTCGAACATCGGTCCCGGGCCCTGCATCGGCGTCTGCTGCGACAGGAACTGGAAGAACGCGCCCAGATCGGCCCAGTCGGACACGAAGAAGGGGGCGAGATCGACCAGCACTTCGTTCGTGGTGTCGCGGATGCTGGCGATCGGAAACGACTGAGCGACGGATTGCCCGAACGAGTAGGCGACGGTGCGGGCCATCGGCGTGTTGGGCGTCGCCGTGGCGTAGGGGTTCACGACCCACAGCTCGACATGGTCGCCGGCCCTGTGAAACCGGATCAGGTCGGAGCGGACGTCGCTGCCGCCATCGATGCCCAGCTCGCCGATCCCCTGGGACAGCTCCGTGACCATGAGGTAGTCGTGGTCGAGCTGTTCCGGCTTGAGTGCGAGGTAGGCGCTTTCCCGTTTGAGGTACACCGTGAACAGCCCGGTCTGCACGCGCGCGTCCTTGGTCACCTCGGCGAACGGCTTCCAGGGGAGGTCTTTCTTGGCGCTGTCGGGCTTGGGGCCCCCCCCGCCGCCCCCGGGCGTCGCGGCCGGAGCCGGCTGGATCACGCGAATGGTGCAGGCCAGCGCGCCGACGAGCAGGGCCAGCGCGAAGGGGCGGTACGGGCGGACGCGGTACATGGCGGGAGACTCCCGGCGAGGGACGTGGCCTCCATATAGCCCCCGCGTTGGGTCGCTGCAAGTCGCTCCCCCGGCCGGCCCCCGGCGGTCGGGGGTTGCTCTAACCGTAATCGCCCGACTATTTTGGAAGTCTGTTTGGCAACTTTTTGCGGAGCGTATGCCGACCATCAATCAGCTCGTACGGCACGGCCGCCGGGACGTGGAGAAGAAGGAAAAGGCGCCCGCACTGCGCGGCAATCCGCAGAAGCGCGGGGTGTGCACGCGGGTGTACACGACGACGCCGAAGAAGCCGAACTCGGCGTTGCGGAAAGTTGCGCGCGTTCGGCTGACGAATGGGTTCGAGGTGACGGCGTACATCCCGGGCGAAGGGCATAACCTGCAGGAGCATTCGATCGTGATGATCCGCGGCGGTCGCGTCAAAGATCTGCCGGGCGTGCGTTACCATATCATCCGCGGCACGCTCGACGCCGCGGGCGTGAACGAGCGCAAGCAGTCGCGGTCCAAGTACGGGGCCAAGCGGCCCAAGGCGGCCGCGACGTGAGCCGCCGCAAGAAGGCGATCCGGCGGCCGGTGCCGGCGGATCCGCGCTACGATAGCCAGACCGTCTCCAAGTTCGTGTGCAACTTGATGGAGCGCGGGAAGAAGTCGCTGGCGGAGCGGGTGTTCTACCAGGCGATGGATCTGATCGAGCAGCGTACCGGGCAGCCCGGCGTGAACGTGTTCAAGCAGGCGCTGTCGAACGTGAAGCCTGCGTTGGAAGTAAAGTCCCGGCGTGTGGGCGGCGCGACCTACCAGGTGCCGGTCGAGGTGCGGCCGGAGCGACGCACGGCGCTGGGGATGCGCTGGCTGATCCAGTACAGCCGCGCGCGGCGCGAGAAGAACATGGCGGAGCGGCTGGCCGCCGAGCTGATCCTCGCCTCGAAGGGCGAGGGCGAGACGATCAAGAAGAAAGAGGACACGCATCGGATGGCGGAGGCCAATCGGGCCTTCGCGCATTACCGGTGGTAAACGCTTAAACAGACAATTTCGGGACCCTGATCCAAGGGATCCTGCATCCTGGGTCGTAGGGGCGCAGCAGGCTGCCCCGCTACACGGATGAGAGCGGAGCGAGACCGGCCCGCACGACGGGCGTCACGGTCGCCCCGCGTTTTTGCTGACTAACGAGATAGGACGAGATGCCCAGAGTCACGCCGCTCGAACGGATTCGTAACATCGGCATCATGGCGCACATCGATGCCGGGAAAACGACTACGACCGAGCGCATCCTGTACTACACCGGCCGGACCTACAAGCTGGGCGAGGTCCACGACGGCACTGCCACCATGGACTGGATGGAGCAGGAGCAGGAGCGCGGCATCACGATCACGTCCGCCGCCACCACCGCCTTCTGGCCCCGCCGCGGCGACCAGCACCGCATCAACATCATCGACACCCCCGGTCACGTGGATTTCACCGTCGAGGTGGAGCGCAGCCTGCGCGTGCTGGACGGGGCGATCACGGTGCTCGATGCGGTAGGCGGCGTCGAGCCGCAGACCGAGACGGTGTGGCGCCAGGCGGACCGCTACCACGTGCCGCGCATCATCTTCGTCAACAAGATGGACCGGGTCGGCGCGGACTTCGACATGTGCGTCAAGATGGTGCGCGAGCGGCTCGGCGCCAACGTGGTCCCGATCCATCTCCCGCTCGGCTCGGGCGAGCTGTTTACGGGCATCGTCGACCTCGTGCGGCAGGTCGAGATCGTGTACGACGACGAGTCGCTCGGCAAGAAGTACGTCGAGGGGCCGGTTCCCGCGGCCCTCAAGGACAGGGTCGCCGAGATGCGCCATCACCTGCTCGAATCGATCGTCGAGCAGGACGACGCGATCCTCCACAAGTATCTGGAAGAGCACGAGCTCACGGAAGACGAAATCCGCACTGTGCTGCGCAAGGCGACGATCTCGGGGAAGGTCGTGCCGGTGCTCGCCGGCGCGGCCTTCAAGAACAAGGGCGTCCAGGCGCTGCTCGACGCCGTGGTGGACTACCTGCCGTCGCCGCTCGACGTCCCGGCCATTCAGGGGCACCTGCCGCACCACGACGCGACGCACGCGACGCGCAAGGCGGCGGACGAGGAGCCGTTCTCGGCCCTCGCCTTCAAGATCATGACCGACCCCTACGTGGGGAAGCTGACGTTCTTCCGGGTCTATTCGGGTGTGCTCGCGGCCGGCTCCTACATCTACAACAGCACCAAGGACAAGAAGGAGCGCATCGGCCGGCTGCTGCAGATGCACGCCAACAAGCGCGAGGAGATCGAGGAGGTCCGCGCGGGGGACATCGCGGCCGCGATCGGGCTCAAGGACACGAAGACCGGTGACACGCTGAGCGACGCAGCGCACCCGATCATCCTCGAGGCGATGAAGTTCCCCGAGCCCGTGATCTCGGTGGCGATCGAGCCCAAGACCAAGGCCGACCAGGACAAGCTCTCCATCGCGCTGCAGAAGTTGTCGGAAGAAGACCCGACGTTTCGCGTCCATACCGACGCCGAGACCGCACAAACGATCATCTCGGGGATGGGCGAGCTGCATCTCGAGATCATCGTCGAGCGCATGCGCCGGGAGTTCAAGGTCGACGCCAACGTGGGACGGCCGCAGGTGGCCTACCGCGAGACGGTGCGCAAGCGGGTGGAAGAAGTCGAGGGCAAGTTCATCCGCCAGACGGGCGGCCGCGGTCAGTACGGCCACGTGGTCATCAACATGGAGCCAGGCCAGCCGGGCACCGGGTTCGTCTTCGAGGACAACATCGTCGGCGGCGTGATCCCGCGCGAGTACATCGGCCCGGTGGAGCAGGGGGTGAAGGAAGCGCTCGAGAACGGTGTGCTCGCGGGCTACCCGATGGTGGACGTCAAGGTCGAGCTCGTGGACGGGTCGTACCACGACGTGGACTCGAGCGAGATGGCGTTCAAGATCGCGGGCTCGATGGCCGTGAAGGAAGCGGCCCGGCAGGCGCACCCCGTGCTGCTCGAGCCGATCATGGACGTCGAAGTGGTGACGCCGTCCGACTACATGGGGGACGTCATCGGCGACCTGTCGAGCCGCCGCGGGAAGATCGGCGGCATGACTCAGCGCGCCGACGCTCAGGTGGTGGCCGCGAGCGTCCCCCTGTCGGAGATGTTCGGCTACTCCACGACGCTGCGGTCGATGAGCCAGGGACGCGCCATCTACAGCATGCAGTTCAGCCATTATCAGGAAGTGCCGAAGGCCAAAGCGGAAGAGATTGTGAGTAAGGTGAAAGGCTAGGCAAGAAGGCGTCGAGACGCTGTCTTATTCAACGTTCTTGAGGACTCAATGGCCAAAGCCAAATTCGAGCGCACCAAGCCCCACGTGAACGTGGGGACCATCGGCCACGTGGACCACGGCAAGACGACCCTCACGGCCGCGCTCACCAAAGTCGCGGCGGAGAAGGGGCTCGCGACCTACGTGACGTACGACCAGGTCGCGAAGGCGTCCGAGTCTCAGGGGCGGCGTGACGCGACCAAGATCCTCACGATCGCGACGTCTCACGTGGAGTACTCGAGCGAGCAGCGCCACTACGCGCACGTGGACTGCCCGGGTCACGCGGACTACGTGAAGAACATGATCACCGGCGCGGCGCAGATGGACGGTGCGATCCTGGTGGTGTCGGCGGTGGACGGGCCGATGCCGCAGACGCGCGAGCACATCCTGCTGGCGCGCCAAGTGAACGTGCCGGCGATCGTCGTGTTCCTGAACAAGTGCGATCTGGTGGACGACGCCGAGCTGCTCGACCTCGTAGAGCTCGAGGTGCGGGAGCTCCTGTCGAAATACGAGTTCCCCGGCGACGACGTCCCGATGATCCGGGGCTCCGCGCTCAAGGCGATCGAAGGCGACAAGCAGTGGGTTCCCAAGGTGTGGGAGCTCCTCACGGCCCTCGACAAGAGCATTCCGGTGCCGAAGCGGGAGGTGGAGAAACCGTTCCTGATGCCGGTGGAGGACGTGTTCTCGATCACGGGGCGCGGCACGGTGGCCACGGGGCGGATCGACCGGGGCAAGATCAAGGTAGGGGAGGAAGTGGAGATGGTGGGCTTCGGGACGGACAAGAAGGTGGTGGTCACGGGGGTCGAGATGTTCCGCAAGCTGCTCGACGAGGGGCAGGCGGGGGACAACGTCGGCCTGCTGCTGCGCGGGGTGGAGAAGACGGATGTCGAGCGCGGCATGGTGCTCGCCAAGCCGGGCAGCATCACGCCACACACGGCGTTCGACGCCGAGGTGTACGTCCTCACGAAGGAAGAGGGCGGCCGCCACACGCCGTTCTTCAAGGGGTACCGGCCGCAGTTCTATCTCCGGACGACCGACGTGACGGGGACGGTGGAGCTGCCGGCGGGCGTGGAGATGGTGATGCCGGGCGACAACACAAAGATGGCGATCGAGCTCATCACCCCGATCGCGATGGAGGAAGGCCTGCGCTTCGCGATCCGCGAAGGCGGCCGCACCGTCGGCGCCGGCGTCGTGACGAAAATCAAGAAGTAGACTTGAATCGAGGCTCCGATGGCAGGCAAAATCCGCATCCGTCTCAAAGCGTTCGACCACGCGCTGATCGACCAGGCCGCGGCCGACATCGTGCGCACGGCCGAAAAGACCGGCGCCCAGGTCTCCGGACCGATCCCGCTGCCGACCAAGCGGCAGCTCTGGACCGTGCTGCGGAGCCCGCACATCGATAAGAAGAGCCGCGAGCAGTTCGAGCTGAAGACGCACAAGCGGTTGATCGATATTCTGGATTCCCGCTCGCAGACGGTCGATGCGCTCACGAAGCTCGATTTGCCGGCTGGCGTGGATGTCGAGATCAAGGTGGAGTAGCTGACGAATGAACGCACTCATCGGCCGCAAGCTCGGCATGGCGCGCCTCTTCAATGAGGAGGGCACGCACGTGCCGGTGACGGTGATCGAGGCGGGGCCGTGCCCCATCGTGCAGGTCACGAGTGGGGCAGCGGGGACCGCGGTCCAGCTCGGCTTCGGCGCGAAGAAGCCGAAGCGGGCGTCCAAGGCCCTCCTCGGACACGTGAAGCGGGCGGGTCTCGAGGTCGTGCCACGCGTGCTGCAAAGCTTCCCGGTTGCGGCGGCGCCGGAAGGCGCCGCCGCTCCGGAGCCGAAGCCGGGGGAGGCGGTCAGCGTGGCGATCTTCCAGACGGGAGACATCGTGAAGGTGTCCGGCGTGACCAAGGGCCGTGGTTTCCAGGGCGTGGTGCACCGCCATCATTTCGGCGGCGGCCCCGAGACACACGGCAACACGCGACACCGCAAGCCCGGGTCAATCGCTCCAGGAACTGACCCGTCTCGAATTATCAAAGGAAAGCGGATGCCGGGACACATGGGGGCGCGCCGCTTCACGGAGCTCGGCCTCAAGGTGGTGAAGGTGGATGCCGAGCGGAACCTGTTGTTCGTGCGCGGCGCGGTGCCCGGGCCGAGGAACGGCCTCGTGACCGTCCGCAAACAGGGAGGCCCGAGCCGGCATGATTGAAGCGCCGCACTACTCCGCGACCGGGGCCAAGAAGAAGTCGGTGTCGCTCCCGGCGGCGCTGTTCGACGGCACGGTGAACGAGCACGCGCTGCACCGGGCGGTGGTGACCTTCCTGGCGAATCAGCGCCAGGGGACCCACGACACCAAGACGCGCCGCTGGGTCACGGGCGGCAACCAGAAACCGTGGCGCCAGAAGGGCACCGGCCGCGCGCGGCAGGGCTCGATCCGCGCGCCGCATTGGCGACACGGCGGGATCGTCTTCGGGCCGCACCCGCGCGACTATCGCCTCGGCATCCCGAAAAAAGTGCGCCAGCTCGCGAAGAAGTCCGCGCTGAACGCCCGGGCGCGCGAGGGGGCGGTGCTCGTGGTCGATCCGCTCGCCTACGAGAAGCCGAAGACGAAGTCGCTCGTCGAACTGCTCGGCAAGCTCGGGGTCGCCGAGCGAAAGGTGCTGGTGCTCACGTCCGGCGCCGCCCATGCGTACAATGTGTACCTCGCGGGTCGCAACGTCCCGAACGTGCACGTGATGCGGTTCGGCGATGCCACCGCGTACGAGATCCTGTGGTCCGATGCGGTCGTGGTGGAGCTTCCGGCATTGGGGGAGGCGGAGGGGAAGGGGGAGGGCACGGCGGCGGCCCCGCCGGCCGACGCGACGGAGGCCTCCGATGCCTGAGCTGCATCACACCATCGTGGCGCCCGTGGTCACCGAGAAATCGTCGGCGGCCTATGGGGCGCGCAAGGAGTACGCGTTTCGGGTGCACCCGGAAGCGACCAAACCGCAGATCCGGGCGGCGATCGAGTCGCTCTTCAAGGTCAGTGTGACCGACGTGCGCACCATGGTCGTGCGCGCCAAGCGCCGCAGCTACGGGCGCTATGTCGGGCGGCGGCCGTCCTGGAAGAAAGCGATCGTCACCCTCAAAGAGGGGGACACGATCGCGGTGTTCGAGGGCTGATATGGGTATCCGTCAGTTCAAACCGGTGACGCCGGCGACGCGATTCCGGTCGGTGTCGGACTTCGGGGACATCACGAAGACCGAGCCCGAGCGCTCGCTGCTCGAGCCGCTGGCCCGCACGGGCGGCCGCAACAACAAGGGCCACATCACGAGCCGGTATATGGGCGGCGGGCACAAGCGGCAGTACCGGCGCATCGACTTCCGGCGCGACAAGTTCGGCGTGCCCGCGAAGGTCGCGAGCGTCGAATACGACCCGAACCGCACCGCCCGCATCGCCCTGCTGCACTATGCGGACGGGGAAAAGCGCTACATCCTCGCCCCCAAGGGCCTCACCGTCGGCGACACGGTCGTCTCGGGGCCGGGCGCGGACATCCGCATCGGGAACGCCATGCCACTGTTCGAGATCCCGCTCGGCACCACGGTGCACAACGTGGAGCTCAAGATCGGGCGCGGCGGCCAGCTGTGCCGCTCGGCGGGGACCGGGGTGCAGGTCGTGGCGAAAGAAGGCAACCACGTGACCCTGCGGCTCCGCTCCACGGAGATGCGCATGGTGCGCGGCGAGTGCCTCGCCACGATCGGCGAGGTCTCCAACCCCGAGCACGAGCTCCTGTCCATCGGCAAGGCCGGCAAGAGCCGCTGGTTGGGGCGCCAGCCGCGGGTGCGCGGCGTGGCCATGAACCCCGTCGACCACCCGCTGGGTGGCGGCGAGGGCAAGACTTCGGGCGGCCGGCCGCCGACCTCGCCCTGGGGCAAGGTCGAAGGGAAGAAGACACGGCACAAGAAGAAACCGTCGACGAAACTCATCGTGCGCGGCCGTAAGCGCGGGAAGGCGACGCAGTAATGGGACGGTCGATCAAGAAGGGGCCCTACGTGGAGCCGTCGCTCCTCGACAAGATCCGGGTCCTGAACGAGAAGAACGAGAAGAAGGTGTTCAAGACGTGGTCCCGGCGCAGCACCATCACGCCCGATTTCGTGGGTCACACGCTGGCGGTGCACAACGGGAACAAGTTCATCCCCGTGTACATCACGGAGAACATGGTCGGCCACAAGCTCGGGGAGTTCGCGGCCACGCGGCTGTTCCGCGGCCACAGCGCGAAGGGCTCGGCGGCGGAGCGCGAGGCCGCCGAGGCCGAAGCCGCCCAGGCACCGAAGGAATAGCGGATGGAAGCCCGGGCGATTCAATGGACCGTCCGCCAGTCGGCGCGCAAGATGCGGCTCGTCATTGACCAGATCCGCGGCCGTGCGGTGCCGGAGGCATACGCCATCCTGCGATTCTCGAAGAAGCTGGCCGCGCAACAGATCCACAAAGTGCTCCGCTCGGCGGTCGCCAATGCGGAGCAACAGGCGCAGCGCCAGAACGCCGCGTTCGACGCCGACCAGTTGCGGGTCGCGTACGCGGTCGTGAACGAAGGACCGACACTCAAGCGCTTCACTCAGGCGGCGATGGGCCGTGCCACGCCGATCTTGAAGCGCACCAGCCACGTCGAAATTCGCGTGGCTGGAGCGGATGCACCCCCGACCTCGCCCGTCAAGGCGGGGACCGCCGAGGCGAAGGGCGAATCGCCGGCCCCTGCCAGGCGCAAGCAGGCCGCGCCGAAGACGGCCGCGCAGCCTAAGCGCAAGGCCGCCGCGTCGCGATCCAAGAAAGGGAGCAAGTAAGTGGGCCAGAAAACACATCCGTACGGATTCCGCCTGGGGATCGTCAAGCAGTGGCGCTCGCGTTATTACGCGCGCCACGACTTCCCGGAGCTCCTCAAGGAGGACGAGCTGATCCGCAAGTACCTGAAGACGCGGCTCGCGCACGCGGCGATCGCCGATGTGCACATCGAGCGCAAGCCGGGGAAGGTGACCGTCACGGTCCATACCGGCCGCCCGGGCGTGGTGATCGGGAAGCGCGGCGCCGAGGTCGACAAGCTGCGCGACGAGCTGGCGCAGCTCACGGGCAAGGAGGTCGGGATCAACGTCGAGGAGATCAAGCGTCCCGAGCTCGACGCCCAGCTGGTGGGGGACAGTGTGGCGCACCAGCTCACCCAGCGGATCTCGTTCCGCCGCGCCATGAAGCGCGCGGTGCAGAGCGCCATGCGGATGGGGGCGCAGGGGATCAAGATCAAGACGGCGGGCCGGCTGGGCGGCGCCGAAATCGCGCGCACCGAAGGGTACCACGAGGGGCGCGTGCCGCTGCACACGCTGCGCGCCGACGTGGATTACGCGCTCTCGACCGCCAAGACGACGTACGGCACGATCGGCGTCAAAGTGTGGATCTTCAAAGGCGAGCGCACCGAGGATCTGCACGGGCGCACGTATTCGACGGGCGTCTGAGGGGGGGCCATGCTCGCGCCGAAGCGGGTCAAATTTCGCAAGCGGTTCAAGGGCCGCACCACAGGGATGGCCACGCGCGGCAACACCGTAGCGTTCGGCCACTACGGGCTGATGGCGCTCGAGCCGGGCTGGATCAGTAATCGGCAGATCGAGGCGTCACGCGTGGCGCTGACCCGGGAAATGAAGCGCGGCGGCAAAGTCTGGATCCGGCTGTTTCCCGACAAGCCGATCACCAAGAAGCCGGCGGAGACGCGCATGGGGAAGGGCAAGGGCAATCCCGAGGGCTGGGTGGCCGTCGTGAAGCCGGGCCGCGTGATGTTCGAGGTCGAGGGGATCGCCGAGCACTTGGCGCGCGAGGCGCTCGCACTCGCTGCGGCGAAGCTGCCGATCAAGTCGAAGTTCGTGAAACGGGAGGAGCGGTAGTATGGCGCGGCAGAAGCCCGAGACGTTCCGGGAGCTCAAGACCGACGAGCTCGAGCAGAAGCTCGCGCTGCTGGTGGAAGAGCGCTTCCGGCTGGCGTTCCGCCGCGGTACCGAGGCAATCGCCAACCCGCTGCAGTTCCGCACGATGCGTCGTGAGATCGCGCGGATCAAGACCATCTTGCGCGAGAGGAAGCAGGCATGAGGGCGCGTCGCAAAGTGCGTACCGGCGTGGTGGTGAGCGACAAGATGCAGCTGACCGTGACGGTGTCGCTGGTCCGCCGCTTCGCGCACGGGTTCTACGGCAAACAGGTCGTCCGGACCAAGCAGGTCGCGGCCCACAACGACAAAGGCGCGAAGCAAGGTGACACCGTGCGGATCGTGGAGACGCGGCCGCTCTCGAAGACGAAGCGGTGGCGCGTGGTCGAAGTGATCGAGCGCGCGCGTTAACGGCGGGGGGGGGACGTGGTCCAGCAGGAGACGATACTCAAGATCGCGGACAACTCGGGCGCGCGCAGCGCGCTCGTGATCCGCGTGCTGGGCGGCTCGAAGCGTCGCTACGGGGGTCTCGGCGACATCGTCGTGGTCACGATCAAGGACGCCATCCCTACGGGCCAGATCAAGAAGGGCGAGGTGGTGAAGGCCGTGATCGTGCGCACCGCGAAGGAGACGCGGCGCAAGGACGGCTCCTACATCCGGTTCGACGAGAACGCGGCCGTGCTCATCACGGACCAGGGCGAGCCCCGCGCCACGCGCATCTTCGGGCCCGTGGGTCGCGAGCTGCGCGAGAAGCGGTTCATGAAGATCGTGTCGCTCGCGCCGGAGGTGATCTGAGATGCGGACGCTGGTCTATCGCAAGAGTCGCCGGCAGCGGGGCCGCGAGCCCGAGCGCCACAAGCTGCACGTGGCCAAAGGGGACACGGTGCGCGTGATCCGCGGCGAGCACCGCGGGAAGGAAGGCAAGATCCTGCGGGTGCACCCCAAGCAGTTCCGGATCGTGGTGGAGGGCGTGAACGTCGTGAAGAAGCACAAGCGCGCGACCGGCGCGCCCGGAAGCGAGAGCGGGATCATCGAGTTTCCGGCGCCGATCGCGGCGTCCAACGTGATGCTCCTCGACCCGAAGTCGGGGGAGCCCACGCGCGTGCGACGCCGGCGCGACAAGGACGGGACGGTGGAGCGGATCGCGATCAAGTCCGGCCAACCGATCCCGCGGGTGAGGTAGGAATGCTCGAGAAGAAAGAACCGAGCGAGTCCGAGTCGACCACTCCCGGGGCCCCGCCTCAGGGGGACGAGCCGACGGCCGCCCAGCCGGCCGCCGCGGCGGAGGCCAAGCCGGAGCCACCGGCGAAGCCGCCGAAGGCGGAGAAGCAGGACAAGCAGCAGAAGAAGGACAAGAAGGCCAAGCAGGGGCCTGAGGGGAAGGCGCGGCCCGCGGCGGAGCCGGAAGGCCCGCCGCCCGAGCCGGCACCCCGGCCCCGGCTGCTCGAGCACTATGAGCAGCGCGTGCGGGCGAAGCTCACGCAGCAGTTCGGACTTCGCAACGCGCACGAGATCCCCAAGCTCGTGAAGATCGTGCTCAACGTGGGGATGGGGGACGCACCCAAGAACCCCAAGGGCCTCGAGGCCGCGACGGCCGAGCTCGCCGCGATCACCGGACAGCACGCGGTGGTGACACGCGCCAAAAAGGCGATTGCGAACTTCAATCTCCGGCAGGGGATGGCGATCGGCTGCGCCGTGACGCTGCGTGGCGCGCGCATGTACGAGTTCCTCGATCGGTTCATCACCATCGCGGTGCCGCGCATGCGCGACTTCCGCGGGCTCTCGCCGGACAGCTTCGACGGCCGGGGCAACTACACGATCGGCATCAAGGAGCAGATGATCTTCCCGGAGATCGACTACGACAAGGTCGAGAAAATTCACGGGATGGACATCACCGTCGTCACGAGCGCCGGTCGCGATGACACGGCCCGCGCCTTGCTCCGCGAGCTGGGCATGCCGTTCCGGGGCGAAGCCCCGGTCGTCGTCAACTAGAGGACCACTGCATGGCGAAGAAGGCCTGGATCGAGAAGGTCAAGCGGAAACCGAAGTTCAAGGTGCGCGGCTACTACCGGTGCCAGCGCTGCGGCCGCAGTCGCGGCACGCTGCGGAAGTTCAAGCTGTGCCGCATTTGTTTCCGCGATCTCGCGCTACGCGGGGAGATCCCCGGCGTGCGCAAAGCCAGTTGGTAACAGGACGGAAGGCGAGATGAGCGTGACAGATCCCGTGGCCGACATGCTGACCCGCGTGCGCAACGCCTGCCAGGCGGGCCACCGCCGCGTCGACATGCCGGTATCGAAGCTGAAAGTGGAGATCGCCCGGTTGCTCCGCGACAACCATTACATCCAGGACTTCAAAGTCCTGGACGATGGCCGTCATGGTCTGCTGCGGCTGTACCTGAAGTACCACAACGACGCCCCGGTGATCCGCGAGCTGCAGCGCGTCTCCGCCCCGGGGCTGCGGCGCTACGTCAAGGCGCGCGAGATCCCGCGCGTGAAGAACGGGCTCGGGATGGCCATCCTCTCGACGCCCCAGGGCCTGATGTCGGACCGCGAAGCCCGTACCGCCCGCGTGGGCGGCGAGTTGCTCGCGGTGGTCTGGTAGCGGCATGTCGCGCATCGGCAGGAAACCGGTTCCGCTGCCCCAGGGCGTCACGGCGCAGGTCGCGGGGCGCACGGTCACCGTGAAGGGCCCGAAGGGCGAGATCTCCCGGACGTTTCATCCGGAGCTCACCCTGGCGCTCGAGGAGAACGCTGTGGTGGTGCGGCGCCCGTCGGACGAGAACCGGCACAAGGCGCTGCACGGGCTCACCCGCACGCTGGTCGCCAACATGGTGGATGGGGTGACGAAGGGCTTCGCGAAGTCGCTCGAGATTCAGGGCGTCGGCTACAAGGCGGAGCCCAAGCCGTTCGGCGTGCAGCTCGTCGTCGGCTTTTCGCACCCGGTGCCGTATCACGCGCCGAAGGGCATCAAGATCTCGGTGGACAACAACGTGCTCGTGAAGATCGAAGGCGTCGACAAGGAGCTCGTGGGACAGGTGGCCGCGGAGCTCCGCGCCATCAGACCGCCCGAGCCGTACAAGGGGAAGGGGATCCGCTACGTGGGCGAGCAGGTCCGGCGCAAGGCCGGCAAGACCGCCCAGGCGGCCAAGTAAGCCATGCGCTCGATCCACAAGGTCAGGACGCGCCCGCAGCGCCGGCATCAGCGCCACCTGCGGGTGCGCCACAAAGTGTCGGGCTCGGCCGAGCGGCCGCGGCTCGTGGTGTTCCGCTCCTCGAAGCACATGTACGCCCAACTGGTGGACGACACGCGGGGCGTCACGCTGGTGGGCGCGTCGGACGGCTCCGAAGGGGTGACGGTCGAAGGGAAGGGCAAGACGGCGAAGAGCTTTGCCTTGGGCCAGCTCGTCGCCCGCAGGGCGAAGGAGAAGGGAATCAACCGAGTCGTGTTCGACCGCGGCGGGTATCGGTATCACGGGCGCGTCAAAGCAGTGGCCGATGGCGCCCGCAAGGGCGGATTGGAGTTCTGATGGCGACCGATCAGGAGCGCGACGCGCCGCCGGCGGTTCCGGCGGCAGGGAGCCCCGGCAAGGGCGAAGAAACCGAAACGGCGCACGCCGGCGGCGAGCCGGTAGTCCAGGAAC